>Ga0307981_1001189_pt1 | contig 24006 bp, 21 predicted proteins | sample OrgLakmetagen987_FD_201849 | JGI IMG/M metagenome (GOLD analysis project Ga0307981, IMG submission 201849) | Saline water microbial communities from Organic Lake, Antarctica - #987 | ecosystem: Environmental > Aquatic > Non-marine Saline and Alkaline > Saline | place: Antarctica: Organic Lake... | reverse complement strand
TAATTTATGCTTTAATCCTTGGAATAACTTAAAAATAATTATTAGAATTTAATCATTAATAATAATTTTATAACATCTTAGAAATGTTTTTTATAAGAAGATGACTAAGTTTTAAAAACAGTCATTTTTTCATAAAAAATATATCTTTTATATTTAATTTATGCTTTAATCCTTGAAATAACTTTAAAATAATTATTAGAATTTAATCATTAATAATAATTTTATAACATCTTAGAAATGTTTTTTATAAGAGTATGATTAAGTTTTAAAAACAACCATTCTTTCATAAAAAATATAAATATTGTAATTAATAAAAATTGAATTAATTAATAACTATTAGATAAATAAAAAATAAATAAAACAAATATGACAAACAAGATCAAATAGATCAAATATAACAAAATAAATACATCATGGATAATTTTAACAAATATAAGTTGAATACATTAAATAACAATGAATGGCTTGAACAAATTGATAAAATAAATAAAGAACACTTATTGAAGTTTACTTTATTTAATAAAAAATTTCATGAAAAAATTAAAGTATTGGTAAAACAAATAACATATAATTATAATAAATCAATTATTATTAATGATTATATTGAAAAAACAATTTACTGGATTTTAAAACTTATCAAAATTAATATTCCATCAATTCTTAATAAAATCACCTTTATTATCATTAATAATAATACTGAAATATATAAAACATTTTTACCACGTACATGTATTTTTGATAATAATGATATTTACACTTCAAAAACAAAACATAATAACCATCTTATTAATTTTAATTTCACAGATATTACTAAAACGGAATTAATTAAATTTAATGACTTTCTTATTGAAAATAAAATTAATCTCATTTATTTAGGATTTATTAATAAACATATTAGTAACATGAAAAAGTTTTTAAGTTCTAACTTTAATAAATATAGTATTAAAAAAATTAATTGTGATAAATTCACTTCTTATATTTTACGATCTAAATAAATTTATTTATAATTAATTATAAATAAATTTATAAATTACGCATATCTTGTTTCTTTTTCACATTCCCAAAAATATTTTCTAACTATCTTTTTTATATCCCTGCTTGTTGTTTGTTCATAATAATCAAATGGTGTTGTTTGATTATATTCTTCAATATAAAAATCGGGATTATATCTCATAAATAATTCCAACATTTCTACTTTTTCCGTATAAATTATATACAATAATAAGGATATATTATTTATGTTATAGATATTAAGATTTATATCTTGATTTAAATATAAATATTAAATCAATAATTTTAAAATTATTGATTTAATTATTGCAAAGTAAACAATTTTACTATTTGAGAATTAATATATAACAATTCTGGTAATTTATTATATTTATAACTATTTTCAATAACAATCCTTAAAGCTGTTTATTATTTATTATTTCTTAAATACTTCTTTGGTGAATGTTTTAACAATTCTTTTACAATTTCTAAATTATTATTTCTATACGCTATCTCTTTAAAGCTGTGTTTTTATTTTTGTGAATCAATAAGATTAAATTTACATTTTAATAATGGTATTATTGGTTTATTAAATTTATCATGAACATTTAATAATAAATCTTTAAAATATTCTCGATTTTCTTCATTTAATTCATATTTTGATATAATATATTCTATTGTTTCATCAGTTACATAATTTGTTTGATTACCATATTTAACGTGCATAATATTTTCTAAACAATTTAACTCTTCATAATCTTTAAAATGAATATCACAATTGTCTAATATACACTTTTGAATATCTTGATCCTCGACTAAATTTATTTTATGTACAAAACCAAACATTGGTATAGTAGAATATTCTAAATTCCCAGTTTTTAGAAATTCTAAAAAACCATAATTTGAACTAAATAATAATTTATTTGGATTTTTTTTAATTTCGTTCATTATTTGTTCTTTTAATAATATATTATTAGACTTTATTTCATAGTTTTTTAATAAAATATTATACTCTTGTAATATTTTATTATCTAATTTAGATATTTTTTGATGTAATTCTTCATATCCTAAAAAATTTAAATCATGTAAAATATTTTCATGTAGTAATAATGTTTCTATTTGATTCATTTTAATATATTTTATTAGTATTAATATCGTTTTATAATTAATATTAAATAACTCAAATTCTTTTTTATTTGAATCAATATAATAATTACTTCTAAATGATCGAATATAATCTAATTGATCGAATTCTTTTAATTCAAAACTTAATTTTGATCCATAATAATTTGTTATTAGTTTAATCATATTTGATTTGCATTTATTAATATAATAATCATATTTTTTATAATAATATTCATATTATTATAAAAATTATTCAATTTTTATCTTTTTTTAGCAATATCCCATATTGTTTGTCCTTTATTATTTTTTATAGTTTCATCAGTACCATAACTAATTAATAATCTTTTAGCTTTTAAATTTTTATAACATATCATTATTGCTATATTTCCTTCAGAATCTTGTATATTTTGATCTATTTTATTTTCTAATAATACATTTATTATATTCAAATTCTTTTTAACATTTTTACAAGCAATATGTAAAGCTGTTTCTTTTTTATTATTTCTTGAATTAATATTAATATTTAATTTACTATTTAATAATAGTTTTAATAATTCTATGTTATTATTTTCACAAGCTATATGTAGACAAGTATTTTTATAATAATCCTTAATATTTATATCGGGTTTATATTTTAATAAAGTATTTACAAGACTTAATTTATTATTTTTACAAGCTTCAATTAATGGCGATGCTGTATTGTAACTTTTATCATAATTACTAAAAATACTAAAAATACTATATTGCGGTGGTGTATTTAAACTTTTTTGATTAATATTAAAACCATATTCAATTAATTTTTTAATAATACTAATTTTTTTTAAGTTTCTTTCACGATATTCATTTTTATCACCTTTAACATAACTACTATTATTATTATAATAAATATTATAATACTTTGAATTAGTTTTACGATTATAATAAATATTATGATCTAATTTAATTGCTTTTGAACATACACCTACTAAAGAATCATCATTTGTATCATATTTTTTAGTTTTTAATATCTTATCAACAATCTTTATGTTACATTTATTACAAGCATAAAATAAAGCTGTAGAATCATCTTTATTTTTAAAATTTATATCACAACCCTGTTCTAATAATTTATCTACAATTTCTATATTATTATATTCACAAGCATAATGTATTGGAGTATTTTTATATTTATTTTTATAATTAATATTCGCACCATATTCTATTAATAGATCAAATAATTTAATATTATTATCTTTACAAGCTAAAACTAAAAGAGTTTCACCTCGATAATTTTCTAAATTTAGATCCGTTTGATATTTTATATATTTATTAATACACGTATCGTCATTTTTAGAATAATTATAATATAACATTGTTAAAATAGTTTTATTATTTTTAGTTTTAATATTTAAATCTGGTTTATATTCTAATATTTTTTTTATTATTTCATCATTTATATATGTACTACATTTAGTATAAGTAAATGTATTATTATATATATAATTTAATTCTAATAAATGATATAATATTGTATAAGAATTATAATCATATACCAAATTTATATCAGCTTCACATTCTAATAATTTTTCTACCATCATTGTATTGTTATTTATACACGCATAAAATAATGGTGTTTTATTATCACGATCCCGTATATTTATATCTATTTTATTTACTAAATTATTTTCTAATGTTTTTACGGGTTTATTTATTAATTTAGTTTTATTAATATAATTATAATATTGTTCATTTTCAAATATTATTTGAAATATTTTATTATTATTATTTTTACAAGCGTATAATAATAAAGGCAAATCATATCTATTTTTATTTATATTATAATTATTTTTTATTATAGCTTTTATATCATCATTATTTAAACTTCTAAATGTCCATATAATTTCTTCATTATTATAAACTTCTATTATTTTATTTCTTATTTCTTGATTTGGTATCGTTCTTAAATAATATATAAAACCACGCATATAATTTATATTACGCATATAATTTATATTATATTTTTTTGGTATAGTTGGTATAGTTGGTATAGTTAAATTTGTTAAAAATAATTTCATATCACTTCTTGTACTAAATATCCTTTTAGTTTTATACTTTTCGATTAATTTTATTATATCCGCAATTGGAGCAAGTTCTTTTACTGAAATAATTTCTTGTGTACTCATTATTTTATTTAATTTAATTAAATTTTAGTTAAATTAAATAATATTATTAATATTAATATTTATTTTTCATCTTTTTTTATCAAAATTTTTAAAATATTCATAATCTTCTCTATCGGGATTATATTTTAATATTTCCTTAATTTTATTTTTTAATAATTTTATTACTTTTGATTTTTGATAATAAAAAGATTTTGTATTAATCTCTGTAAATAGTATTGGTAAATTATTATTTTCTTTATAACGATAATTTATATCTGGAATATTTTTTAAATTATTTTAATTCGTATTTAATTAAATTTATTATTTTATCGTATTCACTTTCATTTGCTAATAATAACTTTTGTTGATCCTTATTATTAATTTTTTTTAAAATTTCTTGAATAACTTCATAATTTTTTTTATAAGATGCTATTTGTAATATTGAATTATTATTATTATTTAATAAATTTATATTTATTTCAGGTCTTGATAATAAATCTTTTATTATATTTATATTTATATTTATATACGAACAACTAAATAATAATGCATTATCACCTGTAATATTTTGTAAATTTATATCAATATCTGGGTGTTGTAATATTTCATTTACTAACATATAATCATTATTACAACACGCTATCATTAAAGCTGTATTACCAAACCTATTTTTAAAATTTATATTTAGATCAGTTCTTGATAATAATTTATGAATAATTATTATATTTGTTTTTTTACGACATAATATTAATAATGGATTTGAATGATTTAGTTCTTGTTTATTTACATCTACATTTGGATGTTTTAATAACTCTTCTATTATTGCATAATTATTTTCAATACATGAATGAATTAACGCTGTATTACCTTTATTATCTGTTAAATTTACATCAATATTTGGATGGTTTAATAATTCTTTGACTATTGAATAATTATTATTTATACAAGCTACAATTAAAGGAGTATTCCCATTTTTATTTTTTTGATTTATATTTATATTTGAAAATTCTAATAATTTTTTAACATTTGAAATATTATTTACCGCACAACTAAATATTAATGCTGTATCATTTGATGGATTATTAAAATTATTTATAAAAATATTTGGATTAGTTATTATTTCATCAAAAATTAAAGAATTATTTTGAAAACAACTTAATATTAATATATTGTTATTCGAATTATTTGTAATATTAATATCAATCTTTGGATGTTTTAATAATTCTTTAATTATTGAATAATTATTATTCATACATGCTATAATTAAAGCACTATTCCCTCGATTATTTTTTAAATTTACATCTATATTTTTATCTTTTAATAATTCTTTTACAATCGATAAATTATTATTTAAACAAGCTACAATTAATGATGTATTTCTTTGATTATTTTGTAAATTTATATTTATATACGGATTCTTTAATAATTCTAAAATAACATCATTATTATTATAAAATGAAGCCCATAATAAAATACTATTACCATCACGATCTTGAATATTGATAGTATTACTATTTAATATTGTATTTGTTTTAATTAATATATTTATTTCATTAATAATATTTTGATATATTATATTCATTAATAAAGTTTCTCTATTTATATCTAATAAATTTAAATCACAACTAATTAAGATCTCTTGTCTTATTTGCTCATTTTGTTCATCTAAAAAAGGTAATAGATGAATAAAACCATATTTACTATTTTCTTTTAATAACTTTTTATCACCCGATTTTATAAACTTTAAAAAAGTTTTCTCATTTTCAAATATTAATTTATCACTATAATTATGAATTAATACAAATATTTTATCTCTTAATTTATTTTTTAAAATTAATTCATTCTGTAATAAAATATTTTTTAAATACTTATAAACCATTTTAATTTTAGTAAAAATTATTATACTTTTATTATATTTAATTAATAATTCAATTATTTTAAAATAATTGAATTATTAAATGTAATTGGATATTATTCTATAAATAAAGTATAAAAAAACAATGACATCGATATCGACAAAAGAATCTATTAAAACATATATTAAAAATACTTTTCAAAACAAAAGAGTTTATTTTGATAAAAAATATATTAATCAATATATTGATAATGATCTAATTTTTATTGATTTAAGTTTTAATAAAGTTAAGATTTATTTTAAATATAAGCCTTTTTCAATTTATTTAATGGATATGTTTACAGAAAAAGATCGAACAATAGTTTATCAAAAAGATGATAATGATCAATATTATTTTGAAACACGAGGAATTATACCTGTACGATATTTATCAATGATTAAAGATTTTTATTGGACAGATATCACAATTTTCAATTGTGATGTAAATTGTGATGTAAATTTTGATTCTATTTTTGATCTTATTGATAATACACCTTTACTTATTCTAAAAAATATTATTGATCATAAAAAAATATTAACTTATAAAGAACATGTTCAATTACAAGTTTTAGATGAAAATTGGAAAACTGATAATTCTAAATTTAATGATTATACTAAAGATATATTACATAAATCTTCAAATTATTTATCTTTAAAATATAATAACGAAACTGGTTATAAATCATTAGCTACTGCTGAAGGTGGTATTCATATTTATAATGATTATACACCTATTATTCAAATTTTTAGTTATGCGAATGATTTAAGATTTTTTAATTATGTTAAAGGATCAAAAAATTATACAAATAGACGTAATAGTTTAGAAGATTTAGAAGAAATGTATTTTTTATATTTATTTTTAAAAGATAATGATATTGATGTTAAAATAACAATTAAATTTTAGTTTTATTTTATTTATAAAAAAGTTTATAAATAAAATATTATTTTTATATGATTTTTATATATAATGCTTATAATAATTATTCCATATCGTGATCGATTAGATCATTTAAATAAGATAATACAACATTTTAATAAATTATTTGAAGAAATTAAATATAGTAATTACCATATTTTTGTTATTGAACAAATTAAAGACAATAGAAAATTTAATAGAGGAGCTTTATTAAATGCGGGTGTTAAATTAGCTACTAAAAAATTTGATCAAATTACTAAAATTATTTTTCACGATGTTGATATTTTACCAGATTTAATAATGATTCAAAATTATATTAATCAAAATAATAAAATCGAACAATATGCTACACCAGATACTTATAAAAAATATTCTTATGATAATTTTTTTGGCGCTGCTAATGGGTTCCCTTTAGATTCTTTTAAAAAAATTAATGGTTATCCTAATTCATTCTGGGGCTGGGGTGGTGAAGATGATGCTGTTCAAAGAAGAATTAAAATTAATAAATTAAATATTAACTTTATTAAAACTGGATCTTATTATGAAATTGATCATGATCATGATAAAAGTAATAATATTATAAAAACCACTAAAAAAACTTTATTACGTGATCAACATAATTTTAAAACTGATGGTTTTGTTCAAATTAGATTTTATACAACTAATACAAAACAAATTTTTAAAAATACTACATTATCAATTATTCATATTATTAATAATAATCTAAATCTTGAACATTATAATTTTAAAACACCCGATACATGTAAAGAAACAACTTATGGTTTCAAAGAACTTTTTAAACCATTAATTAATTCAAATTATTTAATTGATATTTATATTAGAAATGTTTGTAATGCTTATCCCATTAATCATAATTATGATCGAGAACAAACATTCGATTATATTTTAAATGTTGTTCATAAAGGAATTTATATTAAAATTAAAGATAATAAAATCCTTTTATTTAATCTTATTGTTAATCCCGAGTTTAAAAATTCTTGGTCTAAAACTTTTAGTTCTAATGATCTTTTATCTAATAACTGCTTGATTGAAGAAATTAAAGATAAAAAAAAAATTAATATGTGGTATAGTGTTTTTCCACAATTCTTTTATTTATTAAAACAAACATTATCGTCACATACTGTAAAAGATTGTGAATTTATTTATAATAAAAAAGATTTCCCTATTTTGAAAAAAAATTTAGATCATCCTTATGATCATTTATTTAAGAATAATTCAATTAAAAACTTTAAAGATAAATATACAAAACAACTATTACCTTTTTTATCTTCTTGTAGTTCTCCTAAATTTCAAGATCAAGTGGTTCCTACACCCGATGATATTGATATTGTTTATCAATTATATTTTCCCATTGATTGTAAAAATAATTACGATTTAAAATTAAATTCGAATCGTGATAATATCAAATGGAATCAAAAAATTAATAAAGCTGTTTTTAGAGGTAAAGCTACTGGTTGTGGTGTTTTAATTGATAATAATCAAAGACTTAAATTATGTTCTATTGCTGCGAAAAATAAAAATAAAATTGATGCTGGTATTACAGGTTGGAATAAAAGAAAAAAAGCTTATAATGGTAAAATTTATCAAATTGAACCCCATAAATTTAACTTTCGTAAGGCAGATAAATTAACCAGAAATGAAATGTTCAAATATAAATATTTAATTAATGTCGATGGACATGTTCGTGCTTATCGTTTATCATATGAATTAATGTCAAATTCTATTGTTTTATTAGTTGAAAGTTCTAATGATTATTATCTATTTTATGAACATTTATTAAAACCTTATGTTCACTATATACCAGTTAAAAAAGACTTATCGAATATTATTGAACAAATTAAATATTGTGATAATAATCAAGATAAATGTATAGAAATAGTTAAAAATGCTAATAATTTAATGAAAAAAGTCTTAACAAACGATTATTTAACAAGCTATTTAAGCGATATACTTAATAATATCTAAAAAATTTGAAAAAACATTTTGTTACATAAACCATTATTAAATATTTTTGATTATGAAGCTTTTTTTACGTTACACTTTGTAATTTTTACGTATTTTGATTCTTACACCGTTTTCTTCTTTGGTTTTTAATCATGGAGTTTATCGATGACGGTATTACTGACACATTTCATATTATTGTTCTTGTTGCTGTTGCGATATGGACAATTATAGCCCAGGTTAACAACCTCAAACATATTACTTTTGCTGAGTTTCGTGATCGTAACTTTATGCAGGAGTTCTTGGACCTTCGGTTTAATGTGTTTCAGGTGTTGCGTTGTCGATATAACCATCTTGTTCAGTCCGGGACATACTTTAAGCTTGGTAAAAACATTGTAGGATGTATTGGCATTGTTCTCTCCACAAGAGCGTTTTACGCTTTTACCATGTCACATAATGTCATGAGTGCATTGTTTCGCGCGTTTCGTGTCTTAAGTGGCTTGGGGCTTGTGATCTCCATCGTCGAGTTTGTCTGCGAGTACTTCATTATTGATGTCGTTCCCTTTTGCGAGTACTTCATTATTGATGTCGTTCCCTTTATGGTACACTCTTTGATGATACTTGTAGGTATGGCTTAATTGGATAGCTGGAGTGGCTTGAATGGAAAGCTGGAGTGGCTTAAAAAACAAATAAATAATTTTAAAATTATTTATTTGTTTTTTATTTAGAAATTTCTTCGAACATATTTGACCAATCAAAATTTAAATACCGCCAATCTTTAAATTCACATATTTTATAATTTATTATATTTTTATAATCAATTGTTGTATTACTTATAACAACTAATTTAAAATTTTTAAATTTTTTTTCTAAATGATCATATAGTTTTGTATATTGTTCTACATTTACTTTATTTTGTTCTAAACGAATAAAAATAGGATTAGTTAAATTATTAAATCGTTCAATTCTTTTATCAATTAATGTTTTAAATTTATCAATATCATATAATTTAGTTAATTCGTGTGCAAATTCTATATTATATTTATTTTTTAATATATATGTTCCTTCACAATCTACTTTATTAACACTTATTAATTTATGATTTTCACTAAATTTTTTTTTTTGAACATTTGTATATTCACTAAAATCAGCTTCTAAAACATCAACTAATTGATTTAATTTTATTTTACACCAATCAAATGGATAACTTTGAGTTCGTCTTTTATATAAATGTAAATTATATGCAATAGAACAATTAGAACCGAATGATACATATTGATATAAAGGTTCATCATATGTTTGTTTAAAAATATCTGTTTGTATATCAGCCATTTTATTTTATTAAAACTAATTATAATTATAATTTTTATTATAATTATTATTAATAATTAATATTTCAATTTTTAATAAATATTGTAATGTGTTAAATAAACTCTAATATAAAAATTCATCATAACAATAATTGTAAATACAATAATAAATAGTTTTGAAAAAATCATTAAAATACGCGTATAATAATAATTAATTATATTTCCTAAAATAAGACTTAGTACAATATTTAATATAATATTTAATGGGTATATTTGATTAATTTTATCAAAACCTATTGTGGTTGTTAAAATATCATAATTAAAAATAAAAGAGACTATGTAAGAAACATTATATATAAATAAATGAGCAAAACTAATTAAATAAATTATATCGATCATTGTGAGTTATTATTATTTTATATTCGATTAATTGTAATCAAATATAAATAAAATCAATTTTTAAATATCTATATTTTTATTTAGTATTTTGATAATTTTATCAATTTCTTCATATGTTATATATTCGTAAATAGGTATATTAATAATATGCGAACAACAAAATTCAGTAATTTCTAAATTTTGATTTTTATCATGATCAAAACATTTTTGCTTATATAATGGAGTAGGATAAAATATAGATACATTAATATCATTTTCATGTAATATATTTTTTAATTTTGTTCTATATGTTGATGATTCTACAATAAGTCCATATTGGGCGTAACTATTTATTTTATTATAATTTATAAATTTTTTTAATTGTGGGTTTGTTATATTTTTTGTATAATAATTTGCTATTTCTAATCTTTTTAATAATGATTGATTAAAATATTTTAATTTTGTTAATAATATACTTGCTTGTAATGTATCTAATCTTGAATTTAGACCAATATAGTTATGTTCAAAACTTTTTGTACAACCATGATTACGAATTGCTTTAATCTTTTCTTCTAATTTATCATCATTTGTAAAAATACAACCTCCGTCTCCATAACATCCCAATGGTTTTGATGGGAAAAATGAAGTTGTTGCAATAGTTGTATATTGACACGAACATGAAAGATTATCTTTATATTGAGAACCAAAACTTTGAGCTCCATCTTCAATTACATGTATATTATATTTTTTACTTATTTTATTAATTTTTTCATAATCACACATATTACCATATAAACTTACACATATAATCGCTTTTGTTTTATTTGTTATTTTTTCTTCTATTTTATCTTCATCAATACATAATGTATCTTTATTTATATCAACCCATATAGGACATGCATTAACTAATTTAATTACTTCCGCGGTTGAAATCCATGTGTACGCTACTGTTATTATTTCATCGCCTGGTTTTATATCTAATGCTAATAATGATATATGTAAAGCATCTGTACCATTCGCACATGTTAGAGCATAATTAGCTTTTGTATATAATTGTAATTGAGTTTCTAACTCTTTTACTTCTTGACCATTTATAAAATCACCTCGTTCTAAAACTCGTAGGATACTTTCATCAATTTCTTTTTGTTTTATTTTATATTCGCGTGTCGGGTCATACATATTTATTTTGTCGATTTTATTCATTTTTTATATTATTATTTTTAATAATATAAAAAAAATATTTTATAAACTCTTTCTAAAAATATTTTATAAACTCTTTCTAAAAATATTTTATAAACTCTTTCTAAAAATATTTTATAAACTCTTTCTAAAAATATTTTATAAATTCTTTCTAAAAAAAAGTATAAAAATCGAATTTATCATTAGCTTCTTTTAACATTAAATAATTAAAATCATTTACACGAAATAACATATTTAATGTTTCTGGGTCTAAACATGTTGTATAATCACGTTCTAATTTTTCAATTAAAATACTCGTTGGTGACCATTTTTTTGTTAATGAAGATTTTATTAGATTTAGAAAATGAGGATAATCATTATAAAATGAAAAAACAATATCTACTGGATAATTAAAATAGACTACTTCATCATAATTATGTTTTAGATCGTGATAATTTTTTAATTTATCATCTAATTGATGATCATAATTTTTTTTATCATATTGAGTTTTGATATCAAAAATACTATCTTTATCAATATTATTTATTTTATAAAAATCTTCAATTTCATAATCATAACTATATTGTGAAATAGTATATTTATATTTTTGAATACCATCAATTATTGGTTGTATTCTTTTTTTATATAAACTAAATCCTTCTTCTTTGCTATATGTTACACATCCTGTTTGAGCATATTCGAACATTAAAACAGCTGTACATAACATTTTGATTGATTTATTATATTTTTGTATTAAGTTTAATATAAAAATTTATTATATCAATTTTTTTATATGTGTATCGCTATAGTTGGAGCTGGTTATTGGGGTAAAAATTTAATTAGAGAATTTTATAGTTTGAATGTATTAGATATGGTTATAGAACAAGATGAAAATTTATTAAATGAAATTAAAAATAAATATAATATTAAAACTTCTTCAAATATTCAAGATGCTTTTAATAATAATAATATTACAGGTATCGTTATAGCAACACCAAGTGAAACTCATTATACTATCGCAAAACAATGTTTAGATTATAATAAGAATATTTTTATTGAAAAACCATTTACATTAGATTATAATAAATCACTTGAATTACATAATTTATCAATTCAAAAAAATCTTAAAATTATGGTTGGTCATATTTTACATTATAATTTATATATTATTAAATTAAAATCTTTATTAAAAAATAATACAATTGGTCAAATTAAATCAATTGTTACAAATAGATTTAGTTATGGTAAAATAAGACCAAATGAAAATGTTCTATGGAGTTTCGCACCACACGATATATCTTTAATTTATTCATTACTTAAAAAAAATTCATCAAATCAAGAGCCATTATTAAATATTAAATACATTGATTCTAAAACTCATTGTTCTAATATATCAGAATCTAATATTTTTTTAGAATCTAATGATATAAAAGTTAATATAAATGTTAGTTGGCTTAAACCTTATAAAGAATCCTCTATAACAATTGTAGGAACAGATGGTATATTATATTTTGATGATGTTAAAAAAACTCTATCATTAACTAAATATAATTTATTAAAACAAAATATATTAATTAACGACTATATTTCACCTTTACATAACGAATGTCTTCATTTTGTTAATTGTTTAATTAATAATAAAATTCCATATACTAATAGTTTTGAAGCTCTTTATGGTATTCGTTTAATTGAAAATATTATTAATTATACTAATTATAATCTTGATCCTATTTCTATTAGCGACCATAATACTCCAATAAATAATAATGATTATTATCTTGATTCTACATCAATAATTGATAATAATACAATAATTGGTAAAAATACAAAAATATGGCATTATACACATGTTTGTGAATCAAGTATTATAGGACAAAATTGTAATATTGGTCAAAATTGTTATATTGGTAAAAATACTATAATTGGTAATTATTGTAAAATACAAAATAATGTTTCAGTGTACGATGGCGTTGTATGTGAGGATTATGTATTTTTAGGTCCTTCGTGTGTTTTTACCAATGATTTAAATCCACGCATTGAATATCCTAAAAATAGCTATAAAAAAACCTATATTAAATATGGAGCTACCATTGGTGCGAATGCTACTATATTATGTGATTTAACAATTGGTCGTTATGCTTTAATTGGAGCAGGTAGTGTAGTTGTTCGTGATGTTCCTGATTATGCGGTAATGGTAGGAAATCCTGCGAAACAAATAGGAATAATTGATAAATATGGAAAAATAACTAAAATATAAAAAATTGATTAATAAATATAAATATATTAATCAAAACAAAAATAAAAATGGCACTAATTGAAATAATCTCTAATAAATATGTATTAAATAATAAAAAAAAATTTAATAATAATAATATTTGGGTTGATAATAAACGTCCTGAAAATTATACTAAAAATAATGATCGTTATCAAACTAAAAATTGGATTGATTCATTTTTAAATTATACTAAAATTTCTTTTGAAAATTTTACTTGGTTAAAAGAAATAAGAAAAATTTATATGTTAACTAATAAAATTAGTACTAATTATAATGATGAAATTAAAGAATTTATACAAACATTAAATGATCAATATAAAAATATATTCAATAATAGAAAATATCATATTCGCACAGATCATCATAGTTTAAAATCTTCTAAATTTGGTTTAATTTTTTATGATAATTTTTATGATATTATCATTAGTTTAATTACATGTTCTGAAACACATGTGGGATTTTTATTAAAAGATCAAATAATAAATTTATATTTTATTGACTGGGTTCAAATAGATAAATTTAAGGAATTTCGAGTATTTATTAAAGATTATAAAATTATGGCTATATCACAACAATATATATATGAACCTAATAAATGGTTTCAACATAAATCAATACCTTTTATGACTGAACAAATGAATAAAATTATTAAATATTTTGATCAAAATATTAAAAATAAATTAATGGATATTTCAATTAGTGATACTTCTTTAGATATTGCTTTTGTTAATGATAATTTATATATGATCGAATTAAATCCTTTTGGTAAAGAATATTCAAGTGGTAGTGCTTTATTTAATTGGATCGATGATTACGATAAATTATATACAAATAATGAAATTAATTGTAGAATTACTTTATAGATTTAATAAATTTTTACTATTAAAAATTTATTAAATTAAATTTAAAATTGAATGTTTTAGATAACAATTTCTTTTATTTTATTTTTATTTTTTTTATAATTATCTTTTCTCTTTTGTTTTTCAATTTCTTTTTGTTTTTCTTTTTGCTTTTGCTTTTCTATTTCTAATTCTTTTTTATTATCTTGAATATCAGTAACAAGTTTTTTAATTTTTTTAATTTTTTCTTTATTTTTAATTGGTGGTTCTTGTTTTATATCATAATTTATTGATTCTATTTTATCTGGTAAATCCATATTATTGCTTGGTTTGCCATTTGTAATAATAGAATGGTTTTTATTTTTTTCAATAAGTAAATAATTTTCACATTCTCCTTTAATTTCTTCATTGTGTGTTATTAAAAAGATCGAGCGATAATGTTTTTTCATTTTTAATAATATTTCTTGTAAAGAAGCTTTTGATGAGGAGTCCATACAACTTAAAACTTCATCTAAAAATAATACACCACCTCTCGTACAACTTGAAATTTTACCCAAACCAATTCTTGTTGCTAATTCTAATTTCATACGTTCTGATCCACAACATTGACGTGCACCACGTTCTTTTCTATTTTTTGTAATATAAAAATTAACTTGATTTTTACTCTTTTCATCAATTACAATTTTACAACCTAATTCACCACCAAAAGATAATAATATTAAATTTATTTCTGTTTCTAATATTGTCATTACTGTATTCATTAATTTAAATTTAATTCCATTATTACCAACTATTTGATAATATAAAGATAATTCATCATATTCTTTTTGATTTTTATCTAATTTTGTTTTAATATCATCAATTACTTTAATATTATTTTTAATTTCTATATTTTCTTCTATAATTTTATTTTTTTCTTTTTGTTTTTCTTCAATATATTTTTCTAAATTATTTATATCATTTTTATTAACTCTTACTTCTTCATCTAATTGTTGATTTTTTAAAATTAGTTCTTTAATTTCTTCTTTATTTTGTATTTTTAGAAGATTCTCTTTTAATTGATCATTTAAATTAATTATCTCTAAATTTAATTTATTACAATCGTTTTCATATTTTAAATTTTTATTTTTTATTTTTAAATTTTTCATCATATCTAAATATTCTTCATTTTTATATTCTGTTAATTCTTCTATTTGATCTTTATTTATTTTTATTTTTTGTTCTATTTCTTCATTTTTTATTTTAATTTCTTTTATTTCTTCATATTTTATTATTTTTTGTTTAATCATTTCTAAACGTTCATTTAAGATTTTTAATTCATTTTGTTTATTATTATAATTTTCATGAATTCGTTCATTTTTATTATATTCATTTAATTCATTATTATAATTATTTATATAATCTTTAAAAGGTTCATTTTGTTTTTCTAATTTTAGTATTTGTTCTTTTTCTTTTTCATATGTTGTTTTTTGTATATTTAAATCATTAATTGTTTTAATTTTAGTTAAAGCTTCTTTTGTAAATGGATTTGATATACAATATTTACAATTTTGATCATATTCTAATTTTTGATATTGTTCAGATGCATTAGAAGCTTCTTGTAATGTAGTTGTTAAAATATTTAAATTATTATTAAGTTCATCTAATTTTTCATTTAAATTTTTATATTCTTTACATTTTTGTTCATTATCTAAATTATATTCAGGTTCAATTAAATCTTCATATTTTAAAGTTTTTATAAAATCATTTACTTTAGTAATCTTATCTTGTAATTTTTGTTTTTGAATTAATAACTCATCGATATCAATTAAATCGATTTTATTTAAACTTTTTATTAATACTTCATTTTCTTCTTGAAGAACTTTTATTTTATTTTTATTTTCTTTAATCAAATTATTATTATTTATTTCAATTTCTTCTATTTCTTCATCACTTAATTCTTTGATTGGTTTTATTTTATTTGTTCTTTTTTCTATTTTTTCTTGTTTTGAATTTATTTTTATAGTTAGTTCTTCATTTATTTCTTCTAATTTACAAATTTTATTAAAATCATCTTGATCAATTGTATGCATTTTTTTATGATTATCATTAATTAAATCATTTTTTAATTTAATATTATTTTTTTCATTATTAATATCCGTTTCTAAATTTTTTATTTGTTCTTTATTTTTTTTAATTTTATTTAATAATTCTTCTTTGCTTTCATGTTGATTCATATTGGTTTTATCATATTTTATTATTTCATTAATCTTTTTTATACTCTCATAAGCTTTTTTACTTAAATTTGTAAAAATGTCAATATCAAATAATCCCATAATATAACTCATTTTTTCACTTTTTGATAAATCTATAAATAAGCGCGATTCTTGTAATAAAGCATTTGTTAATATAAATGATTTTGAATCACCAACTAATTCTTCAATTAATTGTTTTGTTTCATTTGTATCTTTACTTGTTATTAATTTAAAATCATCATTGACTAATTTTAATAAATTGACTTCAACAGAACCAGCACGTGAAGAATCTTTTTTAGTTGTTTTCATATATTTTTTAATTAAATATATATCATTATTAACTTTAATTTTTAATAAAACACTAAAATAATTACTTTGTTCATTTAACATATCACTTATTTTTAATTTTCCATTAATACTTTTCTTTGTTGTATCTTCATATAATGTATATAAAATAATATCTATAATACTACTTTTACCATAACCATTATTTGCCATTAATCCACAAACTCCATTTGTTTTTCTAAAATCAATATAATTATCTTCACCATAAGCAAATAAATTAGAAAATTTCATTTCGATTAATTCAAAATTAATATAACTATTTTTTATTTTTGTTTCTAAATCATTATAATATTTTGTATTTTTATCTAAAATATTATTTATTAATTCTTCTGTTATTTCTAATGTAGAATCTGCAATTATTTTATTATCTTTATCATTCATAAATTCTCGAATTATTTTATTTTGATTTTCTAAATTATAATATCCTCCATCTAATTCATCTAATCGTGTTCCTTCTCCTAATTCTAATTGATCTATTATTTTATCCTTTTTTATTGAATGGAATATACAATCACGATCTTTAAATAATTCGTCTATTTGTTTATCACATTCTTCTTCTGTATAATCTTTATAAGATACCTTTAATTGAATTATTTTATCTTGAATTTCATCTTCTAATACTGTTTGTTTCCCTTTTTCTAATCTTAATTTATAAAACATATATTTATTTTCTATTTTTACATATTTACTTCGTGATTTTGATAAATTCCATCTTATATACCCATGTTTTATAGGATCTTCACCAAAAGATTGTTGTATTAAACTACCACAATAAGCGATTGTTTTTGTTTCATTTAAATATTGATGTTTATGAATATCTCCAAGTAAAGCATAATTATAACCTTCAAAAAATTCTAATGTTTTATCATAACGTTCTTTAATAAAGGTACAGTTATCTAATTGAGATCCAGCAACTTGACCGTGATATAGAGCTATTTTAATTTCTTTATCATTATCTTTGAGTTTAATATCAGAAGCTTTTATTTCTTGTTTATCTAATTCAGAAGAAACACCAAAATAAATATTATTATATTGATATATTCCACTTTGATCTAAATAATGTACTTTATATTTACCACTTGATCTACCCATTAAAGGTTTTAAACAATCTCTTTTATTATCTCTTAATGTATAACCATCATGATTTCCTAAGATAACTATAATTGGACATAAATCAGATAATTTATCAAAATATAAATTAAATAAATTTACAGAAATATCATTAAAATTATTTTTCTCATGAAAAATATCTCCGCATATTACTATTAAACTATTGTTTTTATATTTTTCAATTGCATCACATAAATTATTTAATACATATCTATATTCATCTTGCCGTTCCGTTGTTTTCCGTATATGTAAATCAGATAAATGATGTATATATCTAATATTTTCACCGATCGATAATAGTGTTGTATTTGCCATTTATTTATTTTTATAATTAATATTTTTAAATAATAATTATAAATAAAATCAATTTTTAACGCCATTTTAAAATAACCTTTTTTGGTTCTGTTTTTGGTTCAACCGTTGGTTCTGTTTTTGAATCTACTTTTTGAGAATTTAAAATACTATTATTAAATCCTTTCCATTTAGCATCTGTTTTTGAAAAATCGACTTTATATTTCTTTAATTTATTCCATTTAGTATCTAATTTTTGATTTTGATTTTTAGATTGAATATTACGTCCATTACGAATATTTGAAAACTTATTATTATCAAAACCATTTTTATTTGATCTTTTAAATCGATTTTTATGAGCGTTTTGTAATGCTTGTAATCGTTCTTTCTCTAATAATTTTTGATGTTGTTCTTGTTCTTTTTTAATTTTAAAACTTTCTTTAATTAATTCATGTTCTTCTTTTTGCTTTTTTTTTTGATCGATAATTTCTTTAGCTAATTTTTTAGCCACTTCATATCTATCTGTTTTAACATCTGAAAAAGTTAATTTTTTAAGTTGTCTATTAACTTCTATATCAAAATTAGATTTATCTAATTTTTGATCTTTTAGTTGTTTTAATTTTTTATAATGATCATCTAATTTTTTTTTTTCTTTCTTATGATAAACACGGTAATTGTCTTCTAATTTTTTTTTTTTGTTTGAATCATTAACTAAATCAAGTTCTAATTTTGCACAATTTGAACAAGTTTGTCCCCAAAAACCACTTTGACCATATAAAAATAAAGAACGCGAACAACGTTTACAAAATTCACTAAATTTAACTTTTTTATAACGTTCTTCTTTTGTTTCTGGGATATTTGATACCCAAGCATCATTACAAGGCGTAAATGAACGAAATGCATTATAGTTTAATCCGATAACTGAAATATTCGGTTCCATATTTGATATTTGTGTTTAAAATTTAAATTAGAATAAACATTAATTATATTTTAATAAATATTTTAATTTAACTAATATTTTATTTTTCAATTTTTTTAAATTACTTTCTTAATATATAGTATAAATAATGTCTAAAACAATCGGCGATAAACTTAAAATCTCTTTTAGAGTTGCTTTAATTTTCTTATTAGTTTCTTTACCATATGTATATAGTTTAACTGATAAATTTGCACCTCTTCGAACTACTCAAAATGGATGTCCTACAATATATGGGCGTTTATTACATGGTTTATTATTTTTCTTAATTAATCTAATTATGATGAAATTATATAATAGTAAAGAAGAATGCAAACAAAAATCATTTGGTACAATGATTAAATACGCATTTTATGGAACATTAGTAACTTATGTTTTATCTGATCCTGGTATATATAAATTAACTAATACTTTTGCAAATAAATATAATATCACAACGTCAAATAATGGATGTCCAACTTTATATGGTGTCGCATCTCATTCACTTGTATATGTTGCAATATTAACAACTATGATGTATTTTCCCAAAGATACAAAAAAAATTTGTCCAGAAAAATAATAAATTTATAAAAAATTAAATTTAATTTATAAATTAAATTTAATTATAATGCTTTCTATTTATAAACCGTATGGATTTTTAATGAGTGATTTAACTTATAAAATAAAACTTACATATCCGTACATTAATAAATTCTCTTATTTAAATAGGTTAGATATTGTTGCGAGTGGTATTGTTAATTTTGTTATTAATGAAGAATGTAAAAATATTGGACTTTATAAATTAAAAAAATATTATTATGAATGGGATATAATTTTTGGTATATCTACAGATTCACAAGATATTTATGGGTTAATTAATGAAATTAATCCTTATTGTATTGTAAATGAAAATAAATTATATAATTTAATAGATTCTTATAAAAAAAATTATAAACAAAAATTTCCTATTTTTAGCACTAAAAAAGTTCATTATAAAAATAAAAAAAAAAGATTAATTGATTTGTATTTAAAAGATAATATTATTATTGATCAACCCAAACAAGATGTTTCTATATTTGATATTGAAATTTGTAACAGTTTAACTTATCGATATTTAATTAATAACTTTATCTTTGATATTAAACATATAAATATTACTAAAAAAAATAAAAAAAGAATTTTAAATATATTAAATCAATATAATCAATTAGATAAAACTATTACTTTCCCTACTATTAAAATTAAAGCAAATGTTTCGTCTAATACATATATTAGACAATTAACTACAGATATCGCCGATGAATTAAATCTTTGTGCAATATCTTATAGAATTCATCGAGCCCTTTTTTGATTTTGATTAAATAATTTTATTTAATTCATTAAACCATAATTTATATATTCGTTTGTTATCTAAATGATGATCATATTTATTAGAATTTAGATAAAAATCTTTAACAATATTTGTTTTTTTATTTATAATATGTTCAGTTATATCAATATAATTATAATTATTTTTTTCTGCTTCACTTTTTAATAAAGAATTATATAATAATGTTTTTTCAGTTCTTATTTGTTGACTTTCTTTTACTTCTTTTCTTGAACCATTTAAAAAATTTTTATCAGTATTATCTTTAATTGTTGGTAATATTGAACCACATATAATTATATCAGATGGATGAAACTTAAATTTATCAACTAATTCATTTTTAATAAATTTAGATAAATTATCAATACAACAATTAATTTGTTCATCGATCGTAATTGAATGACGCTGTGATCTTACATATATTAAATAACCACAATCAACTTCACCTAACATTATTATTATTTTTTTATTCTTTTTATTCTTAATTTTATTTTCTTCTAAATAGTCCGTATATTCATTAAAAGCTCGTGTTTTTGAATTTTGATTTATTGAACCATAAGCAGAAGCTCCATTTACCATTTGAATTTTAAATTTATATTCTTTTTGTTTATTATTCATATAACTAAATATTCTCGAATGACTATCTCCTAAAACTATTACTTCCATCTTTATATTATTAAAAAATATAATTTATATTCTTTAATAATTTTTGTTATTTAAATACACCAAATTAGTACTTTCATTAAACATTTTTGTTATTTAAATCCACCAAAATAGTACTCTCTTTTAACATTTCATCAAATTTATTTTTAAATTTAGTACTTTCACCCATAATTAATAAGTTATAATATTTTTTCGGGAATAATAAATTTTTCTTTATAATTCTATAATGTAGACATTTATAATTTATACATTTATAATAATTATTTAACCTTTCTGATTCCGTATATGATTTATTTAATTTATGAAATATACTATAAAAATTCAAATATAATTTCCATTGATTTTTTAAATAACGATTCATACTATACAATCTATATAAATGTTTTAACGCTTCAAACAAAAATTCTATTGCTGGTTTACTTATAAAATATTTTGAATTATGTATTATAAAAAATTGTCTTATATTACCTGTAAAAAAATACACAAATAAAGCATACAAATAAATATTTTTATAATTTTCGTGCATAATACCATTAACTGGTAATGGATCTCTGATACGTATAATATTACTTGTAATTTGTTTAAACTTTAATAAATAATTATAAATATTTGATTCATCTATTTTAGTTAAATCAATACTATTATATGTTTCAAAAAATATATTATTTTGATAATCCATTTATTAAAATACTATTTTATTATTTTTATATATTAAATTTTATATATTCAATTTTATTTATTCAATTTTATTTATTCAATTTTATTTATTTAGTATTACTTATAACGTTACTTTGATTTATTATATAATATTTCGATAAATTATTTTTTAAATACTCTTTTAATATATCTTGATTACTTAATTTTTTTATTATTGCACAAATAAGTTCTTTATTAAAAATATTTAATTTATTATAAATAAAGTCCATTATGTATATTAATTCTTTTTTTATTTCTGTTTCTTTATTAATTAATTTTATATATTCATCCTCATCTTCACTTAATTTTGGATCTCTTGCATATTTATCAAATTCAAAAATTAAATTATTAATATATAGAATAAAAAAGTTATTAATATCAAATTCTATTTTTGATAAAATCTTTAATATTTGATAAAAATTTTCAATATGATTTTTACAAAAATATTGTTCAAAATTATCAAATTCGTTTTTTGTTAAAATTATACGTGATTTATTATTAAAATAATTTGTATATTTTGATATTATTTTAATATTTATTTTAATAATTTTATTATCACGTGTAATAAATTCTGTATCTTTTTTAAGTTTATAATCATATTGATCTTGTTCATTAAATTTTTTATAAACTGTATTGATATTTTCTAAATCTATATCAATAATAATAGGTATTACATATTCGTATATTTTTTCTGCAATTAAACGTTGTGTTGAATTTAAATATAATATATTTTTTGTTGAAGCCATATTTAAATATTCCCATGAATAATTTATTTTATCTATTTTATCATCATTATCATTTTTTATCCGTTTTATTATAAATTTATTATATTCTTGTATATATGACCATCTATAGCCTAAAAATGTTATTTCTTGTTTAAAATCAGGATATAATATTAATGAAAATATCATTATATTTTTAATAAATTAAAACCAATAACATTTTAAATATTCTTTTATATTAAAATTAATATCAGGATCTAAAATTATTTCTTCTACTTTTTTATTAATTTCCATAGAATCATTTATATTTAATAATGTATGTAATTTTTCTAATTGATTTTTTATAACATATTCTATTATTTTATTTTTTGATGTATCTTTATAAATTTTGTTATTTGATAATTCTAAATCTAAATTAATTTTTGTAACTTTCTCAGTTTTTTCAAAATATTTTATAATTTTATTTGCATTTTTTAATACCGCATATGAATAAAAATCATTTAATAATATTTGAATACTAAAATATTTATTTTCAATCTGTCGATATTCACGTAATATTTTTAGTAATTCTAAATTATCCTGTTCAATTAATTTATAGATTGTTCGTTTATTTTG
>Ga0307981_1001188_pt1 | contig 24014 bp, 23 predicted proteins | sample OrgLakmetagen987_FD_201849 | JGI IMG/M metagenome (GOLD analysis project Ga0307981, IMG submission 201849) | Saline water microbial communities from Organic Lake, Antarctica - #987 | ecosystem: Environmental > Aquatic > Non-marine Saline and Alkaline > Saline | place: Antarctica: Organic Lake... | reverse complement strand
AGAATTGACGCATACGTGGGAGCAGATGCGACCTCCATCTGTTCGGACACTTTTTTCTTGGTTGGTAACGCGAACGTCTGTCCGCTACCTCCAGATCGAACTTTCTCCAATATCGGATTCTCAACAGTCTACACTGACGAACTTGTTTTTTGCGTCGGCACAGCCTCCTGTAGATTTTGTACTAGTGTCTACGTAAATTCAAACCATTTGCCGCCGAAAAAACGGACCGATCTTTTTCGCCCTGCTGGAGGTCGTAATACTTATCGAAGAACATACCGTACAGGAGCGCTTGCTCCTGCTCTGGCTAGCTACTGCAAGAGGTTCTCTGGATGTATTCTCTCTATCTATATGATGTGGCTGCATACAAGCATTCAAAATGATTGAGTGGGTGAGCTGCTGACTACTCCCTCCTACGCATTCGTTGGGGAACACGTCTGAGTCCAAGTATTGCGGAAAGTGTTCCAGTCAAGGTTGTCCGTTACAATGTCCACCTCATGGGCTCCCGTATTGTATAGTTCGGCCAAAAAGTCAACATCCTGTCGCAAGGCTACAATCGACTTGGGCACTTGTTGCATCGTTTGCTGTAGCAACTCTCGCGGTACAACTCGACCAGTAATCTTTGCCCGGCTCTGTCAACAGAAATAAAGATAAACCAAGGCAAGGGGAGTGAGAAACGCGCTCTTTTCACACGCACTCCAAAAGATATCAGGTCATTTGATTCAACATACCTCAGCTCGTTCAAAAACAGCATGACGGGGCGCCGTAATGTGCAGGATCGCAATTCGAAGGTTTGGAAACTGCTCACGCAAATATCGAAAGTACTGACGATACCATTCCGCCTCGCGCAACGTCCCGTCAACCAGAACGTTCTGGCCTCTGTGCAAGGCTGCTTGCGTCAAGATTTCCGAAATCATACCGGCTTCCTTGCGCGTCCGTTCACCAGCTACTGCCGGGCACTGCTCCACGTACCCCGAAAACTCGGGAAGAAATGAGTGTCGAATATGATCGGGATCGACTTGTACATAGGCATGCAGGGGGAAACGACCAGCACGGTCCAGTTCCTTGACAACATGGGTCTTACCAGCACCCATGGATCCGGCTGTAAAGACAATCCAAGGTCTAGTAGGTTCACTGCAGGTGCACCCGTGATTGTCAACGATCCGTGTACTCTGGAGCATGGAATCGACAACGGAATCCTGAAAGCCCTGTCGAGATTGTGTATAGTGTGTGTGATAATCATAATCGATCGTGGTTCGGATGGTGGCATAGCGGCCGTACAGTGCCTTTTCGTCGGATCGGAAGAGTTCTTCGGTAGACCTGCTGCACTCCAACAGCAGGGAGTTTGTTCTTTTGCCCAAAGTCTCTTCGTTTCTCGACACCAGATCAATTCGACTTCTCGAAGACTCGTCCTTGAGCCACGGACCGGATGCTAGCAGCCAGGCTATTGACAAGTCCTTTAGCTGCAGACCGTTTTGCAGGGAAACACCTGCTGCCACAAACATACCCAAGGCTGCAACAAGGGCAACCAAATGAACCACGGAAGCGGGGGCACTATTGGTCATTGTAGAAGGCATATTTCCCCGGGACCACCGCGTTCGAAGCGGGTACCGTACTGTATTTCAGTTATTTGCCAATTAGCCAAGTCGACTGTAGTCGCATTAGACTACTGTAATGATTGGAACTCCTTCACCGCACACCACGCCGCTCTTCCTTAGCCTTTGTTCGGCACTACGGAAGGGGCACAATAATAAGTGCCAGCCTTTGCCTTGCTTGCTCTTGCTTCTTGGGCGAATCTGGAATGCGAACGCGAACTTTCTTCGCGAACATCATCAGCGAACAGCGACATCAGCGAACAGCGAGCGTCAAAAATTAAAAGCCTGCCTGAAACCCGCGGTTCGACCATGGCGAACTACGTGGACGGTGTGCCGTACCACGTACTCCAACTGGACGACGGTAGAGCTAGAGCGTTGTTTACAGTTCCATCACATCTAGCTGAAGCGCTTATAAAATATCCGATTGCGTGTCGCTCCGCATTTTTCCATTTGCATCTCGACACTACTACGGCCACTCAAGCGCTGCAGCCACACCGACGGCAGAAGCAGCAAACGCTGTCGAAGCGCTTTCTGATCACTGAATATGATAGTCCGTGTCCTGAAGAGACTGCTAAGGCCATCTCCCGTCGCTTGGCTAACCGAATGGCTGATACGAACCCATTGGGAATAATATCGGGGATTCTAGGCGGTTGATGGACGACGAGGTCTACGGCGTTATCCTGTTGCCTCGTAGTATGTCATCAGTGTCACGACGTGCGGGATGCTCAGGATCACCTCATATTTATTATCAGCAAAAATCGAGGGATGAGCAAGGATTTTCTGGTTCCTTTTGGCGTCGGCGTATGGTATTCCAGAGTCGTCTTGGCCTTCTATATTTTTGTACCTCGCGGCTGGCTTCTTTAGATTTCCGGTGGAGCTACTGTAGAATCGATATCAGGAACTGAAAATCAATGCATGCCCTATTTTGCTATCTGTGTATGCGATTGAGAGAGAGAGGGTCTAGACGAACGATATGGCAACTCCCCGATGATCTCGACTCAGGCATCGGCCGTGTCCCGTGTCATTAGGGACGGAGGGTGATTCCACCGCGTTCGACGTTTGGTTACTTTTAGCTAGAGTATCTTTATTGTTGCGCGTCTGAATGGACTTACCTTACTATTAGGTCCAGTTCCCTGTGACCTGTAGCTAGGCAAAGTCTTCACACTCTCCGAGACGCGAAAGCTAGACTACAGTCCTCTCAATCACCGGTAGTAGCTAGCTGTTGTTAACTACGTAGTAGCACTTCTTGGAATTCTAGTTAGTAGAGAGTATGACGTAGTCTGCAACAATAAGGCCTGTCTGATAAATAAGTTCCAGATTTTAGTTACAGTCCAAATTTGAGTTACAGTACGTACCGCCCTAGCTAGAACTACTTTGGGTTGTAGATCGGAGTTTCAATCTTTTGAACGCCACGGTAACGGATCGCTAACCGCCACCCACCAGGTACCGGTACGTACGTTGTACACTACGCACATTTACGTCGTACAGTAGCTCATAAATCATAATCCAACGATGACCAGTATTTTGTTGTTAGTGACCAAAGTGACCCAGCGATCGATTCGTGTATTACCTTTACTACCGCTCTAAGTGTGTAGTAGATCTGAAAATTCAGATCTTGCAAATGAGTCATTTGATAAGTCCGGAGATTCGGGCTTGCTTCTGGCACTTTCTTTGCCTCTCCGCCTTCGCTCAGAAGATTCGCATGCGTCCTTCTTTTTAGCCAACCAAAACGCTTCGATTAACCGTTGGTTCCGCACGAACGAAGGAAGCAAGAGAGTTCCGGGAGCTTCATGGTTTAAAATCAAGTTGGATTTCTCATAAAGACTGCATAACACCACCTGTATCCATACGATATCAAGACCCAAAGCCTACGTTACGATGAAGTTGCAAGCCATCGCTCACATTACCAACAACTTATCCCACCAAGTGTTAGACTTCCCTATCAAGAGCGTGGCCAAGTGGCGAAAAGCGAAGCGCCACGACCAAATGACACCAAATGACAGCAACGGTAACGGTCATGAACAACCCGTTGGTACTGTGTCACTGCCTATCACCTACATTGAGCCAGACAAGTACGAGAGCCAAGCGGGTCAAAGCTCTTTTTGTACAAACATGGCAAGTTCGGGGGTTTACTTTAACAACGGTAAAGTCGCCTGTTTGACATCTTCCTTGCACCGAGGACAGCTTCCCTGCAAAGGCCGGGACTCGACAAATTTACCCATCGGAAGACCACTGGTCGCTCCTTCACTTGCCCTATTCAAAGTACCCAAGGCATGTCCCGAAAAGAAGCTCGTTGCCCTGGCCAAAGTGTCTCAAAAGCGTGAATGTCCGTCCCCGACCAGTCTCAGTGACGCACACCTTATCCCAAACGAATTGCCGTCGCGAAAAAAGGCCAAGAGTGGCAACGCTGTGACCCTTCTTTTTTCCAAATACCGGCTATCGGATGAAGAGAGAATGTTTATTGACGCTGCCTCAGAGCTTGCCAGTAGTGCGCCGAGCCGTCCTGCCGCGAGGACTGCTGCTTAACCACGGTCAGAGGCCATCACTCATCCTCCGCACCGGTGCGCAAAATCACCCTTCACCACCCTCTCTCTCCACCTCCGTTTACCTTGCCTCGTTTGCATGAGCGCTGGGCCCACTGATTAAGATCGATGCAGCCCACGAGAGTTCAATTTTACCCACCAGTTCGTAATTGGTAAATAAACCAGCCAAATTTTGAAAAAGAGTCGCCTCACTATCCAACAGCTCACAGAGACATGTGTAGGAACGAGCTAGGAGTATCTGGTAGAAAGGCAAACGTCTTGTAGCCATCCTCGAGCGCGACCTCGATGTTATCCGTATCGTCGTCGATGAGAATAGTGGCCGAGGGAATAATGGGCTCTCTTGCACGCCCGTTCGACTTTACTTGTTCCTGGTCGTTAAAGCTGTTCATTGCCAAGAGAAGCTGACTTTGTTTGCCTTTGGAATATCCTTCGACATAGTCGTCACCACCAAAGACATGGATTTCTGTAGAGCGTGGATGCGGTATCGCCTCTTTCATGACTCTCTCTATCATTCCTGTCTGGGTCGAGAAGGTTGCCACTGCCACCTGAATGCCCTTCCCCAAGCAGTGCGAAACGAAACACCGAAACTCAGGGCGGATATGAGGTATTAGGTCTGTCGCGCTACCTTTCCAACGTCCTCCAGTGTGAAAGTCTAGTATGGTTGCGTCGAAATCGATTGCTGCCAGGCGGATCTTGTCTGCAAAAGCGATAGCGAAAATAGCAACACGGGCATGGCGTGAGAAAAAGGCTGCTGCTGAAGAAATTCTAGCCCAACGTAGACAATGCACTTACTTTCAACAAGTCGATCGACCGCAGCCTCGCATTCATTGGCCTTCGATTGACTCTTGAGAAATCCCCTCGTCGTTGAGAGCACCGTCTGTTTCAGCTCTTTTTCTGGTGCACTATTTTGACCCTGCTGCGACACAAGGAAGACTGAAAGACTCGCCAATGCTATAATTACTACTGCTTGCCATATTTCTTTCCGCAAAACCTTTGTCTGAGCCGTGTGGCGAGTACCCAGACCGTTCAGGCGCACCATGGTGGCAATTCTGAAGCTGAAGTTGGAGAAGATAATAATATCACCATCACTTTGTCTGTATGACGTCATGCGCCAAAACAGACGCCGAAAAGCTATGAGTAGATAGAGGTTGATGCCCAAGGACAAGGAGTATAGTGCTGCAATTCGCAAAGAAGTGCATAACCGACCACAGATGCCTTTCACTTACTCGACTACCGACAGCGCACTATGGGAAATAAAGTCTTAAAATGGTCGTGTCGCTACAGTGGCTGCAAGATGAAACGTCCCCCAGTTTTTCGACTTGGAATCGTGCCTACTACTGTACTAGTAGAGCGTACAACGAGGTAAAATTGTGTACTCGATAGTCCAAGAGGACATCGTGGTCCCATTGGGTGGCGCTGAGCTTGGGGTTATGTTCCTAATCACCGGCCTTGCGTACTATCGATACATTAGCGAGGCAATACCCATAAACACACGCACAAGCAGGCAACATATACTCTAGCAACATAAAAAATTAGCATATTATACTTCACAATCTTCCATCTCTATCGGGATCTCCTCGTATCCACGGTCAATACTCTCCACCAAGGCATTCATAATACGCTTGGTCTGAAGGGCGATTTTGGTCAGCTCAAGGACCTGTCCCTCCTTGGCGTCCCAGCCGTCCCGGTCCACAGACCGACTCAACTCACGAAAGCTTCTCCACATCATGACATCCTGCGTAAGTCCCGACGGAACGTCTACAGCTTCTCCGTGTTCCACATCCAATTCACCAGTCATGGGATTCATGGCTTTTTTGTAGATTCGATACGTCGCCAACCCGTCGGGATGAGGGATCACAAAATCCGTCATGGTGGCGTGGCGATCGTGCGCTTGCACTTGAATGACTTGTCGCGTCGGTGCCACGTCTGAGTATGCCACGCGAAACGTCGACACTCTACCATCGCTAAAGCGCACGACACAGTCTGCTTGTACGGGTTCTCCCGAAGGGCTGCACTCCTCATGCCGAGTAACTTTCGCGGAGACGCACACACTACCGGCGCGTGACAAGAGCAAGACGCTAATGAGGATACAGTATCGTCCCAGTCGTCGAATGCAACCGTCTCCTACTTGTAGCGGTAGACCCACTCCGACCTTCTCCACGTCCTTGTAATTGACAATTAGCGTGGCGTCAATCGACTCAATGCTCCCAAAGTTGGCTCGTAGCACACATTCCATGAATTGTTTGACGCGATGGTGGTGAACAAACATGGTAGAAAATTGAATAAACTTTCCAACGCGACGAGCACTCTCGAGCTGGTCTCGAAAGCTGTCAAATGAAGTGGAGACTGGGTCCTTAAGCAAGACGTGCTTGCCAGCTTGCAACACGGCGATACCATAGTTCCGTTGCGATTCGGTGGGGACAATCACGTAGACAGCGTCAAGTACCTTACTCTGGAGTATTTCTTGAAAACCAGTGTCACCGTGTAGTACATTCACTTCTTGTGGTGTCTGGACTTGCATGAGCGTGAGCCACTGACGGGCTTGGGTGTATTTGGTATCCGTCTCGTCGATGGAACTAAGAACTACGAGAGACGTCACCTTGCATAGACATAAGGGGTTGGCGATTGCATTAATGGCTCGCGTGAGGGCTCGATCTGTCGCCATGGCATAGTCTTGAATAACAAGCGCAATCTGAAAGACCTCGTCTTGGGGCAAGCATCTCTTGACATCGCTAGCAACTGCTGGGGCGACTTTTGCTGTTGCAGCCATCTGTGGGTTCACCCGTGCTTCTTCAAGCATTCGTTTATCGTCTCGGGTTCTAGCAGTGATTCCTTGTTGACCTTGCACAGGTATGTATCGATGTTATGTATCGGTTAGCGTTTGGTTTTGATTTCAATGGGTACTGACGATGATTCATTATTCATTCCTTCGGGATAAAGGCTTCAAGGGTTGGGGTTGACGCATCGATCGTTGCCCCCAGCCAGGGCTGCGTTGATGGCTTTTTTCTGTATGTCAACGTAGTGTGTTCGTGCGAAAGCGAACGTTTCGCGATCTCTAGCGTGATGAGTCAATGCAATGCAATCTTGGGGTACTTTATTTAGGATATCAAACTTACCCAAGACCCAAGTTCCTCCAAGGAGAGCTTAGGGGTGATCGCCGATCTTGTCACGATTATTTGTGCGAGCTAGTCTATGTACGATTTTACGAGAGAGCAAACCAAGTGACTGAAAGAGACACTACTACTGAGTGACTGGATGAGTCTCGGAGGTAAACGCGACAGAGTGAAAAGAGAGCGGGGACTACGCACGATGCACGATGACCTTTAAAAATCATTGACCCGTTCACACTCTTTCAGAACGAGGCACCGGAGCAAGCAGAGAAGAGATACCCACCCTATATACATCCCAAGATGCAACGTCGAAATGTGAATGCCACGGCGGGTCCCGACGCCGGGGATAACTCATCGAGTGGTAGTGTCGGCCCTCTCCCTCACTCCTCACCATCGGCGCGCCTCGGACGAACATCCAGCCGAGACTATAGCCTACCGCAACGAAGGGGCGAATCCTGCAGTACCGGCATGTTACTGCTTATTGCAGCCTTGGTTACAGCAGCTACATTCATGTTTCCGACTGAGCTGCAAGGTGTCGAAAAGGAAGCCTACCAAGAACTCGAAAAGGCCGAAAAGGAAGTCTATGATTGGTGGCAACATCACGGGGAATCACAATCTGCAACGGGCTCCTACCAACGCACCAGCGAAGAAGCGACCCGAGCCATGTTGCAGCAGAGCTCCAAGTGGGTGGACGGGGAGAAAAAGTTAAAGCAAAAACTCAAAGTGCTGGCGAGCAGACAAGAACAAGGCAAAGACTTGGGAGCACCCGTCTTGACGCGGTACTTGGGAGAAGACGTGCCCGCATGGGCGGGTCCCGAGGTGGACCAAGCGAAATGGCAAAATACGGTAACTGCCAAGTATGACGAAATGCGACGACAAGAAGAAGAATGGAAGCGCATGATCCAAGCCATTGTGGACCAAGAAAAGCGCGGTTAAAATACTATTTTTCTCTCTCTCTCTATTCATTAGTTAGCGTGACGCATGTAATGTAATACTACAGTACGGATCAGCCAGCTAATATAATAAGAAGGACGACAATGCACGTTCGTTAACCTTAGCGATTCTTGTTGTGGTTCTTCCAATCTGGTAGAAAAGGCGCAGCAAAGGCAAACAATTCGGCGAAAACATTGTATGGAAGAAAGAAGGTGCCAATGCGAGTTCCCCAAGCCAAGCCTGCACAAAGGAGTAGGAAAAGAGTGAGTGCAAGTCATCGGCGTGGTACGCTGCAACAATAATCTATTTTCTCCGTTGCACGTACCTCCCATATCACGCAGAGCGCACGCCCCAATGCTTCGGAGCATATCGTCCGTCACACTGTCGGGTTTCACGGCACCCTTGGCGGCGGCTTCAATCATGTCAACCTTGTGGTCGAGCTTGTCGTAAAAGCTACTCGCGACGGGAGACGGGTGAATGGCGCAAACGTCAATACCAAGCGACTTGGTTTCAATGTGCATGCAGGCTGCAAACTGCGAGACAAAGGCCTTTGTGCTCGCGTACATGGCAGCAAAGGGCGTAGGAATAAATCCGGCCACGGAACTGGTAAAGACAATGCAGCCCTTTTTCTTTTCCTTTACCATCTTTTGGCCGAAATAGTGTGCAACGTTGACTGCGGCTGTAGCGTTGCACTCAATGTTGGTGAGGAGCCGTCCAATCGGCGCCTGATCGATAAAGCCAGTCACCATGAAACCAGCATTGTTGAAAATGATGGGAACTTCAATATCCTTGGTCGCTTCCTTGATCTTTGACATGTAGTCGACTCCGGGCGCAAAGTCGACACCGACGGAGCGAAACTGGAGCTTGGGGTAGGTGTCATTAAGTTCCTTCATGGTTCTCTTTAGCATGTCGTCGTCCAGGCTAACAACAACAATATTGAGTCCTTGGCTGGCGAGCTTGAACGAGAGGGCCTTTCCAATACCGGACCCTCCACCCGTGACCAAGGCCCAGCTAGCCTGGTAGCGCTCCTTGAGATTCGGCACGGGCCGGACAACCATGTAGATTTGCGGAATCAAGTATGAAGTCAACCAAAAGACGGTTGGAAAGGCAAAGACGCAAGCAGCAAAGAAAAGAGGCGAAAAGGAGGCATCGCATGTTACTGCGCTAGAAGAGTCCATCGTGGTCGTGATGAGAGTAAGAGGATGGAGGATACGGTATAGTTAGAGTACGGTACGTTTGTACGAGATCAAGGTCAGCAGTGGACGAATGAGCAACGACGACGAGCAAAGCGATCGATCTCCGATCTCGGATTCGTTCCTGGAGGCAAGGCCTTGCTGGAGGAGACGCGACGAGTTTCCGTTGGAGAAGACAGTATTCCGTTTAAGATAATTAGGTCCGTCCGTCCGTCGACCAAAGGCTTTACGGCAGCCTTATGCCTTCGACACCAACCAGAACCATCAAGCTAGACTCTACCGTATACCGGTAACCACTCATATCATTTACAATGCATTTACAATGAAGGCATCGGAGGAACCACAATGAAGGCACTTTCGAGCTTGCCATGCACCATCTTGATGGCCTGTCTTTTCGTTGTCCTCTCACTCTGTTCATCGACAGGGGCCTTTTTGAATGGTCGTCCATTGCGACCAGCTACACAACGAGGAGGCCACTACTCTGTGGCCGTGGAGGAGCCCAACCTTTTTGCTGCAGCTGCCACTCGTCTCTGTGCCGCCAAGAAGAAGGCACCACGCAATAAGAACGCGAGTGGCTCAACTGCAGGCTTTGGAGGTGCCGCGACAGAAGCTTGCGCGTGTGGTTCTGGACTCGCCTACAACAAGTGTTGCGGCAAGTTACACAAGGACCCGTCCAGTTACGCGGCAGCCCCAGCCTCCCGGGTTGTCCGCGCCCGGTATTCGGCATATGCAAAACGAGTGGTTGACTTTATAATTGCGTCTACCCATCCCCTCAACCCAAGCTTTGAACAAGACATGGAACACTGGAAAAAGACCATGGAACAAGACTGTTTTGACAATTTTGAGCTCACGAAATGTGATATCTTGGAAGAAAGCTATCAAGGCCAAGGGAGCGACGGAACTGCCACGGTACGCTTTATTGCGCACATGATCCAGCGTGACACGCAACAGCGATCCGCCTTTATGGAAACGTCAACCTTTGAGCGAGATGCGTCGACGGGTGCCTGGCTCTATCGGAATGGGGACGTTGTCCATGTCGATTTTGCTGAAGAAGCGTCCTGAGCTCGCATTGACCAGAATTACTTGCAGCGTTGCTGGTTTGTTCCTGAACGCCTCTATTATGATTGTGAGCTACCGGTACATGGCTAGCTGGGCGCTTTGGAAAGCGGTATCACAGACCTGCGTTGCCTCATTTTTCTTTTTTCAACCCTGGAAGTGTCGATGCGCGCAATGCGCGCCAAATTTTCATCTGCGTCAGCCGTAGCCGTCGAAATTGAGATCGGCCAAGAGCCATTCACTTATTCTTCAGCAATGGTGGAACACTCTTGACGGCCCCTACCGTGCTACCTTCACTGCGGCTCACTAACACAATGAAGCTGCGAAAGGGAATCGGACTGGCCTCCACTCTGCTCGTCTACTTTTTGGTCACAGTTTCAGGAGGTCTACTTCCCAACCAATGGGGCCTTCTCGTCCGAGGCGACGACGCTTGTGATCCAGCTGCAGCAGCCACGGATAGTGCTTGCCAAGTTCCCCTTGGTGGCGATATCCAAGGAAAGCTTGCTGCTGCTGAAGAGCGAATCAGTCATTATTTATCAGCGGCAGAACCATCAGACGGCAAGTTCTATGTGCAAGGCTGGCGTTGGCATACCATGTCGCTCGCGCGTGAAGCTGGTCGTTTGGAAAAACTCGCGTCCAAGATGCAAATGTCTTGTCCTGAACAAGACCTTCCGGCACTGCGAACTGCCGCCGATTATGTGGTTGAGTTTAATATGAAGGGCTTGCACAAGATTGAGAAGGATCTATTTTTCCCCTGGGTTCGGCAAAAGATAAATTTGATTGGGGAAACAGATGTTGTCACGGCCTTTGGGACTGTCCTCGATCAGTTGGAGAGCGATCGCAAGACTATTTCAAGACTTGGTACCTCGCTTGTAAGTTGGATACAGCTGATTTCCTCTTGGTGCATGCTTACTTATGGCTAACAATGTCTTACTCTCTCCCTTGTTTGCTTGCATATAGAACGACGTTGCTATCGTAGCTTCCGATCCAACAGCTTCTAAGGCTGCTCGGTCACAAGCCATGCAAAATATGGCAACACAGTCAGCAGCGATTGCCGATTGTACCCGGTCAATGCTGCAACGAGAGGGCTCGCTTCTTGTCCCAGCTGTCGCGCGGATTGTTCCCGAATCCGAGCAAAAGTCCTTTAACACCAAGGTGATTCGTTCGCTTGGTGTCTTTGATTCTCGAATGCATCTCGTGGGCATGCACGAAGCCGTCTGGGAAATGGGTAACGAAGCAGAACGACAGTTGTTTCAAGAGTCCATCCCCAGTGTTCCTAGATACATGATTCCGCGGTGGAAGCGGTTGCTGTATGAGCCGCGGGTTGGTATATTGGACAAGGTCTAATCACGGTGAGTTGTCTTGTTGTTGTTGTTGTATTTGTTTGATATTGAGTTCGGCCTGCGCGCATACGACTACACAGGGTCGTATGCATGAAAGCAGGTCACTTGCGCGCCGCACTGATGGTTGACCTTTTAGGTCGGCCGTACCATGAGGTAAAAGCGATTGCAGAAAGCTCTAGATTACTTGACGGGTGTTGAGAGCGTCTCCGGACGCTTTCCACCTTTGTTGGAACTACATTCCCACTCCTTGGCGAGCGCTCTGGCGCCATTACGTGATTGGGAGATAACCGTAGCACGTACATTTCCATTTTGTTGCATTGCTTGGATTCTCATGTCTCACCTTGCGTGTCGTTGCTTGCAACTCTGTTTTTCTAGTTTTTGAATCAGTACATAATTTGTATAAACCATAACTTTTAGATTACTATCACTTTGCCTTCTTGGCTACCGGTGGCGCATCTTCATCATCCGTCTCTGCCTCTGGCACATCCTCGTCCCGGGGTCGCTTGAGATCAGCGTCTGGCGTGGCAGCATCTGCCACACCCTTGTCTTCCTCAACATCGTCCTCGTCTTCCGCATCGTCCTCTGGTTCCTCGCCCTTGGAGGGTGTCGCCTTGCTGTCCTCCTCCCCGTCGTCTCCTCCGGCTCGCAGTGCGGCCGCCTTGGCCTTGGCATCCTTTTTGGATTTTTCCGCGGCGCGATAGTTTTCCAAAAAGGTCTGCATGTCGGGAGTAAAATCTTCAAAATCCAGTTCCTGTGGCGCAAAGAGTTCATAAACAAGAGGGTAGTGTGTGTGTGTATGGGTGTGTGAGAGAGTGATGCACGTCGATTGTGGTTCAGCTACGGATTCTTGCGGTTGATCGACGACTTTAACCTCTAACGACGTACCTTAATGGCAGCCAGGACATCATTGGCCGTAATAGTCTGACGCTTGTGCTCGCGAGCAAAGTCGTTGGAACAGGCCGTGAGATAGATAATGAAAATACCACAGGCCCGGGCAAAGGCTGCCGACGCGTCCTTGCCAACGTTGGTGCTGGAGGGTAGCGAGTGCTTGAGAATGCGGCGAACGCACGCCAAGGGTGGTTCGAATTCCACTGCGGATGGTGGCTGCTGTGCCGCAGCTGCTGCTTTGTCGGGGGTTGGCGCGGGTGTGCTCATGGTATACTGCACTGTACTGTATATTACTTGGCTTATTGTGTCGCTGATCAATCGAATGCCCACACTACCGGTATTACTGGGGTTGCTCTGGATGTTGGATCATTGTGAAAGAGAGAGCACCCGCGCCGGCCGCCGGCTGTGGAGGCAGGTCGAGTGTCCATCCGGTACTCATGATTCTGAATGACATAGGCAAATCGAAAACATTCTTCTTGGTTCCTCTTTCTCCATCCATGCATCGATCATGCGACCCCCCCACGTCTCACTCAGCATCCAGACCCTTCTGCCTTCTGCTTCATTCGTTGCCCTTCCCTACCTTCCGAATACATAGATTACTGTATAGACTCGACTCACTGCGTTCGATAGGGAGTGCAAGAGAGTCGCTGTAGCAACAGTGCATAGCAGCGTCATGATTCGCGTATTGTCGCGTCCCGTCGTACCTGCGAGACTGTTCCGATCGTTGTTCCATTCCTCCTCCGCGCGAACAACCTCTACTTGGACCAGCACGACGTCTCGCTCCTTCTTCCAAGCAGGAAACGACAAGAAACCAGAGATCTCCAACACGACACCCGCGAAACTAGCGTTTGGAGAAGAAGCCCCGCGCTTTCCCCACGTCCAAGCGCTCCCCTTGGTGTCTCGCCCCATTTTTCCGGGCCTCGTGACGAGCGTCACCTTGACGGACGAGGCAACGATTGACGCGCTGGAGAATCTGCAAAAGAGCTCGAGTACGCCGTACATTAGTGCATTTTTGCGCCGCAAAAATCCCACGGGTGTCTCGGAAGGTGGCGTCATTATGCATTCCCCCGAAGTGATCACCGACGCCCAAGATATCTACTCGACGGGGACTTTTTGTCAGATTCAGCGCTTGACCCGAGGCATCGGTAGCCCGCGACCCTCGCATTCCCAAGATGATGCCGACGACGCGCATCCAGAGAATTCGTCAGCCACGTTGATTCTAATGGCGCATCGACGAGTTGATCTCGTGTCGGTTGATCAGATTGGACCGCCCATTGACGTGACGGTCTCCCACTGGCCGCGCATGGACAATAGGCAACAAGACGATACCATTCGCGCTCTCAGCAACGAAATTATCAGTACCATTAGAGAAGTCGCCCAGGTGAATCAACTGTTTCGTGAAAATCTCCAGTTCTTTCCCATGCGCGTCGATGCCAACGATCCTTATCGATTGGCTGACTTTGCGGCGAGTATTAGTGCGGCTGGGTCTCCGGAAGACTTGCAGGGTGTATTGGAGGAAAAGGATGCCGAATTGCGTCTCAACAAAGCTTTAGTATTGTTGAACCGAGAACGAGAAGTATCCAAGTTGCAGCAAGAGATCAGTGCCAAGGTGGAAGAGAAAATGTCGGAAGCCCAGCGCAAGTACTTTTTGACAGAGCAACTCAAGTCCATCAAGAAGGAGCTGGGCATGGAGCGCGACGACAAGGACACGCTGATTGAAAAGTATCGCGAAAAGCTAGCAGAGTATCCTGACATTCCGAAAGAAGCCATGGAAGTGATTGAAGCCGAACTGGAAAAGTTCTCGACTCTGGAAAAGAACTCGCCCGAGTACCAGGTGACCCGCAGTTATCTGGATTGGTTGACGGCCGTGCCGTGGAGTGTGGTGACGGACGAGAATTTTGATATTCGCAAGGCAAAGAAGATTTTGGATCGCGACCATTATGGCTTAGACGATGTCAAGGATATTATATTGCAATTTATCGCTATTGGAAAGCTCAAGGGGTCCGTGGAAGGGAAAATTCTGTGCCTCGCTGGGCCTCCTGGAGTGGGTAAAACCAGTATTGCATCGTCGATTGCGGACGCCTTGGGACGCAAGTTCTATCGTTTCAGTGTCGGTGGACTGTCGGATGTGAGTGAGATCAAGGGACACCGTCGAACCTATATTGGAGCCATGCCAGGAAAGATTATTCAATGTCTCAAGACGACTGGTGCTATGAATCCAGTTGTTTTGATTGACGAGATTGACAAGCTTGGCTCTGGTTTCCGGGGCGACCCTGCGAGTGCGCTGCTGGAAGTTCTCGATCCGAGCCAGAACAGTTCGTTCCGGGACCACTTTTTGGACGTCCCTGTCGATATCAGCAAGTGCCTATTTATGTGCACAGCCAACGATCTTGATCGGATCCCTGCTCCTTTGCTCGATCGAATGGAAATTGTCAGACTTTCCGGCTACGATGCCCCAGAGAAGGCTGCGATTGCGGAACAGTATTTGGTTCCGAAGTCGATGCGTGATTCGGGGCTCATGGAAGAACGAAAGACCGAAGAGACTAGCACCGAGGAGGGCGAGACAAAAGACGAATCACCAGAAGAGGAGGTGAAGGAGGAAGTGGAAGGTGGCACGCCTCTTGACAACTTCATTCACTCCGAGGGCGTTCCGGAATCGTTGTCCATTACCTCGGATGCCATTAATGACCTGGTACGGTGGTACGCTAGAGAAGCCGGCGTCCGAAACCTCGCAAAGTACATTGACAAAATCACCCGCAAACTCGCTCTGCAGGTTGTTGCCGAAGCGGAGGATGCTCCATTGACAGACAAGAGTTCGCGCAAGTCCGATACATGGATTGTGACCAAGGACAACCTTCATGAATACGTTGGCAAGAAGATCTTCACAAGTGACCGACTTTACGAAGAAGGACCTCTTCCTCACGGAATCGTCATGGGCCTTGCATATACCTCGATGGGTGGCACTTCGCTGTATATTGAGACGCAGGGGATCAAGCGAAACCTCGATTCGGAAGGGAAGCAAAGAGGAGGCGGTTCGATTAAGACGACAGGTCAATTGGGCGATGTGATGAACGAGTCGTCAACTATTGCCTACACGGTGGCACGAGCTCGTTTGGCTGAGGTCGATTCCACCAATCATTACTTTGACAAAAATGATATCCACATGCACGTGCCGGAAGGGGCCACACCAAAGGATGGACCCTCTGCAGGCGTTACAATGGTGACATCCATGCTTTCGCTTGCGCTTGACCGTCCCATTCGCAACGATTTGGCAATGACGGGTGAAATCAGTCTCACGGGAAAGGTACTGCCCGTAGGCGGCATCAAAGAAAAGATCATGGCCGCAAGACGCGCGGGCATCAAGTGCCTCGTTCTTCCTGCCGCGAATGAGCGTGACTTTGAGGAGATTCCAGACTACTTGAAGACGGGTCTTGAAGTTCACTACGCCGATGACTATGGCAAGGTGTACGAAGTCGCCTTTAACGCAGCATCTTAAGAAGTTATGTTAGAAGCTTAGCAAAGTACGATTTCTAGTCTAAATGTCTTCCTTTAGAACTCGTTCGGCTATTGGTCGCCATACAGCTGCAACGCTACGACTCTGGTGCAGAGCATGGGCCAAGCCACGCAGGATCAATGACGCCCGACCAATCATAATGAAATCTACTGGCAAAGTAACGATAGGATCTCGTTTTTCAAGCTCTTCAATGAAGACTTGAATATGCTTGCCATTTGTCAAATGCAGATTATCTTCGTCGTACCCAACTTTTGCGTAGAGGAAAATGACTTCCGGATCCATTCGTTGCGACTAAAAAGCATCGGTAAAAACAAAATAACACGATGAGCAAAGTGTTTTCAAGGCCAGTCAACAGATCATGACAGCAGCGCTCTTTCGTCGTACCTTAAAGCCAGCTTCTTTCATCAATCGTACTACCTCTTCCCGGTTGTTGTTGTCCAGCGCAATGATGATGTTGCAAAAAAGGTGACGCTTTTCCTTGGACAGTGTCTTTGTTTGACCATAATCGATCAATCCCAAAAGTGGTGAGCCATCGCTCTTTCGACACATCAAGATATTCCCTGGATGACAGTCGCCATTGAAGCGGCCATCTACGAGCACTTCGTGTCCGTGGATGTAGAGTAGGTCGTCCACCAGCTTGGCGTGATTGATCGGTAGATCGCTCTTGTCTTTGTAGCTCCTTGCCGGTGCCCCTGTAGTCAATGCTGTCGTGAGATTGTATAGCCGGTTCCATCCATTCTGAATCATGCGTTTACTGTCTTCCAGTCTAATGAAAACATTATACTCTGACTCTGTGGCTCCTTGCATTCTCTCGCCTCTCTGCGCATACTCCAGTTCCTTTTCTTTTTGCACGTCTAGAAACTCTTGCATCGACTGTCCCGCACGAGCTGCGTAGGCTTGAATATCCTTCTTGAGCCCGGTAACCAGTTTTTCACCGTACAACTCTTCCATAACCAAGACACGCTTAGTGCAGTACTTCATATATGGCTTGGGCACGATGCAGAGCTTGTCTGGTCCAGCAAGACCCGCCTTGATAAGATTGTCGCGTACAAACTGCAGCTGCTCGGCTTCCTTGCGATAGTCAAACTCGGTCTGAAACTGCTTTTCAATCTCTTCCAAAGCGGGTACATGAACTGGCTGGGCCACCTGAGCAAACATTTTGATGGTACGAACGTCTCCAGTCAAGAGCTCTTCTACTTTTGGATAGCAAACCTTGACCACCACATGCGTTCCGTCTCGCAGCGTCGCTCGATGGACCTGGCCGATGGAGGCGGAGCCAATAGGCGTCGGTTCAAAAGTAGCAAAGGTCTTTTCAAAATCCAATTCGCTCTCCACAATAGCTTGAATAGTTGCAAAGTCTTGCGGAGGCACCTCGTCTTGCAATATGCTCATGGTCTGTCAAGGCAAGTTATCAATCGAAATGAGGAAAGTCAGTCAGATAATGTGGGTGGACAAACGCGCATTCCAATCCATGAAATTCGGTCAATCAAGAGTACTCACGTCTTGCCAGACAGGAGGAAATGCGTCGCCAATGTTAGATGCACATAGTTGTCCACACTTGATGTAAAAGCCTTCTAGTTCCAGGATCTTATCCAAGGCACCCTTGCTGGTATCACGATCGAGCTCGTGCCAGACATGATCTGGCGAATCCATCCACATATGATAGCGGTATTGAATGTACTTGGGAATGGCGTAACTGTAAAATGAAAAGGATCGCCACAAGCCTTCCGTGCCGCCAAAATGGTCGTGAAAGTATTTGAGGCCGCCAACGACTGTAATTACAAGACCGCCGGCAATAGGAACCCATATGCGAATGGGCTCTGGTTTTGCTTGTTCCGCCGAGCTTGCCTTGGTGGTAAAACCAGAGCGTTGCTGGCGTAATATGACATGTGGGCGTGGAGATGCTCTAGAGAGTATGGGAAGCAGTCGTTGTGCTGTGCCTGCCTTATTGCTGGTGGCGAATCCGGACCGTTGGTGCAGGGCGATGACACGACGAAGTGGAGGTGCTTCGAAAAGTCCGTTTCTGGACAAGACATCCGGTCTGCTACCGAACCGTCGACTGGAGGATACTACTCGTAACATGATGCGGTTTAACCAACTATGAAAGAGAGCTTACCATGGTGGTTAGCGAGGGAATGCAATATTGTTGTTGCTAGTGTCGACGGACACATGGCAGACGACCAAGTGCGTACGAGTTCAAAGGTTGCGCGAGGGACTCCAAAATGGAGGTCATCGTGACCCGTTGGTACGTTTGTTGGAGCAACATCTGGTGTTGTTGCTCACTCTCTAAAGTAGTTGTCCTTTCACGCATTACAACCTACAGTACTATTATTAGTTCCAACAGCATACATAACATTAATGAACTGCAGGAAAACCAAGAACCAAGACGACGAATGCTGACGACATGCTGACGACGAAGAATCGCGCGAATAAAATGCACAGAGAATGCCATGTCTACTCTCTACGACTAGCTACGGTAGTAGCTCTAGTCTAGCTATAGTTAACTCGACTATAGTAGATCGAGAGACTAGCTCCTTTAAGTCTCCTAGTGTTTTAAGCTCTCAATTCCATTGGTCGCAATACCAGCCATTATCCTGTACGCATTAAAGGCAAGGACGACTGCAAGTTTAGCATTCCAGTGGACTCATCGTCCGAATCCTCTTCACCCCAACCTCCAGTTACACCAAAGGAGCCAGCTGAAACTTCATCCTGGTCTTCCAACGAGTCGTCGTCGTCGTCATTGTCCCAGATATCCGCGTCATCCTCGTCCTCGTCGCCACCCTCCAACTGCAAAATGTCGGACGGTTCTTTGGAGGAGTCGACTTTGTTGTCATGAGAGAGTGGAACGGGCGTAATTCGGCGTTTCTTGCTCCGGACTGCCGTGGTATCCAGTTGATGGAATCCTTTAGCAATGCCTTTTAGGGCCTCTGGTCCATCTTCAACATCCTCTAAATCAAACACAGGAGGCGTCAAGTTATGAGAAGAGGCGGTATTCTTGATAGTACGCGCTGCTTTTTCCGCAGCGTACGAAAGGGTAGTGCTCTTGGAAACGTATTGGGATGCGCTCTCCTTGGACTGCCAAAATTCGCATAGAGACTGCACTCGGCCAGCTATATTGGCAGCCATGCTATCTAGTAACTTCTGAAAGTACTGCATTGCGCCAGCGTCATATATATTGGCTTGTCTCTGATCAGGTGAGAGAATGGGTTGCGAGTTACGCCAATCGACGCAACGATTCAACTGAGCGGCAGTGGCCGAAAGCATGAACCGACAGGCATTCGATACCTTGGAGGTCACTTTGCGCGGGAACACCAAAATCCGCTTCTGGTACACGTCGATAAGACTACGAAACAAGCGAAATACATGGTCGAGATGATAGTATGGACCACAGTGCTCCATGCTGGACGCAAGCTTTGTAGTTGGGGATGTGACTGCGACCAGCCCCACAATCATATGCAGCAATAGTTCGAAGACATCAACAAAGGTTGCGCCAGAGAGCCAGGGAATCGCTGATACGGTCGACTTTCCTTTATTGGCGAGTCGCACTTCTTCAGTGTCCTTTTCCTCGTCCTCGTGGACGTTGTCCACTGCATTCTCCAGATTGTCAAGGAAGGACCCTAGTTCTGAAATTAAGTGGGAGAAGTGTCTTTCTAGCTCGGAGAGGGTCAGAGCAGAGTGAGAAAGCAAGGCCCAATGCCGAAGTAGGCCATGACGAAACATGACTGTGTTCGAAATACCTTCCGATGCACCGCTTGCATTCCTGAGGATAGTTCCTTCCAATGCTCGCTGAAGCAACTGAAGCTCACTAGAGACAGCCTGCGAACGGAAGCGTTGTATCTCCAGCCGAAAAGCGTAAGGCCAGTCAGTACTAGAATCTTCGCTCCATTCCTCAGCAGCGTAGATAGTGTGAAGAGATCCCCAGCTCGCCTGATGCACTGCTCCACCGAAACGACCCTTTTCGTGCAGTGCGAGTACTGAAAGGATTTCGAGCAACTGGTTTGCAACAAGCGCGTCATCGGTAGAACGAAGACAATCCAGCAATATATCACAGGTCTCCTCGACCAACCTAGAATTCGAATCAGGTTGCCTCTCAAAAGAATTTGATTTGCTCAAGGTCCCCAGAGATGGGTTCCGCCTCGGTACACTCTGAAATAGCTCCAAGAAGCGTTTGAACGTCAGTACATTACCCTGTGAGCTCGCATCGGACGCGCTGGAGCGCACCTCGACAAGTTTTGACAACAAAACAAGCAGTAAGCGGAGAAAGGAAGTCGCCAACCTAGCCACTGGAGGGTATAAAAGATCAGCATGAAGCTAGGCGAAAAGAGGGGATCGGATTAGTTTTGCTATCACAAGGGGGGTCTTCAAGTGTTGACAAGTCAAGGCATTCATGTAACCTACCTGCTTGCTTCGGCTTGCAGCCTCGACCTTACGGAACTCTGGTAGAGAATCGACAAGGAAAAGGCTCACCCGAATACAAGAAAGAACATTAGTGTGCTCGTTCTTGCCGTGTCTTGGCGACGGTAGAAAGCTAGCGGAGCCCGCCGCGAGCGAAACAAGGTGACCAATGAGTCTTGTGTTGAACTCGAGCAGACGAGACACTGCAGTGAAATCCGGTTGCTTCACGGAGGAGTCTTTACATGTCACAAAGTCCAAGCTTTCACGAATGGCTTGAGAATGATTCGAGTCCCCGAGGCATTCCCAAAGCACATCGCAAGAGAAAAAGGTACCTGTACTGAAGAAGGCCGTGTCAATGCCCCGGATCTGCGACGAAGCAAAGTCAACCTCTGCCAGCAATCTGGTTTCCTGGAGGTATATAATTGGAAATGTGTGAGAAAAGAACTCGGGAATTGAGCTATCCATTGTATGATCGTACCTCGAGCATTGATTCGTCCCGGAACCCAGTTGTCCCCAGATCGTCACCAATTTGTCGATTTTTAGGCTTTTCCACTCGAGTGTTCCCAAGACGTTCACCTTTAGATCGGGAGATTGCATTCCGCTTCGCCATTTTTCGAAGCCGGCAAAGAGCGATAGTTAGAGAAGACAGCAAGCAGTCTACAGTCTCCAGCTTGGTTCTCAGGTCGTATATTTTGAGCACCTGGAAATGAATAAGGAAGGCAAGCTGCTCGTCAGGTTCCACATCCGAGGCCCGCTTTTTGTAATGATCAAACGCGTTCTTCAAGACAGATGCTGACAGTCCAATTCCAATTAGAAAGGTTAGCGCATATTGAAGTAGTACGTCACGAAGCTGCTTCAGCGCCCTTGTGTCGTGGCTTTGCGCAATCAGTTCACCAATATCGGCTCGCAGCCCTTCCGGTTCTGGTAATTCGTTCACCGATAGCTCAAACTGGGAAAGGCTTTGATTGATCCATTCGACAGCCAGCTCTTGCTTCTTCGTTGAAGGCTCGAGGCCGAGAGAAAGTAAAGGCAACTCGACTGCAGCCTGTAGCCATCCGTTTGGAACCCATCCGTTCGTGGACTTGTCGCGTCCCATACGTAGATAGGTGTCGACGAGCTCAAACACCCATTGTGCAGAGTGTCTCCACCTCGTAGGACAGTGCATATCTTTCTGCCGAAGAAAGAAGTTGACACAGAAAACCATCTCGCGTTGCTTTCCCTTTGTGGAACCATTAGATCCATGGGAAGTGAAATGATCTGGAATGTTGGCGTAACCTAGCACAATATTTTCTTTATTTCGAGTCTGTTGGTAATGGGCTAGGATCTGAATCAGTCCAGTGTTTGCTAAAATCATCTTGAAGTGCTGAAAGACGTCTTTTGCTGCAGCCGAATCTCCACCGCTCATCCAGGCCTCCAGAAACTCCAAGCCTGGGGATCCGAGCTCCGGATCTACCATGCGCCGTGTCGCAGGTAGCAGGACTCGCAGTACCCACTGCTTAATACAATCTTTGTCGTCGTTGCTGACTGAAGACAAACGGATCAACTCTGTCGCCAAGAGTAAACCACGAACGACACGAGTGCTACTACCAGCAGCACGACCATAAGCTCCAGAGGAAGAAAAGAGCAGCTTCTGCAACAGCATCATGATTTCGGAAGCATCGAGGCCACCTCCACTATGAATTCGATCCGACTCTACCAGGCGAGACAAAATGGCACATAGATCCTTGGTCGATTCTTCATCAATGCCAGTCGGGGTGTAACTGGTGGACGTGAGACGCCCCGTCAAAATGTGCTTGAATCGAACTAGACTCCGAGGCTCTGTGGTAGCAAGCGTCTTGAGTACACAATGGACCGACTCGTGTATCACTCGCTGAAAGTTGGCGGTTGGTGCCTGGTCTCGACGGCGCTTTCTCCCACGCCTCGCATTTTTATTTTCCCAGCCCCCCGTCGCTGCCTCTTCGCTAAGATGCAAGAGACTGTGAACCAACTCTCCTTGCAGTTCCCGATCGAGTCGATGGTGTAGATCAAATATGAAAGCTTGAACAGATTCCAGTCCAGTTTCCGAAGCCAAACTACCACGCGCCGGTGCTAGCAACAAGAATATACTCAAACGCAACAGGGATGGCGCCACCTTTCGATAAAGCAAACACGTTGGCTGTCCAAACTTTCGGTTACCGCAAATGACAGGCAATAGGTCTTCTAATCTGTCAAAGGGGAACTTGTCGGTCGCCAACCATGAATCCAGAATCCGGTCTGCGGCATCGCAAGCATCCGCGCGCTCCGAAAGTGTCAAGAGTACCAGTAGATCCAGCAAGAGGCTGCCCGATGACTCGTCAGCAGCTGCGTTTGCTTCCAGAATCTTGATATATGACTGCACTAGTAGTGATCCATTGGTAGAATCCGTAAACGAGCCCAAGATAACATGCGCCACCATGCCTAGTGGATCATTGTCTACGTCACTAGCAGCATCTTGAGATTGTTCAAGCAACTTGAATTCGTCCCTTAGAGCTACCCACGCTTGCATGGCTTCCTCTTCCACAGCCACATGCTTAAACATAGTACTTACAATAACAGGCAAGTTGTTTTCGGATACGACGGGCAAGGCTGCCACGGCAACTTGAAAGGCTTCACTCCGTCCCGACTCGGCCACTGTTAGCCCCGATAGACAGCCCAAGACTGGCAGTAACATGGCTGGATTATCCAGGAGTAGACGACGAAGCACATCAATCACTTGGACAGTGGCTTCTTCTAGACTACTAGTATCGACGGGCATGCAACAAGGCAAGAAATCCAACAAGATTTGGATACCATCCAACTGTGTCAGCGACTGCAAGATTTGCAGCACAGCCTCTCGCACTTGCGCGTCGCCTGGCCCCAGTTCCGCCAAGAGCAACGAGAAGACTTGACGAACGACGCTCTTTCGTAGAATAGCATGCGTGAGCTTATCCCATTGTTGTAGAAACGACGTAGTAGCTTCCAAAATGTGCACGGCCGCTTGTCGCCGAAGGTTGGCAGTGGGCGCCACTTGGAAAAGAGGACCCTGTTGCGTCAAGACATCTCTCAGCGTCAGCTCCAGACTAGCCGCTCTTTCTTCTTCGGATTGACTCATGTTATCCAGATTAATGAGAAAGCGTCGCTTACTCGTCAGAAAGAGGGACGGTAGTTCAAGTAAAGGCCATGGTCGAGGAGCGCGTTGTGAGAATTTGGTCGGAGGGAAGTTTGCTTTTGTAGAGTTGTTACAGTAGACGGCGTCTCAAGACACATTTTATTAAGTAAAACATATTAATACTCATATTAAAATGTCGTACAAATACTGACCAGACGCTCACGCAGATGATGCCGGGCGCAGCTGTTGAGAATCCGATATTGGAGAAAGTTCGATCTGGAGGTAGCGGACAGACGTTCGCGTTGCCAACCAAGAAAAAAGTGTCCGAACAGATGGAGGTC
>Ga0307981_1001187_pt1 | contig 24021 bp, 14 predicted proteins | sample OrgLakmetagen987_FD_201849 | JGI IMG/M metagenome (GOLD analysis project Ga0307981, IMG submission 201849) | Saline water microbial communities from Organic Lake, Antarctica - #987 | ecosystem: Environmental > Aquatic > Non-marine Saline and Alkaline > Saline | place: Antarctica: Organic Lake... | reverse complement strand
GGGTAGAATGTTGGTAATCTCTTGGAGCATATCCTTCACTTGTCCAATCAGAGTGTCGCTTGGCAAGTCATCCAGAGTTATGCGTTCCTTGCCAAATTTGGCAATGAGTGTGAGCGTCCGCAGGCGATCTGGAAGAGAGCCGAGACTGCTGGTGGCGTGCGTTAGCGTGGGAGCTGCTGCTGCTGCAGTTGCAGTTGCAGTAGCAGTATCAGTAGCAGTACTAGCGTCTTGTTGGCTCTCGCTCATGTTACTGTATAAAGGATACGAGACGATACGATACGATACGATACGATACAGTAGTCTAAACCCTGGAGCACAACACAACACTTGCGAGTACCAAAAAGTACGGTTTACAGTGACAACAACAATAAGGCGAGTGGTGGGTCTTATGTCTTTTCGGCGTCGTTCGAGGAGGCTTTCCGGAAGCTTCTGGTTCGCAAAGCATCTTCGGTTCCAAACTCGCACCGTGACTTACACTCGACGTTCTCCATGAAGAGACAATAAGTACTTTCAGCAAATGACACTCACTGTCACTTTAGTGTATGAATCGGAAAAGGCGCTCAATTCGTGGCAGTACAAATAAATCGACAAGAGCAAGCAACAAACAAACAACCATGAGGAGAAATAATCTTCTACCGGCAGTTGCCGTTCTCTGGACAGCGAGCAGTCTTATCTCGCCAAGTCTCTCTCTCTCAAGCACCAGCGCAGTTGTTAAGAGGCGACCCGTGGAACGAATCGCCGTGATTGGCGCTGGAATCGCTGGTCTATCCACAGCCCACGCCCTCACCGCTACTGCTACTGCTACTGCTACTAGTAGTAGTAGTCTAGTAGTGCCTACAGTGCACTGCTTTGATGCCAGACCGGGATTGGACAAGAATCAGGGCGCGGGCATTCAGTTGAATGGCGGACTGGCCGTCTTGGGACAGATTAATACCACCGTTCAACGGGCCGTCATGGACGCTGGATTGCCGGCCGTGGGTGTCCGCTCGCGAGCCAAGGCGTGGTCCAACAGCAGCAGCAACAGCCACGACAAGCCCTTTGAAACGCTACTGGAACTCGACTTGCTTTCCACGGTGCGGCGGGCCGGAGGAGCCGTCGCGGCCGCACTGATTCACAACGACAAGAACAACAAGGACCAATTGCTGTGGTACAGCATTATGCGCGGCGCTCTGCAAGAAACGCTCTACGAGACGCTACCGCAAGAAACGCGTCAGCGCGTCGCGTTTGACAAGACGCTGACGGATATCATACCTGCCAGTTTGAATACGGATAATGATGGCACGGGTGCCATGCTGCACTTTGCCGATGGAACCGTGGCGGGTCCTTTTGATTTGGTGATTGGTTGCGACGGTATCAAGTCGGCCGTCAAGGAATACGTGGAACAGGGCAAGATTGCCAAGAACGCGGCGGAACGAGAAGGTGCCGCCGCAGCCTTGTATTCGGGTGTACGCATTCGATACGCCGTCAAAGATGGAACTGCAGCGGAACCACAGGCGGAATCGGCAACGCTGTCGCAGTTCTTTGGGGACGGCGCTTACGCCCTCGACGGAACGTACGGCAATGGAGCGGGCAAGCCAAACACCAAGTCGTCCTTTGTTGTCTATCTGGACGAGGGTTACATTGGTCCGTTCAAGAAATCGAATCCCAACAGCAACACGGCAAACGGCCCCGTAATTGGTGAAAACGCGGATTGGACGCAAAATGTTCAAAAGGCGGTGGAGAGTACGAGAGAAACCATGCTCAAGCAGGTGCAGGACTCTGGCATTCCCGACAAGGATCTAGCGCCAACTATTATGAACGCGGATCGTTTCTTTGATTTAGGCGTTTACTTTCACAATCCGTTTAGTTTGGCGGGCTGGAGCAAGGAGATTGCCGATTCGGGTGGTGCCGTGGCGGTTCTGTGTGGCGATGCTGCACATGCCATGCCTCCCTTTCTCGGTCAAGGCTCCAATCAAGCAATTCAGGACGCTTACTGCTTGGCAACCAAAATTTTGGAGTACAATAAACAAGTTCGACGAGGTGATCTAGACGTTACCGAGTTGAAGGAGCTATTCAAGCAGTACGAAAAGACTCGCTGGCCGGTAGCCTTTGCCATTACGTGGAAGGCAGCCTTTCTTGGGTACCTCGAGACGGGAGGGCAAAACGGAATGTATTCCAAGTTTCGAGACGTATTTTTCAAGACCATGGGTGCGGTGGGTGTGGCCGAGAAAGTGCTCCTCGGTGCTGCCACACCAAAAGTCTAACGAGAGATACAAACGCCAAACCACTCTGCAGCTTGCCACCATTCAACCTTTTAACAATCGAAAACGCTATACGAACGAGACCGTGCTATTTGTTCATACTGTATACGATATGCTGTAACTGGATACCTTACGATATTGTTTACCAGCACCTTTGTGAAGCGCGCACACACACATTTTCACCCGAGCAAGCCTGATTAGGCAGCCACCGCTTCCTTTGCCGGAGTAGCCTCCTCTTGAACCATGGCCTGGCTATCCAAGGCCATTCCCATGGCGTGGAGACCGTTGTCGACATAAAGAGTGACGCCAGTAATAGTACGGGCCCACGGACTGAGAAGGAACAAGGCGCTGTTGCCGACATCTTCGCTGTACAAGTCCTGCTCGAGCGGGGCGTTGGCCTTGGAGTAGTCAATGGCGTACTCGATAAAGGTCTTTTGGCCCGGCTCCTTACCAATAGCAGAGGCGGCACGGGACTTGAGGGGACCAGCCGAGATGGTGTTGACGCGGATACCCCACTTACGGCCAGCTTCAAAGGCAAGAGTTTTGGTGTCGCTTTCGAGCTGCGCCTTGGCCGAGGACATGCCGCCGCCATATCCAGGAATGACCTTTTCGGAGGCAATGTACGTGAGAGACATCATGCTAGAACCTTCGTTCATGATGGGTCCAAATTTTTGCAAAAGAGAGACAGCAGAGTAGGCCGATGCGGAAGAGGCAGCAAGGTATCCCTTGCGAGAGGTTTCGAGAAGGGGCTTGGTAACCTCGGGTCCGTTGGCAAGAGAGTGAACAAGAATGTCAATCTTTCCATAGTCGGCTTCAACAGCCTTGGCGACTTCCTCAATGGTGTATCCATCGAGTCCAGCGTAACGCTTGTTGGTCTTAATCTCCTCCGGGACATCATCAGGTGTATCAAAGACGGCGTCGAGAGGGTAGACCTTTTCGATAGTCATCATGGATCCATCGGATAGCATCGAGTCGTCGTTGAAGCTGCCCTTCTTGAGACCCATCTGGAAGATCTTCAAGACTGGCGGCCAAGTTCCAACAATGATGGTAGCTCCAGCCTCGGCCAAAGCCTTGGCAATGGCCCAACCATATCCGGTCGAGTCTGCGACACCGGCAACAAAGGCGACCTTTCCCGTCAAGTCGACCTTGGCAACCATCGAGAGCTCGGTCTTGCTTCCAGAAGTGGAGGCTGGGCGCACAGCAGCAGGGACGGCACGGAATGTGCTACGTCCAACATCTGCAAGAACGGAAAATAGAGGGCGTGAGAAAGAGGCATCCGGGTCTGTCTGTGTGTTGCATTGTGGTCGACGGCGCATGCATTCTCACTATCTATCTACAGTACTGTATCGTTGAAGTGAACCAAGAGCTAGCATGAAGAGCCACTACTATTAGCCCGTATCTAACTTACCAAGCGAAGGCGCAAAAGCCGAGCAAGAAGCCGAAAGTAGTGCAGCAGCGAGGAGGGTGAATCGAGAGATCATGGTCGTCGTCTTGGGGTATCTTCGGTTTTATGCCTATTGATTGTACCGTATGTTGAATGTCGCCACGCAACAAACATCGATGTCGTCGTCGGCAAGGATCGGGCGGTCGGAACGAGTGAGAGAACAAACACGTACTCACCCCAGACTTCTACGTGGAAATCCTACCGGCTACTTTCGTCGAAAGATGACGTAACCACTTCCTCTTTGGTCACTGTGCGATAGCATAGACTGAACGATGAGGATGAGGTCGAATATCGAATGGTAGACTAGCCGGCACTGGCTAGTCGTCTATAATAGAAGCAGTAAGTCAAGCCAAGCATATTCTACTAGCTCAAGCCGAACGAAAGTCTCGTTTAAGAATAGTGTGGTCGACTGGTTGTCTTCTAAAACTATCAGCCATGGTACTCAAGTCTAGTCGCTACTAGTTAGTGGTTAGTTAGCCGTGGTAACCTCGAGGGAGAGGCCCACCCGGAGCAAGGTCGCTCATTTCCATTTCCCGGAAACTAATCTCCTCCATTCTTGCTCGAATCCGGTCCTTTCTCTTCAAAAGACTGCGGCCAAGGCTGTCAAAATATACCCACGCTTTGGGAAACGAGGCCGTCGGAGCGTGTCCCATAGTCCGCCGTATAGTCTCTTGCTGTGCTTCGAGTAGACTGTTGACCCACGTCAGGGCTTGCTCTTTGTTGGTGACTGCATAATAGCGCGTCTTGCGGAAATCCGAAACGGAAAAGACGCACGTGCAACCTGGCGGAAGATTGTGCAGTGCCACACCCATGGGGTGGTCTGCTGGCAGTAACGAAGGCTCGATTACTTGCGCATTAACCGACTCTATGGGAACTGGTGATCCTTTGGGATTCATTTTGGGGTTCGTGGGTGCCTCGTCGGTGAATTTGTAAAGAAAGCTGCCCAGGAGAATAAGATAGCGAGACTCCCATTTCGGTGCCAAGAAGGAAAAGCACCAGATTCTCGCAATGAATTTCTGTAGAGCGAGTGGCAAAAAGGTGTAGAACGGAGAAATGTGTAGATTTTTTACAGTTCCATAATGCTGGGGAGAAGCCTTGAGCATTTGAGGAACCGTCAACCCGGCACCGAGCTGGGGGAGATCGTCTCGAAACATTCTCGTAGTAGTAGCGTCCTCGGAGGGAGGTTTTGATCGCTGTCGAAGCTCCTGTTGCGCCATTAAGTTGTCAATCCTTTAACTGCGGTTAACTGCGGTAATGGAAAGCTGCTGAGCTGCTTTAGGGAGAAGTAAGTATGACACGCTTATTCCGTCGTCGATCGTCGATCAATCATCAATCACAGAAGATAACGAAAGTTCTGCGTTGTTCCCATCGTCGACAGACGACTCTCGATTTGGGTTTCGCGCCTTTTCTTCCCCTTCCCTCCCTATTTTTTCCCTGCTGCCATCCTGTTGTTGCCTTTTTGAACCTTCGAAGTGCCCGATTCCATTGGCTAAAAGCCTTCACCACCGCTCAATCATCCCGCGGGTCGCCGCCTCAAGGAACACGCACTTTTCATGTCTGGTCTCTGTTCGTTCAGCAATCAACTCTACCTTTGGTGAACTATCAACAGCAGTAACTCTTACTGATCGACCATGATGTCTCGTGTCCTCCTTTTCCTGGCCCTTGTGGTCCTATCAGCACAGGTATGCACCAGCATTGTCCAGATTATTAGTGTAGGGGGTGACAGGTTCAGATGATTTCCTAAAGAACGTCTTGACTTTATCCTGGCAGGTGGCAGTTTCAGTGACTCTACCAGTAGTAGTAGAGATGTAAAAACCGCATGAATCGATCTACACTCACGCATTCCTTCTCTCCTTACCATCTAGGCCTTTGCCCCTCGGCCTTTGTTCGTTTCCAAGCCCATGATTCAGTCTTCGACTCTGCTTGAGGCTTGCCGAACCAACGCCAAGAAGGAAAAGATCAAGCGTAACCGGGAGAACATGCGCAAGTTCCGCACTGGTGGAAAGAAGGGAACTAGTCGCCGAAAGCTCCTAAAAAAGGCTCAGTCCTCGGCTGCGCGTCAGGAGGAAGCGGAATTCATTACCAAATGCTTCATTACTGTGCCTGCTCCGGGTGCGGACCAAGACGACAGTGGCGGTCGTGACAATCGCAAGTAAACTACTAGCTAGTAGTTATAGATTGTCCCAGTTGAATTGAGTTGTATTAGTCTGCAGTAGTGCAACGTGTGTTAACCGCGTCGTATGGAAACGCTCTTTCGCTGCTCTAGTATTTGGTATCTTACAAGTCAGGCTCCCATTTTGCAAAGAAGACACAGTTCTATGTTAGGTGCGTAGATTAAAGAGGCTATTGGTGTTCTTGTAGAAGGTTACATTCGTTTTAAACCAAGAGCACCAAAAAGGCCAACTGGACAAAGGGCCTCTTCTTTCACATCATAGCAAAAGAGCCGTTCCCAAGCCAGTACACAAGCGACAGTGCTAGAAGTACAGCAACTTCTAAATACGAATCTGATAACTGCCCGCCTTGGAAATGTATCGCACCCACCGGTTCGTGTGGTATCCAGACTTGTCGTAGACACGCAAGAATCGCACGTGCACACCACTGGCGGTAAAACTTGGAACTTGAAACTCAACGTTGATGGGAGGACGGCTCCACGGCTTGGGACGAACCGTTGGCATGAGATCGACTTCGGCATTGATAATGCATTCGGCGCGTCCGGCAAAGCGCTTTACACGCCAAACAATGGCTTGCTGCTCGGGTTCGTACTTGGCGCGGCCAAACGTATTCTTGATCTTGGCCTTGGAGGTATTCTTGGGAACGGGAATCTTCATAACCACATGCGTCGCAAAGAGCTGATCCGAAAAGTTGGCAATGACCTTGACGTTAATCGACACCTTGGTCAAGTTTTGCTCTTCTTGGACAGCTGGAATGATACGAAACGGAAGGTTGATATTGTCCGCTACGCGGTATCGCATCAATTCGAATTCACCGTCGGGAGGAATAAACGTAATGGTACGATCGGCATCAAACTTTCCCAGCCTGACGCAACGATGAAAGGTGCAGTCGTCAATGCCGACAGCTGCCTTCTTGTCTTCCTTGTCCTTGTCAATAACCAGCTTGTCGTTCAAACCAAACTTGCACTCGGGCATGCCCGTCAACTTGGTATTAAATTGCACTGAACCCGTAACTTCGTTTCGCAAGACGTTACCCGTACTCGACAAGAGTAGATTGACACTCTCCAAGACATCAATGTACACTTCATTCTTCTTGTGACGAATACCTTCCCGACGCCAATCAATCGCTCCCGTAATCTGACTCGTCAATTGACTAGGTTCCGGTTCATCTTGCGGTTTGACATTACCCATTTGAATGTAGAGCCGCAAGACGTCGACGGCACAATTCTGTGGGTACCCAAAGTCCATCGTCTCGTCCATCAACTCGTAAATCAACGTCATGTTGTTGCGCATGGAGGTTTCGTCAAAGTCTTCTCCCAAATACGCCTTGAGAATGGTAATGAGTTGGTAGAGGTATTCGAATACGAGGGCGGGGTTCACGTTGGAGCGCGTGAGAGCGACAAAGTACATGTTCAAGTGACGCGTGTACAAGAACGAGCAATTCTCAATGCGCTTGATGGGTGCTTCCGTTCCAGTTTCCTTGGCGGCGACAACCTGTCGATGATAATAATAACAAAAAGGGACAGTGTGAGACTGATGAATGCAAGGACTATGAATGGACCGACTTAGTCAAAGTCCCGCAGTGTTTGAGCCTTTCCAAGTCGAGTGCCGTGTACGGAAATGTACGGAAAGTATATTCGAAGGAAAATGGGGTGCCTCGAAAAGCCGTTGTGAAGAGACATCGCTCTATATCTAGCATTATACATACCTGCAGACGAAAAGAATCAGCGGCAGCTCGGCCGACATCGTCTCTGTGCAAGAAAGAGACGCGCGCAAGGGTTAGTTTGAATGACTGTTAAGACTTGCAAGAAGATTCCAATCAAACAACCTTTCGAGTGCGGCCGGGGCCTCTCGATGACTTTTACTTCTACTCCACTCACCGATACTGGCGGGAGATCATAATGTCTCCCTTTTGGTTAAGCACCATAATCATGGAAATCATGATGAAGAGGTTGTAAGCAAGCTCTTATGGAACAAACACTACAAGGCAAGCAGTCTCTTGCGACAATGGCAACGGTCTTTGTCGTGCTCTCGCTCTCCCCAGCGTGGACAATCGACGGATCCGTCCATCCTCGAAAAACGACTTGACTTGCCACGATTTCGTTTAAACGAATTTGAGTGCCGTACGACATTCGGGTCTTTGCTCTCTCATGATTATGATCGATCATCAATATCAATGCGATGAGGCTACCGGTAGCGCTAGCTAGGCTTTCTCGCTCACCATTGGTCAACCCCGGACCCCGGCTACGAATGCCAATCGGCCACACTGTCATACTTTACGACAGCCTAACTTCCCATCTTCCACGATCAAGTATGGGATGACATAGAATTGGATTGAATGGTATGAAACGAGATTAGTATCGTAATTTGCTCCAACGTTTTTGAATCATCATCGGTTGCTATGACAGGTACTACTAGCTAGCTATTAGAGAGTCTCTTATAGAATATACCAATACGCTCAGTCCATATCCAAGTTCATATGACGACGCTTTGTACCACCATGAAGAATTCGTTTCTCTTCCTTTCGCTTTTTACGGCGCTTCTTTTCTCCTTCTTGCTTTTGGATGCGGCGTTTGGCAGCATTCTCGGGGTCCACAATCGCTTGCGTCTTTACTTCGAGCTTGCGGCGATCCTTCTTGTCGCGAGCTCGCGTCTTGACCGCCGCATAGGCTTGCAAGAAAGTATCTTGCGAATCGCAGTGTTCCTCCAACAAGTGCAACACATCCTTGGCTAGCTGTGCTTCCTCCGAAACCGTGTCTTCTTCGGGTCGTCGCTTTTGCAACAAGGCTGGCACTTCCAGCTCGTTGCGCGTCTCGACTTCGGATCGGTGCAATGGTTCGATCACGAGTTCAAGATGCTGGGCGCAAATATCACTTGCCAGTGTAGCAAAGGTGGCAAAGCACTTGTAGACAGCTTGGCGACGTTGCGTGCCTCGGGGGCGCGCAATATTCGACAATCGCGTCATGATCCACAGCACGGGATCCCGCTTTCGTTCGGCCGCTTCATCGTCGTTCGAATAACACAACTGGGGATGGGCACTAGCCGCTTCCAAAACCCAAGTCAATGACTTGATGGCAAAGGCCGTGAGATCGTTATTTTGCTCGCTCTCATCCGAATTGATCTGGTAACACAAGTTGCGAGCAATTTGAAAGAGAGACCCGGGTACGGCGAGCAAAAAGGATTGCGATTTCTTGGAGCACACAGTCTTACTATCCTTAGACGACAAATACTTTGATACAATTCGAGAAGACGCTAGTCTAACCCAAGGATGATCGTTCTTGAGACACAGTATAATCAGTGGCCAGATGTCAGTCTGACGTTCAAACAAGTCATTGAACGGGAGAGATAGCTTTTCGAGGCAAATGAGCGCAAAATAGGCGGCCTCCCACTCGTCTTGTTGGCTTTCCTTGAGGATTTGCTCGAGTCGTTTCAATAGACGAGTCGCCGTGTCTCCTCGTTTGAGGAAGTCGACGCGCGATTCGACAAAGATGCCGTACAGCTGAATCGACGTTCTGCGCAACGCTCCTTCTCCCTTGGACCAACGCTCCGTGTAGTCATACAAAGATTGTAACACGTCTGTTTCCAATCGCTCCATGAGCTTGGAGAGACACTTGGCAATCGCCTCGCGGCATTCCTTGGAGTCATCGTTGGCAAGTTGTAACGTGAGCGGTAAAAAGAAAAGCTGACAATGCTGCTGGAGAACCGGCAGCGGCAACTTTTGGATCATGGTCGTCAGCAAACTAATGGCCGACAGACGACCCTCGTTGTACTCATACTTAATATTGAGTACAGCTTGCTTCATATGCTGTTCGAGCCGCTCTTCGCTCATGGGATAGTTCAAGAGGTAGTTCACAAAGATAGACTCACTTTGCTGTAAATGTAGAGGACAGGAGAGAAAACGAGTTAGAAAAGGCATTTAAAAGACAGGGCAGCGTTCGCATGCACGTTCGACTTACTTGGCGTAGCGAGAGGCGCGGGCTTCGGACCGACTGACTAAGAATAGTCTCGATAAGATCGTAAAACTCGGGGGACATGAATCGACGATAAACAAGGGCTTTGATAAGACCAACCGCGGGGTTGTGGTGGTCAGAGTCCGTCAAAGACCCTTGCAAAAAGGATATCAATATTTGCATCTGTTCAGCATCCAATGGCATCACGTTGCCTTCGGCAATTACATCTTCGCCAGCGGCTCTCTCGTGGTCTTGGTTCTGGTTATCAAAGTTGATCAAGAACGTGAGCATCTTGAAACTTGCGTGGAGGAGCTCTTGGTTCATGTTCGACACCGCTCCTGACGAAGCCAGTACATCAAGTGTCTTGGTTGCCAAAGACTTTGAACAGAGCTTGAACGAAGGAAGCTCGGTCCGTAACAGAGATCCCAGGCATCGCAACGCGAGAAGAACCACGTCGGAGTCGCGACAAAGACATGTACAGGTGGTCAGTAGAGGGACGAAAGGATCGAGCATGGTCGCCATTTTCTCGCTGTCTCTTTGTAGCACCTTTTTTAGTGATGAGTGCAATAACTGCAAGCCAAAAACCACTGCGCTGACATTAGCAGGGTCGTTCACGCCAGATTTTGTGCTCACTTTGGGAGAATCGTAACGTCCACTTCCCGTCAATTTGGGTGCACTGGCTCCGTCCTTTGTAATCTTTCTTTCCCTTTCTGCCTTCTTTCTAGCTGCGTGTGCCGCTTTGCTTGTCTTCACCGACTTCAGGGTAGACGGGCGCCATTCGGTAACGCTTCCAACAACTCCCTCCTTCGTGTCATCGCCATTTTCACCCGCTGCTGCCTTGACTCCACCGCTGACACTGATTGGATCCAAGGGATCATCGTCATCACTATCGTCGACGTCGACCGTCTTGTCCATAATGGACTCCATTTCTTGCTTGCTTACGAAAGGCTCGACGGTGGTATAGACAAAGGGGAACACTTCGTCCGCATTTACACTTGGGTTGCGAGCCAGTCCGGAGACCACACGAGATAGACATTCTTTGATCCGTCTTATCGTCCTTGCCTGGGTACCAGGAGACCGAAGCCGCTCCAGAAGAGGAGCCACGATAGCGTGAATAGCGGACACGCTAGACTTTTTGTTGCCTGTACTTCCGAGGGATGACGGGTTGAACAGTATCATACTTGAAAGCACTTCAATTGAATGAGCGCTCTTAGATCCACTCGCCTCCTTTACGTAGCGAACGGCATTCTCTGCGTCCTTTCGTTCCTGGGCCAAGCCGAATAGATCCTGTTGGATGAGATCCATTAGCGCAGGGACAGTATCATTGAAAGGAGGCGAGGCGACTCTTTCTGCTTGCCCGGAAGACGCGATTGGGGGCTTGTACACTTCGGACAGCTGTATAAGTATACTGTGGATGGCAGCAGACCGAACGTGTAGCTGGTACCCCTCCGTCAGAGTAAGTGCGAGCACCCGCACGATATCCGGGAGGAACATAATATCAAGCTCCACTGTCATCCTTGCCAGAGTCGTTCGGGCCATATCTCGGGCATCCGAATCTCTGTTCTTGAGGCCGTCGCAGATGACAGTCAGCAATCGTGGTAGTCGTGACACAAACACTTCCTGCGGGAGTTTCTTGAAGAGCTTGAGCAAGGCCATGATTACTGAAGGCCGCAACATCTTCACCTTGGTACCGTTTTTGTCAGTCTTCTCCTTGACCAGCAAACTCTCGACCTTGGGGACGAGTCGGTTCTCTAAGGCACGCCAGACAGCGTTATTATTTCCACTGACTGCAGTGTCACTGTCGGCACTTGAAACCGTAATCTCAAAATGAAAGCCGTCAATAAGCGCACACACAAGTCCGATCAGATATCTCTCTTGGCTGGGGTGACGCTCAAACTGCGTCAGTGTGGTCCATAGGATATTGTTGTATTTGCTCCAAGGAAGGAGTCGTGAAATCGCGCCGACTGTTGCGATCGCTTCGAGAGCAAAAGGTTCATCGAGCTTCGTTTGGCTTTCGTACACAGGATGCAAGGCCAGAGGAAGGAAGACATTCGATAGCGAATGCTGGCTAAAAGAAACGGCGGTGCCGTTCTCTGGTTCGCCAACGAGCTGCGCCCGAAGGCGGCGAAGGGCTCTCACCCTTCGATGAAGTTGAACATGGGTAATGCTCAGAAAGAAATCCAGGTCAGGCTCGTCGTCACGGATCAGACAAGCAAGGTCGCCATAAAGATGCGGCGACTCGGAATCCTTGCCCCAGCGGGCAACCTCGCCAAGGATAAGAATATAGTATCTCCTCACCGAGGCATCTCGCGTCTTCAAGCCAGCTCTTGTCATCGGAACAAGACACCCTTCCATTAATCGCTTCCACCTCTCTTGCGCAGGACTGATCGCGTCGTCTGGTGATTTCTCTGTTCCGAGACCAAGCTCGCGTGATGCCAGAGCAATAAGTTCTTTCAGTCCCTTGAAGGAACCACGCGAGATTAATCCGTCTTCGTCGAACAGAAATTGAAAGAGAGTGTATATCAAGGGTAGTAAGACCGCAGGATCACTCTGACCCTTGTGATGACTCAGGCTGAGCCAGTGCTGGTCAGTCTTGAGGTCGCACAATCCGCTTAAAGCTGGAACCACGGCATCGTAATCCATCTCATCAACACGCTTGGTGTGTACAGCAGATAACTTGACGAGGGCTTCCGAAGCCCGTCTCGACGCAGGAAAGCCAGCAATCGCGAGCTTCTTGAATACAGAGGCCAACGAAGACCGGACTTCTTTGGCAACAATACCTGGTTTCGCTTTCCATGGGCCCAAAAGAATCGAAAGCTTTGAGTGGTACGAGACAAGCGTTTCTGCAGGCAGTCTGTTTATCATAGCGTTCAGAACACCTAGAATGTTGAGTCGGTCCGTATCGGTGCACTTTCCGAGCTCCAGGAAAGGGATGAGCAGGGAGCACAAACTTTCCATTACTTCAACTTCAACAGTTGGGTCTCCTTCGACCAAAGTGCTCACTCGGCAGAGAATGTCGAGCTCGCGACGCCATGAAGTCGAAGCCGTTGGATTTTTCTTCCATGATCTGGTAGGACGAGTATCCACCAACGCTGTGGAGTCAAGACGAATTTTGAGTTGACCCAGAAGCAACCCGAGATGACGGCGGATGAGTTCGCTTCCGGAGCTGAGCTGGGATTCGACGGCTAAGCCAATGGTAGAAGCAGGTCCTTCTATTTCCAGTAGATTATCGACAAAGGTTAAGGAAGCATTGATAACTGCAGTTCTGCTAGTGTCTGAAATGCACATCAATACGGCTCGGACAGCGTTGTCATTTTGCTCCAGTATCGGTACAAGCTTGGGAGTACCAGAAAGCGTTTCGAGTAACAACAACAGTGCCGGCGACTTGTCAGACTTGACTACCATTTCAGGAAGTAGATCGAGCGAAGGTCCGACGGCATCCCACACTCGGGGCGTGTATTGACAGAAGTCGAAGACCGTGGAGAATTGAGCCAAGAGTTCCGACATGCGTCGATAGCAAAGCGTCCTAACTGATCCCTTGCGGGCTCCGTCTGGGTCCTCGGCATCACTCTCTTCGTCCTCTGGGGAGTCGTCCTTGGTCAGTGTTACGCCTTCTTCCTTTACGCCATAAAACTTGCCAAGGGCGAGTACAATCGACATGAACGATGGAACGAATGGCAATATTCGATAGCCGAGTTGGGAAACAACTGCTTCAAGCATGTTTAGGAAACCCTGGTGCACCTGAATCGGAAGGCGACCGCAGTCGTCCGGCGACACCGTCGCAAATATCTTATGTAGCTCATCACGATCGCTCGGCTCATGCAGTTCGAGAGGTTTCAAAGCTACCACTGAAGGCAAGTAGGTTCTTACCATCAGATAAATGAAGTGATAAAGATCACCGTCACTTTCGCAGAGGCTCGCCAGAAAAGAAAGAACAGCCATCCTTCGTGCCGCCGGTGAATCCTTGGAAGATTTGGCACCACCAGATGCGCGTGCAGAAAGTCTTCCAAACAAGATGCGAGACATTAAAGAAGTGATACGAGCTCGATGCTCTGGGATAATCACTCCGCTTTCCAAAAGGGTACTGAATTGCAGCATTGCATCGCGAAGTTTTCCTTTTGCAAAGAACTTTTTCAGAGGGTCAGCGTATGGAACAAGATACTCAGGCTTGTATCGGAGAAGGCAGGAGAAAGCCAACTGGGCAATCACTGGCTCCTGATGCCCAACGAGTGAAATGAAAATCGACAGCAAAATTTGGTGCTTGAATAGCTGACTCGGCCCGTTCACTGAGGCGAATGCCTTCAAGATGGACGTGAGTCGTCGCTGCACGGTTCCTCGACTGATATCTGAGTTCAAATGCATTCTGAAACAGGAATAGAAACGAGGAATTAGATAATGCGAGCACGTTTAGAAGTGGACATTTTCACTCGGCATCGAATACTTACTCTTCTTCGTCAACGGGGAAATCCTCCTCTAAACGTAGTTCTCTCGCATCTGGGTCGTTCGGGTGAGTCGCGTAATACTGAGAAACCATGAATCGTAAAAATATCGGAACCATGACTCGAGAGTGCCTCATCAAAAGCTGAGGGGCTCCTTCGATTACGCTCCAAACCGATTCAAGTACCGTTGCCTCGTCTGCAGATGCGTGGCGAGAGATCCGGCCTTGTTCCTTAGCGGTCGCAACAGCACCCTGGAACAATGAAGTGTCCTTACCAGCTGAAGTCTCCCATGATACGCATGCACGAAGATAACCGATTGGTTCAAAAGCAACTTGAGCACTGCTATCAAGTTGCGTCGTCGTTTTTGTGGCCCCGTAGGAGAGCTGCATAAGCTCAGCAATTTTGCCTTGTACCGGAGGCCAGACACTATCTTCGTGACCTTTGGTGAGAGCGACAAGTGATTTCACTGCACCAGCCCACACTGGTGAGAACTTGACGTTGAGTAATCCAAGCATGTGGGAGGAAGCAGCTTCGGCATAGACGACTGGCAGTCTTCCAGTTCTTCCAAATACCTCAACTCGCGACACTAATGAGAGTAAATAGCGCTCTTTTGAAAAGCTGATCGGCGTAGACTCGATACCCAGGAGTATTTGAATGATACCGCAAGGACCAGATGGGCCTACACTTTTCGCAGCAGGGCCCTGCCCTTGGCCAGGACTGGAATCTTGTTCTTCGTCCAAGTCACCAGTCAGATCAAGATCCGCAAAATCGGTCACAAAAGGGCGAATGGGATAATGAGAGAGGATACGGAGAGAATGAAGTCGGTGAAAGTGGTATCGTTCTCGAAGATTCGGTATGAGAGCCTCAAATACTGCATCTGCGTCGTCATTTAGTAGCAGCTCCACTTGCTGCAACGCCTCAATAAACGAAGCAACACTCTTCACCGCCCACAACGAGCCTGCATTCGACAGCACGTGCTTCTCAGCGACGGGTCTGGCTTTTGCCAACGCACTCTTGACGACGGATGCATCTTTCAACCTATCAAACGAAGCGAGCGACATCAAGGCAAAGGATTCGAGAACTAAGGAGAAGACCACACTGGAAGTAACTGCATCGTTGTTGACTCCAGAAGTGTTCGCACCCCCAAGAGATCCAAGAAGACGTAAAAGCCATTTCGACACCTCTTTGAACAGAGAGGTGAAACTCTTGTCTTCCGTTCTTTCGCCTGGAGCCAAGGCCAGAAAAGGAGCACATTTCGCAGCAACTGCTAGTCGAGACAACTCGGCTTCAGTCGATTGAATCGGATCGAAATTTATAAGGCAGACCCGAAGAAGACTCTCTCGCTCGCCAGCAGAAAGTTGGCAACACCCGGCATTTGAAAGAAAGAACACAGCATCGCCGTCGTCATCGTCGTCCTCTAGTGGGTCTGGCTCCAATCCCAACGCCTTTGTACGCCTAGACGAGACTGCATGCACCAAAGTCAAAGCCATATCAGGATGGTCGTCAGCAATTCTTGCTGCGGTCGCGAGAACAGCCAGCCCGACATTGCTCATTGCGGTCTCGATCGGCAAGTACGGATACAGATCCTGGATTAAAATAAAAACTGGAGCCCGAATAGACCCCTCCTCTTTAGCATCTGGCTCAATAGACACATTTGCTGTCTCAAGTACACCACGGATAAGAGAGCCCATGCGGGAAGCAAAACGACCGTTCTCAGGTACTGCTTTCCATACGGAGCAGAGCAGAGTCACAGTGGTAGCTTGCGTCCTGGAGGAAAGCTTCTGGAATCGATCAGTGTCTAAGAGCAATTCAAACAAGCCAGATAACTCTGCGATGGAGGAATTTCTGTTAAGCAAAAGTGCACCGTTCCGATACGCAACCATCTCGTCCACAAGCTCAAGAGCGCAAGCCAAGGGCAAATCATGCTCTGACGTTTCAGCACCCTTTTCCGGAGAAGCCACGAAGCGTTGCACCATTTCAACGATGTCAATCAAGACTGCACCGCCATTCGCAGTATCGAGGTGACCACGTAACTGATACAGAAACTTGGAAGCGACGGAATGCACGAGACTCTGGCCATGCGGCGAAAAATCGCTCTTGCCAACGCAATCCAGCACACACTTGACTACCAAGCTTCCCTTGGAATGAAGTCTCCCAGCAATACCGCGAGATACTTCAAAACAAAGCCGAGCAATTCCATCCACGGCATCTGCCTGCATTCGCTGGGCACTCGGGGACGTCGGCGCTTGCTTGGACGAAACGGCCAAGGCACGAAGCACTCGGCGCAAGTGACGCTTCTTGGCTGAATCGGTTGGCAGCTTGCGAATCATGGGTGCAAAGGTTTCAGCAGCCAATCGACGAACTAAATCACGGCGATGCACCAGCGTCACGCCGTAATACTTGCGCATGGGTTCCAAACAGGGTTCCTGTCCGGCCTTGTCTGTTTCTTTCAAGAGTACATCCGAGTCGTAACGAAAGATATGCGAAAGCGTCCGAAAGGCCAGTTCGACAATGGCAACATCCAAGGGTATAGGTTGTTTTCCAGTGTCTGGAGGCGGCGGTGGGGGGCTGAGCAAGTCGTTGATAATGCGGGGGGCAATCTTGGTATGCAAAAAGGGATGAATTTCGTGACGCAGATCTCTGGCCAAGACTGCCAAAAGATGCAGAATGTCCGTTGTTGCAAGGTTGGCAATGTAGGTGACGCGATCAGCGCCTTCTTCTACAGCAGGTGAACTCTCCGACGGCGACGCTTCGGGCGACAGCATGTACGACAGCATCACGTCAACAATCTTTGGGGCATGGTGCAAGACCTCGGGCAGACTGCGAACGAAGCCCCAGATTGCGCGATGAAAGTGGCCAAAGATTTCCGAAGCATTCCTGTCTAGAGCAATGTCTAACTCACTCGCAAAGTTGGAACTGCTGGTCTCGGTTTCCGACTCGGATCCCGACGACACCAATTCATGTTCTTTCGCAGACGACGAAGTGGTCGCGACGATGGCCTGTCTCTCATTCTTGTTGTCCCCCGACTGCGACTTCCGCGAGCGCTTCTTGGGTCGCTTCGAATCGTCTCTATCAGGATTATGGACACGCTCTTCTCGGCCAGCCGAAGCTGTCGTTACACCGCCACGACGCTTGTAGCTGCGATAAACGTCGGCACTCGCCCGCTTCGACCTTTGCTTGGACGACGCGAATCGGATTCGGTTTTTGGATCGACTGTCCGTACTAAACGACCTGACATGGGGATCCATCGTTAGAGATCAAAGCTTTCTATAGCAGTGAGGACGTTCCAATACGTTGGACTCGGCTCAGAGGGTATACTCTCGGCACGTTCACCTGCAACAAACTTTGTTCGTTGCCACTGTGTCGGATGAGGGATGAGTGAGAAATCTTTTCAAAAAAGTTGTTGGTTTTGAGAGAAGAGACGGTCGACGCAGGACGGTCATAAACTCGCGCCATTTTCTGTCTATCCCCCAGAGAGTGGCGCGAGGCGAGGAGGAGGATCTGTGACCAGATCGGCTCCAAAACTTCAAGTTCGGTTTGTCTTCCACTTTGTATGGATCCGAAGCATCAATCGTATCGGAGCGCTCAATCACAACTACAAACCGAAATGCAAAGCATCATCATGGCGCCTAGATCCTTCTTGACTACTCTCTTTTTGGCTGCGACGGTCGCTTACAGTCATGCATTTAGTGCATCACTTTTTCAAGAAGTACCAACGCTGCAAAAGACGGCTCCCTCTACCTTGGAGGGCATCGACATTGAACTGCCCAATTTCGACGAACTCTTTGCCCGAATCCAGCAAGTGTCACCCTTGGCTCGCAATGCAATCACTGGATACAGCTTAAACACTGAACGTGGCTTTCGAGGAATTGACGACCAGGGTAAGTAGTTGCTCAACCAAATATGCCCTATCCACTCGACACTCGACACGCTCTCACGGAACAATTTGCTTGTCAACTTCAACTGTTCACAGACCCGCCGTCGTTAAAATGGAAGACACTTTATTCCTCCAAGAAAAAACGAGGCTTACACAAGATTGAAAAGATTGATAATTATCAGGGACAGGCGGCTCCTATTTTACGCTTTCGGTCGACACTGGCTGGTCCGTGTGTCGGCGAATGTTTTGCCAACTTTCTCATGAACTATGACTACCGCAAACGGTGGGACACTCAAATTTCCCAGGTGTACGAGATTTACCCTATACATGATCTCGATTCGGCCAACATTGCCATGGGCTTTGGTCGATACGGCGACTGCTCCAAACTCGGTATCGGCTACTGCCAGACCAAGGGTTTGTCAAGGCTCGTGTCGGCGCGCGAACAACTCACACTCTGCGGTATCCAGGACTTTACGGACGGTTCTTGCACAATTTGGGGCACCGAAATGGCTGAGTGGCACGACCACTTGATGCCTGAAGGGAAACGCCATACTCGCTCCAAGTCGCACTTGTTCTCGACCACGCTCACTCCGACGAGTGACAATTCGTTTGATGTGGAATATGTCCTGCAGTTGGAGATTGGAGGAAAGATTCCAGTGTGGATGACGGTACCAATTGTAATGGATACTGTCAAGACCATGTTCAAGACTGTCGATGCTTACTTTGCGCAAGGAGACGGTGGCGAGCTGGCAATGTACCTAAAGGAGAAGGAAGCACGAGACGAGGACATGGGCGGCCGTCAGAGTATTCTAATGACGCCCTAGCGTGTCGTATGTTGCAATTCGTTGAACACAATAGTCTACCAGGATAACTAACCTACGAGTACTCCCTGAGGTCTATACGGTAGCGGAGTTAGACTTGTCTATCGTACTGTAGTCTTCGCGAGTCGAGTAGTTTCGCTTGCTTCAAGAGCGAGGGAACTTCAAACTTCTGTGAGTCATTTGAATCCCCAACCTTACCGTACAGTACAGGGTTTCTAGCCAATCAAAAACCTTCTTGGTCACACGGAGGCGGACCACGTGGTCCTATCATACGAATGAGTGAGTCGAGTCAGTCGACGTGTTTCCGCCACCTAGTCAATCGTGAACGCTGTCGAGAAAATGTCATCTGCACACAATTTAAATCGGTCGATCACAAATACTGTAGGAAAATCTACACCATGACGACTTCATCCTTCACACTTGGCACTATCTTGATTACCCTAGGCGTGCCATCCATTATTGGTTACAGCCAAACCGTCTTTCCAGAGACCCCGCCATTGCTGCAGCGCGTGGCGAATCCCTTTAAGTCGCAAGGCCTGGATATCGAATTACCCGACATTGATGATGTGTTTGGTCGCATCAGGCAGGTATCACCGCTGGCAAACTCTGTCATCAATCAAGAGAACAACAATAGAGGATTTGCAGGTTTGGAAGAGAATAGAGCAGGAAAGCTAAAGTGGAAACGAGTCGAATCCAACAACCGCGCCACTGTCCACCAGATTGAACGTCTAGACAACTTCCAAGGGCTCTCTGCGCCCATGCTTCGCTTCCGATCAACCATTGAGGGACCGTGCGTCGGAGAGTTCTTCGGAAAGTTTATTCTTGACTTGAAAGAGCGAAAAAAGTGGGATGCTCAAATCAAAGATGTCTACGAGCTTTACCCTCTCGCCGACACTGATTCGGCCAACATCGCCATGGGCTTTGGCCAATACGGCGACTGTTCACAGCTTGGGATTGGCTACTGTCAAACTTTGGCTAGTATGGGTGTCACCACACGCGAGCAAATGTTTCTATACGGACTCCAAGACTTTGTAGACGGTTCATATGTACTTTGGGGTACCGAGATGAACAAAAAGTACGACCACTTGCTCCCTCTGGGCGAACGCCATACACGGGCAACATCGCATCTATTCACCGCCACACTCACTCCAACGAGTGAAGAGTCCTTTGACGTTGAATACTGTCTTCAGCTGGATATTGGAGGCAACATACCGAAGTTTTTAACGACGCCTGTAATGATCGACACTGTCAAGAGTCTGTTCTCGACTGCCAAAAGTGAGTTTGGTGCTGCCGGTGAAGGTGGTGCTCTCGATATTTTCCTCCACGAACAGTCCATGCATGATGGTCTGGCGGATCGCCTCATGCTCTTGGTCTCACCGTAAGCTTTGTACCAAAATATATGATTACTACGATACGATAGAATAATGTAAAATACTATGGTGTTAGACTACGACTACACGAAATAGGTCGGTATACTCTATAGGTATGTAGATATCGTCTGAGGTGCTGAGCCTCCGTTTATCTCTCTCCAATCGGTACGACAGCTGCTATTAGCTAGCAGGACATGATTCATTCTCACTGCAGCGCAGCAACGAAGGCTGATCATGCCGTTTTAATCTTAACCACCTTTTCAACTTTGGCGCCAAAAACTTTTCTGACTCGGCGCCGACTAAAAAACAATAAAAACAAAAGTTCGACGATGGTGCATCTACCGGTGGGCTGTAGACTGCTTTACTGAGCGGAAGGCTTATCGTTGCACATTGGCGGCTCTTTTATTACAACGAGTCTGGATCCTCTTCCTTGTGAATGTCGGGTCATGATGGTGCGGCGATGGCCTGGGAAGAGCGCGTCAATATCGTCCGTCGTCACTTTGAAGCAAAAGGCTATCGCGTTCACTCGGGCCTTCAGTTCGGATGTGAACTTGTTTTGTACGCGGACGACCCTAGTCGAGTTCACTCGGACTTTTGCGTGCATGTTGTCCCTGAAGGTACGTACCGCCAAGTTTATCTGACAAACATGATTGCAATGCGAACCTCCAAACCAAACCAACTATTCCATCGAATCATTAGACGGCAGCCTGGATTGGAGAGTGATGCAAACCTTGGTCCGTTCAATGCCCGACTTACACAAAACGCTCATCGTAGCCCACCCTCAACAACTCGGGCCCGATCAGTATACAATAGACGAGCTTGCCATTGCTACGGAACACGCTCCCTTTCGACACAAAAAGGCCGTCGTTGACGTTGGTGGCCAACGCAAAAAAAAATTGAAGATAAGGAGCAACACCGACAGCCGAGAAATCGATACATCAAATTTTGACTTGAATCCAGACGAAAAGAATGCGTGAGTCTGGGGTCGCGTCGAAAAAGACGAGATTATTAGATTGTGTCATGGTTGTGCCTCTCTTCCCTCTATAGTCTGAAGTGTGGATGGAGCTCTAGAGAGAAGACAAGTAAAGAGGGAGTAAAAGTCGAAGTTGATTGACTAGCCGCTACGTTCTCCAACAAACCTAAAGTAGGCTACGTCTTACGAACTAGCTAGCTACTGTCGTACGCGCTAGACTTAGTTGATAGAGAGGCGAGACCATCTTTCGGAGTCCCGTTGATAGCGAGGTCGAAACACGATCCAGCAAAAATAGTCCGTACCCCGTCCGTTTTGCACACGCAGAGGGAGGGGGGACGAGAGACCATTAATCGCTGCTTTCTTGTGCGTTGATCCCGCTTTATCATGAATCTTCCTCTGTGCCTCTTTATATGCGTCTTATTGGTAGCCTTAGTACCTGAAGGCTATTCATTTTCGATTCTTTCCTCCAATATTGCGCCAAGATCGTCGTCGGCGTCACCACGGCAGAAACCTTACCAAAGGACACAGCTGCAATCGACCGTTTCTCCTGCCTCATCAATGCTCCAAGATGAATATTCGACCCGTCGAAGGTTTTTGACGACCTTGGCATCCGCCTCGTCGTTCTTGTTGCTGGCAAAACCATTACCAGCTCGAGCGCAAGAGGGAGTGACAGATAGGAATGACCTCTTAGCAGCTATCGCCCAATCAGCTCCAGACGACGAAGTGATCGATATCATCCACAGGCTCAAAGATCCGTCCAATGGTAAAGGGGCCACGTATCGAGATCGCCTGGATGGCCAATGGGAGTTGATTTGGAGCTACAAGGCGGAAGCGTTTTCGCCGCTGCTCAAGCTCCCCAAGCCGCTTAAGCCACAATCCTATCAGTACTTGGGTTCGGCAGCCGACCGAGAAGTAGGTACTGGTCGAATCGCTCAAGGTCTAACTGGAGGCATCCTGGGAAGCAACCAGTTCTGGCTGTCGTCGGGAGCCGTACCGTTCGATGCTGATCCATCCGTCTTGGAGATTCAACCGCCTTTTCGGTTTGAATTAGGCGGTCGCTACGGAACAGGCGTACCTAAAAAGATGATCGTTGAAGCGGGAAGCGACGCGGAGTTCCGCAAGGTGAATGCTCGAACGAAGGAAGCCCAAGCAGCAGGAAAGAATCAATATCAACAAATGTATCTGGAAAATGATGGACCAGGCTCTCTTCGAGTTTCGAGTGTGATTGCTGGCGATCCTGTTATTGTGGGCGAGATTTTCGTTCACCGAAAGCTATAAGAAAACCATTTAGAATGCCTAGAGGTTGTTGTCTGGTAGCTTCGCAAGACCTGCAATCGTATGATACCGACCTACTGTACTAGCTTGCTGTATCGAGTGTCGAGATATGGATAGCGGAGGAGATCGAGTCCGGTGTACTTACAGTACAGTACCTGGTACCCGGTACTATATTGTTTGGGCGCGTCTTAGATATAGGGTTACCATTGTCCCGGCATTCATATTCGTTGTGTGACTTTACTTGTGACTCCAAATGATGACCGGTCTCGGAAAAAGCCAAAGCATTCGCAACCATACATGGTGATGATGGCATGCGAGCTTTTCTGTCCCACTCGCATCCTCTCAATACAAGCGTTGGATAGGTTCTGCCGTAGCCAGTCCAATGGGTCATCCTCCTGAAGAGGATCTCGAACACGCCTTGAGTCTCTTGATTGACGAGAATTCGGGCGATGAGCGTAAGGAATGTTTGCTCTATCTGCACCAACGCCTCGAAAAGCTCTTGAACAAACCCGAGAAGAAAGTAAGGAAGATCAATATCACAAAAGAAGCCTTTCAGAACAACGTTGCTTGTCGATCAGGTGGTATTGGGTTCTTGCAAGCGTGTGGCTTTGAACTCGGGGGTGGAGAGCATTTAGTGTTGTCAGAAGAAAATGAAGACAAGTTGCATCTCATGAAGGCGCGTCGGTTTCTACGAACACGAGCTGTGGAGGAAGCAGGCCTTACAGAAGACGAACTCAATACCCCATCTCCTGATAAAGAGATTGTTACTGCGCCATACGCAGACGATGACTTGCTTTTCAAGTTCGAGCCAGCTCCGGCTATTTTCGACGTTAGCATGGTGTCAACTCCTTTTGATATCGTGGATTTCAGTGCATCACCCAAAGCGAAGCCACGAGAAAAGCCACCAGTAAAGCCACCAGTAAAGCCACCAGTAAAGCCACCAGTAAAGCCACCAGTAAAGCCAGCAGAAATAAAGCGTCACAAGAGTCTTTCCGAGGAGGAACGAATCGTCTTGATTGACGCGGAATTTTTCCAGTTTTCCAATGGTATCTTGCGACCGGGCGGTGAATGCCATAAGGAGACTATTGCGCAAGCGTTTTGCAAGGTCATTCATCCGAAATGGAAGCCATGGGCACACGATGCAAGCTATGACGTGTCGGAACACGATGCAGAAGAGGTGATGGCGAGATGGAATGCGAAATATGCGAGGGTTCCTATGAATCCAGACGGATTCTACGTAGGGCTACACATTTATGTGGCTCCTCCTGTAGAGAAGCCAAAACCGATTGTGCTGCACGTTGCAGACGTAGCGCCGATAAAGAAGGGTATCAAGAAGAAAAAGAAGAAAATTATAGTCGAGTCATCATCCGAGGAAGACGACGAGTACGAAGAAGAGGAGGAGGAGGAAGAAGAAGAAGAAGTACCATCAACATCCAAGCGGAAACCAAAGAAGAAGAAAAA
>Ga0307981_1001183_pt1 | contig 24109 bp, 28 predicted proteins | sample OrgLakmetagen987_FD_201849 | JGI IMG/M metagenome (GOLD analysis project Ga0307981, IMG submission 201849) | Saline water microbial communities from Organic Lake, Antarctica - #987 | ecosystem: Environmental > Aquatic > Non-marine Saline and Alkaline > Saline | place: Antarctica: Organic Lake... | reverse complement strand
TGAGAGTGTCGGAAAATGCCGTTCTTCGCCTGGAATTGGTTCAATCCTTTGGCGGCATGGTAAGCAAGTGCTTGAATCATCAGCTTTGGAAGACGTTTGAAAGGTAGACCATGAATGGTGGTGCGCGCACGCTCCTTCATCGTCCAAATGGATCGTTCGACTTCGCCAACGTGGTCGTCGGCAGCGGTAACGTTGAGCCTTGAAGGGAGGACATCGTTTCGGATGCACTCAAATTCCATGTAGGCGTGCAGATCGGAGATGTTGAAACTCCTTGACTTGTTCATTGCCAGAACCGGCTTGATCTCACGGAGAAGGGTTGCTTTGTACCTGTTGAGTACGGGAGCAACGGTGCGGGATTGAACTTTGCGAGAGATAGTATGAAAAAAAGGGTGGCCCTGGACGTAGAAAATGTCCATGCAAAGTGTCACATCACTGTAGTACTGCAAGATAAAACCTGGGACTTGTACCAGGTTGAAAATAGGGACATGTTGGGAGGGGCCTTTTGTTGTTTTTCCTTTGAGGGCGGCTACGTTGGGACCGTAGACGAATAGAGCCCGTTTGGCGTCATCAACGGTAACGGGGCAGTTTCGGATGAGATTCTAGGCGAGAATTTGTTCGAACTGTTGCTGAGAAGGGCGCCCGATCTTTTGTTAAAGTGCTTGAGCCTTGTCCGCTCCTTCAATTTTGCGACGTGGGAACTGTGCCTTGTTGTTAGCTACAGTGGAGACAAAAGAGTAGTCAATAACATTCTCGTTAGAATTAGGCTGGACGGCAGTGGCGGCGTCATGGTAGTAGAGGCCCAAACCGTACTCGATGAACTTCATGATCGAGCCATCAGAACGATGGACGCAGAGGGCAGCTTCAACAGACGTGTCCATCGTGATACGACAGAGCTTGCGAACGGCGGCGAGAGAGAAGATGTTGGCCAAAGAGTCGGGATTGTACCAGACAGTCCCAAAATTCTTGATGTCGCCAACAAGCGACGAAATCTGGTTGCCGCCATTCGTGTGAACCTTCAAATGACTGTTGCTGCGCCGGATGTTAGTGAGGAAATTCGGGTTTTTGAAAACCGAAACAGTCAACTGGCTGTCGAGGAGTACCCAGGACGATGGGATGAGCTCGTGACACGAGGGCAACTGAGTGAAGGTGAAATCCGAAACAGGGTTCGTGTTGTCAGCGGCAACGATGGCCTTGGTGTGAGAGTCTTGGAGAAGCGTCACGGCGGCAGCGGCTTCAGTTTGGAGGAGAGCGGCGTTGGGACCGTCAGGGCACTTGTCGGCGTAATGTCCTTTATGCTCGCAACGGAAACAAGTGACGTGAGTGTGCGTGACGCCGTCAGCGCCTGCAATCACTTTGCCAGCTTGCACAAAACTCATGCCGTCTTCTTGTTCGACTGCAGGCTCCTGTTGCCTCGGGAGAACTGGTTCTCGAGATCGGCCCAAAGGGTGCCTAAACGACGACAGTCGGCACGCTTGAGGAAGGCCAGAGCAAGAGTGCGGTCACGCGCAATCTTGAGGCGCTTCGTCGCATTGTCTGCGTTGGCCGAGACAGCAGCAGTGGCATCGAGTAAGCCTGGGTCTTTGCCAATGGCGCCGCCATAGTGCTCCAGGACCTTGACGAGGGTACGAAAATGCTCGAGGTAGGAGGAAATCGAGTCTTCGGCGCCTTGGGTATAGGCGTAGTAGGTGGTGCGCGCGTCGTCAAGGGAGAGTTAGATGTAGCGCTGACCCTCAAAACGATACGTGATGCCTTTGCTTTCCTTCAGAATCCAAACACAATCACTTTCGTGACTCTTCGTCTCGAAATCATCGAGAGAAGTGAGTTTTGCTTTCATCGCCTCGCTGCACTGGCCCCAAATGACCGCGTAAGCGGTCTTCAAATTACTATCTAGATAGTCAGTGCGCGTGCAATAAGCTGATACCTTCTTCTCCCAGATAGCGATAACAAGTCTGTTTGTTTAAGAAACTTCGAGTTCCGTGGGCTTCGGAGTTTCGGGTCTGACGAAGTCTTTCGTGAGGGAAGCCATGTCTCCCGGGTACTTGAGTATCTTGACAATGTATTCTCCGAGGGCTTCTACAGTCTTCGAGAACTGTTTCTTGTCTTCGCATTTGTTGAAACATTGGAAAACGTGACCGTTCATCTCTTCGGTATTGCCCTTATAAGTAGAGCAAACACGGGGTGTAGTAGTTGCGCGGCTGCCGTGACAGTTTCCGCAACCGCGGCTACCGCTTCGTCCGCGTCCTCGTCCGCCACCACGTCCGCTAGCAGCGCTGCCGCTGGGGACGATCAAAGGAGATGCAACAGTCTCACTCATGGTGGAGTATCTTAGGTTCAGAAAAGGTGGATCAGAAAAGAACGCTGTTTTCGACGAGCGTTGAGAAAACGGAGTAGTTTTCTTTTTGATTAATGTTGATTCTAGGAGAATCTGATCACGCCTATAACCTTCAATTCTCAGCTGTAGTGTATCAGAACTTTCGAAAGTCTGTCTATAAGAAAAGTCAATCAAACAATTCTTACGATGGGATTAATCAAAAAGAATGAACAGTCACTGGTGCCCACTTGAGGCCCTTTTTGAGAATTGACGCATACGTGGGAGCAGATGCGACCTCCATCTGTTTGGATACTTTTTCCTTGGCTGGCAACGCGAACGTCTGTCTGCTAGCTCCAGATTGAACTTTCTCCAATATCGGATTCTCAACACGCTCCTCGGATGGAGGTAGAGGAGATTTTGAGAGCGTATTCACATGACAATGACCGAGAAGAAGGGACCGGAATTTGACTATGTAGTAAGGTGTTTGTGCTTTCTATACAAATTCCATAGCGAAAGTACAACCAATTGCAAATACTGTACTTTAAAGCTAGCAAGAGCATAGAGCATAGACAAGCTAAGATAATGCATTGAATGTTAGGTCCCCTTAATGGACAGTCCACTTCCACTAAACATCTTGTGATCAAGATTTTGGACACTTACTGCCATGTAACTCTGAATCATATGGTTTCTACCGGCCGCTCCAATGCTCATTCCAGACAGCACATTGCTCTCGACTACAACCCTTGTAACGACGTCCCCAGTTAGGCGGAAAAATGTCAGCTTGTAGAAGTCCCTTGATATAGGCTGCTGCAATACAGCACATAAAGATACCGCAATCATTTGAACGCATGCCTTGCTTGGGCATGCTTGCTCGGATCCACTTGCTGCCTAGCTTTACCAGAGGGGTATCGTCGAGAAGAGCCTGTAAATCTGTGAGAGTCGACTCCATGAAATTTGGAAGAGAATCAAAGTAGACAAGGATTCCAAGCAAGTGGAGGGTCCGATCAACCACAAGCAAAGACCAGTGGCCTCCTTCCACGGGTCCACGGAAGATTTGAGCTAGTATCAGACGACCGTTCTCCCAGTCAATTGTGTGCTCCCCTGTATTCCCAGACTGATGAACATCCCTGTAAAGTCTGAATCCTTCTTTGGAACCATTAACTTTCTGACTCTCGTTCAGGGCAACAACAAAGTTATCGCAAGTACGATGGACTCCAAGTAGGTGAGAGTATTCACGTGTCAGCAGGTTCAAGTACGCAGTTGTGCAGACTCCGTTTATCATGCGCCCTTGAATCCGGAGAGCAGCAACATCAGCTGTGCCCAAAGTTAGCCTCCCCATCTCAGGTTGAGCAGGGAGAGGACCTGGGATGCGATACCACTTCTCCTTCTTCGCCACTTTTTTTGTTCTGCTCGCCTCCTCCTCGTCATCATCAAGTAAGCTAATAATGCTATCTTCTTTTGCAACTTTGCCGTTGACCGTTCTTTCAGCAGTGTTATCTTAAAAGAGTCTTCGGTTACTTAGAAACTTGCGCTTGAGTCTACTAGTAGCACCACCAGTAGACAAGGAGGACAGCTTAGACTTAGTACTAGACTTTGCCGAGGAGGTTGTAACTTTTCGTAAAGCTTTTCCGACTGTGTCCCACGCATTCTGTCGCACTCGGGATACTCGGCCTGTCTTAGTTCGCACCGAAGACAGCAAAACTTGAACTGGCTCGGTTGCAAACAGAGCCGCCATATCTTCCAACGCTGGGATTGTTCCAGACTTGCAATCATTGTTCCACGGGTAGCAAATCATAGTGCTAGACACGGCACGGTCAAATATTGTGTGTCGCCGGAAAATAAGAGCGTTGTAAAGCCCACTGTCTTTGTGAAGTCGCTTTCTCATCCATTCACGGTGAAACAGCAAAGATGCTAGTGCAAAGCGACAAAACATCAGCCACAGTGTTGGCACACTGCCAAACGCTGCCGTGATACTCTTGGCGACATCCTCCTCCGTGCACACCAACAAGGTTGCGGCTTCCTCCGTGTCAGATCCTTCCTCGCTCTTGCCCACTATCGGAAAGTGGGGTGGAGAAGCAGCAAAGTGAAACGAGGCAACATCCAGACCCGCCACTGTGCGTCCGCAAACTTGGTCGCCGGCACTCTCATGATGGATGTACCGATCGACAGTCCCACCTATGCTCCATCCAGCACGAACACAAACTGCTGAAAAGCTAACACCTGCAGTTGTCCCATTAGAGCAGTAGGTAGCCGCTCCTTTTCGAATGGAGTGCACTCCAAGATTCTTTGGATCAACACCCATTGCTATGATCTCAATGGAATGCTCCTGAACAACACGTTGCAAAAGCTTACGAAAGCGATCGTACTGCGCTGCTCCCTCAAATAGGTAACCCTCGTTTTTTCCTGAGAATGCCAGACGGAATCGGCCAAAAGCATGTACTGCACAAATCTCGGGCATGGCTGGATTGGCAAAAATATGGCGCTTGAACTTTGCGAGTTTCCCTACTTTATCGGTCTTGGTGTGGGCAAACTGCACCGTCATGGAGTCGTTCTCCCAACCAATATGCTCCAATCGAATGTTAACGGTGTTCCGAGAGCGGCACATTAGATTCCATGTCATGATTAGAAAGCAGTGGGCAAAAATGCAGTCAGTGCCGCCATCCTCCAGCAGCCAAGTGCAAATGGCACGGTAGACCTCGAACGGAAGTGGCTCCTTACCGACACCAAGCTTCGTGCCTTTCGTACCACGAGCTTTGGCCGACGTATTCTTCAGACCTGTCATTACCTGTTTCATCTTCTGCAGAAACGCCTTTGATGGGGCAACTTCGCATTGTGTGAACAATTGTGTCAGCGCCGATCGGAGACCACCATAACTCTTCATGAACTCAGAATTCTTCGAGTCCGTCAAGGATATGAGGTAGCTGAGAAAGGTTTCCGGTGTGAGCTCTTCGAGATCCACAGGGTGATATCCAGGCCCAGCCCGCTTCAGATGTTCCATGATTAGTTCACGAGACCGCAACAAGTAGCCTTTCCCTGGCACTACAGCATTGAGCTCCTCCACCAAACTCTCGTCCAGCAGGTGGTACTGCGAGAAGGTTTTTTGTTCTTCTTACTCTGGTACTTCAAGTAGAGAAACTCGATAAACCGACGCTGGTTATGATGGTATCCACGACGGGTTTCTGTCGTGATGTTGTTGTCAATGATTTCCTGCCTTCGAGCTTCTTCTTCCGCCAGCGCTTCCAATTCATCGTCATCGTCGTCGCCGTCGTCCTCACTGTCCTCGTCTTTTGACTCTTCCTTTCTGGCCGTGGCATCTTCTTCACTCATTGCATGAATAAGATCAGTGGGACTACCAACTTTTCTACCCCTGCCAGCATCTTGCTGTTTCTGTTGGTTTTTGTGGGTCTTCATGGCCAAGTAGTGCGCACAACCAACAGTTCGGCAACGGCGATGCGTCTTGTGTCAACAGTCGACAGTCATAGTCATTAGGTGGGGTCACGAAGGACGGTCACGTGACCCAGTTTTGCCAACTAAAAGGTTGGCAAAATTCCCCAGAAAATTTTACAACCCACAAACACCGCGACGACCAAAATTTTCTTGCCAACGGATTTGTATGGCAAAATGGCCCCCTGGCGCCCAAAAGGTTGGCAAAATTCCAACTGTTCCAATATCGGATTCTCAACATTGTGTACTCATTAGTCGGGGGGAATTTTGCGTTTCACTTTTGCCTTGACGCTCCCCCTTCGACAACTAGGACGACACAAAACACAATAAGATAGCCCATCCATACCAGCGCTGTTATTGTCGTCGACGTCGTCGTAGTCGTCGTAGCCTTGTAACCCTCCTGTCCAGTGAGCCTAAATATCAGTAGATATGGTGGATCATCGTGCCAAGAAGGAAGAATTTCGTGCCGGCGTGAATGCGAGAGATCCGTATGCTCTTGCAAAAGTGCTCAACATTCCAAGAGTCTCTGCCATCCAGGGAAGCGAACCCGCCCCACCCAAGCACCCAGAGACGCTGCAAGAGGGAGGAACCGACTGGAGCAGTGTGTTGAATACTTGGATAGGCGCATGCGAAGCTGCAGAAGCTGTAAGTTCGATCAGATCGGGATATCGTGGCCACTGCATCTTTTCATATCCTATCTTTTCGAACGACAATCCTAACCCCATGCCCTCCTCGTATCGATTATTACAGGGATACGCCGTCAAGTGTTACGAAAGCCAAGCTGCACTGCATGCCGCATTCACTTACGTTTTTGGTTCATCCACTGGAAACAAATTGGTTCCAGCTCTTCATACGGTGTGCAAGAACACTCACAGAATCGCCATTGCCGCCGACCAAGCTTCGGTCAATCCGTCGGATCAGTCCAAACTGGAAAATGCCGTCACTCTCTTGCAAGAGAGCTTTAGTCGTACCTTTAACGATCGCAAAGAGTTGCGACCTCAAGCGCCTTACGACGAAGAAGGATCCAAAAAGGCTGGCGTTCTATTGATTGTCAATGAGCTCTTTTCCATCTACTTTCGACTAAACACTTTGCGTCTGTGCAAGAATTTGTTGCGACCCGTCGAGACACGCAAGTTGCACGAGCAGGGCACCATGGGACAAATGGTAACCTACCGTTATTACACGGGGCGTCTTAACTTGTTTGAAGATCAGTACGCTGACGCCGAAAAGAATCTCGAGTACGCGTTGAAACACTGTAACAAGAATGCGATTCACAACAAAAAGTGCATACTTCGATACCTTGTTCCAGTCAAGCTGTATCGAGGAAGACTTCCAAGCGCCGCATGTAAGTAAATGGTATTGCTCGGTATACTAATCGTTTTATTATCACAAAATGGATGCTCACACCGCCCTTGTCTTCTTTCAGTGCTTGCAAAGTACGAGCTGTACGAGTTTGTGCCTCTGGTGGATGGCATGCGGAAAGGTGACTTGCGAAAATTCAACGATGCTCTGGTCGACTTTCAAGACAGGTTTATTCGGTAAGTAAAGCTGGAATGCGGGAAACGCCGGGCGATGGTTTACAATGTATTGACGCTTCTCACCGCTTTTTGGTTGACTATTGTTCCCCACTCGATAGCCAAGGAACCTACTTGCTGCTTGAAAAGTGCAAGACTGTCTGTTATCGCAATCTCTTCAAGCGTATCCATTACATTCTCGACAAGTACCAGATCTCACTTGCTCATATAGCAAAGACTTTTAAGTGGCTGGGCATGCCGATCGACCTAGACGAAGTGGAGTGCATCCTTGCGAATCTGATCTATCGCGGCTACATTAGAGGCTATTTGAGCCACGCCAAACGGGTTCTTGTCCTTAGCAAGCGAGATCCCTTTCCATTGTCGACCGTGTTGGCAAAGTAGCGAATGAATTCATCATCTGTGCCAGCACCAAGGCAGCTTCTCGCGAGCCGTCTGGTCCTATACTCTACTTCTCTAATAATCCGTTACTTACCGGTATCGGCCTTAGTAGATATGATTATTACAACGCGTCTGTAATAGACATGGATATTTACCGTAGCCGATGTGGATGATAGGTACCGGTATGGTTGCTGATAAAGAAGCGGTCACAATATGCGGAGCGCGCATACGCAACGCGAGGATGGAAGACGATCGGAAAATGAGCAACAAACACAATAATTGCGTTTTGCGTTTTCAATGGAGTGTCTTTTGAAGAATGCCGACTCTGCCTGTAGCACTCTACATTCCCAACCTGCTAGGATATGCCAGAATCGTATCGGCTTTTGTGGGACTACAGTTCGCGCCGTCGCAACCTGTAATTGCCGTCAAAATTTGGATCCTCTCGGCCTTGCTCGATCTCCTTGACGGTCCTACAGCACGGATGCTGAACCAAACGTCGTCCTTTGGTGTAGTATTGGATATCGCTGCCGACAATATTCTTCGGTCTTGCGTTTGGGTTGCCGCTGCCGCGGCTAATCCGTCGTACTTGGCCATATCTTGCTTCGTTCTGTGTCTGGAATGGGTGACATTGGTGGCAACACAAGTGCACGCCTCGTCACAACATAGCCAGCACTGGAAGGAAGCGCGACAAAAAGACCCACGTTTTGTCCAAGCCTTCTTTGCGAACAACTTTCGGAACCCTCTTGGATCTCTGGGCATTTACGGACTGTTTGCGGCCAATATGTTTGCCTATGGATCACAGCATGCTGTACTAGTCGACAGTATTCCACTGTTCGACTTATGGAAGTACGTAGCCTTTGCCGGACGCGGCGTAGCCATGTTTATAGAGTTAAGGTTCTGCAGAAGCTACATATGGCACGTTCTTGAGCAGGACTCTGCAACAAAGAAGGTAGAGTTCAAGACCAAGTAAACTAACGACGACGATGCCAATTTTTGTAACTTGTACAGCGCACCTAATGATACAACGAATTACCATGCATGCGACATTGCTTTTGAGACGAGATGTGCCGACAACACTGACAATTCATCATGCTCTACAGTACCTACAGTACTGTACTGCGTATATTGTCAAAGAACGTCGTTGAACTCCTTTCCCGGGGCCGGAAAGGTCGGTTCCCAGGGCCGGAAACTGGAGAGAGAGCCGAAGGCTACCGGTAAGGAGAAGGATGGGAGGCGGGAATAAGGCGGTCGCCACGCTTCGATCCTAAGCTAATCTTCGCTACCGATTCCCGTAGACTAGTGTCTGTGACTTCTCTGCGCAATATGTAGACTAGACTAGTCTAACGTAGCAGAGTCTAGCAAAAAAAACAAAAAAAAACATTTGGTTTGGGAGCTTCCTGAAACGTCATGCAGAAGGCAGAAGCAGAAAGCTAATTTCCTAGCCTGTGCTTCGGCACGTCTTTGGCAGCGTGGGACCCGTGTACGACGCCCCATTGAAACGATCCTACTCACCGAGCTCTCGGGATCATGATATGCAAGCAGCTGTATGCAAGGGTCTTCAGTTCCCCGTGAAAATTCCTTCGCGGCTCCTTCTCTCAATCAACGACCAGCGTCTCCTCGAAAGTAAGCTTCGGATTGATCCCTCTCCCTCCCTTGACCAAGCAAACAACGCTAACGACTTTGTGGGAGCTACCGATCGCTCGAGCTCAGGAGTGAGTTTGACAAGAACATGGGTGACGACCCAAGATAGGCGTACCGACTAATTCACCAAACACGGGGGTCGTTGGTGAACCTCAATAAGATGTAACGGCTCTAACATTCTGTAGGTCTGCACAATCGATGCCTCTACTAGCTACATAGCTTGCGACTCTCAAAATTACTTGTAGTGTAGAATCAATACCTTCTTAATATAAATAAAATGTGTAACCACACAATCTTAATTGCTTACAAGTATTCACACTTCCAACGCCGATACCAGCATCGGTGCCACCCTTTATTCCAAAACTAACTTGCACCTGGCAACTGCAAACGACGAGGTCGGATTCTTGCCCAAACCGACAAAGTTGTCGCACGCGCCGGCGTTGATGCCCTGAATGGTCTCGGTGATCCAAAAGTCCAAAGCGTCGACGACTCCCTGGACTTGGTCCTCACGGACAGCAGTTGATTTTGCGTCAGGACGAAGCGAGTCTGCGGGAAACGAGTTGCAAATAGAATAGTGGTCAGCGTTTTCAATTGAACCAAACGCAGCGGCGGGCAAAACGCGCTCAAAGCTGCCATCAATGATCAAACCACCCTCGAGTTCAACCGAATTCACAAAATCGCCGGCTCCGTTGACAAAGGCGTAAGGGAAGCCGTAGTTCTTGAGCTCGTCATCGTAGGCCACGATTTGCCCCTGTTGGTCGATAATGGTCAAGGTGTGACCAAAATTGACAACTGCCTTGATGGGCGACGTGTCCGAGGGAAAGAAAACCGGGGCAGAGCCACAGAGTGGCGGAGGGCAGATTCCATTCATAAAGAAGAGAACGGAGGAGCCTCCAAACGAATGGCCTACCAAGACGATGCGTTCCGCGTCAAGGCCCAAGGATTCGGCATTGTCCTGGGCATACGCAACGGCTGACTGAATGTCCACCGGAGTTGCAAAATTGGCTGGGGCTCCTCGAGCGCCAAAGGGAAGGTTGTGCTCCAACACCATAACTGAGTATTCACCATTGTGGGCGATAGTTTCCGCGGTCATACTGTACTCGGTCTTGGGGATGAATGCTCCAGGGGTGATAATGAGTAGTGGGGCATCCTTTGTAGTAGCGCAAGAGTAGAAATCGGCTTGGATCGGGACTTGAAAGGCGGGGTCAAAGGCAATGGACAAGAGTGTTGAGGAGACAGCACAACGGCTGTTCTGCATTTCTCCTTTCCCTCCGGCTCCCGGGTTCTTGGCGCTTCCCCCTTTCCCTCCAGCTTTCGGATTCTTGGCGCCTCCCCCTTTCCCTTTCCCTCCTGCTTTCGGATTCTTCCTTCCGCCTTTTCCTCCAGCTTTCGGGTTCTTCCCACCTCCCTTCGGTCCTGCTTTCGGGTTCTTGGCGTTGCAGTCGACGACCATGGATGCTGTAGCAACAAGAAGAGCGAGCAAAGTAAACCTGTTGCAAGATAAAAACATGTTTGGTGGTGTGGCGGCGGATTGTGTGATTTTTTTTTGTATGCAATGGTTTTTTTGTGTGAGATTGATTTTCTGTTCGTTCAAGTGGCCTTCGAGCAAGCCGGCTACTCCTCACGCAGGCAGGAATACTACAGTACGACGTACAGTAGTTGTTATAGTGTAGGCCATACTGTATAATATGTAGGAACAAGGGTCTTTTTGTTTTTGACTTAATGGGGTGTCAAATAATATTTGCATATTGCTTCCGTTAGGATTTAAGATTTGAGATGGCGGCAATTCGATTGGAGGTTTCCCGCCAATCATACCTTTTTTTACCTGCTTCTTCTACCGTCTCCAGATGACGATTATGCTGATTCCTGTACAACATCTGCTAGATAAGATACAGCAACAACGCAAGCTGCAGCATCTCGTCCTGAAATAATACGATATCTCTATGTATCTACTGTACTATCTGACATTCTCCATAGTCTCTCAATCGACGGCGAATCCTCATCGTCCCAGTCTGTGTAGCCGAGCTGCTCCATCAACTGGTTCATTAAGTCATCCACTGAACACCGGATCACCACGGTTGCATCTTGGTCTTTGGGAGTCTCCTGGAAATTGACAACAACATATTTTGTTGCCAGTGTTGGTAAAGAACCCGCTGGCTCAATCCGCAACGATGTTCCGAGACACAAGGCCAGGTCCGCCTTTTCGCATTCTTCCGTAGCCCTGTCGAAATCGTCCTCGGGAAGAGGGTCTTCCCAATCCAACATGGTGTCGCACAGGTCACCCTGGCAGCTCTCACACTTTCGTCCCGTCTTTTGAAAGCTCATGCCACCAACGTCAAAGTCTCTAAAGTGCTCTGTCCCACAGTTCGAGCACTTTTCCGTAAATACTTCACCGTGTAGGATAGCGTGGTGGTCTCTCGATAAACCCGATCGACGATGAAGACCATCCACGTTTTGAGTAACGCAGAATTTTACAATTCCTAGAGAAGCAAGCTTGGCAATGGCGCGGTGCGTCAGTGTCGGCTTGGCTGCCGAAAAGTCCATCATGACGACTGCATCGCGCTTGCGTTTTCGCACATGCTTGGTTGCCTTCTTTGCCTCTTGTTCCAAAGTCCACACCCCTTTCGGTCCTCGAAAGTCGGGTATACCTGCACTTGTGCTGATACCTGCACCCGTCAAGACGACAAGATGTCGAGACTTGGCGACCAGTGTGACCAGTTTGTCGAGCTTGAGCTTCAAGGACCGCTTTGTTTCTAGTTTTTCCGGCAGCCCGCAAACTCCCTTGTTGGGATAGTCCTTGAGACGAGAGGCGTATCCAGCTGACATACTAATGACGCGTGAGTGAGTGCGTCCAGGTCACTGCTTAGATACACGAGTGCGGATTGTGAATAGGACGTGGAGGGAGAAATGCGACAGCAGCGCACCTCATGAGGAGCGTCGAGGATGAGGAATGAGCGTGATGCGCGAATGGAAGGAAGAGATGGAAAATCGGCGTGGTGTGGGTTTTGGTTTTATCAAAGTCATTCGCGGCCTTTTTCAACGGCTGAAACGGACCAAGACGAACGTCGCCACAGACCACCATTTTTTGAAACGCCAACCTCTTTCCCCCGACAGAATCAAAGCCATTCGCAGGGTTGCAACAAGAGTAGTGTAACAAGTGACCTTCCTCTCTCCAACCTATTCCCCTCCAACATGGTGAAGCACGGCCGAGACAAGAAGCGTCGCGCTGGTAGAACTGGAAGAACAAGGCTCAAGGTACGTAGAGGTTGCTTAGCGGAGACAGCAGGCACCCCCAACAAGCACCACGGTCGTCGCATGCTTTGGTGCTCGATTCTTCACCCTACATTTCTCTTACACCTTTCCATCTCAACCATATAGACTAGGGCCTGGAATCGGTGGGACCCAAAGCCAAAGATTTGTGATCCTGTTGTCAAAGAGCACTGGGATGCGGCAAAATCTGCCACCGCCAATCTGGAAAGCATGGGCCTCTTGGCCAGGCCGAATCAGCTCCCGTCCAACATGCAAAGGCCGGCGGTGGACCTTGAAAAGCAAGCATCTGTGGTAGAATTGTTTGACGTTCCCGACTCGGATGCACCTAGCCGAATTAGCCGCTTCCCCTTGGACAAGGAAGAGGAAACGTTCATTGCGGGCGCAATGGGTAAATATGGTGAGGAGTATATCAAAATGTTTCGCGATCTAAAGGTAAATAAAATGCAGTATACCGAAAATCAGTTGAGAAAGATGGGAGCTCGGTTCTTGTTGCTTGCACCACAGCAACGAAGAGTGGATGTACCTGAAAAGGTCAAGCCGCTGCTGCCAGCAGACTCGGGGGGTGCCGATTGATCATTAGTTTTAGAGAAGTAAAGTTATGAACAAGTAAATTAATCTAGTTGAGAGTCCATACCATATTATAAAGTGCCATGGTAGTCTAATCTGTCATAACGAAATGTTCTCTCATGCCTGTTGTGCTACAATAGCTAGTTATCATCTCGTACATCGGATGTACGTACACCGAAATGAATGAATGAATCGAATATCGAATCATGTTTGCGAGCCCATTACCATTACCAGTAAGTGCTGTGTGATAATACTACGTCGTACATTAGTCGTAGTGGTGATCGCACATATTAAACGGACATCACTTCACGTTCTCAACATATTGACACTGTTTTGTAAAGATGGTTTTCACTTAACAAGTCATGGAGAACCAAACAAATTTCAGCCGGGGTGTTTCCCGCCATCGGAAACCGGAAACGACCTCATCAGTGCTTGGTGGTGGGAGATCGTTGTCGGCGCTGAAAACCCTCGACTTTCTCGACAACCCAGTACTTCGCACGTCTACAGCTTCTATTATCCCGGGAAGGAACTCTTGCTACTGTAGCTAGTGAAAGATGAACGCCGCTATCGCAATGTCCAGAAAGTCCATGGTGTCGAAGGTAAGAACTAACGAGTTTGCCTGGAGCGTATCTTTGTGAAATGGATGGATTTCATGCCGACACGGCACTTCACATTTTCATGTCTGTAGTAATGCCTATCGGTTAAGACAAATACACAGTGCCGCCAATCGTCTCAAACAACTAATAGTAAGATCTTTGTTTCGTCAGATCATGAGCTCTCGTGCCAACTTGACGGCGTCCCGTCTCTTGGCGTCGACCTCCACTATGTACAAGGGCGAGGATCCATCGGGCAGCCGATCGTCTTGGATGGCCGCCGCTGCGGCTGCTGCTAGCATTCTAGGCGGAGCCACAGCTATGACGTTGTGCGAGCAGAAGCAGCAAGACGATCCAGATAAGGAGTTTGTCACCAGTTTGAGCGAGTTGGGAGTCAAAGATCCCATGACTACCTATGCCAAGTACGCCATCCAGCGAGAGCTGGAGCAGAACGTGCGTGCGGCTATCCAGGCCACGAGCGCTATCGCTGATCCTGCTAGCAACACTGCAGCTGAAAAGGCCAAACTTCCCGTCGATCAAGCCACTCCGGTCGAGACGATGACGGATTCCGAGGCTCGGATTGAAGCAGCCACGAGAAGAGCCAAGCAGCACTCTGGTGGGCTCAAGATCTTTAGTGGAAACGGCAACATGTCCCTGGCCCTCGAGATTACTCGTCACTTGGGAGTAAATCTCGGTAAGGCGACCGTTGGTCGCTTCGCGGATGGAGAAGTAAACGTTGTAATCCAGGAAAATGTTCGTGGTAAGGACGTTTACGTTGTCCAGCCTACTGGTCCTCCGGTTAATGACAACATTATGGAGCTCTTGCTCATGGTGTCTACGCTCCGAAGGGCCAGTGCCCGCCGTATTACGGTTGTTATTCCTTACTACGGCTACGCTCGTCAAGACCGAAAGATGCAGGTACGTCGATCGTGTTCCCAGACTGACTTACGGTAGGATGTAAACAAGCTTGGGCTGACACTTTTTGTTTCTTCCACAGGCTCGTGTCCCCATCTCTGCTGCTGATGTCGCGCGGCTCATGGAATCCATGGGAGTCGATCGCGTTATTGCTGTTGATCTCCATTGTGGACAGATTCAGGGTTTCTTTGGACCGCGTGTGCCGGTTGACAATCTTGACGGTGGAATTGTCGGCTTGGACTACTTTGGCTGCAAAGACTTGCACAATCCCGTTGTCGTAAGTCCCGATGCAGGTGGTGTCTACCGTGCCAAAAAGTTCAAGGAAGGCCTGGAACATAAGTACGACATGAAGGATCTTGGTCTGGCCATGATCGTCAAGCAGCGCGCCCGTGCTGGATTGATTGATCAGATGGATCTTGTCGGTGACGTGAAAGACTGTGATTGCATCCTTGTTGACGACATGATCGATACTGCCGGTACTTTGTGCAAGGCTGCCGAGGTTCTCTCTGCTAACGGTGCCCGTCGTGTATTTGCGTTTGCGAGCCACGGTCTTTTGAGTGGTCCGGGAAATGAGCGCATTTCCAACTCTGTCATGGAAGAGGTTGTCATTCTGAATACGATCCCAACTACGCCACAAAGAGAAGCAAATGAAAAGCTCACTGAGCTAAGTGTGGCCCCGTTGTTGGCGCAGGCAATCTTTAACATTCACGCCAAGAAGAGTATCTCGGCGCTCTTCAAGTAAACATGTTTATTGTCGTCTGAGAAACTCGGTCTGGTGTACATACGCAAGGAAAAGTTTAAGTACATCTTAACAAACAATACGAGATCCCTCTCAGTCTATTCCCGGTGCGCAAGGTAGCTAGACTAGCTAAGTGGTACTGGTAGAGACTAAGCAGCGATAAAGCTTGCGTGGTATCTACGGAGGGCGCACGGACGACGACAATAACAGAACCGATTCCAATCCCAAATAAAAGATATGAGTGATCTGAGATCTGAGATCTGACACAACTGCAAAGATCCAACCTTTAGTTGAATAAGGCAGTTGTGCGAGCCACCATGGTGCTTTTCAGTTCACTTATACTTCTTTGGTTTGGTGTACTTGGAATTGATGGTTTCCAGTCGCTGTATCCTCGTGGCTTTGGCACAGATTCGTTTAACAGGCTTTCAGCTTCTGCGGAAGGTAGAAGCCGTCGCGATCTTCTAGTCGAGGCAGGTGGCGTTGCTCTTTCTTCCTTGGTCCTAGGACTACCACTCCCTGCCCTCGCTGAGAGCGGTTCATCTCAGACCATTGTTGTAACAGGAGCTAACTCAGGAATAGGATTCGAGGCGTGTAAGCGATTGGCACAGCAAGGGCACACCTTGGTTTTGGCCTGTCGGACTATTACAAAGTCTCTGGATACCGCTGAGCGTCTCAAAGAATCGGAAGGAAATTTAATTCCCGCAGAGTGTGACTTGGCAAATTTGGCATCAATCAAGGCATTTGCTGAAAAGTTACCAAGCCTCATCGGCAACGCAAAACTTGACAGCCTGTGTCTAAACGCTGGGATGGCTCGCAATACAGGAGCGACGGATGTGGCTAGGACAGCTGACGGCTTTGAACTGACAGGTAAGTCTTGCAATGAAATGAAGAGGACGGTTGTTGCATTCACTCTTTCTCTGACAAGGCTCTCACCCTTAAGGATTGATTCCTGCTTACAGTTGGTACCAACTATTTTGGCCACTTTTACCTGAACTACCTCTTGCTGCCTTCTATCAAGCCGGAAGGAGGCCGCATCATTTTGACAGCGAGCGGCGTACACGATCCTGAGAGTCCCGGTGGTGCACAAGGCGTTCCAGCAGGACTTGGAGATCTTGCAGGACTTGAACAGGACGGAAAGGCATGCGAAATGATTGACGGAAGTGCATTCAATCCCGACAAAGCATATAAAGATAGCAAAGTAAGAAACGTTGGTGGCCATTTTTGTATCGTGTACCATGTGCATCTAACATGCCTTAATTCTTCGTTCAGTTGTGCACCGTCCTCTTTATGCGTGAGCTCCAGCGTCGTTTGGACGCAAAGGATAGTACAAAAGGGATAACAGCAAATTGCTTCAATCCTGGGCTTATTGTCGGCACGGGCTTCTTCCGCGACCAGAACCCCATCTTTACGAAGGTAAGATTATTCATGTGGGAGGATGGTGGAGATGCTGGTCTATATGAACATCGCATAGCTCACTCACCTCAATTGTCTCTTCTAGCTCTTTGACCTGGCGGCTACTGATATCTTTAAAGTTGGTGAGACGCCAACTTTTGGTGGCGGCTGCTTGGCCTACATGAACACTGTTAGCACTAAAGGGGGCTACTACTCCAGTCCGCCTGGGTCGGCTAAGTACGGAGATGCAGCGTACGGCAACCAGTTCTCGCGTGATACGGTTAGCAAGGAAGCACAGGACGGTGTGAAGGCGAAACGATTCTGGGAACTATCAGAAAAGGCCTTGGGGATTGTGGCGTAGGCACCTGCTTCTATTTTAACAATTGCTAGCTAACTATCTTTAATGAAATACTTCAAGAGCTATCCATACCGCTAGCTTAGAGACGGCAGAGAATTGTAGATCGATCGAAGACTACCGAAGGCCGAAGCTGCCAGGCTGAACCGTCCAATGGGACATCGTTGGCGAGGGTATCCTCCAAGCCAGACTAAGTGAGCAGCATGACGCTGCAAATGCTATAATACTACTGCCGTAGTGAGCCTCGGAATAATGTGGACTGTGGATAGTCTACATGCATTGCGTTATAGAAGGTAGGTACTCTAGATGACTAAGGAACTATAAATATGTATCTTCTTCTCTCTGTGTTCCTATCACAGCCACGCCTATCACGCCCTCTGCCAAAACCGCTTCCATCACGTCCTCTACCATCACGTCCTCTACCACTTCTTCCTCAAATCCACCACCACGTCCCCCCCATCTCTTCGTTCAACACCATCGACACGTCCTGGTGGTGTTCTTCTTCCACCAAGTCCCCTGCCTCTTCTCCGTCAACGCGTCCTCCGAAACTACCTCTACCAGCGGCGTTGTCGGAAACAGTACCCGAAGGGACGGTGATGGTTGGACCATCAAGAGGATTAACAGACAAAGGAATCATGTTGCTGCTGTCGAATTAGATCCACTGCTAGTCGTAGTGGTAGTTGTCGCAACGGGCGAGCCATTCAAAGGCGCGATACTCTGCAATAATTCATTTTGGAGGACCGGCAGGGTTGCGATGATTTGCTGTGCGCTTGGAACCTGCGAACTTCCGGTACTACTACTAGTAGGAACTAAAGTTGGATTACTGACCTGGGCAGCAGGTCGTATAGGACTCTGGACTTGTTCAGGTCGTAAGGGAGCAATCTGGGCTTGTTCTCCTCCTCCATCTGCCTGCGGCAGTCTCCTACTATCAGCCCCCCGGAGGCTACCATTAGAACGCTGCCCCTATGTGCGTTGGCGGTGTTAGTACATAACAATCGTGTCAGTACGAGCTCTTCTGGTGCTGGTGGCTGCTTCTTCGCATTGCTTGCGCCGCCTCCTCCTCGCCAATCCTGTATTAGTAACAATTCACTCGGCATTCGCAGCACACAGCTTACTTCATTCGAGTTCATTCCCGTGCATAGAACGGCGGCAGCCACCGAAAGGGCTTTCAAGGCGATTGTACAGTATTTTTTTGGTTGTTGAAACATAAGAATGCTGAACGAATGCATTTGTGCGTTCGCAAATTGAAGCAAGAAAAGAAGAAGGAAGAGCTAGCTAGAGTACGGAATATAGAATTGGGCGTGATGAGAAATAATTGTTTTGGATTGCCCTCGAAGGTTTGTGCGCGGCTTTCGCGCGAATATGGGCTGAAAGAGTGTTTACTTCTTACCGCTTTTCTATTTTTCCCCAGCCGATCCTGCGAGTAACTTTGTACACAGCTCAACTTCTGTTGTTACCGTCTTTCAGGTAAGGTTAACGACCATGGTGAACTTGGAGGACCCTTGTAGCTACGGGTAGTAGATGCATTAGATGTTGTGTGGATGCCGAAGACTGCTGGGAAAAAGCGAGACTTTTCCTACCCTTGGGAATATTGTGGACGTTTCGAATGCGTGAAAACATACTGATGCGTCGCATGTCCCTACAGGTAGTGATTGCCAAGGGATACTCCCTCGATTGCGGATACAGCTAGTGATGCTATTAGATGTGGTGTTTTGCATCGAACCCGGCATATCCAGTCACTCACACCTGTTTCTTCCATTGTCTTGTTTCTCAGTTAGTTTTAGTAAATCATGCCTACCCGCACCCACAAGGCTCGCAAAAAGCGCGGCCAATGTTCTGCCGGTTTCGGTCGTGTCGGAAGACATCGTTGCCACCCCGGTGGTCGCGGTAACGCCGGTGGTCAGCACCACCATCGTATCATGATGGATAAGTTTCACCCTGGTTACTTTGGGAAGATTGGTATGCGTCACTTTCACCTAATGCGCAATCGCACCTTTTCCCCCGTTTGCAATATTGACAAGCTTTTTAACATTGCTGGCGAGGGTGTCTATGAAGCTGCCAAGGAAGGCGGTGGCAAGGCTCCTGTGATTGACTTGGTTTCCAAGGGCTACTTCAAGCTCCTCGGCAATGGACAAATCACTGTTCCAGTGATTGTCAAGGCAAAATACTTTTCCAAGTTGGCAGAGCAGAAGATCAAGGCTGCCGGTGGTGCTTGCTTGCTTATCGCATAAATAGCGATCAAATAACTCTTGATATAATCTATGCTTTCAGTAGGTTAACTAGTTAGTCACAGTGCTGGAGGGGGCCTGTGTAGTATCGGTCGCAAGTTGTTGGACCCGTCTTCTATTAGAAGCATAGTTTTCGTATAAGCTTTTACTGCTTTGTTATCGCAGGATACTAGCTAGTAGATTACGAATACGGTATGTATGCGGAGTAGCTAACAGAGAGAGGCTAAGAGTTCGCCTGTTGGAGTTTGAGACTAACTAACTGGAAATCTGCCGTGTACTACCTCAATACCTCCCTCTGCAGTACCTGGTAGAGACCATCATTACGACGTACCTACCGGTGCGGTACGGTACCATACCAGGTACCATACCAGGTACCATACCAGGTACCATACCAGGTACCATACCAGGTACCATACCGGTACCTTCTCGCTCTTGGCATTCGTCGGACGCCGGTCGGGCACTTTGAGTCGTTTTCGTTTTGGCGGGAGATTTTCCTTGTTCGCCATCGTCGACCAAACGCGACAACGCGAGAAAGCCGGTGGTGCTTTTGTTTCCCACGATATCTATTTCACTCATCGCACAAGCCCTGGGAACGAGCAGTCGAACCCTATACAGTAACGTTGCGCCCGATTGCATCGGACTGTATTTATTATCATGAGTGCACCAGGTAAGTTCAGTTCGGATGAATGAATCGGAGATTTTTCCCTGCTCTGCACTCTGGATCCAAGAAGCCGGTAGTCTACTACTGTAGCATGATTCGAATCCATAGCTACTGTACTCCTCGTGAGTGTGCGCTCACACGGTTGCTTCAATTCCCCCCTTGTCTGTCAGGATCCCCTGCACCTGTGAAACCAACAATGAACATGAACGACTGGCAGTACCAGCTCAAGGCTCAAAAGGACGAGGAGCGTAAAAAGCAGCAGGAAGCCGCCGACATGTTGCGAAACCACCGCGGCGGAGTCAAGGAAGACGACAGCAAGCGGGCTGCACAGCGCGCAGAAGAGCGAAAGAAGCAGCAAGAGGCAGAGCGTATGTTGCATGAATACAGAGGAAAATCTAATGGTGAGACAAAGGCTCGTCCGGTCCGACAAGACCCTGCGCATCCCCCACCCGTCAATACCACCGAAAAGCAAGACGAGCCGCAGATTGCCCCGGGTTCCGTATCGGCTATGGCTGCCAACTTTAAAGGCGCGTACATGGCGGATGTCCAAGTGCCAATGACAGCAAGCGAGAGCCCCAAGTCGTTCACCGATGAGTCTCCTCCTGCGGCACAAGAAGAAACGTTGGAAGAAGAAACGTTGGAAGAAGAAACGACCGGCATGGAACCGGCACCGGAAGAGGTTGTTGTCGTCGTCGACCCCGTGCCAGAGACGGGCGCCTTTATAGAAGCACCTGCAAGCGTAGAGCCCAAAAGCATGGATACTACACCAGTGGAAGTTTTGGAAGAGCCAGTGATTATGCCGACCGAGATCAAGCAAGTTGTCGAGACCCAAGACGCTCCCTTGGTTGGGTATCCAACAGTGGTGCGGCTGGATGTATTGTTTTCCTTTGGACTCGTTACGAAAAAGAAGGCTAAGCCTACCTTTGCTGGCTACCTAGTTGCTACGGAAGACATTGTCAAGGTGACCTTGCAAGCAAACATTGAACTGGCCGAGCATGTTTCTTACGATTCTGCCTACGGACCCTTTGTGAAAGAGTACAAGATGGATGGTAGGTAGCTAATTTGACGCATTTGAGCTCATTATGCCCGGTTTGTTTGCGCGCTCTCTAACTCAATTATCTCTCAATGTCTGTGTCTGTCTCTAATAGGCACCTACCAAGACGCGAATGCGCGCACGGATATCGCACGCTTGCTTGTGACGATTGCGGTGCCGATATTCATGGGGAATGGGATCAGGATTAGTCATGCCCGAGATGGAGTAATTACTGGAATCGAAGGTGCAATCCAAAGTGGACGTTTCTTGACGATTGCGCAGACTGGCAACTTTTACTAAGAGTGAAGGAGGGAAGCGAGCGATCATGATAGATAGAAAGTAGCAGAACGAGCCAATCTGCCTCGACCGGTCTCATGATATTTAGTAGTTAGATCTAGTAGTAGACTGATCTTTGGATCGATGGTATATGTAATACCAGAAACTACCATCTTTCTCCTCCAACTAAACTCTTTTCAGCTCTCTGACTTTAGGCTAGAACTGTACTATCATACGACGTATTTATGAAAATGGCTAGACGATCGTTTCTGATATGAGTTACGAGCCAGCCTTCACATCATTCATAACTTATGTCAATTCACGCATCTATCGCGTCTCTATCGAGTCGCTTCAACGCAAGTTCTTTGGTCGTGTAAGTAGCTACCATGGCTAGTGCTAGTCGGGGGAAGTAGAAAAGCTGCGCTTCCTGAACTAGCAGCACACCAGCCTTGAGAAGATAAAATATGCTTGGCTTGCTTGCTTGCCTTGTTTGCTTATCTCCCTATCTTTCTTTTCTTCACTCCACGTCATCCGTCAGCAGGTCCAAGCACCCGGAAGCTGTAGGATACTCAAGTTGAAGCAAGGTGCTTGAAGCAGCAGGTGCAGAAGAGCCGAAGAACCCGGTCGCGAGGAAAGGCAGTGATCGATCACAGAGACCACAGGATCAATGCAGTGTTACCTTCACGTCGATCCTATCTCGATCAAGTCGATAGTGTCAAGCACGAACAAGAGACAAAATCTCCCAACAGCTTAATAGAAAGGATAGAACGCTTACCTGAACGAATAAAGCGAATAATGAACAGCGACACTATTGAAACCCAATTTGCCGCGGCTCCAAGCTGCTCCACCTGCACGACGAGCGATACGGCACCGAATCCTCGGATCCGGAAAAGGCCAAAGGCGTCCGCAATATCTTCTCAGCGGGTATTGCTTGTAACCGCTGTCGTGAGCGCTATGCTGAGCCAAGTTGTTACAGGATTTGCAGTCTCCACAGAGAGCATCCGCGAGTTAACAATGCTACAAGCTTCTCGACGAGCAACAGCATCCACTAGCGAAGTAGTCATCCTGAAACCTCGCACGGCCATATCCGCCGAAAAGAAGCGAAAAGCTATACAGGCCATGGATCGTAAAAAGGTTGAGGCTGCCATGACGGGTATGGATGCTCAAATGTTGGAAATATTGTCGGATCAGTTTTTGTATCCAGCAGTCAATGGAGCAAAGCTTAAGAAACCCAAGGGACGACCAGACTATGTGCCTGGCGCCATGAACTACGAGACTCTCGTTAGGTTTCGCGAGCGACAAGAATTGCTGGATCGTGCGGTTGACAGCGCTGTGAGTGAGGCCGAAATTGCTGCCATTACTCCGTTTATTGCCAACTCGTTGGACGCGACAAGAAAGAACGGCCGTTCGAACGTTAAGGGGGTGGCTGGAGACGAAAGGTTAGGTGCCTCGCTGCCGACTACTTCTAGTGTGGACGCGGTGAAAAAGAGGCGCAAGCGGCAAGTCAAGAACTTGCCTTCGCCGCGGACTCAGCCGGATGCCAAGGCGACCGCTGCTGCCGCAGCAAAAGACTCCAAGAACGCCAAGAAACTCATCAAGACTTCTCAAAACGCCGAGCTCCATCATTATTACCGAACAGAACTTCTCACTGCCGACGAAGAGTACTCAATTGGAATGAAGATTTCGTTCATGATGAGGTGTGAATTGGTCCACGAAGGAATGGCAGCGCGTCTAATGAGACTGCCCACCATGCCAGAATGGGCCGACGCCTGTGGCTTTACGGACCCCGACCTGGCCTTTGTCGCAGCCGAAGCTGACGAACAGCTTCGTCCAGCTGGAAGTGACTCCATGTTTGACGAAAGAGACCCTAACATTTTTGTCGGAAACGGCCCAGCACACGCTGCCGGTCCTGGAAGAGGTCGAGGCCGCGCCAAGAAGATTCCCCCGCTCAAGCTCAAAGACTTTTATGACGACAGTGAGCAACGGGCTGAGATGCGAGCCAAGAAAATGGAAGAGCTACCGAAACGAAAGGGTGCCAAACCGATCAATCGGGGTACCACGACGGACTTTGTGGAAATGATGATGACGGCACGCGAAGCAAAGCAGCAAATGATCCAGAGCAATATGCGCCTTGTCGTTAGTATTGCACGAAAGTACTCTAATGTTGGGGTCAGTCTGCAAGATCTTGTGCAGGAGGGCAGTCTCGGTCTCTCTCGTGCCGCCGAAAAGTTTGAACCCAAGAAGGGATTTAAGTTTTCGACTTACGCCTCCTGGTGGATCCAACAGGCTGTTTTTCGATCGATTGCGTACCACTCTCGAACGATTCGGTTGCCAGTGCATGTGCATAATCTGTTGAATCGCGTTCGCAAAGTGCGTAACGCCTTGCAGCGAGACTTGGCCAGGGCGCCGACCAACGAAGAAATGGCCGACAAACTTGATATGACGGTTGCAAAGTACAACCAGATGATGCGATTAACACGTAGATCGATATCGCTCGAGATGCCAAAGTATCAAAGCAACCCTAAGGATTTGGGCCACGAGAGTGATGATCTGTTGGGAGATACCATCGCTGCCACCAGCGTCCTTCACGACGAAAGCACGCCAGAAAAACGAGTCGATCGTGGTCTATTTCACGATGACTTGATGAGCATGCTGAAAATCCTGGACGAGGACGAAGAGCGGGTCATTCGTGCTCGATACGGACTCTCGGACGGGCTCACGAGAACGGTGACGGCAGTTGCTTCCCAGTTGAAGCAGTCCAAGGCGTGGGT
>Ga0307981_1001177_pt1 | contig 24177 bp, 20 predicted proteins | sample OrgLakmetagen987_FD_201849 | JGI IMG/M metagenome (GOLD analysis project Ga0307981, IMG submission 201849) | Saline water microbial communities from Organic Lake, Antarctica - #987 | ecosystem: Environmental > Aquatic > Non-marine Saline and Alkaline > Saline | place: Antarctica: Organic Lake... | reverse complement strand
CTTCGCGAGGGGTCGCACAGCAGAACCCGGTGTGACCGGCAGCGTGCAGCACCTTGGCCATCGCCGTCGACTTGAACGCCTTGACGTGCGGACGGAGCCTCGTGCCCGGATGCACTGCGTCCATCGCTGCGGTGTTCGCCTCGAACACGGAACGCTCCACCACGAGGGCGGGGGTGGGGAGATCGTGGATCGTCCGGGGAGTGGTGTCGGGCATCTGCTCAGTAGACGTGGTCCGGGTGGCTCCGGTCAAATGGGCGGACCGGCTCGGGTCGGGACGGGCCGACCGTTCGACGGTGAGGCCGAACATCCCGACCGTGGTGAGCGCAGCGGCGTTCTAGCATGCGACGCATGGCCTTGACCGGAACGACGCTGCTTCCCGACGACACCATCGCCGACTTCCACACGGGTTTCGCCAGGCTTCGCACCGACTTCGATGTTCCCGGACCCCATCCGGTCGAGGCCGAGGTGGCGGCCGAGGCAGCGGCGGCGCGACCGTTCGACGTTGTGTCCTCCACCGTTTCCTCACCGGGTCGGTGGCAGCACGTCGACCGGACCGATATCGACTTTCGCACGCTCGACCCGGCGAGCAGCACCGACCTCGACCAGGCCTTCGCTGTGTCGCTGGCGGGTGACGACGTCCTGTTGCACTATGCGATTGCCGACGTCGGCTGGTTCGTGCGGCCGGGCGATCCGATCGACCGGGAGGCCTGGAAGCGTGGCAGCACCGTCTACCTTCCCGACGGGCGCGCCGGTCTCCATCCGGAACGGATCGCCGAGGACGCAGGCAGCCTGCTGCCCGGTTCCCCGAAGCCGGCCATCGTGTTCACGGTGCGGGTGGCGTCAGATGGCGGGGTCCGGCTCGACGGCACCGAACGGGCGATGATCCGGAATCGAGCCAAGCTCGCCTATGCCACCGTCACACCCGAGGACCTGCCCGCTGCGTTCCCGGAACTGTCGCGTCGGATCGAGATCGCCGAGGCCGCTCGCGGCGCCGGCCGCATCCAGTGGCCCGAGCAGGAGGTGGTTCGTGTCGACGTAGGGTTCGACCTCCGTTTCCGACCCCGCAACGACGCCGAGAACCAGAACGCCGCCATGTCGCTCGCGACGAACATGGCGATCGCCGACGCGCTGTGGGAGGCGGAGACCGGCCTGTTCCGCACGATGCCGCCGGTCGATGACCGCCACGTCCGTCGGCTCCGGCACACGGCGCATGCCTTCGGACTCGAGTGGCCGCAGGGGATGTCGCTCGGCGTGTTCGAGAATTCGCTGCCACGCGATGATCAGCGCACGTCGGCGTTCCAGTTGGCCATCCGGCGAGCAGCCGGCGGCGCGTCGTACACCCCGTACTCGGAATTCGCCCGTGCCGGTGGCCCGGAGAACGGTGGCGTCAAGGCCGGCAAGCCGTGGCATTCCGCACTCGCGGCGACCTACGTCCACGCCACCGCACCGCTTCGACGGTTGGCCGACCGTTACGTGATCGAGGCGACGCTCGCGATCTCGAACGGGCGAGACGTCCCCGACGAGGTCGAGGCCGCGTTTGCCGAACTGCCCGGCGCGATGCAGCGGGGATCGACGGTTGCGAATCGCGTGGATCGTGCGGCGATCGACCTGGCGGAGGCGATCCTGCTCCAAGGCCGGGTCGGCGAGGTCTTCGACGCCGTGGTGACCGACGAAGACGATCGAGGCGCCCGGCTCCAGATCAGCGACCCCGCCGTCGTGTCACGCGTGGTCGCTCGAAACGTCGATCCCGGCGACGACCTGCGGGTGAAGCTCATCGGCGTCGATGTCGACGAACGACGGATCGACTTCGAACGCGTCGGCTGATCGCAATCGGTGTCAGGCGGGTGCAAGGCGGTAGACGGTGCCGGCGTTGCTCACCAGGTGGATGTCACCGAACGGGCCCTCCACGACGGCAGCCAGTGCTGGAACGGAGAGCAATTCGACGATTCTCGGCTCGCCCACCGGACCGTCGGGTCCCGAGGTGACCGACGTGGTGTCGAGCGCCCAGACCCGACCCGAGCAGTAGTCGCCATAGACGTACCACCCGTTCAGGTCGGTGAACGACGAGTTGCGAGCGACCGCACCGCCCGAGACCGAGCAGTTGCCGTCCTCGTGGACGTACGACACGACCGGACGGGTGTGCGACTCCGACACCTGATCCTCGTTGAAGCGTTCGTCGGCCTCGAACGCACTCCAGCCGAAGTCGAGACCACGGCCGGCGTTCTCACCGTTCACCGCAGGTGCCAGGTCGATCTCCTCGAAGACGTTCTGGCCGACGTCACCGATCCACAGGTCGCCGGTGAGTGAATCGAACGAGAACTTCCACGGGTTGCGCAACCCGACCGACCAGATCGCCGGATCGACGCCGTCGACACCGACGAACGGATTGTCCGGCGGCACCGTGAACGACTCGAGATCGGTCGCGAACGGGTCGATCCGCAGGATCTTGCCCAGCCGACTCGACAGATCGAGGCTCGAGCCGTTGGGGTCGTCGGCGGAGCCCCCGTCGCCGAGCCCGATGTACAGGTATCCGTCGGGGCCAAAGGTGATCTCCCCACCGTTGTGGTTGCCGAAGGGCTGTTCCACGGTGAGGACTTCTCGGTACGTGGCGGGATCGAACTGGGCGGTGGCCGGGTCCACGAGGAACTCGGCGATCACCGTGTTGCCCGCGCCGTTCGTGAAGTCGACGTAGGCGAAATCGGTCTCGGGATGGAATGCGAGGCCGAGGAGGCCCTGCTCGTTGCCGTCGCTCGTGAACGTCGTGGCCTCGAGTGTGGTCATGTCGAGCACGACGTTGTTGGACTCGTCGTCGACGGCGATGACCTGACCGGTCTGCTGGACCACGAACAGGCGGTTGTCGCCAGGCGCTCCGGTCGCTTCGACCGGGCGGGTGAACGAGGCCAGTTCGATCGCTCTCGCCGATGGCTCCGGCAGCGGGCCGGGCAGCGTGGTGACCGGTGCCGGCTCGTCGGCCTGACCGGGTGCGTTCGTGGGCAGATCCTCGCCGGGTGACGCGACCAGCGACGTGCTGGGTGTTCCGGACGGATCGGCGTCGTCGCCTGCGACCGGGGTGGTCACGGTCGGGTCGACCGCGGTGGGGGTGGGAGCGTCCGTGGGGGTGGGGACGGTCCCCAGCGTGACATCGGGGCCGGTCGGGGCGGCGTCGTCGGCCGATCCGGCGCAGGCGGCCAATGATGCGGCACCGATGATCAGTGCGAGCGTGTGCAGTCTCATGTGAACCTGGCCAGACCTTCCTGGATGACGCTCACCGCGAGGTGGCCGTCGGCGGTGAACAGGGCACCTCCGGCGAGTCCTCGTGAGGATCCGGTGGAGATCGAACGCTGCTGGTACATCAACCATTCGTCGACGCGGAACGGTCGATGGAACCACATCGCGTGGTCGAGGCTCGCCATCTGCAACCCGGGGTGGTCGTAGGAGAGCCCGAACGGCAGCAACGTGGTGTCGAGCAGGGTCATGTCGCTCGCGTACGTGAGGATGCAGGCGTGCAGCACTGGGTCGTCCGGCAGCGCACCGTTGGCCCGCAGCCACACGTGCTGACCGGTCGTCGATTCGCCCTGGCGGGTCATCGGGTCACCGTCGACGTAGCGCAGGTCGATCGGTCGCGGTCGGTGGTACCAGTCGCCGATCCGCTCCTTGTACGGCTCCATCCGTGTGTGGAAGTCCGGGAGCTGGTCGGGCGGAGTGAGGTCGTCGTCCATCTCGAGGTGATGGTCGAAGGCGGTGGCGAGCTCCTCGTCGTGGAAGCTGGCCTGGAGGTTGAAGATCGCTCGTCCGTGCTGGATCGCCACGACGCGTCGCGTCGAGAAACTTCGCCCGTCACGAATGCGGTCGACCTCGTAGAGAATCGGCTGCTTCGGGTCTCCCGGACGCAGGAAGTAGGCGTGGAGCGAGTGGACGTGCCGGTTCGGCTCGTCGATCGTGCGGGCGGCTGCGATGAGGGCTTGTCCGGCGACCTGGCCGCCGAAGACGCGGACGCGTTCCTCCTCGGTCGACTGGCCCCTGAACAGGTTCACCTCGATCGTCTCGAGATCGAGCAGGGTGATCAGGTCGTCGAGAGCCAGTTGGCCGGGGGTGGGAGCGGGATCGGAGAGGGCTGACCCGGTCGTCTGCGGGTCGTCGGCTGCAGTGGTCATGACACGACCATGTTGCCATGAGATCGTCGTGGTCGGGCGTTGTGCACGCCTATCGTTCGACCGTGGCCCTGCTCGACCTGAACTCTGACATCTCCGACGGCGTCCGGATCACGAGATGACCGCCACGCGACTCGCGGTGGATCGGCGCAACGTGGCGCTCGCCACGAAGGGGTTCATGCCCGAGGACGAAGGCGACGCGCTGTGGGACGCCGCAGTCGCCGCAGCTGCTCGATGCCCCGACGCCCCGATGCTCGAGGTCGGGTCCTATTGCGGCCGCTCGACCGTGTGGCTCGGCGATGCAGCGCAACGGTCGGGGCGAACGTTGTTCGCCGTGGACCACCATCGTGGGTCGGAGGAGAACCAATCGGGGTGGGAGCATCATGATGCCGACGTGATCGACACGCGCACGGGCCGGATGGACACGCTGCCGTTCTTCCGTGCCGCCATGCACGATGCAGACCTCGAGGCATCGGTGTTCGCCGTCGTCGGCCGTTCTGCTGCGGTCGCTGCCGTGTGGACCACACCGCTCGCGTTGCTGTTCATCGACGGTGGACACGGCGAGGAGCCGGCCCGACTCGACTACGAGGGATGGACCCCACACGTGGCCCCCGGTGGGACGCTTGCGATCCACGACGTGTTCCCCGACCCGGCCGACGGTGGCCGTCCTCCGTACGAACTGATCTACCGACCGGCGATCGAATCCGGCCGTTTCGAGGAGATCGGCGTCACCGGGAGTCTCCGGGTCCTCCGACGGATCTGAGCCGATCGTTGCGTCCGATGCCGAGCGCCGTAGGTCGAAGCACGCGATCGCGGTTTGCATCTCGGCCGATGATCAGATGAACTCAGCGGGCGCGGGCCCATCATGTGCCCAGCACGAGGACGGGACGAGGAGCAGCCATGCATGAGATCACGTGTCCGCACTGCGGTCAGACCTTCACCATCGATGGGGCGGGATACGCCGACATCTTGAAACAGGTCCGTGACAGCGAGTTCGAAAAGGATCTGCACGAGCGATTGCAACTGGCCGAGCGCGACAAGCTCAGCGCCGTGGAACTCGCCGAAACGAAGGTCGCCAGCCGGTTTCAGGAGGTTGCTGCGGCCAAGGATGCCGAACTCCAGCAGCTCACCGCACGACTCGATCGAATGGACGACGACCGGCGGTCTGCGATCGAGTTGGCCGAGGCCAGGTTCGCGAACGAGTTGCAGCAGGCAGCGGCGGCGAAAGACGCGGAGATCCAAGGGCTCAAGACGCAGCTCGACGCCGGCGAGGTCGACCAGAAACTCGCGATCACCCAGGCGGTCGTCGCGGTCGAGAAGCAACGCGATGACCTGCAGAACGGGTTGGCCATGGCGAAGCTCGAGAAGCAGCTCGCCGAAACGGCGCTGAAGGAGAAGTACGAGACCCAGATCACGGATCGTGATGACGCGATCGAACGCCTCCGGGACATGAAAGCTCGTCTGTCCACGAAGATGGTCGGCGAATCCCTCGAACAGCACTGCGAGACCACGTTCAACCAGATCCGCGCCACTGCGTTTCCCCGAGCGTTCTTCGAGAAGGACAACGATGCTCGGTCGGGGAGCAAGGGCGACTACATCTTCCGCGATTCCGACGAGGCGGCGACCGAGATCGTGTCGATCATGTTCGAGATGAAGAACGAGACGGATGGAACGGCGGCGAAGCGCAAGAACGAGGACTTCCTCAAAGAACTCGACAAGGACCGCACCGAGAAGGGGTGTGAGTACGCGGTGCTGGTCTCGCTCCTCGAGCCGGAGAGTGAGCTGTACAACTCCGGGATTGTCGATGTCTCGCACCGCTACCCGAAGATGTACGTCATCCGGCCGCAGTTCTTCATCCCGATCATCACCCTGCTGCGCAATGCAGCGCTGAACGCGCTCGAATACAAGGCGGAGCTCGCCTTCGTGAAGGCGCAGAACGTCGATGTGACGAACTTCGAGGGTCACCTCGAATCGTTCAAGGACGCATTCGGAAAGAACTACGACCTCGCGTCGCGGCGTTTTCAGACGGCGATCGACGAGATCGACAAGTCGATCGACCACCTGGAGAAGACGAAGAAGGCGCTGCTCGGCGCGGACCGCAATCTGCGGCTTGCGAACGACAAGGCGCAAGACGTGACGATCAAGAAGTTGACCCGGGGCAACCCGACGATGGCCGCCAAGTTCGCTGCGCTGGACCATCCGGATGCGCTCGACGCCGAGTAGCCGAGCAGGGTGTCTCAGGCGTATCGGGGCTGCGTCATCATGATCTCGCTCTCCTGGCGATGCAGGGCTTCGTCGTAGCCGATCTGGCGGAACATGTCGGCGAGGCTGTCGTAGGCACCGAAGTCGCCCTGGAACCGGCTCTCGAACGGAGTCGTCTCCCACTCGGGATGTTCCTGCACCATGAGCGCGTACTCGTGCGCCGCGTGGTCCTCGAAGTCGGCGTTGAGCTGGTAGCTCCACTTCGGGCGGATCACGAACAGGATCCACGACAGCTGGTAGTACGACAGCGCCAGGATCTGCGGAATGATGCGGCCCTTGAGCCACGGGCGACGTTGGTGGCGTGTGAGTTCCTCCAGGATCAGCAGGTGCCACTGCTCGTTGTCCTGCTCGACACGGGCGATCCGTGCCCGGTCGTAGACCCGGCGTGCGAAGTCGGGATTCTTCGACGTGTGGGTCATCGCCACGTAGGCCACGCTCTCCCACGCCTGGTACGGCACCCGTGCCACGACCTCGAGCACCCTGAACTTCTCCAGCGTGCGCTCCTTGCCGTACACGAGGTCCATCACGGCGAAGAGTGCGCGCGAGCTCAGCGTGTACGACCGTCGAGATGCCTGGAGTTCGTTCTGTTGGTTGGCGACCAGCCCCTCGTGGTCGAGACGTTCGATCGGCCCGAGCGGTGGGCGGTCCTCGAGGGATCGACTCACCGGCGTCTCGAGCGCCGGGGGGCGGTGGGCATCGGGTTTCGTCGGGTCGGCATCGTGAGCGATGCCGGCGTCGGCATGCTCTGCGGTGGGTGTCCGGTGGGTCTCGGGAGTCATGTGCGACCGTCCTTGAGCTCGGGGTCACCAGTTTCGCAGCGAGCCGAGCGTCTCGGTCGGTTGCAGCTGTGGCGTTGAGCACACGCTGATCTCCGATGGCATGGTCGCCGGGCGGCGCTCAGCGCGCAGGAGCGGTGGCGAACCGATCGCGATCGACGTAGAGCATCAGGGCCGCAGCGGCACCCATGATCGTGGCGGCGGCGATCCCCATCATCGTGGTGCGGCCGGCAGCGAAGAGTGATCCGCCCACGATGGGGCCGAAGACCCGGCCCAGCGCCATCACGGCCTGCGCGTCACCGGCCCGCTCCTGGGCGAACCGGGACCGAGATGCGAGCAGTGCGAATGCGGCCGGGATCCCCATGAAGAAGCAGATCCCCCATGTGACGATGCACGCCACGAAGACACCGGCGACATGCACACTCGGCATCAGCAGCGCGAGGATCGCGGTGAATCCGAACCACATGCCGGCCGCACCCCGTGAGCCCTTCCACTTCGCTGCCGGAATCGCCACCAGGGCGTTCGCGCTGAAACACAGCGACACCACCAACGGAGACAGGCCGTTCAGGTCGGTGCCGATCGCAGCGGCGTACACGAACACCGACGAACCGCCCAGCGTCACGAGCGTCAGCGCGACGAGCATCGCCTGAGCGCCTCTCGTGGCGGCGTGACGGGTTCGGTGTGGTCGAAGTCGGTCGACACGAGGCACCGACCGGGTGAACAACAGTGGAGTCGCGGCGACGAGGGCCATCACCACGAACAGCGTGCGGTATCCGACCCCGCTGACCAGGAGTGTGATCAGCGGTGGCAGGACGACACCGATCAACGGTCCGACGACGGCGACATCGCCGGTCTTGTCGGCATCGCCGAAGGCATCCTGCCATGCGAACCACGCAGCCAGTCCGAGCGACACTCCGCTGCCGACACGTGCAATGGCGAGCACTTCGAGCGAGGGGGCGAGTGCCGACGCCAGATTCGCGGCCACCCCGATCAGAGCCAGCGCCACGAACAGCCACCGCACCGGTCGCAGAAAGCGACCGGCACCCCACGAACCCACCACGAATCCAGCCAATTGGCCGGTCGAGATGAGACCGGCAGCACCGACCGACACCCCGAATTCGTCGGCGATCGGCCGTAGGAGGAAGGGCGTGGCCGTGAAGACCGCAGTGCTCGAGCCGATGGTCGCCAACACCACGGGCGAGACCGACGGACGCGCTGCGTTCATCAGCTTGACGGGGACCTGCACGGATCAGTCGGCGTTCGCGGCGTGTTCGGCTTCGAGTTCGGCGCGAGCGGTGCCGATGACGTCGCGAACCTGGTCACGCAGGCGAGGCAGGTCGCAGCGTGACAGCCCGGTGGTGTCGATCGGCTCGAGGACGCGGACTTCGGCGGTTGCTCGACCCATCCGCCAGTCCTGTGAGCGGAGGCAGTCACGGGTTCCGTACACCGCCAGCGGAAGGATCGGGTGGCCGTTCTCGATGGCGAGTTTGAAGGCGCCTGGTTTGAACTTGTTGAGCTCACCGGTGGTCGATCGGCGACCCTCGGGGAAGATCATCACCGACACCTTCGTGTTCAGTCGGTCTGCGCACTGCTCGAGGGCATGGGCCCCGGAGGTCTTGTCGTTGCGGTCGAGCGGGATGTCGCGCACCATCCGCATCATCCACCCGAGGAACGGGATCTTCATGATCTCGAGTTTCGACATCCACTTCATCTCGGTCGGGAGATGTGAGATGAGGAGGATGTCCACGAAGCTCTCGTGGTTCGCCACCACCACGTAGGGGCGGCGCATGTCGTCGGGCAGGTCCCCCGACGTCGTGAAATTCCACAGCGGGTTCAGCGACGTCGGCGCCACCACGACCTTGCGGAACAGGTAGCCGGCGGCGTACGCGCCGCGGTCGAACGGCGCGCTCACGACCCGCACGATCGCCACCAACGGCGTGAACACCAGCACGAAGAACGTCAGGACGATCCATCCCCAGATCGACAGCACCGTCCTGACCACCGTGGAACCCATCGTGCATGACTCTACGCGCAGCGAATATCGTCTCTGTCATGGGTGGACGCTCGACCGAAGCGGGGACAGCGGAGCAGCCCGAGCGGGGTCCGCGCATCGTGAACGAATTCGGCCAACCGATCGGTGCGGCGGTCGACATCGGACTTCCTCGGCCGATCCCCTCGCATTCGCCGATGCATGGCCGGACCTGCACGCTCGAGCCGCTCGATGCGCACCAGCACGGTCGCGAACTGTTCGATGCCTACGCCGTTGCGCCCGACGCTCGGGGGTGGACCTATCTGGCCGGCGGGCCGTTCGACTCGTCGAGCGACTTCGTCACGTGGCTCGACGAGATGCTGCTCGTCCCCGACGCGATCTTCTTCACCGTGTTCGACCGTGTCGGTCCCTGCGGCATCGCTGCGTATCTGCGTCTTGCGCCGTCAGCGCCATCGGTGGAGGTCGGCAGCATCCACTTCGCACCCCGCCTGCAACGAACCGTGGCGGCAACCGAGGCGATGTTCCTGATGATGCAGCGGGCGTTCGAGACCGGATACCGCCGGTACGAATGGAAGTGCGACTCGCTGAACGCAGCGTCACGGGCGGCGGCCCGACGGCTGGGCTTCACCTACGAGGGCGACTTCCGCCAGGCGGTGGTCTACAAGGGCCGAAGCCGGGACACGTCGTGGTTCTCGATCGTCGACAGCGAGTGGCCGCAGCGTCGTGACGAATTCCGACGCTGGCTCGACCCGGCGAATTTCGACGTCGACGGAGCGCAGCAGACTCGACTCGACCACCACCACGACGACCAGCAGCGCTGACCGGTGCCGCCAGGCGCTCAGCGTGTGAAGAGGCCGGCTGCCTGCGTGGTTGCGGTGATCGCGTCGACGGCGAGGAGCACGGCGGCGGCGGTGTAGCTGGTGTGCTCGTCGAACGGAAAGAGCACCGGTGCTGCGTGTTTGCCGCCGGGTTCCGGATACACGATGCCGGTCCAGTACGACCCGTCGTCACGGCGGTGCGTGCGCGTCCAGCGCAAGAGGTCGGTGGCCGTGTCGAGGTCGCCCATCGCGGCGAACGACAGCGCGCACTCGGCGGTCTCCGAGGCGGTCACCCACGGTTCGTCGCTCACGCAGCGGATCCCGAAGCCCTCCATCACGAAGGTGTCCCAGCCGTCGGCCATCCGGGCCTTCGCCTCGTCGCCGACCATCGCACCGGTCAAGACGGGGTAGTACCAGTCCATCGCCCAACGCCGCTTCGGTTCGAACGCATCGGGGCGGGTCCGCACGGCGGCCATCATCTCGTCGGCGGCTCGGATCCAGTGCGGTTTGGGATCGTTGAGCGCAGTCCCCAGGTGGGCTCCACAGCGCAGTGCGTGCTGGATGCTCGACGTGCCCGTCATCAGCGCGTAGTCCCACGGACGTGCATCGGGTTCGATCGCCCACAGCGCCAGGCCGTCATCGCGGCGTAGCGCCAACACGAACTCGAGGGCCTTCTCGACGGTCGGCCACATGTTGTCGGCGAAACCTCGATCCCACGTGCTGCGCCAGTGGTGCCACACCCCGGTCGCCACGTAGGCGCACACGTTGGTGTCGAGTTTCGTGTCCTCCACGCCGCCGTCGGCGTCGTAGTAGGCGTGCCAGCTCCCGTCGGGACGTTGCACCCGGTGAAGCCATTCGTACGCCGCTTCGGCCTCGGAATGCCGGCCAGCGACGTCGAGGGCCATGGCGGTCTCGACGTGGTTCCACGGATCACAGTGCCCCCCGGGAAACCACGGGATCATCCCTGACTCGACCTGCAGGGACGCCAGGTGTTCCGCCGTGACGCTCAGCTCGTCAGCGGTGATGACGCCATCGAGTTCGGGAATCGCACTCATCGGGCGACGGCTCCGCTGTGCGCGTCGACGCCAACCGGCTTGTGACCGTAGAACACGATGCTCTTGCCGAGTGCTGGTGACAGGACCCGCTCGGCGAGTCGGGTCGAAGCGGGCTGCTCGATGATGTCCCACTCGAGGAACTCGCGGTACTTCGTGACCAGGGGATGGGTCTCGTCACGAGGACCCACGGCGCACTTCAGCCACCAGTACGGCGAGTGGAGTGCGTGGGCGCGATGCGTGCCGCGCAGGTCGAGGCCCGCAGCTCGGAGCTTCGCGGAGAGTTCGGTCTTGGAGTAGATCCGCACGTGGCCACCCGCTGACTTGGGTGCGTGGTACTCGTCGCTGAGCATCCAGTTGATCTTCTCCGGACCCCACGCCGGGACGGTCGCAGCGAACATGCCACCTGGCTTGAGCACCCGGAACATCTCGGCGATCGCCGCCACGTCGTCCTGGACGTGTTCGAGTACCTCGGACGTGATGACGTGATCGAAGCTGGCATCGGCGAACGGCAGCTTCGTGGCGTCGCCGCGCAGCACGCCGTTGAAGCGTGCGATGTCGATCTCGCCGGCGGCGACCATCGCGCCCAACGTGGCGCGGGTCTCGACGACCTCGTCTTCGGCGTAGTCGAGGGCGACGACGTCGGCACCACGGCGTGCGCACTCGAACACGTGGCGTCCGAAGCCGGCGCCGACGTCGAGGACGCGGTCGCCGGCATGGAGGTCGAGACGGTCGAATCGGATGGTCAACATGGCGTAGTTCTCGGTGTTCGCAGATGGTCGGCCAGGCCGCTCAGAGCCGCCCGTTGGCCTTCAACTTGGCGACGTTCGCCGGCATTGCCAGCACGTCGCGGTACTGCTCGACGGTCAACTCGGCACAGCGCTGCCAGGTCCAACGTTCCAGCACGCGCTGGCGTCCGGCCTCGCCGATCCGGTCACGCAGCTCCTGACTGTCGAGGCCTCGGGCGATCGCTGCGGCGAGGGCATCGCTGTCGCCGGCCGGGCAACGCAGCGTGGTCTCGCCATCGATGCCGGTCACCTCTGGGAGTGCGCCACCGTCGGTGGCCACGAGTGGGGTGCCCGAACACATCGCCTCGATCGCCGGGAGGCTGAAACCTTCGTACAGGCTCGGGACCACGGCCAGTTCTGCTTCGGAGTACAGCTCGACGATGCGCTCGTCGGTCACGCCCGAGACGAAGTCGATGTGCTCCCTCAGACCGAGCGATTCGATCAGCTTCATCGACTTGCCTGGCTTCGGCTTGCCGATGATGGTCAGGGTCACGTCGCGTTCGGTGCGCAGCTTCGCCATTGCCTCGAGCAGGTACGTGAGCCCCTTGAGCGCAACGTCAGCCGAGGCGGTGGTGATGAGTCGCCCCGGCGTCCGTGTCATCCCGGGAACGGGCTTGAACAGATCGGGGTCGACACCGACCGGCACCAGGCGCATCCGGTCCTTCTCGACCCCCATGTCGGTGTGGATGTCGTCGATCGAGTTCTGGCTGACCACCACGATGCGCGGCATCTGGGACGCCACCCGGCCCTGCATGTTCACGAACGAGTACCAACGCCCGATCGACCAGCGTCGGTAGGCGTTCTTGGCCGCCTGCATCTCCAGTTCGCGGTCTTTGGTGATGGGGTGGTGCAGGGTGACGATGGTGGGGATCTTCTTCTCGATCCTCAGGATCCCGGTGCCGAGGCACTGGTTGTCGTGCACGAGGTCGAAGTCCTGCGTGCGTTTCGACAACGCGTTGGCGGCACGTGCGGAGAAGGCCCGTGGCTCGGGGAACGTGCCGGTGAGGAACTCGGCCATCTCCATGAGGTCGTAGCGGTCGTTGATCTCCCAGTAACCGGGGAGTCGGCCGGGAAAGTAGTCGTTGAAGGTGTCGAGGCTGGGGAGTTCGTGCAGTTGGATCCGGTCGTCGAGCACGGGGTACGGCTGCCCACCGAACACCTCGACGGTGTGGCCCAGGTCGACGAGCGCCTTGGTGAGGTGGCGGGTGTACACGCCCTGACCACCCACGTGCGGCTTGCCGCGGTAGGTGAGGTAGGCCAGTTTCAGCGGCGCGTCGGGGTCCAGAACGCTGCGCTGCTTCTCCCTCGACATTCCGGCGAGGCTATCGCCAGCCCACTGTGGCCGAACGTGACGACATCCACTGCACGTCAGCAGTTGGCGAGCGTCGTCGAGCCCGACCTGGTGGCCGAGTTGCCACGGGCATCGGTGGCCCTGATCGACCACTGCCAGGTCCCGTCGACCGACCCGGGGTCGTTCACGGGATAGGCGAGGGTGACGGCGCCGAACCATGTCGAGCCATCGATGCTCATCGGATTCGATCCGGACTGTCCATTCGGACCCGAGGTGGAGAACGTGGCCGACACAGCCGACTCGTCGGCGATTCCGGCACTGCCCGACAGCGACACCGTTGCGTTCGCGGCGAAACAGCCTCCGCTGGCCTGCGCGCCGGTGATGGTCGGGGGTCGTTCCACGCTCGCTGTGAGCGACACGGGCGTGCTGGATCCCGCAGCGGTCACCTGGACCGTTGCGGTTCCGACCGACCCCTCGGGCAGCCCGCTTCGATCGAGCGACGCGGTCAGCGGCGTCGATGTTCCCCCGTTCAGCGTTCCCGAGGTGGGGGACAGCCCGAAGGCGCCGGGGGAGCCCGTCACGGTGAACTCGACCGGCAGCTCACCGGGGTTCGACAGGGTGAGTGAGCCGCTCGACGAGGCGGCGCCGAGCGCGATCGACCCACCGTTCACGACGATCGACCCTGGCACCGGTGGCACGGCGGTGGTGGTCGTCGTGGTCGTGGGGGAGGTGGTCGTGGTCGTGCTGGTCGTCGTGGTGGTGGTCGCAGGAGCTGGCGTTGCAGGCGGCGGAGTCGGGGGCGGTGGTGGCGCAACGATGGGTGGCTGCGGCACGGGCGGTGGCGGCGTCGGGATCGCCGGCGGCGCATCGACGGTCGTCGTCGCAGCATCCGAGGGGATCGTGGTGGCAACGGTGCTGGTCGTGGCGGCGATGGTGGTGGTCGCCGGCAACCGGGTGTCGGGCGAGGCCGGCGCAAGCGGCTCGGTGGTGGCGGGGGAACCCGAGGTGGGGGGCGCCGCGGTGCTGGTGGTCGACGCCGACACCGATGTCTCGGTCAGGTCGAGGCTTGCGATCTCGCCGGGGGAGTCCCGGTTTGCGGCGAAGGTCACCACGACGCCCCCGACCACGAAGAGCAGGACCACCGCTGCCACCGGGGCGAGCCATCCGGCAACACGTGTGGCCGTTCGCACGATCGTCGGGAATCCACCGTCGGCGGCGAATCGGTAGGGCGTGGTGGGCGCCGACCGTGCGCCGGTGAGGATCCGGTCCCGGAGTTCCGGAGGAGCTGCGTACACGGGCGCAGCGGCGAACATCGCGAACGGGACGACCCGCTTGCGACGCTCCTCGCAGGTGTCGCACGATTCGATGTGCCGAGCGACGCGCTTGCGGATCAGCACGGAGAACTCGCCGTCCCATGCTGCGAGCATCCGACCCAGGTCGTCGCAGTCCCGTCGCCCCGACCGCGCCACCACGTAGGCACCCAGGCTGCGTTCGACGCGATCGCGCATGCGATGCACCAGCGTGTAGCTCTGGTTGGCGCTCACACCGAGGGCGTCGGCGAGGTCTTGACCTGCGAGGCCCTGGCGAACCGACAGCTCGAGCACGAGTTGGTCGCGCTCTTCGAGGCCTCGGGCTGCGTGACGAACGAGTGCACTCAGATCGTCTCCGGCCACGTCGTCGGTGGCGACGTCGCCCGGGTCGGCGCCACTCGGGTCAGCCATGTCGATGCCGGACGCGTGCGTATCGGAGGCAGAGAAGTCCGTGACGATCGTGCGCCGCCGGTTCTTGGTTCGTCGGTACACCTCGTTGCGCAGGATCGCGAAGAGCCATGGTTTGAGGCGTTCGGGGTCGCGCAACTGCTCCAACCGCTCGGCAGCGACGAGGATCACGTCCTGCAACACATCGGCTGCCTCGCTGCGGTCGTTCAACATCGCCGCAGCGGTGTCGTGCAGCGAGTCGGCGTAGCGATCGTAGATTCCGGCGAGCGCGCCGGGGTCCCCGGCCAGGTGGCCGGCAACCAGATTGGCGTCGCTGCTCGTCGGTGTCGTCATGGGGCATGTGCCGCCTCCTCGCACGTCCAGAGCGCGAGGCGGCGGAGATCTTGCGGATTTCGGGTCGATTTCTCGGGGGTGGTCTCGGACGCCGTCCCGTCACCAACCGATGGTCATGGTACGTCGGAGTGGATGGTGGGGAACGGCGATTTCCGGGCGGATGTTCGCAGCGTCCGGCGGGCCCGACTGGGGTTCCACGCAGGTCGCGTGCTCGGTTCCGTCGAAGACGACCCAGTGGTCGCAGTCCGGTGATGAGACCGTGATCGTGGGTGCCACGTCGCGGTCGTAGTGGAGTGTCACCGGCGAGCGGTTCACGAAGCAGTCGTCCCAGGGTGGAGGCGCGGGCGCGACCAATTCGCCGGTCGGGAGTCCGATCGCGTCGCGTCGATACATCGCGACAGGTGAGAAGTCGAGCCGGTCCGGTTTCGTGAACCACGGGTGCCAGCCGATGCTGATCGGCACCGGCCGGTCGTGCAGCTCGACGCCGAGTTCGAGTTCGAGTCGGTCGTGGTGGAGCGACACCAGTTGGCGGGCGACGCCGCGGTACGGCCAGTTCCGCGCACCGTCGATCGGACAGGTCATCTCGATCGTCGTGTCGGTCGCGTCGACGACCGTCCACGGCCGGAAGTACACGGTCCCATGGATCGCATGACGACGATCAGCCTGATCGGCGACGTCGGGGGACGGTGCTGGTGGATCGATCGGTCCGCCTCCCGACGCGCCGCCGTCGGAGTGGTCGAGGTCGAGGCGGACCGCTTCGTCGACGAAGTGGAACCGGCCGTGACGGACGCGTCCGGCCCACGGCGCCATCGGGAACGAGCCCCAGCCGGTGGAGTTCGGTCGGACGTCGTCGCTGGGCGCCAGCAGTTCGGCAGTCCCGGCGTCGGTCGTGATCGTGATCTGGCGGAGGCGGCCTCCCGCCGTCGGCACCACGGTCACCTCGACTGACGACGGACCGTGGTGGGCGCGCAGCGTGACGTCGTCGTGTGTCATCGGCGGCCGTCTCGCGTCGTCGGCGACGAGCTGCGATGCCGTCCGAAGGCTGGATCCGCTTCCGAACACCGCTGCACGACTGAATGGTCGCACACCGCGTCCGTTTGCGTGCGACGATTCGTTCATGCGTGCAGTGGTGCAACGGGTGGTGTCGGCGTCGGTCACCAGCCGAGCGTCGAGTGACGAGCCGTTCGACCTGGTCGGATCGATCGGGTCGGGCCTGATGGTGTTGGTCGGGGTCACCCATGACGACACCGCAGTGGCTGCCGACAAGCTGGCGACCAAGCTCTCCGGGTTGCGGGTGTTCGACGACGACGACGGTGTGATGAATCTCGGGGCGCTCGACGTCGGGGCGGAGTTCCTCGTGGTGAGTCAGTTCACGCTCTACGGGAACACGTCGAACGGACGGCGTCCCAGCTGGGTCGATGCGGCTCGCCCCGAGCACGCCGAGCCATTGGTGGAGCGCGTCGTCGAACGGCTCCGCGCCGCCGGTGCAGTGGTCGCCACTGGCCGGTTCCGGACCGACATGCAGGTCGAACTCGTCAACGACGGCCCGGTCACCCTGATCATCGACGTCTGAGGACCGTGCCCGCCACGATCGATGTGGTCGTCAGGTGGCCCGGCGGCGACGATTGAGCACCGATGTCGCTGCGAGGAGCGCAACGAGTGCCCCGATGAACGGGGCGTCCCCGAGCGACACGTACCAGGTTCGGCCGGTGCGCAACTCGATGTCACGTGTGATGACCACTTGCTCGCGCTGCCCGGTCCGCTCGACGACCTCGCCGTCGGGCGACACGAACGCACTGAATCCCGTCGGGGCGGCCTGGACGAGCCAGCGCCCGGTCTCGATCGCACGGAGACGGCTCGATGCGACCTGTTGGGTCTGCACGATCGTGCCGGTGTAGCTGGCGCCATTGGTCGGGTTGATCACCGCATCGGCGCCGAGCTTCACACCCTCGCGTGCGCGGCCTCCGAAGAACACCTCCCACGAGATGACCGTCGCCAAGCGTTCACCGGTCGGGAGGTCGAGGATGGCGGGTGTGTCGCCCTGCACTGCGTCCCCGACCCGATCGACGGCGGAACTGAGCTGTTCGATCACCGAACGCAGCGGCACGTATTCGCCGAACGGCACGCGGCGGACCTTGTCGTACCGGCTGAACAGTTCGCCGTCGGGTGCGACCACGACCTGTGCGTTGGTGAAGCGGCGCCGCCCGTCGATCACCACGTCCTCGGTGAGCCCGACGGCGATGGGAACCCCGAGTCGCGCCGCCTCCGAGGCGATCTGGTCGACCAGGTCGGACTCCTCGAAGCTGACCACGTCGATGGTGTTCTCCGGCCAGAGCACCAGGTCGAGGTCGGGATCGGCCGCGACCTGGGCGGTCGCGGCGAGGTGCCGTTCGGTCACCACGCTCGACGGCACGTCGAGCGCGCTGGTGCCTTGCTCGCCGCCACCCTGCACCACGGCGATCCGCAGCGTGTCGCCGGTGGCGCGGCCGAGGGGCGCGACCACGGCAGCGGACACGATGAGCACCACGGTGGTGAGTGCGGCGATTCTCGTTCGCCGATCGGGGTCGTTGCGGAGGCGGATCTCGGCGGCCACGGCGAGCGACGCCTGGAACACCACGTAGGTGAGCAGGATCACGCCGCCGACCCGGACGACGCCGGCGAGCGGTCCGCCGACCTGGGACATGCCGAGCGTGGCGAGCGGAACACCACCGAACGGGAACGAGAATCGCAGTGCCTCCACGAGGGTGTGGGCTGCAGCACGACCGAATATCCGCCACGGGCCGGACGGACCGAACGCCGTCGCGGCACCGTGGAACCCGGCGAAGATCGCCGCAGCGACCACATAGCCGGGACCGGTGAGCTGCACCATCCAACCCATCCCCAGGAACATCCAGCCGGCGCCGAACAGCCACCCCTGTCGGGCCCGTGTGCGACGAGGTGCATCGTCGTCGATGGTCAGATCGAACAGCGCGATCCCGACGAACGCAAGCGGCCAGAATCCCCACGGTGGCAGCGAGAGCGCCACGAGTGCTCCGGCACCGAGGGCGAGTGCGGGTCGTGCGATCCTCGAGCGAAGCGGGAGCGGATCGTCGGTGGGCTGCTCGGACACAGCGAGTGTTCTATCCCCGTGAGCGAGCCGGCGCGCCCGCCGATGCGGGCTCGGGTCGACGCCGGTCAGGCCGAAAGTTCGAGCTTGACGACGATGCGCTGTGCCACCGACCCGGGCGGGTGGCATGCGAAGAGTGTCGCCGTCGCGTTGTCGGACGGATCGACGATCCAGATGGCATCGGGGTTCACGATGAGGGTTTCGACCACGGTGTACTCGAGGTCGCCGTCGTCGGTGCCGAACAGCACCACGTCGCCTTCGACGAGTTGATCGATGTTGCGGAATTCGGCGTTGTGGCTCGTGCGGTGCGCCGCGACGACCACATTGCCGACTTCGCCCGGCAGGGCGGAGCCTGGCCAATGACCGGGAGCGATGTCGAGCGTCGTGAGTCGGATCCCGCTCAGCAACGGAGCATCGAGACCCAGCTTGGGAATCGAGATCCCACCGAGCTCGACCCGCTCCTCGAAACCACGTGGGTCCGAAGGCGGCGGGATCGGCTCGGTTTGTTGACGAGGGACCGTGGTGGTCACAGCCGCAACGGTCGTGGTGGTGCTGGAAGTCGTCGTGGACGAGGTGGCGACCTGGCTCGGCTCGACGGCCGCGACCTCGGGCGGAGAGAAGACCGAGCCGGGCAACTCGTTCACTTCGGGCTGACTGGTCGTGGTGGTGTTGGCGTCAGCCGAGCGCAGCGAGTCGTCGCCGCCCACGTCGAGGTCGAAGACGAACGGAGCGGATCCGACCGCCATGAGTGCGATCACCGTCGGCACCCCGACTCTGATCCGGGCGCTGGTTCGTGAGGTCGCGGCCGGTGGCGGTGTCGCCGATGGCGACCGGTCGGGCGGATCTGGTGGAGCGTCCTCCATCGCGACGATTATTGCACGGCCGTGATCAGTTCCATCGCGCATGCACTGATTGTCCTTCCGCTGCGCACGCACGCCGGGAGCCCGATTCCGTCGTAGCTCGCCCCGGCGACGAACACCCCGGTCGGCAGTGCGGCTCGCACACCGTCTGCCCAGCGGCGATGGTGGGGTCGGTACTGGGCGAATGCCCCGGGCCACCGGGTGATCCGGACTTCCCGTGGAGAGAAGCGAGCTCCGAGGTGCAGTTCGAGGTCGGCGAGTGTGCGCTCGACGATCTCGTCGTCGGTGTGATGCAACACCGGGGCGCCGTCACGACCGAGCGACACACGCAGGATCTGGCCGCCGGACGGTGGCGCCCAGTGCGCCCACTTCTGGGTGCCGAAGGAGACGGCGGTGACATCGCGCTGCACGGGCTTCGGAACGAGGTAGCCGCTCATCCCTGCGGTGCGTTCGGGGAATTCGGCGTCATCGACGTGCAGGCTCACGAGGATCACGTCGGCGGTGTCCGCGGTTTCCAACTGGCTGGCGGCGTTCGGTGCCACCGATGCGAGGAGGCCGCCTGCGGCTGCGGCGGGGGTCGCAACGATCACGGCGCCGAAGCGTTCACCGTCGACCAGCCATTCGCCGTCGTCGGTGGGAGCCAGGGTGGGGTCGACGCCGTTGCGGACCTCGACGCCGAGGCGTTCACTCTCGTTCGACGTTGCCGACACCAGCGCCTGGACACCGAGGCGTGGCGTGGCGAAGATCGGTGCGGCTCCGGCGGTGGCGGTGCCGGCGTTCTGGGCGGCGATCTTGCGGGCGGTGAAGAGCATGCTGCGGCCGGTGGCGAGGGCTGCGACCTGGGGCATCTCGGCCAGGCTGAAGTTGTCGGTGTCGGTGGCGTAGATGCTGCCCACGAGTGCGTCGACGAGGCGCTCGTGGACCTCGTTGCCGAAGCGGGCGCGGACGTAGTGGCCGATCGAGTCGGGGTCGATCGACGTTCGTGGCAGGAACGGCTCCAGCGCCGCTCGCGCCTTGCCTCGCCACGTGAGGAGACCCGATCGTGCGAGTGCGAGCGGGTTGCCGGGGACACCGAGCACGAGGCCGGCGGGGATCGGGTGGAGACGATCGACCCAGACGGCGGCACCGACCGATTCGGGGTGCACGAGATCGTCGCCCAGTCCGACCTCGGTGGCGAGCCGAGTGGCGTCGGGAACGCGAGCCAGGAAGGCGTCGGGGCCGCAGTCGACGTGATCCAGACCGGCGAACGGGGTGGTCAGACTGCGCCCACCGACTGCCTCGCTGCGCTCGAACAGGACGACGCGATCGAGTGTGCCGTCGGCGAGTGATGCCGACAGTTCGAATGCGGCCGACACCCCCGTGATGCCGCCACCGATGATGGCGACGCTGCGAGTCCGAGTGTTCGACATGGCGATGCTGGGGTCCGCAGCGATCAGTTGGTCGCTGTCGACTCGTGGACACGGTCGACCACGGCCTGCAGCACGGCCGGGTCGCTGTGCTGATGCACGCCGTGTCCGAGATTGAACACGTGTCCGGGGTTGCGGGTGCCGTCGGGCCGCAGGTTGTCGGCGAGCACGGCGTCGGTGCCCGTCAGCGCTGCGTCGGTCCCCGCCAACACCAGGGACGGGTCGAGGTTGCCCTGGACCACGAGGTCGTCGCTGAATCGGTGGCGGGCATCGGAGATCGTGGTGCGCCAGTCGAGTCCGAGGACCCGAGGGCCGGCGGTCGGCATCGCGTCGTACATCGAGCCGAGCAGGTGGTCGCAGCCGATCCCGAAGTGGACGCACGGAGTGTCCGGGTGCCGTTCGCGCAGTTCGGCGAACACGCGGGTCGAGTGGGGAAGTACGAAGCGTTGGTAATCAGCGAGGCTGAGCGAACCGGCCCAGGAGTCGAACAGTTGGAACGCTCCAGCTCCGGCACGGAGTTGCGCGTCGATGAACGTCACCGCTGAGGTGGCCAGACGGTCCATCACGTCGTGGAACAGCGACGGCTCGGTGTGCATCATCTGTTTCGTGTAGCGGTAGTCCTTCGACGGACGGCCCTCGATCAGATAGCTGCCGACGGTGAACGGTGCCCCGGCGAACGCCAGGAGGGGCACGCTCGCAGGCAGTTCGTCGACGAGCAGCTTCACCGTGTCGACGACGTAGTCGATGTCCGCCTCCTCTAGCGGGCGCAGCCGCTCGAGATCGGAGGCACTGCGCAGCGGCACCTCCGCAACGGGCCCGGTGCCCGGTGCGACGTCGATGCCGAAGCCGACGGCGTGCGGCGGCACCACGATGTCGCTGTACAGCACGGCGGCGTCGACGCCGTATCGGCGGACCGGCTGCAGGGTGATCTCCGCAGCGACGTCGGGCTGCTTGATGGCGTGGAGGATCGAGCCCTCGCCGCGCACCCCCTTGTATTCCGGCAGCGAACGCCCTGCCTGGCGCATGAACCACACCGGCGTGTGCGCGGCTGGCCGCCCGTTGGCGGCGTCGAGGAAGGGCACGGACGTCGGTTCGGTCATCGACGACGACGCTATCGGAGCCCAGGAACCGACAATTCCTGCTGCGCCGATAGCGTTTCGTGCCACGAATATGACGCAGCTTCATCCGGACATCGCCGACGAACAGGCCTACATCGATCACGCGTACGAATGCTTGAGCGCCAGTCGCAGTGCTGCATTGCGGATCCGCAACATGACCCAGGCGGACCTCGGTGGCACGTTCCAGGCGCGCTACGAGCGCAACACCTTCGACGCCGCCATCGTCAAACGCCTCGAAGAACTCGACCTCGGTGACGCGTCGCTGGTCTTTGGTCGAGTCGACCGTCCGGCCGAGTCACCCGACGTGACCGAGGCGTTCCACATCGGGCGGCTCGCGGTTGCCGACGAGGATCGGGAGCCCGTCGTGATCGACTGGCGTGCGCCCGTGGCCGAACCGTTCTACCGAGCGACGGGTCGTGATCCGATGGGCATCGCCCGCCGACGTCACTTCGTGATCGAAGGACGCCAACTGCTCGGGATCGAGGACGAACTGTTCGGTGCCGGTCACCTGGGGCTGGGAAACGACGACGGCCTCGATTCGCTCGGCGACGGTGTCGTCATGGCGAACGACTCGGGTCTGCGGGGGTACTCCACGTTGCTCGCATCGATCGAGCGCGGCCGCACCGGCACGCTGGGCGACATCGTCGCCACGATCCAGGGTGAGCAGGACGAGATCATCCGCTCGCCGCAGCACGGGGTGCTCGTGGTGCAGGGGGGACCCGGCACGGGCAAGACCGTGGTCGCACTCCATCGCGCTGCCTATCTCATCTACACCCACCGTTTCCCGCTCGAAGACCAGGGCGTGCTGGTGATCGGTCCGAACCGGGTGTTCCTCCGCTACATCGAGCGGGTGCTGCCATCGCTCGGTGAGGCCGGGATCGACCAAGTGGTGTTGGCCGATCTCGTGCGTGGCGTCAGCTACCTCCGGCCAGGTGACCCCGGCGACGACTCACCGGTCGGCGCCCGGCTGAAGGGCGAGGATCGCATGTCCGATCTGATCGACAATGCGATCGGCGACCGGGAGCGCGCGCTGCGCGATGACGTCGTGTTGCCGTTCGGCGCCGGCTACGTGCGCCTTCGGGCAGACGAATCCGCCCGGATCGTCAAGCAGGCGCGGCGCCGATTCCAACGTCACAACGCTGGTCGTCGCTTCGTCGAGAACGAGGTGTGGGCAGCGCTCGCCGACTCCCAGCGCGATCCCGAGATCGGCCCGAAACAGATCAAAGAGCATTTCCGCAACACCGACGAGGGCCACACGATCCTCGACTCGATGTGGCCGGTGCTCACACCCGCCGAGCTGCTGCACGACCTGTTCGGCTCGAAGGCGCTGCTCAAGCTCGCAGCACGTGACGTGATGTCCGAGACCGAGGCCCTCGCGCTGTTCCGGTCGCGCTCGGAGACGGTGGGCGATGTGCGCTGGACCGCATCCGATGTCGCGCTGCTCGATGACGCACGCGATGTCCTGGGTCCGAAACCGGGCAAGGACGGCAAGCTCGACGACGCCGACGAGATCCGCACATTCGGCCACATCGTCATCGACGAGGTGCAGGATCTCACGCCGATGCAGTTGAAGATGGCGACGCGTCGATCACTGAACGGTTCGATGACCATCGTGGGTGACATCGCACAGGCGACCGGTCCGCTTGCGCCTGACTCGTGGGACGACGTGCTGGCGCACCTGCCCGATCGCAGGCCCCCGCGGGTCATCGGCCTGTCGGTCGGCTACCGCATCCCTGGGCAGATCATGGAGCTGGCCAACAAGGTGGCAGAGGTTGCCACGCCGGGACTCCGAGCGCCGGAATCGGTGCGCGTCGGCGACGTTGGACCATCGATCGTCCGGGCGGCATCGGCTGATTCGTTGGCGTCGACCGTGGCCGCCGAGGTCGAGACACTGCGAGCGGCGATCCAGGGAGCCTCGCTCGGCGTGGTTGCACCCGACGGGATGTTGTCCGAGTTGTCCGACGCCCTCACGCACGTAGGAATCGAGCACGGCACCGCCACTCGGACCGGCCTCGATTCGGGTGTGACCCTCGTTCCGGTGAGCGTCGTGAAGGGCCTCGAACTCGACGGGGTGATCGTGGTCGAACCGGCGCGCATCGTCAGTGACATCGAGCACGGGATGCGAGCGCTGTATGTGGCGCTCACCCGCTCCACACAGCGCCTCACGGTCGTCCACGCCGACGACCTTCCCCCAGCGATGCGCTGAGAGCGTGCGTCGTCCAGTCGGCGGATGACGCCGGGTCGAGGCGACGTCAGCCGTCGCCGACGAATGCGTCGATCAGGTCGGTGAGGAGACCGAAGGCCTTGTCGGCGTCGGCCGGGCGATTCGCGTCGACGGCGGTGCGGGCCATGTCGATGGTTGCCTGGATCCCGTTGACGAGTTCGGGTCGGGTCGCCTCGACCTCGGCTCGGATCGCTTCCCAACTGGCTTCGATCCGTGCAATGGTGGCGTCCTCGTCGCCGTCATCGGCGATCTGAGAACTCAACCGGCTCATGTCGATGCTGATC
>Ga0307981_1001174_pt1 | contig 24281 bp, 29 predicted proteins | sample OrgLakmetagen987_FD_201849 | JGI IMG/M metagenome (GOLD analysis project Ga0307981, IMG submission 201849) | Saline water microbial communities from Organic Lake, Antarctica - #987 | ecosystem: Environmental > Aquatic > Non-marine Saline and Alkaline > Saline | place: Antarctica: Organic Lake... | reverse complement strand
CAGATCGTTGAAAACGCCCGATGCGCAATTCGGGCGCCGATCACCTATGGGCATCCAAAAGCAAAGGGCCTTCAAACATCGCCCCACGCGCCAAAACAGGGGCTTCATGAATAATTGCGGTTAAATGACTGCGACCGAAATTCAGAACGCTCCCCATCGCTGGTGGCGCAGCCGCGGCGTGAGGCGATTTGTTAGGCACCGGCTCGCGATGGTCGGTTTGGCGATGCTGATCGTGCTGACGCTGGCCTGTATGATCGGGCCGTACCTGCTGCCCTATGATGATCTCTATATTGATCTGCGCGCGCGCTTCTCGCCACCTTTCGAAAACGACCACTATCTCGGAACGGACCCGTTGGGCCGTGACATTGCGGCGCGTCTACTGGTGGCGGGCAGGATCTCACTGATGGTCGGGTTCTTCGCGATGGTGGTTTCAACCGCGATCGGGACGGTCATCGGTGTTGTGGCGGGATATTACGGTGGCATGGTCAATTCCGCCCTGATGCGCTTTGTCGATGCTTTTCTTGCCTTCCCGTCGATCTTCCTGCTTCTGGCCCTTGCGGCTTTCATCAATCCAAGTCCGGTGATGATCACAATCATCATCGCTGTCACCAGCTGGATGGAAGTTGCACGTATTGTCGAGGCCGAGGTGAAATCCCTGCGGGAACGTGATTTCGTGATGGCCGGGCGCATGCTGGGCCTCAGCAACGCCCATATCATGTTCCGGGAATTGCTGCCCAACATGGTTGGGCCGATCATCGTGGCGGCCACGCTGACAGTGGCCCGCGCGATCCTGCTGGAAGCCTATATCAGCTTTCTCGGCTACGGCATCCAGCCGCCTCTGCCGAGCTGGGGGAACATGCTGAACGGTGCTCAGCAGTACCTTGCAACCGCGCCTTGGCTGGCAATTATTCCGGGCATCACGATCACCATCGCGGTGACCAGTTTCAATTTTATTGGTGACGGTCTGCGCGATGCGCTGGACGTGCGCACCGCACCAACCTGACGTTTTTGGGGGCATCTTGACCTTTCTTGCCAATATCGACGAACAGCGGGCTGACATGCTGCGCAGCCAATTCGCTGATCTGATGCCTGAGATCCCGCTGGTGATCGCCGGCGATACCTTTGAAAAAGCGGATGTGCGGTACATGCTGACATGGCAGGTGCCCGATGACATCAAGACGGCCTATCCGAACCTCGAACTGATCTTTTCTCTGGGGGCGGGGGCCGATCAGTTTCTTGCCTCTGATCTTCCCGAAGGCGTGCCGGTTGTGCGTGTCATTGACGAAAGCCTCACGGCGATGATGCAGGAATATGTCACCATGGCCGTTCTTGCCCTACACCGCGATTTGCCGGGCTATGTCGAAAACCAGCGCGGAAATGTCTGGGAGCGTGTCTCGGTCCCGCCGTTGGCCCGTGACCGGCGCGTCGGCGTTATGGGGCTTGGAGAGTTGGGGCAGGGCGCGCTGAGGGCGCTCGCGCCTTTCGGCTTTGCCCTGTCCGGCTGGGCCCGCAGCCCGCGCGAAATTGAAGGCGTGGACTGCTTCTATGGCCCCGAAGGGCTCGGGCCCTTTCTTGCTCAGGCAGATATCTTGATCTGCCTGCTGCCGCTCACCGATGCGACCCGCAACATCCTCGACCTCGACCTGTTCAATCGCTTGCCCGATGGTGCAGCTTTGGTGCATGTGGGGCGGGGCCAGCAACTGGACCATGACGCGCTGACGCAGGCGCTGGACAGCGGCAAACTGCGCGCCGCCGTGATCGACGTGACCGAGCCGGAGCCATTACCCGAATGTCATGCCTTCTGGAGCGATCCGAGAGTTCTGATCACGCCGCATATTGCCTGTGTCACGCGCCTAGAAACCACGGTGCCGACGATTTGCGAAAATCTGTGGCGGCACAGGCAAGGCAATTCGCTGCGCGGTATCGTCGATACACAGCGGGGCTACTGAAGCCGAAAGACACCGTCGCTTGGCTTTTCCCGGAAACAGCCACCCCTCGGGGCGGGACTCAAGCCAATACTCGCGCAGCAAGGCGAGCAGGTTGGGTGACAGCATTGCTTTGCGGTCTCACCCGCCTTTGCCCTCATCGACGTGGATCAACATGCGGCCGCTGTCGATGTCCGTGACCTTGAGATGGCACACCTCAGAGGCGCGTAATCCTGCGCCGTAGCTGATGCCGAGGGCAGCTCGATACTTGAGACCGGGCCCGGGGACGGCCGCCAAAACATCGGCCACCTCCTCGACGCTAAGCACAACCGGTAACTTGCGGGGTTTGCGATGGAACTGCATGAAGCGTTTCATCTCTTCGCGTCCGCACGTGACGCCGAAGAAAAACCGCAGCGAAATGATCCGTATGTTGTACGTGCTGACCGATACCCCGTCCTGCGTCATCTTGAGCTGATACGACCGCAGCTCCTCCGGCGTCGCCGTGTCCGGCGAGCGTCCGAGAAAGGCCGCAAAATGCTTCACGTTGCGGATATGCGCCTTTTGGGTCTTCTCACCCGTACCGCGAATGTTCATATCTTCGATCATCCGCTGGCGTAGCGGGGTCATCTTTTCCTCTGTCATAAAAACCTCCTGATTGACGATTGAGAAACCCTCATCGTCAATCAGGTTGGCCAGATCACAAAATGAACTGCGTTATGGGCCGCGCGCACGGCAAGCCAAGCGCGCCAATGCCGCGGAGCGGCTTAGTCCTCCCGCCTTCACGCTCTGCGCTAGGCACGAATGTCTTAGAAGGGGCTTGGACCAGTCATCCGGTTGGTCGCGCCGAAGCCTGCAAGGTCAAGATTTGCGTGCTGCACCGCCGCAAGTCGGCTTTGAGCCCATGTTTTCGAATGCTGCCCCACAGAGTTTCGCCTGAGCAGAAAATTCAGGCTGGTGCGATCGGCCCAAAAGCACCTCGCTATCACGGCTGGAAGCAGCGCTCTTTCCTGGAACGTGACGCGAACGGCATTAGATCCGACAACGCCCGATCGACTAGCGCCATAGAAGGATCTCTGCGGATCAGTTCAGGGCAGCGAGGCTGTGGGAGCGATTGGGAGAGTTCTCAAGGGTCGCTTGATAGGCTTCTTTTGCCTTGTCGGCGAGCCCCAGCTGGCTCAGCATGTCGCCAAGTAATTCCCTTGCAGGTAAGACATGGCCAGGAGTAACTGGGCTCTTGCCAATCGTGTCCTCTATCTCCGCCGCTTCCCTCTGACTGCTCAGCGCGGTTTCTTCGTCGCCTTCCGCCAGCTCTATCCACGCCTCAACAGTGAGGATCTGACCATCGGCCAGCCGCGCCCAATAGTCCTGTCCGGCCACTGTCATAGCACTTTGTAAATTGCGCAGCTCCTCTACCGCGGTCATGGCGCTTGCGACGTCGTCACTGCGTGCGGCTCCGAGTCCTTTGGCAAACCACCGCATCGCAACCGCCTGAGGGAACTTCTCCCACGGGATCGAAGGATGCATGTCGGGTGAGAGTGCTGCGGCTTCGGCCCATTTCTCCTGTTCCAACAACAATCGGACCGGCGACGCGGCCAGAGCATAGGCCCCACCAAAGCTGACCTGATGGTTGTCGATGGCGAGCATCTCTCCCACCAGCCGGGCCGCCTCTTCGGCCTGCCCCATCTGAAGGTGACCGTAGACCATGTAGTCAACGGCGTGAACGTAGTGGGTCTGGGTCACATCCCCAGACGTGTCAAGTGCGGCTTCAGCCGAGCGACGGTTGAGATCTATTGATCTCTCCCAATCCCCCATGCTGGTGAAAATATGCGCCGGCATGTGCAGAGCGTGCGCTGCCTCTGGTGCCGCCTTGTCATAGATCTCGGCGTAGGGACGCCCACGTTCCCTGAGCGACGGGTTGTCATAGGCGTGAATAGCATAGTGGATCACGCCCGGATGTTCGGGCGCGATTGCATGCAGGGCATCGAGTGTGTCACCGACATCCTCGAAAACCGCGCCGCGCTCCGGACCGCGGGGCGCGGTCGCAAGGCGGGCGAGCGCGGCGAGGGCCGCAGCATCGATGTTGTCAGGGTTTTGCTCTTGGGCGATTTTCTGTGCCTCGGCCCAAGCCGCAAGACGTGCGGGATAGCCGTCTTGGTCCGGGGCATAGAAGGCAACAGCGGCATCGACGAAAGACTGTTCCAATGCACTGCCGGTGGTCAGGCTTGCCAGTTGTTCCGCTGCGGCCATGCCGCGCGCCGTCTCGACCTCGGTCGGGGCGCCAGGCCAGAGCGGATGAAAATTCGCCATGGCGACTCCCCATTGTGCCATCGCGCAGTCGGGATCAGCCTGTGCGGCCCTTTCAAAGACTGCGTCGGCTTCGATATACATCATGTTGTGCAGGAGGTAGAGGCCTTCATCGACTGTGGCGTCAGCTTCGGCCGAACAGGTGGTCGGAAAGTCGACACTCTGCGCGGCGAGGGCCACGGGCATCAAGAACACACCGAACAATGCTGCGGTAACGGTTCCGGTTTTGGTTGAAGAGCTAAGCATGCAATTCTCCTTTGAAATCGAGCGTGATGTTTGGGTCTTCAAAAAAGACAAAGGCCGATGGGAAGGGCGTGCGCATGGATCGTGACCCACACTCCGAAAGCTGGTATACCCTCCCTCAGTTTGGCGATGCGTTTACCTTTGAAAGACTGGACCATCAGGATTGAAAAACCAAGTGATTTCACTTTCCACCTAATGAATCGAAGCCACCGGCTTAGAGATATGCCCAGAAGTTGGTGACGGCCCTCATTAGGCGGCGTTTTGAAGTTGCTTGATCCCGTCTTTGAACTCAACCCCCTGAATGGGTATTGCCAAGTTGTTTACGCGAGCTTGTGAAGGATTGGTGGGTGCTGGGTCATGCTGCCATCTCGGCGGTGTAGTCGACCCAGAGGACGAAGGCGTCGGAGCGGGCATGGCGGTATGATGTTACGGTGAGTTGGTAGCGGCGTGGGCGGAAGATCGGGTTAATCTGGTCATGGGCGGACAGAAACCTCTGCGCCTGTCGGTGGGATTTGAACCCGCCCAATATCTTCTCTCGTTTACGGGTCGGCCTGTGCGAAACTTCGATTGCATTGTTTAGGCCTTTGTGGGCGCGGTGGTCGGCATCTGGTGCCAGTGCCTTGATCGGTTTGATGTAGCTACGCAACTTGTCGGTGATGACCACCCTCGGCTCGCCGAACTCAGCAACCAATCTTTTGAGAAAGCGCTTTGCTGCCTTAGCGTTTCGGCGTGTTTGCACGAGAATATCAAGAACATCGCCATTGGCGTCGATCGCACGCCAGAGCCAGTGTTTCTTGCCACGAATTGAGATCACGACTTCGTCCATATGCCACTTGTCATTCGGCCGAGGGCGATCACGACGGATGCAATCTGCGAAATGTCGTCCAAAGCGATTGACCCAAAGCCTGACCGTTTCCCGGCTGACGATCACGCCGCGCGCAGCCAACAAGTCTTCAACATCGGCTGTGCTCATAGGAAACCGGTGATACGCCCAGACAGCGTACGCAATGATCTCTCGAGGATAACGGAAGCCCTTCAGGCGCGGCATAGTGGTCGGAATGTTCATCGGACTGGTATATCTTCAGCGAGGCCAGTCAACAACTTGGCAATACCTGTTCAGGCCATGAAGAACCCGACACAGCCGCCAGAACTGCCCGAGTTCATCGCCGCAAAGGCGGCATACTTGACGATATTCTATGCGGCGTTCGACCACCATAAGTTGGACGCGCTGGTCTTTCCACAGATGCGCGAAGAACTTCCAGGGCTGTATTCCGGTGAAACGATACAGGAAACGACTGTGGGCGAGTTGAATATCGCAGGACTGCCCGGCGTGACTGTTCCAGCCGGTTACTACGCATCCGGTGCTCCTTTTGAGTTAATCTTTTTAGGAAAATTATGGTCGGAGAACTCACTCATTTCACAAGCCTATGCATATGAGCAGAAAACGCTGCATCGAAAACCGGCAATTTAGCGTCAGGATTCACATACTTCCTTTAGGGGTCTGTTACGGTCCAGTGGAGAAAACCACTCTTTCCTGACACGTCCGGCATCAGACCCCAACAAGGTCATGGGCGACAACCTTTGATAACTTGAACCAATACGGCGCAAGAGGCCCGAAACTGCATATTTGGGTGCATGGGAGATCTTATAAAGAACAAATCACCTCCCTATCCTACAAGATCAAAACCATCATCACCACTAACCTGAGCTTCAGTGAATGGGCCAGCGTTTTTGGCGATGCGAAAATGACCACAGCACTGCTCGATCGTCTCACCCATCGCTGCCACATCCTCGAGACGGGCAATGACAGCTACCGCTTCAAGGCCAGCTCCGAAACAGCCAAGAAAAAGCGAAAGGAGGCAACAGCATTGACGCCATCATAATGCATAGAACATAACAACTGCGTGGGTCAGATCTCGATGAAAATGCCGGGTCAGTTCTCAGTGACAATCAACAGCGCAGGGGGCCTATGCCGCGGTGTCCGGTTGGCAGCTGTCGGAGACCTAGGTGAGGGCACCGTCGTCACCCCTGGTGGAATGCCGATCGGCATTGACTTCTCAGAACATCAGGATGGTGGCGTGCTAAAGCAAGCTTTCTTACATCCGGGACAGTCGGCCTTCGTCATCCACAACGTCAAGTCTGCATCCTTCGCCAGTCCAGCGCCACAGCACAATGTTGTTGTCTTCCGCCGATGTGCCCTTAGCAAAGCTTCGGATCAGAAGGCCCGCAAAGCCGTCAGTGATGAGACTGGCGGCAAAGCCCTGCGTCGGAACAGTTTGCCCATCGAGCATCCTTGCACGCCAGCCCGGATCTGCGAGTTTGTCTTTTGTCATGCTATATTGTGCAACTGCATCTGCGTCGCGGGTGTCAAAAATCGGGCCAAGATCGGCAACGTAGGACACAAGGATCGTGGGCTGCAGGCTCCCGACCTGGTTGGCTTCGCGCAACGCCGTGGTTGGATCGAGCGCTGTGTAGAGTGCCGGGGTGCCCTTCGCATTGAATCGCCCTCCATAGAGTTCAGCACCACGCCCGGAAAGAGGTTCTCGCGCATAGACCGGGTTGAGGGCGCGATAGAGAGGACCTGCATAGCGCCCAGCCGTAAGAGACATCAGGCGAAGACGCCTGCGTCGACCGCGTCTATGTATTCGAGAACTTGCTGCGCCTTGCCGTCCTGCACCAACTGCATCGCGGTTTGGCCGTCAAAGCCGGGCAGGGGCTCTGAGCGATACCAGGCATAAGCCATCAATTCCGACCCGAACCGCGGCTCGACCTTATTGAGCACCTCGACAAGTTCGCGCAAACGGCGCTGTGTCTTGTCCGAGCTGATACGGCTCCGCCGCTGCATGGCATCCTTGCCAAGACCAACCGTCATTCCGATCTCCTCTGCCGAGGTGCGCAGCGCTGCTGCGATCTTGCGCGGTTCAAACTGTCCGCCTTCTGCAAAGTTTGTGATGTGCATAACGTTACTCCATACGGTCATTGTGACGGTATATAGCGGCAATATTGCCAATTTTCAAGTCAGCGACAGTGCTCTCCGCGTTTCTCCCAAGGAATCCATGTCCCGACAACGCGCACATCGCCGAAAATGCGGCCGGTCTTGGTCTTTGAGCACTGCCTGAGACGTGTATTTGAAGAAGTTTCCAGCACTGTCGGTTCTGTCCGCCAAAAAGAGAAAGAGTTCTTCGGGTTTTATGACTGACGAATGAGGGCCTTTGGGGTCCCTCAGACGGGTCCGGGCCGGGTTCCGGTCTGCCGTTCTGGATGAAGGGCATTCCCATGCGAACAGGTGTCTTGCGCGTGCTCCGCGCGACCGCTGCCTCGTGGTGGCGACACAAGGATCTACGCCGAACCGGCCAGACGGGGCAGGCACAGCGGCTCGAACGCGAGACCGGCCTGCGTGATCTCGGCTATCTCCTGCAGGCGGCGTCATTGCCGGACGCGCATGTGATCTGTGGAGAGGGCGGGATATTCATCCATCTCAGTTTGACCGCCGTGTCGACCTTCGCGCCGATCGAGCGCTTTCCCTTGGCCACTCTCGCGGTCGCACGAGGGACGCCGTTCATCGATATCCGGCCCATCACCGATGTCATCGCCTTCGCGAACCTGCCGCGCGTGACGCGGGACGGATCGGTCGACCCTGACCCTTCGAGTCCCAGCACGTCCGTTCCACTGACCACCTACATCGACATGGTCGCCGCGCTTGGCGCGAAGGTCGCCAATGATCCGCGGTCCCGTCAGTCAACCTGACCGCCAATCTTCTCACCAACACAAGAAAGGACGCCAGCCATGGCCCGATCCCGCACGCCCAAATTCGATGCCTCCGAGGTCATCACAAACGAAATCATCGGCATTATCGAGCGCGGCGTTCTGCCGTGGCGCAAGCCCTGGACCGCTGGCGGCAGCTCTCGTCCCTTGCGCGTGGGCGGTGAGCCCTACCAGGGGGTCAACAACTTCCTGCTGACCATGCGCACCGTGATAGCGGGTCACAGTTCGCCCTTCTGGATGACGCTGCCGCAGGCCAATGCGTTGGACGCAAAGGTCCGCAAGGGCGAAAAGTCCTCTGTCGTCGTTTATTACGGTCAAAGCCGGAAAGACGCGGGCGGCGAGGACGACCGCAGCGATGGCGATGATGGCTCCGAGGAGGCCCGTATCTTCCGCTTCCAGAGATCCTACCGCGTGTTCAATGCCTGCCAGATCGAGGGCCTGCCCGACAGTTTCCATCCTGAACCAGACCCAGTGCCGGATCACCCCCCCAACGACATCGCCACGGTATTCGCGGGCGGCGAGGCCTACTATCTGCCGCCCGTCGATAAAGTTTTCATGCCTTCTATCGAGAGGTTCCAGGACCCGCGACATTTCTACGGAGTCTGGGCGCATGAGCTGGCCCATGCCACGAAAGCCCCGCATCGGCTGAACCGTGATTTTGGGCTCTCGAAGTTCGGCAACACCTCTTACGCGCGCGAGGAGATCGTGGCCGAGCTCACCTCCTGCTTTCTGGGACAGGAACTCGGCTTCACGGCGCATACGCTCGAGATGAACACGGCGTATCTTTACAACTGGCTGCGCGTTCTGCGCTCCGACAAAACTGCGATCTTCAAGCATGCGGCAGATGCGCAGCGCGCTTGCGACTACCTGATTGCCAGATCGGAGGCGGGCAGGGCAGGGGACAGCGCCGAGGCCGCCTGACCCGCCAGAAAACGGAGACTCCCATGTCACGCAAAGAACCAAAGATGCTGCGCGTCGCCTGTTTCCCCGATGGCCGCCGCAGGATCATCACCTTCGAACGCGGTGCCTATTCGTGGAGCCCATCCGAGGGGGCCTAAGCTTGGATTATGATATGTTATCTTGATTGATTGCCAGTTGGGGCCGGGGTGGCTGGGAAGACTCCCGGCATTCCAACAAAACCGGGTAGCCGTTTGAGCCGGTCACACCAGCGGCGAATAGCTGGGTAGTCCTGGCGTGAAACGCCGCCTTCCTCTGACAAAATAACATAAGGAAAACAAGAAATATCCGCGATTGTGGGCGTGTTCCCGGGACAAATCCAGTTTTGATTTCCAGCTTCAGCGAACCACAGATGTTCGTCCAGAATGCGAAATAGGGTGTGGGCGCGTGACCGGGCCGTTTCGACATCTAGTTTGTAGAACAACGTGTCATGCAGGCGCGCGGCGCCAGCGGTGCTTGTGATCTCTTGAGAGAAAGCCAGCCATTGTGCAACCTCCCCCAACCTTTGCGGCTCTGACACAGGGTACCAACTCCCACTTTTATCGTAACGCACCGCCAAATATGTCAAAATCGCTTGCGCATCTCGCAAGATCAGATTGCCATCTTCAAGGATAGGCAGTTGGCCCAACGGATTAAGCCGTATGAACGCGTCTGATTTGTGTTCGCGTCCCGGATAGAAATCGACCAGCCTTGCCTCGTATTCCAGGCCAAGAATAGTCAGCATGAGCCTGACCTTATAGCAATTGCCCGACAACTCGTAGTCATAAAGCTTCAACGCTGCATCTCCCTTCAGATATCCAGAACCAGACGGCCTGATTTCGCCCGCGAAACGCAAGTAAGGATCCGGTCGCCACGCTCACGCTCGCTTTGCGACAGATAAACATCCTGATGGTCTGGCTCTCCTTCGATCACAGTGGCAAGGCAGGTGCCACAGGCCCCTTGTTCACATGAACTGGGCGCGTCGATACCGTTTTCGTGCAGCACCTCCAGAATGGTGCGCCCGGCGGGCACCTGAAGTGTTATGGCCGACCGCGCCAGCGCGATTTCAAAGCTGGACGTGTCGTCAATCGTATTTGCGTTTTTGAAATACTCGAAATGCACTGATGTGTCGGGCCAGCCTTGCTGAGCTGCGATAGCGCGGGCAGCTTCCAACATCGGGCCGGGGCCGCAGATATAGGCGTGCTCTGCTTCGCCTCGCCTGCGCAGGATCTGTTGCAACCTTGCGCGCGTGTCATCAGGCCTAAGGCCAAGATGCGGGGTCATAGCCGTGCCAAACCCGGTAAGGATATGTTCGAAGCCAAGATGGTCTTGGCTTTGCGCAAAGCAATGCAATTCGAAGGGCAAATGCTGAACTCTCAAGGTTTGGGCCATTGCCAGCATCGGGGTGATGCCGATCCCACCCGCGATCAGAATCGTCTTGAGCGCATCGCGCCGCAGTGGAAAATTGTTGCGCGCCGCAGAGGTGGCTAGAACATCGCCTTCATGGACATCGTCATGCAAACAGTTTGAACCGCCACGCGAATGCGCATCCCGCTTGACGGCGATGGTATAACGATCCGTTTCACCGGGCGCATTGATGAGTGAATACTGGCGCGTCAACCCGTTTGGCAGATGCACGTCGATATGGGCACCGGGCTGGAACGTGGGCAACTGGCCTGTCAGCGCTTCAAGCTGGAATTCAGCGACATCAAGGGCGACCTCCCGTTTGCGCGCCACACGCACGCGTAATTCTGCCTTGGGCCCGGATCCCGCGCGGGCAGGCATTTTCGCCAATTCCTCATCTACCGGGGCGAAAGTTACCTCCAAAGGTGCAGGCGCAGCCTGCTGTTGCGCTATGGTTTCAATCCGGTCACGCAAGGCCGACATTGCCTGCGAATGATGTCGCAACACAGCCATCGGGGCGTCGGGGTTTTGGGTCAGCACGCCGCGCAAAATGCTGCGCCCGGCATCTACCGGCTGCACGAACAGCAACAGGGTGGCCGCTAAATCGCCTCGGCTGGCGGTCATTTCGATACAGGTTCCATCATCCGAGATCAGCGATACCTGAGCATCTTGCGCGTCTATGCCGTCCGGTGAAAACAGGTAGTCACGTGCATGGGCCACCACAACCGCTGGTGCTGCATTGACGGGAACTGGCCGCAACGCGAAAGATTGTGCATCAGCCAATCCCAACGGTGCTTCGAACGGGTCTAAAGGATCAAGCGCCGACCACACAAGCCCATGTGCCTCGACGCTGCTATAAGTATTGTTGCAGATCGTGCGGGCCGGGGCATCAGCAGGATGGGCGGGGATGTAGGTGCAGCCCGCAGTTCGATTGGCATAACGCCAGCCATGATAGATACAGCGCAGTTCGCGGCCCTCATTCAGGCCGATACTTAGCCGGACACCGCGATGCAGGTATCTGTTCTCCCAAACATTTACAAAGCCATCGTCGGCGCGCCAGACCGCAAGTTCGCGGCCCCAAAGCTGGCCGTGAAACACATGGCGTAAGGGAAGGTCGCTGCTTGATGCGATGGGATACCAGCGGTTAGGATCAATGTTCATGATGTGGCCTTGCTATGCCACTGCGGGGGTGACGCCATAGCGAAGCCCCTTACCGCTTAGCCAACGGCGATAGGCGATGGCGGATTTGTCGGCGCGAATTGGCGTCTCTGCACGAGTATCGAGCGGCAGTTGCTTGGGAAACTGGTTCTCCAGAATCGGCTTGTCCTGCCCGAAAATGACCTGCTGAAAATACCGAATGCCTTGATAGCTGTTGTCCAGATCAATGACGCACATCCCCGTATGCGCGCAGGTCCACTCGCGGCTCATCGGTTGCAAGAAGATATAGATCACGTCCATGCGCCCTTCGGCTTCATAACCGGGGCTGGATTTATAGAGCAGAGCGCAATTGATGTGCGGCACGCGGTAAATGTATTCCACTTCCGCGCCGCCCACTGAGGCCAGTGAGGCCTGCGGCTGATAAAACCGGCACCGGGTCGCGAGGATTTCATCGCGCTCCATGCTCAGTTCGACATCATATTCCTTGACCTCGGTGTGCGGCTCGTCGCCGAGAATACCTGTGTGGACAAAGGGGAAGTGCCCCATATCGAGAAAGTTCTCGACGGTGCGCCCGGTCGAGACGTTCACGCCGAAGCTGCCAGCATAGACGTTTTGCCGGTCGACCTCTTCGAACTCGGGCACATCAAAAAGCCGCTCTGGCGGGGTGCCCAGACACGTCCACAGATATCCGTGTTCGTGCCGGACGGGCAGGTTTGTGGCGATGCTGCTCGGCTCAAATGGCGCCTTGTCCGGGAGCGCGGATGTCTGGTGCCAGACATACAGCGCGCCACATGCGTCCACGCCGTAGCTGATCCGGTGATCCAGCAACAAAGTTTCATGGACAATACCGGCCACAGTCTCGCCTACCCAAGCAAGCGGATGCCATTGATCTAAGACCACGGGGTCAGTGCAGGCCTGTGTCATTTTTTGTCCTCCGGTTATCGAAAATAGGGAATACCCAGCCTCACCGGCTGATTGGTTTTGTGTCTGAGTCCGGCCAATATAAAGATTGATGCGAGATAAGGCATGGCCAGGAAGATCTGGTGTGGCACGTTCAGCCCAAGGACCTGCACGTGGGTCGCGATGCTTTCCAGCAAAGCAAAGACCAGCACGGCGAGCAACACACGGCGCGGCATCCAGTTGCCCGCGATGATGGCAACCACCGCCAGCCAGCCCCGCCCCGCGGTGATATCGGCCAGAAAGCGGTCCGAAAAGCCAAGCAGCAAAAAGCCGCCACCAAGCCCCGTCATAACGGACCCTATCAGCACCGCCCCGTATTGCCGCCGCACGATGTTGATGCCTTTAATGTCCAGCGCTTTGGGGTTTTCGCCAAGACAACGCAGTTCCAGCCCCCATCGGGTGCGATAGAGCAGAAACCAGATCGCAGGCACCATCGCAAATGCCACATAGGTCAGCAGGCGCTGCGTGAACAGGATTTCGCCGATCCACGGAATCGATGACAGGCCCGGAATTGCCACAGCGTCAAAGCCGTCGAACGTCGGCTGCGCACGTCCCTGAATGTAGATACGGAACCAGAAGAGTGTGAGCCCCCCCGCCAACAGATTGATCGCAAGGCCCGAGATGAAGTGGTCGACCCGCATTGTAGCGGTCATGAAGGCTGTCAAAAGCCCCATCAGGACCCCGGCCATCATCGCCGCCATTACCGCAAGCCAAACGGAGCCTGTCATTGTTGCCGCAATATAGGCCGCAAAGGCGCCCATCAGCATGGTGCCTTCTACGCCCATGTTCCAGATGCCTGCGCGTTGGGTCACAAGTTCACCGATGGCGGCGAACAGGATTGGCGTCATGATACGCACTGTCCCCGCGAGGATGCTGATCAAGATGGCTTCGGAGAACAGCTCAGACATCGCCATCTCCCACTCTGACAAGCCGGTAGCGCGACGCCACGCCTGCACAAAGGAAGGTCAGCAGCAGGATGCCCTCCATCGCAGGAATAAGAGCTGCAGGGACTTGGGCAAGCAATTTCATATAGAGTGACCCGGAGGCCAACCCGCCAAAAACAAGCCCGGCGATAACCGTTCCCAGCGGGCGCAGACCACCGATCATGCCAATGATGATACCGGAATAACCCAGCCCATAAAGCGTGTCAGCGCGCAACCTGTGCGAGGTGCCGAATATTTCGGACACACCGGCGAGCCCCGCAATCGCGCCGCTGATCGCCATGACTAGCAGCATCGTCCGCCCGATATTGGTGCCACGATAGGACAGGGCCACCGGGTTGTGCCCCATTGCCCGGATTTCATAGCCCAACGGTGTTTTTTCCAGCAATACATAGCAGATCGCAGCCGCAACCAGCGCAAAGACAAACCCCAGATGCAGCTTGTTACTACCCAATAAGTACTGCAGACGCGCGGTTTCGGGCACCTGCGGAGTCTGCTGATAGACCACTGAAGTAGAGATTTCCGTCCATGGCCCGCCACCAATGAGGTAGCTGAGCAAAAAGACGATCAGATAGTTCATCATCACCGTAGAAATGATTTCGTTCACCCCGTAGCGGACTTTGAGTACCGCCGCCGCCGTGCCCAGCAAAGCAGCACCGATCATGCCCGACAAGATGATCAGAGACACATAAATTCCCGCCGGAAGGCCAAAGAACACTAAACATCCCAAATACGCCCCCATCGCGCCAGCATAGACCTGACCTTCCTGCCCGATGCTCCAGACCTGAGCCCGAAAGGCGACCACTGTCGCTAGACCGGTCAGAATAAGCGGCGTGGCTTTGCTCAGCGTGGCTATCCATGCTTTTTCGCTCCCAAAGGCGCCTTTCAGGAGCGCCCCGAAGGCCCGTGTCACATCCGCGCCCGAGGTCCACAAAAGCAATGCAGAAAGCCCGGTGCCAATCAAGGTCGCTGCACAATACATCGTTAGCGTCCAGCGCAGGTTCTTGTTCAGCCTTGGCTCGATGGTCAACCGCGTTCGAGCACGGGCACTGATGGCAGAGGTTTCGCTCATATTGCCTCTCTTGCCGCGGCCGTTGCGGTGCCGCCTGCCATCAACAAGCCGATGTCTTCGATACTGCTGTGCAGAGGGTCGACAATGCCGGTTATTCGTCCTCCCGCCATTACCGCGATCCGGTCGCAAAGGTTCAGCAGGTCCTCCAGTTCTTCCGAGGCTAGCAAAACCGCATATCCTTCGCGTTTCGCGATAATCTGGCGGTAAACATATTCGATCACCCCCAGATCAAGCCCGCGCGTCGGTTGATTGGCCAATAGCAGCTTGCTGGAATGCATCAATTCTCTGGCAAGGATGACCTTTTGAGCATTTCCGCCAGACAGGTGATTGACAGGTGTGGACGCAGAAGGTGTTTTGATCTGGAACTGCTCGATTAGCGTATCGGCCATCGCACCTATCTTTTCTTGATCCAGAAAAGGGCCTCTCGTATAGGCTTGGTCGCGCTGCCACCCTAGGACCATGTTCTCTCGGATATTGAATTCCGGGATAAGCCCCTCGCGAAATCTATCATCTGGGATAAGTCCAACGCCACTGTCCATATAGTGTCGAGAGGGCAGACCGCGCATTTCCTTTCCAGCCAGAAAAATGCGGCCGCTTTGAGGCGTCAAGACACCCGACAGCGCCTCGAACAACTCTTTCTGGCCATTGCCCGAAACACCTGCGAGACCAAGAATTTCACCTTCTCCGATGCACAAAGAGATATCCACAAGCGCCGCCTTGCCTTGGGTATCGCGATAGTTCACGCCCTCGACAACCAGTACTGGCGCGGCACTTGAACGGGCTTGTATCTTGCGATCGCGCGCTATGCGTAGCTCTACATTGCGGCCTACCATCATTCTGGTTAGCGCCTCGGCCGTTACATCTTGAGGGCGTACCGTCCCCACGACGCGGCCCTCGCGCAAAACGGTCACGCGATCGGCTTGCATGACCTCGGACATCTTGTGACTGATCAGGATGATCGACAAGCCGCGCGCGCGCATGTGATCCATGACACGAAACAGGCGCGCGGACTCTGCCGGGGTCAGCACCGCCGTGGGTTCATCAAGGATCAGCACGCGGGCCTCGAGATAAAGTGCTTTGAGTATTTCCACCCATTGCTGCTGGCCCACGGCCAGATCACGAATTGAGGTGTCAGGATCAAGGTCGATCCCGTACTCGCGACACAACCCTTCAACGCGGCTTCGGGCAGAGGCCATGCCGAGTTTCCAGCCACGTTCATGCGTTCCGACGACAATATTTTCCAGCACTGTGAAAGCTTCCACCAGAACAAAATGCTGGTGAACCATTCCAATGCCCATGGCGATGGCGTCACGCGGCGAAGCGAACCGTACCGCTTTGCCGTCCATCTCGATATGCCCCTCTTCGGGCTGATAGAATCCAAACAGGCAGGAAGACAGCGTCGACTTTCCTGCGCCGTTTTCGCCAAACAGGCAGTGTACCTCGCCCGCGCGCAGTTCGAAGTTGACATCCTCGTTGGCGATCACACCGGTGAAACGCTTGGTCAGATTAACAGATTTGAGAATGACTGACATCGGCTCAGGTCCACGGCTGTGCAGGAGTTGTCCGGGCAGATGGGAAACGCCTGCCCGGATTTTGCGCAAGACGCGGCGCTTAGTCAGATGTCGGGATGGAAACGTCTAGTTCGACTTCCAGAGCACCCGATTGCATTGCGGCGATTGTCTCGGCCACGGCGGTCTGGACGTCTGCGGGGATCGTGTCTGCCAATCCGTGATATGGGGCAATGCCGGTTCCGCCATCCGCGATGCCAAACCATTTCGTCTCGGTGTTGCCGTTAAAGGGCTGACCCTCGGTCTTGTTGGCCCACCATTCGTCAATGATCCAGTTTATATCAGGGTCCCAGATGGCCAGCGCGCTTGAGGCCACCGTTGTTGGCGAGAATTCATGCTGGTCGGCAAAATTTGCGAAACACAGGATTTCCGCTTCCTCGCAGGGCTGAAAGTTCGCGGCGAGCGAAAAGATTATGTCAGCTCCGGTGGCGATCTGGGCAGAGGTCATTTCAGCAGCTTTGCCTGGGTCGTACCAGCTTTCGATAAAGGCGACCCGTTGCTGAATATCGGGATTAACCGACCGTGCGCCGTTGAAGAACGCGTTTATCTCGTCATTCACGTCGTCGGCGGGGAAAGACCCCACGACACCCAGCGTATTCGTCTCGGTCAGTTTGCCTGCAGCAACGCCCAAAGCATAGGCAGCCTCGTGCACGCGCTTGTAGACCCAGTACTGGTTCCCGCCCAAACCTTCATTGCCCGATCCCACGACCACAAACATGATTTCGGGAAAATCGTCTTTGATTTTCTGAACCTGATCAGAGTAGGTCGAATGCGCCCAGATGATATCGTATTGACCCGACTCAGCAAAAAGCGCCATTGCATCGCCGGCATCATCGCCCCACAGAGGGTCCGTGTATTGCCAAGAAATGTCCAGTCCATGCGGTTCCTCGGCCTTCACCCTTTCCAGCGCTTCGATCAACGTGCCGTCCCAAGGCGATTCAAGCCCTGCTGACAGAATGATCGCGATATTCAAGTCGGTTGGGTTTTCAGCATTGGCGACCCCGGTCAGGACCGAGATGGCGATGGCTGACGCGGCCATGGTTTTCAGAAGTGTTCGTCTTATCATGTGTTTTCCCCAATAGGTTGTGCATTTGTGATTTGTGACGCGTAGATCGGATTAGCTTGCGAGAGGCGCGCCAAGGCCCAGTTCGGCAAGCGCCCGGCGATAGGCGACCGACATGCGGTCAGCAGGAATGTGAATTTCCTCAAGCATATCAAGAGGCAGGTCCTCAGGCCGTTGGCCTTCCACCATGGATTTGTCTTCGTTGTTGATCATCATGGATTCCTTGATCAGGAAATCTGCGTCCGGGTCGCCGGTCGTATCGGTGACGACCTGAAATATACGTGTCTCATGGGCCGAGACAGGGCAGACCGTATCCGCAAAATACTGTGCGTAACCCCCTTCAGTCGGCTTGATGATGATGATCGTCGAAAAGGGAAGCGTCAGTTGATATGTATAGACCACATGCCGCTCGTCGCCTTCGATCCCGTCAGGAAAACGGTTGCCGACCTCAAGATAAGGCATATCGAATGTGAGGCCGTAGCCTGTCGTTTCGACCTCGTAAACCGGAATTGGGTGTTCTTCATAGCCGCCGAAAGTTTCCTTGTGCACGAAGGGAAAATGCGCGACGTCATTAAAGTTTTCCACATGGCGGCTGGCAGCGGCGTGCCATGTGTCGCCTGGAATGTGAAGTTTTTTGAGGCTCTCATCCTTGATGCCGGGCCAGTCAGGTAGCGGATGAGACGGCTGATCTTCAAGGCAGGCCCAAATAATCCCGTATCTCTCTTCACTCATGAGTGATCGCAGGCGCATACGCGGTGGAATACGCGCTGTCGGATCAGAGACAGACGGAATTTTTACACATTGGCCGTCGCCATCGTAACAGAGCCCGTGCATAGGGCAGACCAGCTTGTCGTCGTCTATCCAACCCGCGCTAAGTTTGGTTCCACGGTGCGGGCAAATATCATATGTGACAGACACACCTGCTGTGGTGCGATAAATCACAAGATCTACATCCAGCAATCGCGCGGCAACGGGTTTGTCAATGATGTCATGAGCGTAAGCAACAGGGTGCCAGAACCGCGCGAGAATACGCCAGTCCGATTCCGCAAATGTGCAATGGCGCGGCAGGTCCGAGGCTGTCTTGGAGTGGTCCTTTGCCTGAAACACTTGCGGCGTTCCTTTCTCATTATGTTCGATGAACTTTCCGTTTTTAATCGTTGTTGAAGAAAAGACGTCTAGAAATGCCTGTTTCAGTTGATTTATTGTCTGAAATTAAGATTTGCTGCATAAACCTGTTATGAAGGCTTTTGGTGTTTTGGCCGCATTGGCCGTGGACCGATGCCTATGCTTAAAAATATCGCAACATAGCCAGCAAAGCAGCAGAATTAGGATGGATCAGCTTCTCAATCATGTGCGAGGGTTTTCACTTGGCGGCATGACCTACAGTCGCGGTGGCCTGTTCGGCCCGATTCTGCGGCCCTACCTTTCGCTCCTGATGGTCGAGACAGGTGCCTGTACCCTTAAGGCGGACGGGCGCATCGTAGAGATATCCGAAGGCCAGACAGGCATGGCGGCAGGGAACTCCAAATTTGAGTTTGACTACAAGGTGGACGTGGAAACATCAGCAGTGTGGTGCGAAGGATTCCTCCCTGAGGGGGTATTTTCGAACCTGAAGACAATTGAATTACAACCATCCCCGATCGCCACTTCCGACAACATGCGCCAGCTCTGCAAGATAGGCGTGGATCTTGGTTACGCATCAAATCCTGAACTGAACGCATTGCGAGATGCAATTGGGCAGGCCGTGTGCAAGACATACCTCTATGAGGCCCGTTTGGACAGTAAGGATCAACGCATCCCTACTCATGTCATCAAAGCCCGCCGCTTTATAGAAGAACATTTGGAAGATGAAACAGTTGATCTGGACGCGATCGCGGCTGTGGCATCGGTAACACCGCAGCATCTGATCGTGTCTTTCAAAAAGCACACGGGAACGACCCCATCACGCTACCTTTGGCGAATGCGCGCAAATCGCGCACGGCAACTTCTTATTCACACGCATTACAGCCAGTCAGAAATTGCCTTTCGATGCGGCTACAGCAGCCTTCCGCATTACGCACGCAGCATAAAAAAGCTGTTTGGAATGACGCTCGGCCAACTAAGGAAGGACATGGGATTTACGCGTCCAAGTGATACCGATCCTTCCGTCAGTGACATCGTGTTTTGAAGGCGCAATTCCAAAAACCGCGTGCTTTTGGGTTGTGCGGGTGCGGTTCGACTTTCAGCAAAAACCGTGCCCGCAAAAGGTGGCCTTGTCTTGCATAACTGACTTTTGAATCCGTTCAGGTCGAGTTGGTTTCATCTGGGCACCTCTGCCTAGCGGAAAAGTGAAAGCGTGCTTTGGGAAGGGTGTTTCAAATCTCTGAAAGGATAAAACCCGTAACCAACACCGCATATACTCAAGCAGACCGTCCGGATCCGACCGTGATCGCTGCGCAGAATGACGTGTTCCGCAAGCTCGCATGCCTTGGAGTGCCGCCCACGCAGCCCATCCAGGGTCGGATGCATGTCACTCGTTCGCTTATGGAGGCCGATGACGGTTTCATGGCCGAGGCCGTGAAGGCAACCGGTGAGTTTGCCACATTCGAGCCTGAGAACGATCCCGAGGGATGGCATGATTTCGGGGCGGTCGAGATCCGGGGCGAGACTGTGTTCTGGAAAATTGATGGGGTGGATGCTCCCTCCCACAACGGCATCGTAATGTGCCAGACTGGCTTTGTGAGAAGTCAGTTCAATTGAAAGGAAGCATCCATGACGGACATTAGCATTTTGGCCATCGACCTTGCAAAGCACTCATTTCAGGTCTGCGCGACGACTGCGGAAGGCGTGGTGACCTACAATCGCAAATATACACGAGGCAAGTTAGAGCAGCTATTGACCGAGCATCCGACCTGCCTTGTCGCCATGGAGGCTTGCGCGACCAGTCATCATTGGGGTCGCTTCGCGACTGGGTTGGGCCACGACGTGAAGCTGATCCCGCCCATTTACGTCAAACCTTTCGTCAAACGCGGAGCAAAAAATGACGCCAATGATGCAGCTGCGATTGCAACTGCGGTGCGACAGCCGAGCATGCGGTTTGTGCGGATCAAAAGCCAGGAACAACAAAGCCATGCCATGCTGTTTCGCTCCCATCAGACGTTTACGCGCCAGCGGGCGCAATTGCTGATCACTCTGCGTGGCCATCTGGCCGAACACGGGATTATTGTTGCCAAGGGTAACGCAGCACTATTGGGTTTTGCCGAAAAGCTGGAAGCCGAAGCAGGGCTTGTGCCAGATTTGGTTCTGGAATCTGCGCGACTCTATTATCACCACATTGATCAGTTGGCGCAGACTGTTGCCACACTGGAACGCCAAATGGGCGAAGCGACAAAGCGTGACAAAGACATGCGCCGTTTGCGCACCATGCCCGGGGTCGGGCCAATCAGTGCTGCTGCGTTTTTGGCTTTTGCGCCACCAATGGAAAGCTTCCGGCGAGGGCGGGACTTTGCGGCTTGGCTGGGTTTGGTGCCTAAGCAACTCTCGACGGGTGGCAAAACCAAATTGGGCCGCGTCAGTAAGATGGGGCAGTCTGATCTCAGGCGATTACTGATCACGGGCGCAACCGTTTGTATCCGCTGGGCCAGATGGAAAGGCATCAAGCAAGACAGTTGGCTCGGTAAGCTCCTGGAGCGCAAGCAGGGAACGCTCGCTGCCGTCGCTTTGGCAAATAAAATGGCACGGATTTTGTGGGCTATGGTCACGAAGAAGCAAGATTACCGCGGAGGTCTGGTCGAACATGCCTGACACCGCACAGAGGTTCGGAACGACAGTGTAAGCTGATCGGCTTCGGAAAGTAGGGAGATCAACGACGATTATGGGCAACAGGATCGGCTGATCCGCCACGGGAAAACCATCTATAGGTCACGGGCGACGAGAGCCCTTAAGATCGATTTGGACCCGAGGTGATCGAACACCATAACGGCCCGTGGCAGTTCAGAGCCACATCTGATGAGGCCTGACACACGACCGATACCGATAACTGAGACCAAAACCGTCCGAAAATCACCTTGCGAAACCGGGAGCATCCACACACGATCTTTACGAGGCCGATTCCGATTTCCGCTATGGGGCTGAAGCCCCGGACAACCCCGCGACTAACATGCGCGTGCTGACCATTATGATGGCGCGCGACTGGTGGGGCAGGGGACACCCCAAACCTGACACCTCAAGCGATGAAGGCCCACTGACCCCTCAAAGGGAGAGTGGGCGCGTTGTTGCATGGAGCATGAAGAGTCGGAACGCGCCCTACTCGAGACGGTTTTCAGGCGGTGCGTTCGAAATTGGGGCGGCCAAGTTCGGTCATCCGGTTAAGGATCCGGACACCGATCTTGGCTTCTGTCTTCTGATTTTCACAGCTGCGCATTTTGAGCTTGGGGCCGATGACAGGCTGTGTTGCACAAATCCAAGAGGGATTCATGTCGTGACTCCAGTGTGGTAGCTTGCCCGCATGAGCAAACCAACATCACCTACCTACAAGACGACGAACTGGGCTGAATATAACGCGGCGTTGAAGCGCCGTGGGTCACTGACGATCTGGTTCGATACGGAGATGAACTGGGATGCCAAACCCTCCGGCAAGAGGGGCAGGTCGCGGACCTTCAGTGATGCCGCGATCCAGACTTGCCTGACCATGAAGGTGCTTTTCGGGATGGCGCTTCGCCAGACGACTGGGTTTGTGGAAAGTCTCCTGCGGCTGACGGGGCTGGACTGGGCCGTGCCGGACTTCAGCACCATCTGCCGACGACAAAGGACGCTTGCGGTCAACATCCCGTATCGCGGCTCGAAAGGCCCGCTGCACCTGCTGAACCCTCTCATTGCTGCAAGCAGCAACTGCCGGGCAGTGGACAGCACAGGGATCAAGGTCGAGGGTGAAGGCGAATGGAACGCCCGCAAGCATGGCGGCCGCAAACGGCGTGTCTGGCGCAAGATCCACATCGGTATCGACGAGCGAACACTGGAAATCAGAGCCGTCGAGATCACGGGTAGCAACACGGGGGATGCCCCGATGTTGCCACATCTGCTCAACCAGATCCCGCACGATCAGGAGATCGGCAGCGTGACTGCCGACGGTGCCTACGACACGCGCCGATGCCACAACGCTATCGCTGAGCGCGGTGCGGCCGCGGTGATACCGCCACGGAGAAATGCACAGCCATGGAAGCCAACCACTGCTGGCGCTATCGCCAGGAACGACGCACTCCGCGCATCAAGATATCTGGGTCGGGCACTCTGGCGGAACTGGAGCGGCTATCGCCGCCGGAGCCGCGTTGAAACTAGAGCGGTTCCACTTCACGTTGAAGCGTATCCTGAGTTTTCGAGATAATTCCAGCATTCATCTGGCGTGAAGAGATCGCAGATTTCTCCGATGGCGGCGAACAGGTCGGAGAAGGATCTGGCACCGATCCTGCGCAGATGCGCTTTCATCTTGGAGAACGCCTGCTCGATGGGGTTCAGGTCTGGGCTGTAGGGTGGCAAGTACAGGAACCAGCATCCGTGAGCCCGTAAGGCGGCTGCGGCTGCGGCATTTTTATGCGTCGCAAGGTTATCGCAGATCACGACCGTGCCGTGTTCGATCTCCGGAACCAGTACCTCGCGGATATAAGCGGCGAACGCTTCGCCATTCATGGCCCCCTTGATGACCCAAGGCGCAACGAGTCGATCGTGGGTAAGACCTGCAATGAATGTTTGCGTGCCCCAAGCACCGAAGGGTGCGGAGGAAGCCAGCCGGGTGCCGCATCGGGATCGCCCGCGCAACCGGGTCATGTTGGTTTTGACACTGGTCTCGTCAATGAAGACAACGCGGTGAGGTTCTGCAGCAATGGCTGGAAGCCGCCAACGGAACCAGTTTCGTCGAGCTGCCTTCACATGGGGCTTGCTTCGCTCATCCGCGATGAGGCTCTTTTTTTATATGTGTACCCAAGCCGCCGGAGCACAATATCAATACCCGACAGCGAGGCCTCAACGCCGTGGGCCTCAAAGAGCGCAGCACGCAGTTCTTTGAGTGTAATGTCAGGATCTTGTTCAACCAATTCCATGAAGAAGCTTTCGAACGGAACCAGCCGACCATGGCCGCGGCGGCGGGAGTTCGCGGCAGGTGTAAGATCGTTTCCCTGTCGCAGATTATCCGCGTACCGAACTGCCGTCGCCGCAGAGATTAGAAGACGGAGGCCGATCTCACGCGCCGAGTAGCCTTCCTTATGAAGAAGCCGAAATCGATGGCGAATATCCTGGGACAACGGGTTGGGCATAAGCTGATCCTCCTGAAGCTAAGGAATCAGAAAAATGCCCCCATGGGAATCCACCCGCGATTCTAACTGAGACGGAACCGCTCTAAGATGCACTGCGTGAAACTGCTGGGTCAGCGCCTGATGGCACGGGGCTTCGACCGTCAGGTCGCAGAGGTCCAGGTGCGCATCGCGATCCTGAATGGCTACACCGCCCTTGGCATCCCCGTCACAAAGGCCGTGGGATAAATCCGTCTGGGGTAAGGGGAGAACCGTCCATCAGCTGATTTGCGCAACAGAGTCAGGATTTGGCTTCAGTGGAAATCCTTGGCGCAGGCTATGGCTTGCACTGGGAAACTCTGGACGCAGACTTTACCGTTGGCGGGTTACTAGCGGGTGTATTTGGCACAAAGGCCTACATGGCCCGCCGCGCCGGACAAACCACATCGCCCGCCAAAGCCGCCGCTGCGCGCGCAAATGGCGCTAAGGGCGGACGCCCCAAAAAGCAGGCGTAAAGATACCCAAAACACTCCCAAAAACGACCCAAACTGTGTGGAAACTCCCCGTCTCAAAAAGCGTAGGCTGATGCCGGTTTTGCCTGATTTAGGATTCCTTGCAGGATGCGGGAGAAACGCACGAAAGTTGGTGATGCCTGCAGCAAAAACCTGAGACAGATAAG
>Ga0307981_1001167_pt1 | contig 24322 bp, 29 predicted proteins | sample OrgLakmetagen987_FD_201849 | JGI IMG/M metagenome (GOLD analysis project Ga0307981, IMG submission 201849) | Saline water microbial communities from Organic Lake, Antarctica - #987 | ecosystem: Environmental > Aquatic > Non-marine Saline and Alkaline > Saline | place: Antarctica: Organic Lake... | reverse complement strand
TCTTGTCCTGGTTTCATCCAGTGTAATCTCGTCGTGCTCCGTCAAAAAGAAGCCTTTGACTTTCTCTTATTCTGTCAGAGGAACGAACAAGCATGCCCACTCATTGAAGTGCTAGAGGCTGGTTCCTACACACCAAAAACTAGCACATGTTCACAATCAGATTTACGAACGGACATTCCTAAATATAGAATATACAGATATGGTAAGCTTGAATTGGAAACAACTGACGTTACGCAATATTGGCCAGAGGATGCCGTTGCATTCTTGATTGGATGTTCCTTCACCACAGATGCTGCACTGATACGGGCAGGAATAAGATTGAGGACTGTAGAAGAAAAGAAAAATGTACCAATGTACAACACCAATATAGAATGTCATCCAGCAGGCAAGTTAAAGGGTAATATGGTGGTCAGTATGAAACCAATCAAAGCACTGGATATTGCAAAGGAAGTGGATGTCACTTCCAGATTCCCCCATGCCCATGGTGCCCCAGTTTGCGTTGGTTGCCCTGCATCAATTGGCATTGAAGATGTGAGTAAGCCTGATTATGGGGATGCTGTTGATATCAAAGACGATGAGCTGCCCGTGTTTCATGCGTGTGGGGTTACACCGCAAAATGTGTTGATGGCCAGTGAAGTGGAGTTTGCCATTACGCATTCGCCAGGTTACATGTTTGTGACTGACCTGAACGCAGATGAGCCGCCGTTATAAATAATGATGTCGTGGCATTTTTACTTTAAAGTTATTGCAGTTTTCAACTGGTTCCGTACTTAGTACCAACAGGCAAACTAATTGGGGCATTTGAACGTATCATACAGCTCTGACAACTGCCAACCCAGGTTGCGACTTGTTCGTTTCAGGGTTTGTATGACGGATTGTACCTACCTACCTTCCCTTTTTTTCTTTCGTCTCTCTTCTTATCTTTTCCCTTTTTCCCATAAAGGATTGCATTTCCTACGATACCTCTCTCTCCTTCTCCCCACTCCACCCCAAACCTCTCTAGAGAAACCATCTCTCTGATAGTCAATAGTCAATAGTCACACACATCACATGAACATCATAACCACCACCACGCTTACAGCCACCTCAAGGCCAAGCAGCCAATGAGCAATAAGAGAAAGCTGAACTCTAACTCGGATTTACAAAATAGTACGAAGCGCAGAGTGAACAATCATAACATGTCCAGGAAAGGAAAGTGGGGAAGACACGGCAACTCTAATGGGGTAAGTCGCTCAAATGATTTATGTTGCATTGCGGTTTGTATGTTGGGATTCCATCCGTAAGGCGTTCATTCCACCATCAGCAGTTTGATTAGCTGTGACTTTGAGTAACATCAGAACCTTCCCTTCTGAAATAGAATACTAATTGCCTTTGGGGTGTCCGTATCATTAAATGAACTATATTGACTATTGCTCGACTGTGCGCAACACGAATTGTTGCATCGGATTTCTTCTTTTCTCTCACCCTTCCGTCGCTGCCTTTCCTCGACCCAGGCTGACGAAGCTGCTATCAAGGCAATGTTTGATGATATTGCAGATCCAGATGATGATTCTGTTGCAACTATGGAAGGTATGTATTTTCCATTCCGTTCTTCTTTATCCAAGGGGCGTACCATAATACTCGCATCTCTCTAACTCCTTTGTTTCCGGATAACAGGAATCTCCAAGCTTTGCGATCATCTCGGAATAGATCCTCTCGAAGACGTTAAAATCCTGGTCCTCTTGCACAAATTACAGGCGAGCTCCAAACCAGCACAGATAACCAGAGAAGAATGGATGAATGGATGTCACAATCTCGGAACGGACAGTATCAATGCATTCAAGGCACTCTTGCCCTCCTTGGAATTGGGATTCATGGAACGAGCTGAATTTCGTGATTTTTTCAAGGTAAGCGCATGCATTTCATATTAGTCTTGGGTTTCTTTCAGTTTGCAATGTTAATCTTTGTCTGATGCAAAATACCACGTTCCATCCCATCCACCTTGCCAGTTTTGCTTCAAGTTCAATCTTGAAGGAACGCACAAGACACTCGACAAAGAACTCGTTGTCGCTCTCGTCGAGCTCACTCTCAATGATCGTATTGCCAAAGATCGGCTGGCGACATTTCAAGAATTCCTCAATATCACCAAGGATACTTCCTACAATACAATTACGTTGGATCAATGGATGTCATTTTTAGATTTTAGTCTCGAGTGTCCGGATTTAAGCCAATATGATGAGGAAATTAGCGCGTGGCCTGTTTTGATTGATGATTATGTTGATTATTCGAATGGGATGAAAATGTAGATTCATATTTGGTAAAATTGTGGTTGAGAGTTGGACATGTTTGGGCATGATGGATGATGGATGAAAGACATGGTATCTAGCATTTTCACAGAGATAAATGTAAATACTAAAATGGTCCAAAAGTGTTTGCGGTAGAGCACGTCACAATGTACAAGTGCTGCTTATAGATATGTATAATATGTGGTACATGTTATTATTATATCTTCTTTTAAACATGTTTTCTCTTGTTATGTTCAAGTATGGGTGGGTTGGTGGTAAAGCATTCGTATTTTTTTGTATCAATGGCATAGTTTGTATTGATGGCATATAGACAGTAGTGTAGTGTGTGCATGTACTAGGGGCGCCTCTTGCCTCTTTTTAATATCCAAACTGAGAATGGCAATGGTTCGCGTAGTTTTCCATGAAATCAAGGAAGTTGCCATGGGGAAGTTCTGTAGTTTCATGAGGATGTGTAGATTTTACGTATTCAGTAGTCATCTTGATCTTCCTAGTGCTAGGAGTAGTGGAAAGGCGACGGACCTCGACTGGCTTAATTAGTTCAAGATCAGTCTTTTGCATCTTCTCGTCGTGGATGGGCTGGCCGTGATCTTTTCCGAACAGGATATCAACCTCGTCGTGCACAAGCTGTTCAGCAACGTGCAATGCCTTCTTTTCAACTTCTTCAATAGCATGGAAGAGATTATTTTTGGCTCTACCAAAATTGTCTTGACTATTGGTGAGCGTGTCTACGTTGAGCTCCTTATCAGCAAGATTGCCTTTGCCCCTGCGAGGTGTTCATCGCGGTATGGTTAGCCAGCCAGTCAACGTTCACTGTATCTGAGATATGGGTCCCATTTTCATTCATTCTTACCTTCTCACACCAAACAACTTTAGATCTTGATTGACAGACAGTTCGATATTATCAGGATGAGTGACAGCACTAGCCCTAAGCAAGCAGCTGAATAGGAGGATAGTGATAGCAATAGTACCGGAATGGGAGAGCATTGTTGAAGTTAATGAAGGGCAAAAAGAAGTGTACAATGTACAATATCTTAGTAAACTTCAATGCATCTTATTTTTAGGGTTCGCTTGTGTCAGAATATTGTGGCTTTGTAGCGCGCAAATGCTTAAAAAACTGATGATGTCGTAGCATTAAAATAAGCTAAATAGTAACTAGTTATTATTCCTTCTTCTATTGATCCTCTTCCTTTTTCCTCTACAAATGCCAGACAGAAGCTTGTTTTCCCCTGCTAGGAGGCTTGTCGCATGGATCATTGTGAATTGAATTCCCGTGATCTCTTCCGAAAAGGGTGTCAACTTCGTCTTGCACTAAGGTTTTAGCTATGTTGATAATCTTTTTCTCATATCGTTCGATGACATCGAAGAAGTGTTGCTCTGCTTCCTCGCTGTCATCTTGGCTACGTATCCTCCTCACTTCCTGCACCAATTCGCTCTTTTTGGACTTCACCTCCTGCACCAATTCGCTCTTTTTAGACATCTCAGGATATCCTTTCCTGGGAAATAGAAACATTGAAACATACGAAGAGAGTTAGGTGTTTTCTCTCGTAAGTATTTGCTGATAATGCAGATTTACAAATATTATTGCAATCGTTTATCATACCTATACACTGTCACGCCATATAACTTCATGTTCTTCTCGAATGGAGCGTTGAGATCATCAGCCATGGACTTGCAGTTGGCTCCGTTCAAGAGAGCACAGAAATAAACGCAAATAAAGAGAGACTTATGCATTGTAGCTAATTATGTAATTATAATGAAAATTTGTTGGAGCTTGAGTTTGTGAAATTTGGGGACGGAACGGGAGCACATTCAACATTGGATCTTTTCTCTGCTCAAGAAGGCCTGATACAAGTAGTGGTGTCGGCGTTGACAGTTTGGGTGATACAAAACCAATTATTCTGACACACTGCGAACCCAACTCACAAATAAAAACGAAAAGAACTGTATCCACCTACGTAGATGTGTACGATAAATAATGAATAGTAACCTCATTGAATAAGCTTCTCTTTTTCATTTAACCTCATCCCCCCAAATCAGCTGAAAATCTAACAGGCGTGACACGTTTAAGAATCAGGATTGAGATGTTTCGAATGGAGACAAAAGAACTTTTTTAAGTCTCTCGAATGGGGCAAAGTGATGTTCTGCTTCCTCGCTGTCATCTTGCTTGCGTGCACTCTTCACCTCCTGCACCAACTTGTTCTTTTTTGACTCCACATCCTTCACTAACCCGTTCTTTTTGGACTTCACATCCTGCAAAAACTTGTTCTTTTTGGACTTTACGTCCTGCACCAATTCGCTCTTTTTGGACTTCACCTCCTGCACCAATTCGCTCTTTTTAGACATCTCAGGATATCCTTTCCTGGGAAATAGAAACATCGAAACATACGGAGAGAGTTAGGTGTTTTCTCTCGTAAGTATTTGCTGATAATGCAGATTTACAAATAGTATTGCAATCGTTTATCATACCTATACACTGTCACGCCAAACAACTTCATGTTCTTCTCGAAAGGAACGTTGAGATCATCAGCCATGGACTTGCAGTTGGCTCCGTTCAAGAGAGCACAGAAATAAACGTAAATAAAGAGAGACTTATGCATTGTAGCTAATTATGTAATTACAATCAAAATTTGTTGGAGCTTGAGTTTGTGATATTTGGGGATGGAATGGCTCTCTCTCTCTCTAGAGAGAGAGAGAGCACATTCAACATTGGATCTTTTCTCTGCTCAAGAAGTCCTAACTGACAAATAACTGCAAATAATAACTAAAAGAACTCTATCTTTATTGTACCTCATTGAATAAGCTTCTCTTTCTCTTTTTTATTTCATCACCCCTCGACGAGATGAAAATCAAACAGACATGCTTAAAGATCAGGATTGACATGTTTCGAATGGAGAACAAAGAACTCTTCAAGTCTCTCGAATGGTAGAGAGTTTAATATTGTGGGAGAATTCAAAGGTATCGTGAGCTTTTCCAGCACTTCTATCTACAGTGACAATCCTATCTCCAGCTTTCACAATTCCAAGCTCTTTTGCAGTTCTCACTGCCTCAGCTCTCAAAAACCCCATTCTCGTTGTGCTACTTCCTGGATCCATTTTGCTTTGTAATAGCATTGGTACAATTCCTCTATGAAGTTGCAGCCTTCTTGCTATACGTTCATCTGTACAAAATGAGAGGACGGGCACTGTGGGCTTGTGTCTAGCAATTGCCCCTGCAACTTTCCCAGACATCGTTATGAGAATGATAACTTTCGCATTCATGTCTTTTGCACTCCTCACAGCAGATAGGGCAATCGCATCCATTTCCTCATCAAGGTAATCAGCTCCCTCTGCCTTGAATTCGTCTCTAGCATTACAACGAGAATTATTCAAAATTTCGTCTGCCTCATCAATCACACTAGTCATTGCGAGAATACTCTCAATTGGGTATTTACCGGCAGCGGTTTCACCCGAAAGCATGACAGCATCTGCCCCATCAAGACATGCAGTACCAACATCCGTGACTTCTGCACGCGTTGGACGAGGATTCCTCTGCATGGAGTCAAGCATTTGGGTGGCGACAATTACTGGCTTTCCTGCCTCGTTACATTTTGAGACCATCATCTTTTGTGCGGCAAATACTTTTCTATAAGGAATTTCGACCCCAAGATCTCCTCTTGCCACCATAATCCCGTCTGACTCTTCCAAGATGTCATCAAAGTTGTCCACACCTTCCTTGTTCTCGATTTTTGAGATGATGAGAGGACGCATGTAAGGTCCAGAGGGATCTGCAGCTTTCATCTCTGCAATGCATCTGTCGAGATAAGCATGCACCGATCTCACATTTGCAGCAGTTCGAATAAAGGATGCGGCAACAAAGTCTGCGCCATTTTTACAAGCCCAAAGCAGATCTCTCTTATCTTTGTCCGTCAAGGCAGGGAGGTCTATGTTAGTATTAGGCAAATTGACTCCCTTGTTCTTTTTAATTGGACCACCGTTGAGCGCAATTGTCGTTACGCTCCCTTTTCCGAGAACTTCGGTAACTTCCAATTCAATGAGACCGTCGTCTAGCAGGATTTTAGATCCAACCTTGACACTTTTTCCGATTGATTTGTAATCAATCTGAATACGATGAGGACCGTCGGCGGAGGAAGGAGAGTCTTCCCCGAAAACCTCATCAATCGTAATGTCAACAAATGCTCCTGGTGCGATATCAACGAATTCTACATTACCCTGCAAAGGTTGGGTTCTAATCTCAGGTCCTTTTGTATCGATGAGCACCGCTCTTAGGTTTTGAGGCATATCAATGTCAACTGCTCCATCAGCTAGGTGATGGTGACGGCCTGGCGCGTTTCTGACTAGATCTAGCAGCTTCTCGGGATAAGAGTAATCGAGCCCAGCATGAGAGAAATTAATTCTTGCGACATTCATACCACTGCTAACGACTGCAAATTGGAGAAGGGAGTCAGGTTTCAAGTTTTGTCTTGTTTGTTCATAATAAATAAAAACACCCGTGTTGAGCGCGATAAATATCATACCTACAAGAGCAATTACTTACGCTTGCCAACCATTTCTTTAGTGTCTGTGCTCGGTCCAAGTGTACAGACAACTTTTGTCATGGAACCAACAGGTTTCGCATCTGCAAATTTATGCAAAAATCTTGTTGATGCCGTGCCTTTGATTGGAAACCTTGCCTGCGAGGTCGCCTGCATTATTCTACTCAATAATAGCGTCATGGTTCAATAAGTTTCGCAAATTCCTTATTCCTATAAGAATGTCGATTCGTAGAGCTGTGTCGTTGACGGCAGATAACAAGATGTGTAATTGTTAATTGTGAATGATATTAAGTAGGTATACGAGTAAGTATGTATGATGCCTGATGCCTGATGCCTGATAAATAAATAAAGATGAAGCTGGATGAAGCAAGAAAAAAGAAAAGGTGCCGGAAGAATCTTTGTTGCCTGCAGTCACTTTCATAATAGGTTAAGAGCGATATTCTCCAGATGTTGATAATTTATTTTATTTTATCAGACTTCGACCTTTGCGACCCGCGACCCCCCCGGAGCCCGGACGGAGCTCACCGCCCACCGGGTATCTACTTACGATGATGATGATGATGATTCGTACGGTACGATAGGTAGGTACAACAGAAGATGATCGACCCCAGGTCACTCACGAAGCAATGAGGTAAACCTCTTGCTACCATAGCTTGCTTTTGTTGCTGATGCCGGTACTATTTCTTTCATTTTTTGAGATTCCTTGTGTAACCTCTACTCCTCTGTCACAGAAAACATTCTTTATTCAAATTTTGTCACTTCTTGATTGCAGCAGCATCATATTTACTTACTTTGCGAGCTGACAAGAAGTATTGTACTGTTTGTGTATTGTGGTATGTGTTTAATTAGGTAGGTGGTACACAGTAAAAAGTGCTATATCGCTTAATTTGATATTATCAATTTGGTATATGTGCTTGCGTAGATTTGCATCATCTGTACTTGACAACCGTATTTTCATCCTCTGGAGAAGCTTGTGCTCGTCGAGCGACTTCGTCAATATATGATACAAGGATAGCATTGATAGCCTTCTCATTTCTGTATTTTTCGAGGAGGTCTGTGAGTACATTCAACATATCTCTGAGCTGGCCATGATTGTAAGGTGCTATATATTTTGGGCCGCCACGTTTACTCTCTAGGTCTTCCGTGGTCACATTCTTCAAGTCTTGGTATTTGACAATCGAGTGCCAGATACAAGGGATTTCGTTACTCGGCCTGCTATTCACGCCATCACTTCGATTCAAAAACTCAGCCAACGCAATTGCCATATCTGCACCAATGTCATCGTCAGTGAGCTTTTCGTAAGGAAGGATGAGTCGATTTGCTGCTTGGTAGGTATCCATCCAATATTCAGTGTGTCTACGCCATACCTGCATCTGCCTATCAAAATTGTCGTTTCTCCACTTAATCCATTCTTCCAATGGTGCTCTTACCGAATGACCAGCTAATCCATTTTGATACTCGTATAGAAAATTATAATAAGATGGGATTGAGTACAATGGATTTCGAATCAGTAAGATTGCTCTTGGGATCGATTCTGCTCCAGTTAATGGGCGACCTTCGTTACTGGGATAGTGAGTTTTGATTGAAACAATATTCTTTTGGCCATTTAATTGAAAGTCATCGCCAGTCACTGTTCACAAGAGGATGATTGGTATTATTGAGAACATGATTTTGAGAAGTGAAAATAGTCAGAGTAACGTAATATAATGCCACCTACCAAGCCCCGTCATGGCCTCGATTAACTTCCATGTCATTTTTGCACCGGATCCCGGGTAACTGGCAGTAAAGGTGCTTTGAATTGGATTTTCCGGAACGGTTGCAGGATGAATGTTGCATGTTCCATAGTTGTGCGCCTCTATTTTCTTATCTGCCACTTTGATCTCTTTGATGATGGTGGAAGCTATGTTTTTCTCATACATACTTTGAGGCTTCGTATCTTCATGAGTGCTTTCTAGAGATAAATTCATTGAAAACAACACAAGAATCGCAAAACACACAATAGTGCAAGCTGCAGCTTTTTGCTGATTGGGCGCGATGATCGACTTGAATCGTTTTCGATTTATCCGATGAAAGCGTTCGTTTGGATCCTGTACAAAAGAAGTTGAGAACTAAACTAAATAAGGAAGCTGGATCAGAGTCGTGTTACTTCTTACTTCTTACCATTCTTCTTTGCGATGTGCTTCGTACTGTACGGCGTGTGTTACTTCGAAAGTTTGATGTCATCGATGGTGCTTCGGAAGTGCGATTTAGGAAGGCGGCTACCCAGAACCATACTATCTATTTACAAGATAAGATGATGTTGGTGAAGGCCAAAAGATGATTGACCGTCATAATGACCCTGAACCCTGAATGACCCACCGCACATTTTCATTTCTGATATTTTTCGCAAATTTTCAAACCACAAAAGAAATTAAAGCTATGAACACATAAACACGCAGTAGGGGAAATCAACTTGATTATATCTTAGGCTTCCATAAGAAACTTCATGGTTGAAGCTTGGACCTGATCAATTATTTCTGGAAATGGAAACGAAACAGCAAGTTCAGGAACTTTCTCTCCTTTTTCCATCAATTGCGAGTTCGCAAGAGATGAGGCCTCCAGACGTTGTCTTTCAATCATATTTCGCTGTAATCATTGGTTAAAAGCATCAGGGTCATTGAAGATTGGAAATATAGACTTGAAAACTGTTCGATATAATATGACTTACCAGTGTCTCTCGATGACGTTGAATTTCCTCTGTCATTGCCTGACTGGCAAACTCAATCAATTGACTCTTAGTATGAGCTGTCGGACCATCATGAGATGAGATGGAATTAATAATTCTTTCGCCGCTCGAAATGATGGCGCTTCTTAGGCGCTCGTGTGATGCTCTGTGATGCATTACTAGTACTCTCCTCGCCTCAAAGTGAGATTGGTTCAAATTAATGCGTGTTGCATCAAAAACAGTGCCCGTATTCTTATAATATGGAACAGTGATGGCTAGCCTCACTGCAACAGAAGGCAGGTTAGTCATTCGTGAAAATTTTGGACGCTTCCGCTTGTCGCATGTTGCTAAATACTGTTCCATCTCCTCTTGTGATTTCCCTGATAGCCCTCGGAAGTCGGTAGATGGGTTATGTATTTTGAAGCCAGAAGTACTTTTGCCCATCTTTCTTAAATTTGAAAGAGCAAACGCAATATCAACTGGAAGGAAATGCAGTGGGCGCTTAGTTGTGTGGTTTTCATTTGTCCAACTTTCAATTTAAAGTTCAAAACTTACCTTCTTGCAATGATCTCTTTTTCCTTGGTATTGAAATCTGCCGTATTGACTTTTCACTTTTTTGCGGTTCCTTACTTTTCATTGGAATTACAGGCTCTGGGATTTTTTTAACAGCTCTCTTCACTTGCTTGAATTGAACTTTCTTCGGTTTGCGTGTACTTGTTTTGGCCGCCTGCTTGATTGAACTGTGGCTTATTTTCTTGATTTCTTTGGGCTTGTTGAAAAATTTAGTGATGGACTTAGGATCATGGGTAACGGTAGCTGGAATTGATGCTGCTTTCTCTGTCTGCTGCTCTGGCGAAACAGCTACTCCTGTTGGCTTCGTATGTACTCTAGCTGACGTCTGATTAATAGGAGGCGATGAAATATCAGCTTTTTCATCGACTTGTCTACCAGCACCAGGAGATTCAACTTTCGAGATTTTATTTGACTGTTGGTGGAGACTCGGTCCCTCCGAGCTGGTAGATGCAACTGTATTCGTTTTCTTTGGCTCTGGACTGATTGGCAAGTGCATTTTTTTATTTTTCTTCGAACTGCTACTTGGAATTATATTATGTTTTGTTTCGGCCATGGGGGTCAGCATTGTCAAAGTTGACGGGTTCTCAACTGTTGGTGATTCAAGGGAGAGGGAAACTATTTTTTGGGCCTTTTCCATAGCACATGGAGAAGAGTTGTGAGTGATTATTGATTTGTGCATGATCTCCATTGCAGGCTGTCTACTCGTTATAGATTTGACTTCTTTTGCAAGCTTAGGTACCTTCGTAGATTTGACTTCTTTTGCAAGCTTAGTTCTTTTTGCACATTTGGTAACTGGGACAGGGACAGTTGCATCCAATGGGGCTAACGGCTTCATCTCCTTGTTAGCGTGAGGCAGCTCAATAGGAAGCTTCGCAGTGGATTTTGATTTCTTCTTGAGACGGATGTTTTTTTTCTTGCTCCGGAGCTCTGTAAATCCTGTTCTGGCACTACAGCCCATTGAACTTCCCTCAACGTTTTCTGACAGGAATTTCAACGTGATTGTACCACGACTCTTGTTCTCTTCGTAAGATGATATTGAAAGCACGGTACTACCTCTGGAGATACTAGTAACGCAGATTTTACGATCAATTTGGTTCGAACTTGGGAGTGTAAGCGGTGTTAGAGATGACCGATTTCCTTCCTGGCAGTAGTGTACCAACGTTTGCTGTAAATGTGTTAAAAAAGAATGGAATGTAAGAAATGATCTTGATTGATTACGATCAGATGTCATTGCTGTAGTACTCACGTCAGAAAGCTCAAGGAGTACGTGGTGAGCATCTTTATCCAACCCTGAGACTCGCACAACTGATTTTAAATCACCACGTTGCTGCCTACCACCCCGAGCTGATCTTCTACCGAATGAAGAGTTTTCGACGACTCCGTTAGCGTTAGGAAGGGCGAGCTCAGTATGATTAAATTGAGATTGGATATCTTCAACGTCAAGAAACATGACACCCATTTTATTGTACATGCTATCACCACCAGAAAAAACATAGGATCCGCATACGCTTAGCGCATTTTCTGTTGACATTACATCAATGTACGGAGGGCGCTTCGGTCTATCCTCACATGTTTCGTTCTCCGCCTTTTCTACAAGTTGCTTGATAACGCTGCGACCCTTTGCCTGCGGATTTGTGTCTCCACGCTCTTCGTAGGATAGATCCCAAATACGGAGTTTCTGATCATCGCTCTTGCTGATACCTTGGAGAAGATCATTGGAGTCGCGACGAAACTTCAAGTAGGTGATTGTATTTCCATTTGAGGGTGTATCGTAAAGACACTGCCACGAGGCTTCTATCATTTCTCCTTGTGGCGGAATAAACGACCAAATATGCATATTCTAAAAAAGCTTGGAGGGTCAGAAATGCTACAGTATAAATTGCTTAGTCAAAATGCGCAGCGATTCTCTTACCTTGATACCCTTTCCAGTAAATAACCTATATTCTACCCTGGATGTATTCTTCAGACGAATGCACGCTCCAAATCCCTTAAATTTCGCATCAGAGTGACGATGGACTTTGATCAGATCTAAGATATCCGTCTTCAGACCTTGCTCATTCCTATCATCATCAAGATAGACATCATGATATTTTTCAAGTAGACTCAAATCTACAGCGACGAGTTCAGTGGAACCACGAAGGACTCCTCCAAACGCATATTTACCATCCTCGCAACAACTCACATCCATGAGAAGAGATGTGATAACACCCCTGGCAAGAATCTGACATGCAACAGCTCCGTAATTTTGGAATGATTTTGATGCCACCATACGCTGTTTGGCACGATGGGCAGTATGTTTCGAGGAAGAGTCCTCATCCCCGTCAGAATCCGAATCAAATAAGTTGTTCATTTCAGATTGGATGGGATCGTTGCCAAGACTGCTGTTTTTGGAATCAGAAGCAGGCTGCCATAGACGTCCAGTAGTATCAAAAAGACGAAGTGTTCCATCTGTGAATCCAGCAATAACTGTTCTGCCACTTGGGGAAAGAGTGAGCGAGGTACATTCTTCGTTGATTGGGAATGAGATCTTACTTGGTTTGGAATATTTTTTAGAAGAATCGATAGCGGAGGTCGACTTGCTATGTTTCTTGATGGATATTTTGAGCCTTTTCTTGTATGGCTTTTGTATCACCATGGATTCGTTGGAAGTATCGTGAAGAGAAGGCTGATGCAGTGAAGGCAATTCTGCCACGATTTGTTTTTTCTCTATATTCAAATTTGCTTCATTCTCCACTGCAAGTTTGCGAAGAAGCTTCTCTCTCTTCCTTTTTTTCTTGTGGATCAATCTCATTCTTTTCTCGTGCTGATCATATTTCTCCTGTTGTTGGACAATGGTGAGAACTGATGGTACCACCATTGTATGGTGCACAGAAGTGCCAGATGGAATTTTTGTGGTTGGGGCTACGCTGGCCAGATGATCTCCAGTCCGAAGACCCTCATCGTTGAATGACATAGTAGTGTGGGTACCTGGTCAGTGTTGAAGCGTCAGTGATGAAGTTCGCAAACGAGGAGGTTCCGGGATAGTGACACGGAAGTGAATGCGGGATTTGAAATTGGTCGTATCACTGCTATTACTGCGAAAAGAGTGGTGTGTAGGAAAGGCGTGAGAGGGAGGCAGCGCTGTAAAAGTGGACAACTTTTGTGAGGGGTTGGAATTTTTCATTTTGGGGAAGGATTTCAGATTACGTAGAAACTGTCGTAGGAAATAGCAGAAAGATTTTGAAAGTAGCGCAGGGAGGAATTTTCTACCCTCCGCGCTGCTTTTTGAAAACAGATCTTTTTCGTTTGGCTGCAGGTGGCTGGTGGGCTGGTGGCTGGTTGGTGGCGCTCGTAGAAATGCTCTGTGATGATGATTGATGATGATTGATGATGATTGATGATGATTGATGATATGATGATTCTTGCTCTTCTCCTTGCGTCACCCGAACTTTTTGTGCATGGCTTCATTGCTTTCCGGCCAACGAGTACCACTATTTGTGCTTCACGAAAGACTCACGCAAAGTTGGATGGGCACCACCAATGAAAAATAAAGAGGCGCAAAGGAATAGCAATAAATTGGCTGGAGCTAAGCGAAGAAATATTCTCAATACTATTGCACGGATTACGGCGAATTCTCCTCCCCAATAATTACTTTTAATATTCTCGAGAATCCTGTACCTTCTATCCAAACTGTTGTAGAATTGTCAAAGGGTTTTATCTGATATGACGATGAATAAAAATGGCTCTTCCTCATTAGCTGATACAGCAACGGAGAGGCCACCGAAAAGGGGTTTCCTACACCAATGATAGTTTCAATGATTATTATTAAAATTGAAAATGTTACAATAGGATGTACGAGTTCCAGTTAATACTTCGTTTTGCTATGTGTCTTATCAAAAGCTATTGGTCATCTCTTCTTCTGAATTAACCACAAGGAAATAATAGGCATTGGTACTCACTACAATAAGAAGAAGTGCGCAATCTCTTCCTTCATCAGCAGTTGAAATCATCCTTTCAGATACCAATGAGAAACAATGTCTGACGCAACCTTCTACTTTTCCATAGACACGGAAAAATCATGTGATAGCTTCAAGAATGAATATTCGTATGCACTGAGGTCAGGGACCTGAGTATTGTGTTCCTTTGAAAATGTAACATATCCAGCAACTTTCATGGAATCAAAGAATTTTGAAGTAGCTCCGGAACCGGCATTTTTTACAAAACCATGAACCTCAATAAGGATTTGCTGCAAAATTGGTAAAGAGTCATCAATCCAATCAACTTGTGTATCGTATTCACATCCTTCGCAATCGATCTTGAAAATATCGATGGCTGGTAGGTGCAAATGACCAAGATCCTTGAGAGTTTGTTTGAGGGATTTGAAGACCAAACCTTTGGTATCTACAAAATTTTCACGTGCAATTCCCCATTTGTGATAGTGCATGTTCATATTTTTTGGCATGCCTCCTCCGTAGTCGCCCATGTCAAAAATATGTATTTCGCAAATATCTTTGCCCAGAAGATTTTGCAACCCTTCTTCGAATGAAAAATCGCCGCATGATCCAACACTGTAGATGACACAGCCGGGTGTAAGAGGGTCCCTTTTCTTTCTTTCCTGTGATACCTCAATTAAACGATGAGGATCACAAATCTAGAAGTGAATTGAATATAACAGTTAGAGTTGACCTGCAACCTGCAATCGAGGAAATTTTGATATGAGCAGTGATAATGGCGAAGATTTTGTACATACCCACTTTGGACCATCACCATTCCCATTCCCTCCAACCCTCTTTTTAAACATGCATCCAAAATCAGGTTCATAATGAGATTGAAACCAAGCAGTAGGTGTGCTTGATTTTTCATCTGCATTGCGCTGTCCACGAACATCGGTATATATCGATGGGTTGTCATTTGTTAGATGCCTGACATTCTTTGAGGAAATCTCTCTGAGACGGTTCCAATTGTCCGTTGTTATATCCTTGAAAAATCCGTAGGACTGATTGTTGGCCAACGTATAAATGTCACTCTGTAACTCGACTGTTGGGGGGGTCATGGTCATCATTACTAAACAAAGGAGCATGGTGATAAAGATCACAACAAAGAGTTCTTTAATTCTATTCCTCCTCGAGCTGGTATTACTACGACTGCTGATGTTTTCGTTCATCATGGGATTGGGTGTCTTTCCGCGATTCCTCATATTTGCCACAATTGTCAATCAGCTAGGTAAACTTGTATCTGCTTGCCACTGTTGTTGTCAGTAGTGGAGAACAGAGACGAGTAATAAGTAATATCGTAATGCGAGGCATTTATTTTATCTACGATAGGAGATCTCGTAGGTACCTATCGACTATCGAGTGAGCGTTTCTGACCCAAGTGCCTAAAAGCACAAATTAACGGTCGCTAAAGGACAGACATCATTGAAAATGCTGAATGCCTAAATACCTTATCCCTAAAGTATCGGGATTGTGATAGGTCTCAAAACAATCAAACTCCAAACTCCAATGAGAGTAGCAACGGCTAGTTTCTCCCATAAAACTAATAACTAAATAACTAATAACTAATAACACTCGTTGAGCACTCGTTATCTAATTAGTAATTAGTATTGGACTTCAACAGTTATTAGTTACTTCTTAACCCTTAAGAACATACAGCATAACGCCCACAGAAGACGCACATTGCCGTAGCGAAAGAACCACAGTGTCAAGAGAAGAGAAGAGAAGGAAGTCTACGATGACTTCACCCCAGAAGATATCACCTCCATGTTCACTGTCGTGTCCAAGGAAGACATACCACGCATCTCCACTGTTTGATTAACAAGACTGAATCACGAATTTGCATGTTTTATGTGCGCCACCGCCACCACTCGCACGCATGTATCCAAAACAGTGTGTGGCTACATTTCAACACAATTAAGAAAACATATTTGAAAGTCCATACTATTTTTTAAACCGGGCCGCCGCAGCAGCACCCGTGAGCTCACGTTGATGTCTTTTTCCACAATCGGTAGAGCAGTAAGAAAAATCAAGTCTGGCAAACATTTGGGACTTGCGTTGCACACCTGCAAACAAAAATCGCAAGGGTGCTCACCTGCTCGAGATTTTTTTGTTTTAGATAGCCCGGCACGTGCGCGCCTTGACTCTTCTTCTTTTCTCTGTTTCACTTCCTCGTCTTCTTTAGCCTTCAATTCTGTTTCCATTCCTGCTTGTTCCTGAACTTTGTGTTCCTTCTGTCTGTGTTTCCTCTTTTTCTCCGCAGCTTTTAACTTTTTGCGCTGTATTTCTTCTTCTGATAGCGGCGGCCCGACCTTGGCTTTCTCTGTCCATTTCCATGCTTCTTCTCCGATCTCAGCACGTGCTTTGCGGAATGCGTTGCGAATAGGTTCTGTTGATGCTAAGAAGTATGGAGGTCTTTTACGAGAGTCAAGAATACAAGGATTTGCATGGCTGTCTACCAAAAGTCTATACACAGTCGCTTCCATTCGCAGAATTCTTCGATTCTGCTGCTAAGTGTAATGCTGTCATTTCTTCTGGTCCGGCACGCATATCAATATTATCAATTTCAGATTCGATGGATAATAAAAATATGAGCTCTTCCAAATTGCATTCTTTTGCAGCTTTATGCAGTGACGTGAAAGCTGTATACTCGACTTCTATTTTTCTAGGTGGTGCTTCCTTCTTCTTCAGATGGTCTTCCTCCATTTTCTTTTCACTAATTTGTTCCAACCTTTGGCCATCTGTTGTTTGCTGTTGTTCAATGAGTTGCAAGTCCAGCCGTTGCAATGTACAGGTTGTAAGGATCTCATAGACTGCACAGGAACCTTCATGAGATGGTCTGCCGTAATCAAGGGGGATCCCCATCACATCCGGACTTTTTTTATGGAACATACAATTTCCTTCTAATCCGCCTAGAATCTTATGAGCGTCCTCCCAGAATCCCTTTTGGAGCGTTTTACTAATTGATACAAAGTAAAAAGCGCATTCACCCAGCAGCCCTTTCCATTCTCTCAACGTTGAGGCTACATCTTGACGCAGTTGCACTTCGCCAGCCCTACGGAGCTGGCTTCCCATGGACTTTGCTTTTCCTTTCGAGTTATCATTAGAAGATTGTGCTCCACCCTGCCCTTTCCTTGTAGTATATCGTGAAGAGGTGGTATGGCTGATACATTTGTCTTAGTGGAATATTACAGCTGCAAATTTTCCAGATTGAAGAGTCAAGATTAGGATAAGATTTTTATCGCTGCCCTTTGAAATTGGTTTATTCAGACTTTTGAAGAGCTGATATAATTTATTTATCGGAGATAGTTTGTTCTCATCAACGATGTATCCGTTTTCTTCCTCGTCCTCTGGAGGCCGCAACACTGCTGATATTTTTAGAGTTAATGCAGTCTTCAATTCCTGCTGCACATTAATAGTAATTGATGCCGTTGGGGGCATCCCCATTTGTTTGACCAGTTCCTCCTTTGTCTTCTTCTTACTTTAACTTTTTTAATGCTAACTACTGATGCCTTCGATGTGATGGTGCTACTAGAAGAAAAACTTTGTTTGTGTGCGACTGTAGATAGTTGTTAGTAGTAGGTAGGTAGTAGCCACATCCACAGCCACGGCCACAGTACCACCAAATGAGGGAACAGTAGATTCGCTGTCACTACAGGCACTCTCATCATCCTCACCACTATCAGAATAGTATGCTTTACCTCTTACTCCCATGGAGATATCGTTGTTGAGTTTGTTTTGAATTGACACCGACGTATTATTATTCTCTGCTTTCTGTTAACCTACCGCTCGCTCTCGTCGGTCGTCGGAGCCATCAAGTCCAATTTCCATCAATCTCTGATACCTTTTTCTCAGAGAGAAATTGTGGGGATTCCGCATCACTTTATGGACGAATATGGATCCTGCCATCGACGCAAAGACTTCTTCCTCTGGTTCAATGTTCACGCCACCTTTATCTGCTCTACCTCCATCATTGAAATGCGTGAGAAAAACATTATTGTCTGACCCCACAAGCTCATCCTCATTCATGGTATTGATTGAGGTAGCAGATTCTATTCCTTCCGTAGACAGTGATAGGTCTTCGTCATCCTCGACAGTACTTCTGATTTCATCAACATCACCATCCCCTGATTCTACAATATTTGCATGAAGAGCTTCTTCTGCCAGCGGCCAGCGGTATCATTATATTCTCTTCTGGCTCACAATTCACTTCCCCTTCATCTGCACCTCCATCATTGGATTAATGCCTGATCCCACAAGCTTATCCTCAGTCATGGTATTGATTGAGGTAGCGGCTTCTATTTCTTCAGTTGGCAGCAATAGATCTACTTCATCCTCGACGGTGCTTCTGATTTCATCAATATCACCATCCCCTGATTCTACAATATTTGCAAAAAGATCTCCATCAGCCAGCGGTATCATTATATTCTCTTCTGGCTCACAATTCACTTTCCCTTCATCAGCACCTTCATCATTAGATTAATGCCTGATCCCACAAGCTCACTCAGTCATAGTATTGATTGAGGTAGCAGAAGGTAGCAGATTCATTTTCTTCCTTTGGCGGCACCAATAGATCTTCGTCATCCTCGACGGTACTTCTGATTTCATCAATATCACCATCCCCTCTTCTGCATTGCTTGTATGGATAACTACTGTCGTCAAAATAAGGACGTCCTCCTTCGTCTCGACTTTTACTTCCCCGACATCTGCACCTCCATCACCAGTATTTATAAAATTATTATTAACACCTTGCCCCACAAGGTCGTCCTCGTTCGTGGTATTGATTGGACTCGCAGCTTCTATAACTTCCGTAGCCAGCAAAAGATCTTTTTCGTCCTTGATAGTGATGCTGACATCATCACCACCGTCGCCTAATTCTGCAAGATTTCGATGGAGAGCTTCCTTTTTGATGAAAGGGCATCTGCTGTCTCGACATTCACTTCCCCTTTATATGCACCTATATCATCATTAGGATGTGTGCCCCGTCGTTATTAATGACTGATCCCACAAGCTCATCCTCATTCATGGTATTGATTGGGGTAGCAGCTACTATCTCTTCCGTAGACACCAATAGATCTTATTCATTCTCGACAGTGCTTCTGACTTCATTACCATCGCCACCGTCCCCTAATTCTGTATTCTTTGCATGATGAGCTACTGTTGTTGATGTAAGGATATCCACTTTTGGCTCAACATTTCCTTCCCCTTCATCTGCACCTCCATCATCAGTACGCATGAAATCATTATCATTATTAATGCCTGACCCCACAAGCTAATTCTCATTGATATCATTGATAATGGTAGGACATTATGATTTGCCACCAATAATCCTATGATCATGCCCTTTCGAGTCGCTGCTTGAATCGTCAGATACGGAAAATCCATCACCACTGTCCCTTGATTCGAAACTGTTAGCATGAAGTGCTTCTGCCGGTGGTTATAGGACATCTTCCTCTGACTCGACGTTCGCGTCACCTCCATCTACACCTACATCACCAGTTTGCGTAAAATCATTATAAATGCCTGATGCTAAATGCTCATCCACATTCATAGTATTCCTATCTTATTTCTTCTATAGCAGACAATAGGTATTCTTCATCCTCGCCAGTGCTTTTAACATCTTCTTCTTCCATATATTCGTCGACATCATTATCTGCCATTGATCCCTCTCCAATCATCACATGATCAATTTCATCAGGAATTCGTCGGGTACAGAGGATCCATCACCAGCGTCCCCTGATTCTACGTTGTTTGCATGAAGAGCTTCTTCCATTGATGCAAGGACGTCCATCTCTAGCTCGGTGTTAACATTACCTACATCTGCACCTACATCACCAGTACGCATGAATTCATTATCATTATTAATGCCTAATTCCACAAGGTCATCCTCATTCCTGGTATTGATAGTGGCTCTTTCTCCCGTAGGCGGCAATATATCATTTCTGTCTTCAGCAGTGCTTTTAATTTTCTGTTTTAGCTTCGTAAAGGTGAGCATTTCCTTTTTCATCAGATTTAATTTCGTCTTTAGTTGATTTGTGTAAGCTGTCTCCTTCATGCTGCACTAATGTTTCATATTTTTTTAATTAAAACTTTAAATTAAGTAGATCGTTTGCTTCGATTCGTAGGCTTCAATCTGTAGTCGCTCTCTGGCTTCAGAGTAAACGATGCGTCAGCTCCAACACGGAGACGCTCCTTTTCTTCTTCTCGAATTCTTAAGGCATCTCTCTCCACTTCTAATCTTGCTGAGCTTGGTATCAGTGAACAGATTGTCTTCTACTTACTTCGCATTTTTTTCAACATCATGGTGAAACGAGATTTTCTTTCTCTTCGAAAGTAGCAATGTCTCTAAGAAGTATTGTAGTGTGGTTATTTTTATCACCTGTCGATGCTTTGAGCCTAGTAGCTTCTTCTTCCGCTTTCCTACAGAGGCGTTCTACCTCCTCTCTTATAATTTTAGCCATTTCGTTGAAAGGCACTTCATCTAGACTGTCTACTTGTGCCTTTTTATTACTATCGGCCCTCCTGATTCTGTACTTTCGTCCGTGAATTTTATACCTCTGTCGGTCTTACTATTGCTTGTATCCACCTCTAGTGGAGTTGAGATAGACAGTTCAGTGCAATCGTCGTCGTGATATTCCATGCCAAAAGACACATCGGAATCATCGTCTTCCAATTCCAGGCTCAAAATTCCTAATTTTTATGGGCCTTGTGTATTTCTTTGGCCTTTGGAGGAGTACATTTCATTTGCTCCATTTCGTTGGCATCGTAAATCGTAAGATTCCCTACCAAGAGGCTGAGCGCGCCTCTGTTCCATCCTCAGGCTATACAGTTCCAGCAAGTGTTGTATGCGAATGCTCCAATTTTTCATTCGCAAAAATGTTCAAATTCCTACTCCTCGCTTCATGGGAATTGTCACAAACAGGAAATAAGCTTACAACCAATAAGTTCAGCTCTTCCTCTTCTACTGCCCTTGTAAGGTCTGAAAGTGGTGCTGACAAAGAATTTACAATTTTATCCGCTTCGATACCATTAGGAAAAGATGCAGTGGTAGAGGATTCTTCCTTACTGGTGTCATCATATAACCATTATAAACTGTACAGTGATCCAGAATAGGTAATGAAGTTGGAGTTTTAGATGGTATGATAGTAGGTGATTTAAATGGAAATATCGAAGGATAAAACTTAATGTTGGCTTATCAGATGGACTAAGACTTGACATTAAATTTGGAGGATTCGACGAAGGCGAGAGTGATGAAATACAGGTTGGGCTCGATGAAGGCAAGGAGCCTAAACTCAAAATACTGGGAGTTACACTTTGTGAATCTTCGCAGCTTCCGCATGCTCTTGGGCAAACTTCTTGCAGATTCGAAAAAGTGCATCGTAGCGACGCATTGTCTTCGGTCCATTTGCAAAATACGTAATCATCTATTCCAGCTACAAACACTCTTTCTGGTGTATCGGCACATCCTGTGGGTGTATTAGTAATAAACACGGGTGGTCTTGTTGTCGAAGGATGGAGGCTTGGGCTACTAGAAGACTGATTAATAGTCGGCTTCGACGACGGAAATGGAGTAAAATCTGTCTCAGTTTCTCCATCTTGAGCATTGAACGCGCCTCCTTTTCACCTTGATCATGGCCACTGTTGGTGGTGTAGTTAGCTGGAGGGTTGTCGTCAAGGATTTGATGATCCATACTTAAATTTTTCTCAATACCTGATAGGTAACTTTGTTCGCCACCCGGAAAGAAGGTATCTTTCTCGTCGATCATTCTACACATTGTCTGCGAAACTATCACTGCAGCTCTGTGTTCACGGGAAAAGAAATGATGGCAAGTTGTATATTTGTGCATTGCCATAAAAATGATCATTTTGTCAAGGTCAATAGTATAGAAGATGACCACTTGATGCTATTCCAAATCTACTGGATACGACCTACGTGTTATTCTATTGTACATGCCTTGATCTTTGGCACCTGCCTCCAGTTAAAATCATTATCGAGGGGAAATTTTCCACTCCTGCATCGACAGAGACTCTCATTCTCTTCATTATGTTACCATCCCCAGCGCATTACAGCCAGGATAGAATTTCTGGCTTATGTTGTTCAAATGCTCATTCTCAACTTCCACTGTAAGATAGGTGCATGCGATGATTCCATCATGGCCATATCCATGTCCTATTTGATGCCATACATTATTAATGAGATAGTGATGGTGCTGTGGATGCTACTATATAGCAGATCTTACAAGGATATACATAATGTGATATCGAAGGGTGAAGGTTTTGGCTTGAAGAAAGTTTGAAATGGGCGTCAAAGCAAGTTGAGAATTCGCATTATCTAGATTTTAGCTTTATGAGTGTGTACCCTCTCTTCGTCTTGATTCTCAGTGATCGTAATCTAGCATGATATCTCTCCCTTTTTGATTGCCGCACGACCTTAGGGTCTGTGTGTGTATCTGTATTATTTTTCATGTTTTAGATACGGTTGAGGGCTTGGTGCTAATAAATAATAATAAGAAGAAACAATGATTTCCAAGAAGAAACAATGATTTACTAAGTATTAACTCGGTCACCGGTGCGGCTTTAAACTGCTACTTTGTTGCTTGTGGTCCTGACCACAAGAACTGTATACAACTGTGTCCCACCCGAAGGCAGGAGACTAAAGTAAAACCCAATTCTAACTAGCTATCATCGTCATTTCTTGTCTATACTGAAAAATAGTTCTCGAAATTTCGTGCTGTGCGTGAACGATTCCCAATATCTTCATATCCCCGTAATGGTGCTAATAAATATAAAGTATGATGGTTCACCTCTTGGAGAAGAATTAATGATCGTAAAGAAGGCACAGAGTAAACGGGGGTCAGTTTGGAAAGGACACAACGTAGGGTTACTAGCTGAACCACTCTGGTGCTACAAGTACATATAACGAAATTAGTAATTATCATGCAAGCCAAGCAAATTCTAGATTATGATATTTGATGTGTTTAATACTTCATAATCTTGAATGTTCTTTAACTAGAAATGGCTTCCTTTTCCTCTTTCGACTCAGTTACTGGAGCTTTTGCGAACATGGTCGTATAAGGATCATACTCCTGTCCCTCTACGGCAATCTTATTGTAATGTTCCTGGAGAGTCATGGTTCCATATTTTTCACTAGGATCAGTTGTTAGCATATCCTCTACTGCGTAGTACTTCCCAATACGTCCAGTCTCTGCAGCATTCTCCAACTTCTCAGAATTAAAGGTATCAGCAGCCCATTGAAGAGAATCAATAATCACATCAAATAGCCAAAGTGGAGCGTAAAAGAAATTAGGCTCCTTTCCTACAGCCTTGTAAAGCATCTCTCCCTGTGTTTGCATAGTCAAGGGCTCATCGGGGCCACCTAAGTTGAGAATCTTGTTTTCTCTAGATTTGTCAGTGATGCAGTCGATCAAATACGTAGCAAGGTCCGCCTCGCTGATAGGGTTGCATCTGGTAACCTATATAGCCGCGCCGAAAATCAAATGGCATTAGTGTTGATGTTTTGAAGATGAAAAAAAGAGATTTTGCTGAAGGAACGCAATGCAAATATAATTGGTACTCACCTTACCATCCCCAAACATGACAAAAGGAGCGCCAGATTGGATCACTTCGAGCTGACCACTGACACTCTTGAAGAACGCCGTCGGACGTACAGCACTCCACGTCATATCATTTTGATCCTGCAGGGCAGCCTCAAACTTAAGTTTAGCCTGCTGAAATTGCAACCAGGGATTCTTACAGCAATATGCGGAAAGAAGTACAAAATGTCTTGCCTTGACAGATTCATCACGTCCTGCATCAAGGCAGTTGAGTGTAGCCTGGTAATCGATTTTGTATGCATCCTTCTTGATTCCAGATCTGGAAGCGAGACATGATATGATTGCTTCGATACCATTGTTTTCAGTAGCAATCTCAGCCAGAGTCTAACGAGTTCATAAGGGTGTCGATTTGAGCAAAATGGATGACAAAATGGTTTCTTTTCCATAGTGTAATATCGTACATAAACCACGTTGGCCATATTCATATTCATATTCATGTACTGTTCATGAAGTTTTGGAATATCACTCACCTTGGTCAAAGCTTCAGTATCACAAACATCACACTGAACAACCTTCGCCCCCTCATAAAATTGTCCATAAATGGCTTGTCCCTGAGCATTTTCAATTTTCTCAAGATCCCTCACCAAGGCAATAGTATTGTATCCCTGCCTGACGCTCTCACGAACAGTAGATTTTCCAATGTA
>Ga0307981_1001165_pt1 | contig 24339 bp, 23 predicted proteins | sample OrgLakmetagen987_FD_201849 | JGI IMG/M metagenome (GOLD analysis project Ga0307981, IMG submission 201849) | Saline water microbial communities from Organic Lake, Antarctica - #987 | ecosystem: Environmental > Aquatic > Non-marine Saline and Alkaline > Saline | place: Antarctica: Organic Lake... | reverse complement strand
CGGCCATGGCAATGTATCTCAACGGTGTACCGGTGTACACCATCATGTTGCTCGGTCGCTGGTCCAGCGACGCTTTCCTCCGCTACATCCGGAAGCAAGTCGAGTCTTTCGGCAGCGGTGTGTCGTCAAAGATGATTGTGACAAGTCGCTTCCTGCATGTGTCCCACTCAACCGATCTCGAGGACCCCCGCATGAGTTGCAACCCTGCTTCCTTTACCGCAAATATGGGAATGGGCTCTGGCGGTAACATCAACAGGAATGCTTTCTCCGTTTGGGCCTAAGATTGGCCTCCCCAATCTCATCCCCCGGCCCAACGGCGATGGCGACAACTCGCTCCTCCCAAGGAAGACCAAGTCTCCCACCGTCTCACTGGAACCGCATGAATTCTTTATGGACCGTTGTAACTTCGTCACACGATGCGGTTCTACGCCGACGGCTGCTGTCGCCACAGACACAGCTAGATGCAAGGGACCGTATTCCCAACCAATTGATTGCTTCGCAGTCTTTCCTAGGGGTTCCGGGCTGGGGTTGGGGAGCCAACGTACTTAGTTACTCCCCGAATCTAGCACACTGCGCCGTCCAAACTAGCAGCATGCAACATCGTGGCTTTACGACACGATGGAGTGAAGCGCGGCGGCTCGCCCCGCGCGGCCACGTCACTCCCAAGCTCCACGAGGAGTGAGGGAGCAGAATGGATTCGGACTTTTCGTACTATAGCTTCGAGGTCATCGACATTCCCCAGTGCGTGCTAAGGTTGCTGATGCTGAGCTGATGGCCAACATGAAAGGTTAAATAGGGATAATTTCAGGATCATAGAATGAACATTGTCATACACAAAGCGGTTTGTTCAGACGAAAATTGAGCAGTAATACGCTTTAAGATTATAAGATACCTACTACTAGACTAGTAGCTCTAGAGAGCTTTTTCTACTCTGCCTAGTACTACAGTACGTTGTAGAGCGGGTAGCAGAGTAAAGGTAAGGATCGAAAATGTCGCGCAGTGGCCAGATGGCTCGCGCTTGAAAGTATAGCCGGCAGCATACATCATAGCATAGCAGATTCCGATTACATCAACCTTTGCAGCGATCATGAACCGGGATTGATGATCGATGCTGATGGATGTTGCCGCCAAGCACCCGAGTTCTTCGGTGCCACAGCTTGTTCCAACTCGTTATATACCAAAGGTCAGTCCATTGCACAATAATGGCTATTGTGATGGCTAATAGCTAGTAGACTACGGATCTGGTACCGGTAAAGTAGTAGACACCGGTTTGGTACGGTGGCGGCAACGGCAACGGAGATACTAGCTAGAACGGAGATACTACAGTAGCTATAGCAGTAGAGAGCAGAATAGAAAGGGGCAAGCATATTAGTACCGGTACCGGTGGTGGTACCGGTAAACGGTACCGGTACGGTATCAGCTTTTGGAAGACGGGATTGGGCGACCCCCAGTTCCTTTCACGATTCTCAACTCCACTTAAGCCTGTGAGAGTGAGAGCGGGATCGATAGAATGAGAGAACTGCTTGAAGTTTGAAAATATAAAACTGAATGATGTTATATAAAAATAATTGACAATGAATCAATTATCAGTTCGGGACTTCGTTCTAAATTTTAGCAAAGACGAATGCATAAGTATATGTCTACAATAACGCACCGCGCCTTTTGAGGTGAGACTGCTGCGAATCAAGCGGACATTTTCGGTAGTTCTGAGAAAGAGCACAACGCTGCTTCTCCTGGGTTATTGATTCCTCTCTCTCCTCGCACTGTAACTCACTTTGAGCATGAAGGCTGGTAATGTTCGTTGTAAGCGTTACCTGCTCGCAATTACAAGTACAAGGAGACGACTGCTTCACTCGAATGAAAATGGTTACTTGGGGTCCGCCACCGGTTTATTCCCCCGAACCGTTTCCCGAATCTGAAGAAGAAGGGTCGCTGGGTCTCGATGAGCTCGATGAATCGGAGGAAATCCTGCTAGAGTAAGTGGAATATCTATGTGCTGCTGGAATAGGATGCTTCCTTCTTTCTATATCACTAACATACATGTGTATCGTTTGTTGACTACGTAGTGTAAAGGCCGCTGCCAACGAAGGTGATTCCTCCAGCATCAACAGCAGTATTTTCGACATGCGTGAGCTCACAGACTTTACCTTCCTCGAGGGAAGCTCCACGGCGGATATGGCGAGTTCCAAGTCGGTTATTGAAGGCGATGATACTGAAAATACTTTTGATGCCTCGTGGTCGGAATCTAATCTAGAAGCAGCTGATCCAGAAGAGTTTAATCAAGCAGGACAGCTGCTTCTACCCGATGCGAGCGATGCAGACTCGCTATGGGGCTCTCTTCTCTCCCGAACTGCCTCTGAGAGACACCCTCGTGCTACTACAAGACAGAAAGATCTCAAGTCCACTGTGATTCAGAACAAACACTGTGAAACACTCGAAGACGCTTCTATTGTTCACGTGGTTCTGAAAGCGAACGCGCCAAATGACTCAATAGAGCTCAAACAAGCCACGAAGCAGCTTGAAGTAGCACCACCGACTTCTTTGCAAGACGCTCGTATCCAGCGATTGTCCCTCTCTCCTGATCGTCAGAAAGTTTCTCAGGGAGGCCCCGTCGCCCCCGCTCGTGCTCGCGCTCTCTTTCCAGAGTAAGTATGCCTCGAACAAAGAAAGCGCTCTCTCCTTTGACTTGCTGCTTGTGTTCGGCTTGTACCTCACCGCATTCGTTTCTCTTTCTTTCTCCATCAGATCCTTTGACCACTCCGACTGATGGTCCTGTATGAGTTCAGCCTTCCCCACCAACAGCTTGCTGTGGACTCTGGACTCTTGAACATACGATTCTCTTTGCCGACGGCTGCCTTCACAGCTTACATCAAGGATCCAATATACAAACTATTTCCCCTCAAGTACCCATTCCGAGTAGTATTCGGGAGAGAAAAGATACTATTCATCTTTCATCCTGATTTGGAACTTTATCAATCTTTAACATGATCTTTGCATCGAACAATCCGAGGACAATCCAATGGTAGTCTTTCAACAGGTCTGCTAGCTGGAACGAATGGGTAACTGGACTTACATTAAGCTTACATATACACATTATTGCTCGCTATGAAGGTAGCATCAGGCATATCTATCAGTTGTGTTAGAGCATTTGCTGCAACATTGGAGGGGTACTACAGGACTAGCTGGTAATTGATAGTCTCTATCTACTTGTTAGCTGAAGGGCTATGTAGTCTAAAGGGGGGATCCGATACCTCTCTGCTACTAATACTATAGTACTATAGATGTTCGCTATGATAAATGCTAGCATTCATGAGCCTAAAGCAAGGTTCGATGATTCTTCGTTTGTTCAAATAAAATAGACTAGACTACTGTTGCCTTGTCTACTGTCTACTGTGGTACCGGTAGCTCTTGTTGAACCTGCCACGTAACCACTTCCGGGGTACACTCAGATCCCGACTACAGACAAGCCGTATTGCCTAGCTCTCATCTCCACCAAAGATCTCACACGACTACAACCATCTGCCAACGCATCTTGCGGCAGCGTTCCATGGCATTCCATGGTCTTCCACTACTTCCCCATAAACTAAGTAGTTCATCTTTAGGATTGACATTGTTGCATCAATAGAACTACTTAGTCTAACAGGTTTCCAAGAGCGTTGGCGCTACTTTGGAGAACACTGGAAGAAGAGATTGTGGATCACTATGTGCCACAATACAATCAACGATTATATGAGAAGATGAACGCGCACACGCAGCAATAACGATAACAATGAAAGCGGTTGAGAGAAGAAAAACACCAGATGCTCTTTGATCGATCCAAGCAAACAAATGCTCACAAACGCAATGAAGACGATTTGCAAAGTGGATACATTAAACTGTGAGTGTGGTGCAAACCAAAGTTTGCATCGGACCACATTATTCTACAACTAGGCTAATCCCGGACGTTTCTACTGCGGCTACAGAGCGCACGTAGGAATGGACGTTCGCATCCAGGACCTTGCTTTTTCTAATAATGTAAATAAATGCCCTATTGACTGGGACTATCAAATGTTGACTTGGAGATGCTCTTGGCATCCTCTTGATGTAAAACGGGTAGTGGGTAAATAGATACCTCAAATAGAAAGATGAAATGAAATATACAGATCCACTCGTGACAGGGTACGAGCGTGGAACGTTTGAGGAACGTTCCGCACGAACGGAGTCGTCGCCACGTCAGAGCAAAAAGAACTCCGGAGATGATTCTCGCGCCAATAATAATATTCGCGAGACACTCACTTGGAATCTTGTCATAGTCCCAGACTTCCATCCTCCTTCACTCCACTCCTTCACTCCTCTTCAGTGCCGCCGTTACCGCTCTTCAGCTACCCTGCACAGGTCATTGTTGCCGCCCTCGCACCGCTCTTCAGCATCCCACCAATCATGATTGCCCACAACATCACCTTAGCGTTCCCTCATCCATCTTTGACTCCGTCAACGTCTCGCCCCAGCTACGCCACGCTCACCATCTGGCAGAAGGAACTGAGCGGCAACGCAGCCTCAGTGAGCTCGCACTCAGGAGAAGTACGCCAAGGCCACTTGGCATCAACCATCTTGGAAGCAAAGTATCTTGCCATCACTGGCAACATCTCGTTTGTTCCTCCTGTAAACCCGCCATTGCAGCCAGAGCAAGCAGCGGGCGCAACCGGCCCACAGATTACGGAAGCGAACCGTTTGCACCTGGAGCTCAAGCAGACGTTTAACACTAACCAAGCCGTTGACCAAGCGCTACGCAACCTCATCCTTGCAGCCGTTCCTCCTGTCTACGTCAACTCCCTCAGCCACGACATCACATGTTTTGGAAATGTGTCAGCACTGACCATCATGACCTCACTTTGGGAACGGTACGGAACGATCACGCAGGCCGAACTCGCCGAGAATATCACCCGCATGAGCGCGCTATGGAATTCGCCTCAGCCAATCGAGGATCTCTTCCTTCAGCTTACTCGCGGAAGTCAGTTTGCCGCCGATGGCTCAGAGCCCATTGCGCTTTCTCAAGTTCTTCGCATCGGCTACACGCTGATCGCGAATACCGGGTTATTCATCGAAGCGTGCCGCGAATGGCGTAAAATTCGCGACACCGACAAAACTATGGCAAAATTTCAAGAATTGTTCACCGAGGCCGAGCAAGACCGCTCCTCCCTTCTCACGACTTCCAGCCAGGCGGGATACCACGCCGGAAAGGTCACAGCAGCGATCCCCAACACGCTCTTTGCGCCAGCAACCGCCGTTCCTCCGCCAACGGAACACGCGCTAGCTATGGCACGGGTCCAAGCCACGGCCAATGCCACCCAAGCGCAAATTGCCACCTTAATCGCCGCCATGAAGTACCAGAACCTCAACCGAAAAAACATCAAAGGCGCTTCCTACTGTTGGACCCACGGACACACCACCAACAGCAGCCACACCAGTGCCTTGTGTGAAAAACAAGCGGACGGTCACGAAGTCACCGCAACCAAGACCAACACAATGGGCGGCTCAGACCACGTCTACGGTTGCTAGGAAAGAGGGACGGCTAATCTCACCTTGACTCGTTTTAGTACCAAGTTAAACTTACTAAAACTGCCTCGAACCGAAACAGATTATGCTTCCTCCCCGCCAACAATCCCGGCTGTCCTCGACACAGGCGCGACCGGACACTTTGTTACTACCAACGCGCCATTCACGAACAAGCAAACCGCAATCCCCGGCATCACCGCCCAACTTCCCAACGGCGGCACCATCCAGTCCACACACACATGCAGTCTTAACCTACCACTCCTACCTGCAGCTGCGCGTGAAGCCCATATTTTCCCGTTCCTCGCATCTGAATCCCTCATCTCCATTGGGCTCCTATGTGATCACGGAAGGACAGCATTGTCCAATAATAGCACCTTCACGGTAAAATACAATGACTGCATTGTCCTCACCGGCACTCGGTCGTCAATCACTAGACTATGGAATCTTGACGTCCCTAGTCCCGCTGCAGCACCGCCAACGTCCGTTGCTGACACCCCCCAGGTTGCCAGCGTACCCACCACTGCCAATGCCGTCATCAATAACCCAAACCTGGCAGAACGCATTGCTTTTTACCATGCATCCATGTTCTCACCAGCTGTTTCTACCTGGTGCGCAGCTATCGACGCCGGCCACTTCACCAGTTGGCCAGAACTCACGTCAGCCCAAGTTCGACGATACCCACCACAGTCTATCGCCATGGTAAAAGGTCACCTCGACCAAGAACGCGCCAATGTTTGATCCACAAAACCGACAACTGAGAAGCATGAAATGACAAATTCTCATCCTGTCCCGGATCCAACGCCTGATTCACTAGCTCCGGAACCGGCGGCTCTCAAAACACATTTCTTGTACGCCGATTGCCAACCGGCCACCGGCCAAATCTACACGGACCCTACCGGCCGTTTCCTTGTTCCGTCCGTAAGTGGAAACTCGTACATTCTCGTCGTTTACGACTACGACATTAACTTCATTCACGCTGAACCCATGAAGAATCGCACAAAAGAAGTCATTTTGGCAGTGTATCAACGTGTCATTTCTCTCTTGAAATCTCGCGGCCTACAACCGAAAGTTCAGAAGCTCAACAACGAAGCCTTGCAGATCCTACAGCAGTACATGGTGGAAGAGCACATTGACTTCCAACTAGTCCCGCCCGGCCTCCATCGACGCAACGCAGCCGAGCGAGCAATTCGAACATTCAAAAATCATTTTAGATCGCCGGATTATGCACCACGGCAGCCAACTTTCCACTAACACTGTGGGACCAACTCCTGCCACAAGCGCTCATGACGTTGAACCTGCTACGTACGTCACGCATTTAGCCACGTTTGTTGGCCTGGTCCCAAGTCCACGGACTTTTCGATTTCAACCGAACGCCCCCTGTCACCACCTGGCACCCGCGTTCTTGTCCATGAAAAGCCAAAACATGGTCACCACATGCCGTTGATGGCTGGTACTTAGGCCCCACCATGCTACATTACCGTTGTTACCGGGTTTGGATTCTCGAAAGCACATCGGAACGCATCGCAGACACGGTTGTCTGGTTTCCGACAAAAGTTTCAATGCCAAAATCTTCGTCCACGGCTGCCGCCATTGCAGCGGCGCGAGACTTAACCAACACTCTCTTGCACCCATCGCCCGCCTTGCCACTTTGCTTCACCCATCAGTGACAGCCAACACGCAGCCCTACAACAATTTTTAACGAAATTACTGACCAGAGTCCCGCAAAAATCTCGACTCCAACAACCGTCACAACACCAACAGTTCCCCCCGGCTTCATGCCACTGCCGATGCATGTCCCTGCAGCACTTCCAAGGGTGCCATTGTCACCCAGCACTGCATCATCACCTCTGTCTGCATCACTTCCAAGGGTGCCAAATCAGGATCCGGCACCTCCAGCCCTGGCCATCGACTCCTCGCCCAAAGCGCCCACCGAGACCTACGAAGCTCGCACCCGCAATGCCGGCCAGCGACGCTGCCAACAACACAAAGCCCAGCGCGCCGCTACCAAGCAAGCCTCCAAGGAAAACAAGAAGAATGAAGCCACAACTCATTGTCCTACCACTCGCTCAGTATCGAATCCCAGCAAGCCGCAAAAACGCCACGGCACCAAAATTACCACTCGCACTGTCAATCACGTCAGTTCCGTGTTCGCCGAACCCCCATCGTCTCCTCCTAAGTCTACACCAGAGCCCATTGACCATTCCTCCATGCCCGCCCATACCTTTTGGACAGCCAAAGCCGTCGTCAATCCAAGCACCGGCACAGCCCTGGAGTATCCCCAGCTCAAACTGGGCGAGGACAGCAAACTCTGGCTTGCAGCGGCCTCGCGCGAAATTGGTCGCCTTGCCCAAGTCAAACAACCGGATATACCCACTGGCAGCAACATAATGCACTTCCTGGATCACTGCGACCTCCCCGCGGGTCGCAAAGCCACATACTTACGCATCGTCGCCGCCATCAAGTTACACAAGATTGAAACGCACCGCATCCGCTTTATCGTTGGCGGCGATCGCATCAACTACAAGGGCAAGGTCAGCACTCCTACCGCCGACCTAGATACAATCAAGATTCTCCTCAACAGCACCGTGTCCACCCCGAATGCAAAAATGCTCACTGCCAACATGGAGCAGTACAACCTCGCTCCGCTTGTCCACAATGGCCATGTCCTGACCAAGATTCGAAAAGGCATGTATGGCCTGCCGCAGGCCGCCATCTTAGCCTACAACCGCCTCGTCAAGCACTTGGCTCTTTCTGATTACACACCAGTCAAGCACACTCCGGCCCTATTCCGCTACGCAACCCGTCCTGTCGTTTCCTCCCTTGTGGTCGACGATTTCGCCATCTAATATGTCGACCGTGTCCATGCCAAGCATCTCCTCTCCACCCTCCGGTCCCTTTACAACATCACCACGGACTGGACAGCATCAATGTATTGTGGAATCACGCTGAAATGGGACTACACTGCCCGCACCATCCACCTCTCCATGCCTAGTTACATCGAAAAAGCCCTCGAAACTTACCTTGACGAACGTCCCAAGCGTCCCCAGCATGCTTCGCACGCCTGGACCGCCCCTTCATATGGCTCCAAAGTCCAGCTCACCCCACCGGCTGACAACTCCGAACCACTCAACGCCGGCGGTCTTACCAGAATCCAACGCATCATTGGCACTCTCCTGTTCTACGGACGCGCCATCGACAACACCCTACTTGTCGCTCTTGGTACCCTCTCAGCGGCCCAATCAAAGGAACCGAAGCAACAGCCCAAGCCATCACCCAGCTCTTAAACTACTGTGCCACCCATCCGGACGCCACCATTTGGTTTATTGCGTACCTCCACATTCACAGCGACGCTTCCTACCTTTCGGAAATTCGAGCCCGCTCCCGTGCTGGTGGCTATTTCTTTCTCAGTGACAGGCCCAAGAAGCTTCTGCCCGCACCAATCAACACATTGCCGCCTCTCAACGGCGCCATTCATGTTCACTCATCCATCATGAGATCTGTTCTGTCCTCGGCCACTGAAGCCGAAACCGGCGCGCTTTTTCATAACGCAAAAGATGCGGCGCCTTTCCGCATCACACTGATCAAACTCGGACACCCTCAAGGAGCCACGCGCATCGGGCATCATCAACGACACAGTCACAGTCAAGCAATACCGCTCCAAAGCTATGGGCATGCGTTTTTACTGGATCAAGGACCGCGTCGCCCAAGTCCAATATGTCGTCCATTGGCGTAAAGGAAGCGACAACCTCGCGGACTACTTCACCAAGCATCATTCCCCGTCTCACCATCGCCTCATGCGCTCGCGGTATCTGGTCAACCTACACAGACCAGCTTCCCTGCAAGGGTGTGTTGAACCTGCCGCGTAACCACCTCCGGGATACACTCAGATCCCGACTACAGACAAGCCGTATTGCCTAGCTCTTTTTTCCACAGACGATCTCACACGACTACGACAATCTGCCAACGCATCTCGCAGCAGCGTTCCGTGGCATTCTATGGTCTTCCACTACTTCCCCATAAACTAAGTAGTTTATCTTTAGGATTGACATCGCTTCATCAATAGTTCTACCGGCAGTCTGAGTCTATTTTATTAGAAGAATGAATCGAATCAATCAATCGAACTCGATGTTTACCTCGTGACTGACAACTCAGCCCCGCGAGAAAAAGAGCAACGAAGAATTGTGAAGCACGCAGAAGGCAGAAGCAGCAACAACCCTGACTCGACTACTGGTAGACTACCCATCGAGCTTGTAGTTACGATCCTAAAGTTTCACGCTAATTCATGACCATTGTGTTCTTTCTGAAAGAGAAGAAGTGAAATCCTTTAGACGACTTTAGTAAAGAGAACGATTGAAAGCGATAGCTTCTTATTTCTGCCAAGAACCATGCCGCCACGAGCAGCTTTCTCCAGTACCACCCAAGGATCTACTAGGCTGTTCCCAAGATGCGGCAGTCTAAGAGCAGTTGGATCTGACTTTCTACCGACTTATTTACTTTCTTTGGCGTCGGAAGGCACCTCAGGTAAGCGCACTCAAAGTTGTCCATCCTCGATCGAGCCCTCTCTGATTTTTTTCTCGCGATTACTGCACACTGCACTATATGCCGCTACAGAACTAATCTATAATATGCCATTCTCTCTGCTTTGTGACAGCCTCCTTATCGGCGACAGGCCCAGATGTGGTTGACTTTTCTCCGGTGCTAAATGTTCCCGCATTGTCATCCTTTCTAGTGATTAGTGGTATATTTCTGTTCCTTCAGTTACGCATCCGAAGTATCGGTAAAGCTGCCGACCAAAGGACCGAGGCGCTGGGAGAACTGAGGAGCATGAAAGCCAGGGAACTCGCCGGTAAAGCTTCGCCAGTAGAAGTGGAGCACGCTCTCGAGAACTACAGGGAAGCTTACGATCGCGTAGAAAGTCTGCGAGATGTCGTGCCAGGTGCTAGAATAGCTCCACCGCCCTCTCAGTCGCTTTCGCGAGAACGAATGGAGGATAACGTGGCGGGTGCCCGTCAGTTTTTGGGCGTCGAAACAGAGTCAACCTCGCAAAATGACAGCGACGATACGGAGAAAAGTCTCCCACTCCCATTAACCTTGCTGTTGGCGGTTGTGGCTGCAAGTCAGATTGGCGTTCTAGTGTTACTGTCGATTGATCCTGTTACAAACAAAACCTGGTAGATTACCGTTTGGGATGGGTTGGTAGCACAGTAGTAGTGAGCTATTGGCTGCAATTGAATTCCGTCTAAGTCGCACGGTTAGAATATAAACGTCGAGTACAAGTCGGTCGTTGCCAACCACGACGCCTCCTTTGCCGGCCGGCTCTTTGCTACTGCTCTTTTTTGACCTGTTTAATTCCGGTGGCTATTCGTGTTGAAAAACATTGATCACCATTCATTATTATTATCATCGTTGTACCTCAAACAAACCTATTCGTTTGCTTCACAACCAACAAGGTTTAACTCATATGCTTGGATCGATCCCTATTCATCATCGTCACTTTCATCCAAAATGCTCCGGGCGGCTACCTTGGGCTTCGCAGTGCTCGGCTTTCCCAATCCCAAGTCTAGCTCATCGTCTGTAGAAGGGACGTCATCATTGTCCAACCTGCGGAGTCTCTTTTGCATTTCAGCCGTCCTAGCAGCCGCCTTCTTGCTTTGCACTCCCATTGCAATGTCTTCAGCATCGTCGTCGCTGCCTTCCAACTCGCCGCTCTTTCTCTTGGCCGCGGGCTTGGAATCTTCTTCTTCGTCATCACTATCCTGCAAGACTCTCCTCTTGGGCACGGGATTAACTGCCTTCTTGTCACCGGTATGACTAACATCCATGGGAGCAAAGTCTTCGAATTCCAACTCTTCGTCTTCCTCCTCCTCTTCGTCTTGATTTTCTCGAGTGTCGGCAACTTCCTTTTCGAAACGCGCTTGCTCTTCCATTAGTATCTCTCGCTCAGCAATCATGCGAAGCTCTTCACTCACGTACATGTTGGTCGCCAACTCGCAAAACCGATGCGGCAGGGGATGCTTAAACATAGCTTCGACAAACAACATAGGATTGGCTTGCGCAGCAGCAGCAAAGTTGTTGACGATCTTGACGGCAAACGCCAAGGCCGTGGTGTAGTCCTTGTCTTCACGAATACTTGAGTCGTTGAGAATTGTGTTAAGAACGGTAATCAAGTGCACCGTGTACAACATGGGCTCCAGCGTTACCGTCTTGGTTGCCAAGAGATTCAGTGACATTTCGGCGTCGTTCGCGTCGGGAGTTACCACCTGGACCTTGGTGAGACGCAAGAAAAAGGCCATGATGCGGTGGTTCACGTGCGGGGCGTTCACGTAGTACTGCGACAAGAGCTGTGTGTACATGTACACGGTATGATTGGAAACGATCTTGCGAGCAAAGTAGACTGAGACGTCAAAGTCAGCTGCCGCTGCCTTCATTTTAGCCACCGTATCATGTTCGGCAATCTTCTTGGTGCCAGCGGACGCTTCGATACACGCCTTGGCATGAGTATCCAGCAACTTGAGCGTCACGTGGCAAACTTCCGCAAGGTCGCACAAGTACTCGCGTGTCGCAGTGCCAGGCAACCACTTCGATAAGAGTTTGGGCAGACGGTCCAAGGATTCGCCGCCGTAAAAAAGACGGTCCATGAGACCCATCGCCATGATTTGCTCCGTTGACTCCTTGGAAGCGTACATGACGTGAAGCAAGTGCAACATTTCACTCAACAGAGCCACCGTTTGGGCGACACGGGCGTACTTTTTGTGCTGCTGAAACGTGTCGGTTGCATTCAAAACCAAGTTAAATGTGAAAACGTCCATGGTAAAAATGAGTTGCCCCAAGGCATTCTGCGACTTGGCCTTGCCCGAAACACGCCACCATTGACAAAAGAACCATGCAATGCGAAAAAAGACGACGCGATCGCCATCCTCCAAACGAACCGAATCGCGTCGAAATTCGTTCTTGAGGCTCTTCATGACGGGTCCGTAGCATTCCTCTACGAACCGCTGGCAAAACGTGTCCAGCGTGCGCTGTGCTCGCACTCGCGCTGGTCCTCCATCATTTTCCAACAGTCGCGTGTGCGACTGCAAAGTCCGTCCCGAACCAATAAAGGGTTCCGACCGCTTATTTTTGCGTTTCGCAGCCGTTGCCGAGGCGGTCCGCTGCCGAGGATCCAACTGCGCGGCACTTACATACTTGCGCTTGCCACCAGGACGGTTCACCACGAGCGTGCCTCCAAAGTGCCCGTGCCTCGATTGGACCGCCGTGGCGGCACCAAGACTCTGCTTTTCGCGCACCAATTGTCCCTTGAGTGCGCCCGTGCCAACGGCAGACTTGGGATTTTCCTTGTCCTTATTGCTGGCTGTGCAAGTGACAGTATTTGTCTTTGCGTCAGTCTTAGTCTTGCCCGAACGAGCGACCGCCGTGGGATCTTGATTGCGCAGCAAGTGCTGCAACATTTCCATGACGAGCAAATTGTACGGCAAGTTTTCGCGTTGTTCCATGTTGGCTCCCAAGACGAGCAAGATTTCCAAGACCAATTCCTTGTCAAAGAGCTGTACGAGCTCATCGTGTAATTTGGTGGCGCGGTCGGTGGATTCAGCCCCAGTTTTGAGCATTGGTTCGGCCTGCAAGAGATTGCGAAACAAGTGCAACACTAATTCAATAGTCAAGTGGTCTTCGTCCGTACGCGCCGTGCCCGTCTTGCCGAGGGGTTCGGCCAGCAGCGAGACGAAAATGGACAGCAATCCCCCCGAGCCATCATTAGTGCCATCTGTTTTCGAAATATGCGACGAGTGGTGACAAATGGCGCGCTTGTATTCCATCAACATGTCGGCCTGGGCCAAGGCGTTTTCGCGCAACTTGATTTGTTCCTTAATGACACTGTGTGTTGGATGGATATAGAGGTGAGTTTGTGTTCTGAGTGAGGCGCCTAAGAAACCTATAAAATAGCGCATGCTCATTGCACGCTGCACGGCACAAACATACCTTTCCGAAATCTTGCTGCTGGTATCAATCACCATGCGTCCAGCGCGGGCGGTATTCTCGGCGACAGGCTTGGTCAAAATGACCAATATTTTCACCACGGTCATCATCATTGGCGTATCGTAACGACAACTGACTGCCAGTGGCAAAAGCTTTTGTTGAACCACCTTCCATTTGCCCAAGAGGAGTGAAATGGGTCGGTACAGGTCATCATCGCGTCGCAACGCGCGCTGCAAATCTTGCAACCAATTGAGACAATCCGTCACGGGCACGAGGCGTTCTTGACCCGTGGACGAATCCTTCTGGACCGAGGTACCAATCACACCACATACTAGCAAGAGTTCATCGACAATGTTCTTGTGCACGTGCATGCGGTGATTCAAGGTCGATTCCGCCGCCGGTGTCACTTGTGGCGCGGCCTTGCGCTTGTGCGGTGCAGCCGCCGTAGAAGCGGGTTGTGCCGCTGGAAGATCCGCGGATCTTCGGGCGGTCGTTGATGCCATGCTTGTAGAGAACTGTGTATCGGTGAAAGCTCTGGTAGAGACTATCCTAGTGGTAGGGAGTCGAGAGTGGTGCTTGCTACAACAACCAACAACAACACTAGCAACAACCCGAAAAAGTAAAGATGCGACACACAACGGCGCGTTTTCACGTGAAACGGAAAACGGAAAACCCCCAATGCGATGAGTCGCAAAGAGTCCGTTCATTCACGAAATAATTCGACTTCTTCGACTGACTACAATTCGTTTTGGCGCGAACTATGAGAAAAGAAAGAGAGAAAACTCGAACGCCAAAAAATGGGAGCGCGATAATAAGTCAAAGAACAAGCACCACAAGACGACGACGACGACGACTCCAGTAGACAGCCCCAATCTACTAGCTACTGTAGTAGTAGCAACGAGAGAGTGAAAGGGATAGTCTTCACAGTCTGCCGCTACCAGAATCCTCCAGCGAAAGAATGGAATCGGTCAGTGAGGAAGCAGGCGAACACAATATTAATGCCGACGCTACTAACAACGACGTTCGCCTTTCGTCTGCTACAACTGCTACTGATAGTCAAATTCCACGCGCATCCCCTCACCATCAACACTCCTACTTGCCGGGAGCGTCGCATCCTCTATATGCTGAACCAGACTTGCTGCATCGCAATAGTATACCTGTAACAAATACTGTTGCAGCAGCGACAATGGAATCAACAAAGAATCAACAACAACATCTCACACAACTAACGGTACTCGAATTGCCCGGCGTTGTCTTGTTTCCCGGTTCGACTCTGCCCGTTCGATTGAATGGATCTTGGACTGCTGCATTAGCACGTCAGATTCACGAGAGTCGTCGGCATCCAGCCTCGACAGCGCCAGTTCGATTGGGTGTCTTGACGGCGGTCCAGCGCGAGGACCAAGAATGGTCCGCTGCCAGGAACCGTCGGCAATCGTGGACGCGCCGGGGGCTGGGACCGACCCGTTTGCGACGCCTCTCGCAACAGATTGTTTTGGAATTAGGTGATCTCGCGGAATCCGACTCGGACGACGACCACGCTGACAATGAATCGACTATCGCCGCAACCGCAACGGAACGAGATTCGGCGACTGCCGTGCACGCGCAAGGAGCGGGAAGACAGAATGCGGATGTTCTCGAATTTTCTACAGAAGAACAACGACAGCGGACCAGAAATCTGGACAATAATGCAAATCGAGAAAGACAACCGTATATTGGACGAATCGGAACCATGGCGTTGATTACTTCCACTCATGGGGACGCTGCCATGGATGCAACAACAGCAGTTGGCGTGGATGGTATTATTAGCGGCTTCACAGCTTCTTCCCCCTCCAGTCAATGGCGGTCGCCGCAAGATCAAGGTGAAATAGTAGTCACGGCACTGGGGACGAGTCGCTTTCGCATTCATTCGTTTGTGAATTCCGACGAAGCGGATGCAGCCAGTCGAAACCCCACTGGAAGAATACTCGGTGGTGCTCGAACTTTTTGGGTGCAAGAGCTGGTAGATGAACCATTGTCTCTACCACCATTGAATCTACGCCATTTTGGCGCGCAGTCCCAGGCTGTTGCCACGCAGACAACGATTCCGACACTTTCATATCACAATCGTTTGATTCATGGATTGTCCACCGTGTCACCCCTTCCCTCGTTTGTGTACCAGCTCGCCTGGCCGTGGAAAATGGTGGCAGACATTGTGCAAGCTGTCAAGCGAGTTTCCATCTTTAGTGGATTCTCCGACAGCATACCTTCTCTCGAGGATAACGACAATTCAGGCAGCACATATCGTTTTTTGGAACCACTTGCCTTTTCATTTTGGATGGCCTCGAACATACCATTGTCGGAAAACGAAAAGTTGGCTTTGCTCGAAATGCATAGCACAGTCGAGCGACTGCAATACATTCGCCACAAGATTGCCGGCGAGGAACGCATCGAGTCCTACATTCACTGCAAGTCCTGTGGTATCCCGCTGAGCAGAGCCACATTCATGTTTTCGGTCGGTGGTGCCGAAGGGACAACGGGCGCCTACGTGAATGAGCACGGGTTTATCCACCAAACAATTACGGTTCGGCAAGTGTGCGAGAATGAAGTGTGGTTCACGGGAGAGCTAGAAACTCGCGACAGTTGGTTTGATGGTTATGCATGGCAAATCATGAGCTGCCAGTTTTGCAATTCTCACTTGGGATGGAAGTTTCGTCGCGTCCCGGAGGGCGATAATGCTGCTGCTACTGCACCTGACCGCCTGGAACTGTTTTACGGTCTCAGTGCGGCCAGTGTTGCTCTACATGGGGCGTCAACGTCTAACGGAAGAATATATCGATAACTAATACGGACTAATAGAAAGTGACACATATACGCTACAGTAGACTCTTAATTTATTCTATCAAACTATGGGTACCGTCTCTGACTCTTCGTCCTGCTTGTCGTTGGCGATGGCTGCTTCTTCTTCTTCTTCCGAAACTACTTCGATTATTGCCTCTGGCGGTGGTTCTGGAAACCACACGTAGTGTTGCAGCAGTATAATAATATCAAAGACAATAGAGACGAATCCAAGAAAGAACTTTGCCAGATTGCCTGTTATCCCGGACCAATCATGTAGATTCAAACAGTCCCCGACAAGTTGGGAGTCAGACAGAACGCCCCCGCTTAAGTCCAACAAAATTTGCCACACGGAAAAACCTGCAGTCGATCGTCGTTGATAGTTCAAGAAAACTTGCGGTACGTACTTTACCAGAGTAATCAAGATCTTGAAATACGACAATAGGTACAGATAGTCCAACCAGTTGATACTGGCGGGAGCTTTACCTGCGGCGAGCAAGAGGCCAGTGGCTGTAGCCGTCATTAAAATTCCGCCAATCAGGGCTAATACTAGTTTCGAGACAGGTTGTTGTCGCAATCTTGATGCATCGTAATAAAATATCTGAGCAAGTGTAGCGGTTGACAAAAAGACAGCATGTACCGCAAAGGCGACATCGTTGCTCTGGACGGCGATTTCGGCGCTGGCACCGTGTCGCTCTCTATACAGACGACGAATTACTGGGCTACCATACATGGCAACATTGTAGACCTATGAGCCAAACAGGTAGGTTGGAAGGATGAAACAAAAGTTGTGTGAGCTAAACAATATATTGGGGAAAGACGCGGGCTTCCCTTTCATTAATTCATCGACAAGCCGGGTCAAAACACTTACGGCATAACACAAGAACCCGGTCAAATTGAGGCTACAAAAGTCAACCGATAGACCCGTGGTAGTCTTGCGACGATAATTTGAAAGGACTTGAGGGTAGAAACTGAAACTCCACACCAAAAAGTAGGTATATCCCAGGCACGAAGAAATGCTGCCGTAGGATGCCGAAAAGATAGGGTTCTTGGGCACGGAAAGACCAAAAAAAATACCAACGATGAAAAGCGAGGAGAGACCGGCAAGTACGGCCGTCCAGTGGCCGCGGTCGTCCGTAACGGGGGACGCGAGAAGAGAAACGATGTGTCTGAAACGGACACGACGGCTGCTGCTACTGCTGATGGACTCTACCGTTGTCGCTTCGTTGGGAGGTGCGTTTTGGGAGCCTTCGAGGAGAGGAGTACTCGACGATTGGCGATCCGGGGACGTGTTGCTGTTGACACTTGCCATGGTGAAACGGTTGCAGTATTGTGCATCCTTTTTGTTAAGCGTTCTTCGAGATTCTACGTAGAATGGACTACGAAGTACGGTACATACGCATACTCGTACGTCGTATCGAACAAATAGAAAGCCTACTGATACAGTAATCCTCTAAGTACAAATAAAGGATAATTTTGAGACATAGTATTTTGTCGGAAGAACGTCCGTTGGCGGCCCTGTCGAAATTTCTAGAAATTTCCCCAGTGAAACTTCAAGCTTGCTTCGGATTTCGGACTACAAATTTCGGTTTTCCGTTCTGACCATGATGTTTACCCAACCACCAGCGCTCCGCACCAATAATATGGCGGACCTTAGCCGCCACTCGGACCATATTTCATCTGAGATTATGATGTCAAAATCCTGGGGAGCTGGAGTACAGGGAAAGTCTCTTATGCAAAGGTACGTTCGTGACAGTGCGATCCTGGTTTGCAGTAGCAAGAAACGGCATCGAATCTGGCGGGTTGTTTCGTCGACGTTTCTCTAACTCACATGTGTTTGTCTCGGTTGAAAACCCTGTATCACACACTAACAGACACGTGAGTAATCTTTCCAATATCTCATACGCTGGTTACTTGCTCAAACGAAGCAATCGTCCGTTTGCAGCAGTGTCGCCGTTTCCACTGGCTTTCGAAGAAGGTCATAGTACCGGTATTATTACCAACTCGACACCGCAGCTTCAACCCAACACTGTATTTTCACAGTTTTCAGATCATACTGGTAGTAGTAGCGTATCGACACCAACTACCGATTGGGGTATACCGCCGCACCTACCGCAACACTTGCAGCAGAGAGACTCTCCTGCCTTGGAAATGGAGGCCAGCACTACCACTCGGTCGACTTCGCAGTCGCCGGTTGTTTCGAAAGAAGCAGTCACAGACTCGGAAGAATCATCCGTGGAAGACTCTCTCCTTTTTGCAGCGGCCTTTTTTTGCGTCTCGCTTCCCGCAGTCGTACCCAAGGAATTTTTCGAGGCAGCAAAAGATCAGAAATCTTCTGCATTTGAGACAGCTAGTAACAGCGGCAGCGGTAATACTACGCCTACTACACAGACGCCCAGTCGCCGCGTCCCACGAAGCTCTCCCATCAAAGTTGCTCCTGCGAATCCGTCCTCGCACTCTCAAAAAAGCACTGCTACTACATCATCCAACAGACTCCAAGCAAATCCATCGTTACAAACTGTCGATTCGAGTGGCTCCTTCTTGTACAGCCGCCAGGCTTCCTTGCCGCCCCCAAGTCGATCAATATCAAATGCCGATGACGGTCCTCCAGTCGACTTTGTGGATCCTACCGATGGTCACATTTGGCGAGCAAAATATTGCGTCTTGGAAGATGGCGTCTTGTATTTTTATCGACACGAAATGGACGCGGAAACGCCACAAGCCCACGCCGAGCGGCAGCAACACCAGCAGCAGCAGACATTGCAGCAGGAGTCGCAACTCGAAGAAAGTACACATTCGCAGTCTCCAGTAGACTTGGCCAAGAGTCCAATGCCGCGGAGTCGTCTGGTACGGGGTTTGAGTGGGGGGAGTGCCAACGGCCTGAGGGATGATGAGCACGACGACCCCATTTGGGAAAAGCGGGTCCCCTTGGATGGTGTTGGGGCGGTTCGATCCGCTGAAATGGAGTTTGGGAGGAACGCCTTTGAACTGGCTGCTGTGGATGACGAAGACTGTGACGACAAGTTGGTCTTGAGGGCCCGGAATGTCGACGAAATGAACGAATGGCTTTTTCAGTTTCATCGATCCATTGCATGCTTTGTTATGAATATTATGGATCATGTCGGATCGGCTCCGAGAAGCAATTTGGGTGATTTGCATCGTCCAGTAACCTCTTTAGCGCACAAACCAATGGCTGCTTTCGCAATGTCACCCGTGAAATCACCAAATTTTATCGCCTTCAGTCCGCGGTTTCAAAAGATGATTACGACTGCAACACCTTCCTTATCGCATGGGCATGGTCGAAACTCGCTACATCGACGAAGAGTAGATGGCTTAGTGAGAGCAGCCGCTTCGATGGAATCTCCCGACTCGCCGACATTTCCCTTTCCCATGACAGCACATGAATCGGCACCATCCAGCCGAACGGTGACACCTATTATGCCTTCACTCCTCCGAGAGATGGAAGTTTCGCCAGAGCTATCTATTCCTCAGCCTGATCATATTCGTAGACGACAAGAACTCGAAGAGTCACCGGAACTATCTGCACCGCAGTCCGACTACCCCGAAACGGAGCGACCGCCCCCAAGCAAACCCGCTGGTGGCATGTATGTTCCACCGCATCTTCGCAACCAATCGGCAGACGCAACGGCCGGTGGTGCTAGAATGTGCGTGCCACTCCACCTACGAAGCAAGACTCATGACAAGTATGTGCCACCTCATTTGCGAAACCAAAATCCGAATGGTAGCTCACTCCATCCGCTGTCAGAGCCGCTCCCTGGGGTGTCCGCAGCAATGGAGCCCAAGCGTTCGGTCGACACCCGGCGTGTTACCAGTAGTCCAATGACAATCGACGAATTAGATACTCGTACGACAAATGAACAGCACGATAGCTCTGAGTTCAAACGAGGTGGCTGTGCTGATCCTGCTGTCGTCGTTGGTTCGGTATCGGATAACATGTACGTACCAAGAAAAGCATCGAGACTGGGTAAAGTCCACACCGACCCCTTTGGCTGCCTTGGTAATCACGAAACAACCGACAACTACAGTTCGGTTCTACGCTGGGAGATTGGTGCTGTTTCAGAATGTGGTATTCGCGAGTCCAACGAAGACGCTTACCTGATTGCAAGTAATTTGTCTGCCGCTCTTGAACGCGATGCCAATGGGGAGGTACTCAGTACGGTATGGAGTGAATATACCCAGCATCCGACTGGATTATTTGCAGTCTTTGATGGGCATTGTGGTGACCAAGCAGCCAGGTTTGCTGCTGAACGGTTACCGCAATTCATTCGCAAGGAGTCGATGCGTGAAGACTATTCTGATTCGGACGCCGCCGTCGGTTCTGGTCCCAACAGATTGCAAGCGATTCTGCACGAGGCAATTGTTAAACTGGACCAGGAGTTTTGTGATTTGTGCGTGGAAGAAGGTCGATCTTGGGAGTCGGGCGCCACAGCCTTGATTGCCATGCTGGCGGATGAGCACCTTATTATTGGCAACCTTGGGGATGCGCGTGGAATCATGGGTCGGTCAATCACTGACCCTACCAAGGTCCATGAAATGGAAGGAGAGGGATGGAACGCGCTTCCTGTCGATGATTACACGGGAGACCAGGGCTGTCTTTGGAAGGAAGTTACCGATATTCACAGCCCAGGCAAGAAGGACGAACGCGCAAGAATCGAAAAGGCCAATGGTTGGATCACGACAGAGACAGAGATTCCGATTGGACAACTACAGAGAATGGTATTGTTTGACGAAGACGTTGTTGACATTCTGAAACGATGCTTTGCCGACCGCTATCAGCCTTCTCCCAAGGCTTCAGCACCGCAGCGAATTCTGCATATTTCCAGAGTTTGCGGAGAGCTGGCCGTGAGTCGTTCTATTGGAGACCGCGACTTCAAGGCGGCCTTCAACCCGGCTGGTCCAATCAACTGCGAAGAAGATTCATGGGACTGTCCCGTGTTGCTACCCTACCCGGACGATCACAGTCGTTACTTTGTCGGTGACTTAGTCAGCAATATTCCCGACTTTCAAGCCCATCGTGTCGGCGAAGATGGAGTCTCGGACGAATTCCTCTTGCTGGCCTGCGATGGTCTGTGGGATGTCATGGATGCAGATGATGCTGCCCGTGTGACACGCGACTTGCTGTTTCAAAAGAACTGGCCGGCCAAAAAGGCGGCTGCACGTTTGGCGGAGCTAGCCATTCACCTTGGATCTTCCGATAACATTACCGTTATCGTAGTTCGCTTTTTCAGCCTACGAAATTGACCAAAGAACGACTGTACAAGTCCAAGTCGCTCCAAATAGACTACGTTTAAATGTTAGACCACATACTACTTTAGACATGTTTTGTGGGTCTATCAGATTTTATTTGCAAGTAGTACACCAAAAGTGGCAATCAAGTACATGATAGTCTATGAAACAGATGGAGTGATTCGACCTTCTTAGTCGCCACCTTTGTTGGCGGCATCGGCAGCATCATCTTGCTGCCAGTAATCCGCAGATTGCCAGTAGTCCCTTTCAAAAGCGCTAGAACCCATAGCGTTGCACTGTTCCACCATGAATTCGTCCTGCATCTTTTGCATCTCGTGGACTGTGTAGTAGAGTTGGTTAAAGTATTCTGCGGCGGGCTTGTCATACCGACAAACTGAATCAGGCTCAGAGCAAAATCGTACTTGACGGCCGGTGGGGGACTTCTTGTTTACTACCGTTGCGCCGGCATTCGCGGAGGAGGCCTCCTCTTGGTCGTCGTATACATCCGAAAGTGGGGATTCGATGTCCTTCTCTCCATCGTCCGAGTTGAAATACCAAAGACTATGTCGGTCCGCGTGTTCCCTAGCGGCTGTTGTTTCTGGCAATCGTGAGAAACTTGCTTCATTCGGCCCGTCTTTCGTCAAGAAGCAGCAGTCCGTTTCTTGATCGGCGTTGGTGCAATCTACCACGTATCTTTTGGAGTTGCGGTAAACCTGAGAGCGCTCGTAGTAATCGTCGTATTTTGACTTCATCATGGTCTGTTCTGATATTACAATGTGTGGCATTGCACTGAAGGGTAAAGGTGGTTGGTTCGTGTTTCCAAAGAACAATTGCGATTTATGAAGTTTGGTCAAAATCTAAATCTCATCATCAGTCATCGCACGTTTCGGTCGGTACGGTTCGCTTCTCTTGAAGCGCGTGACGCGACTGGCGCTGTCAGGCCTTCATCCGTATGAAACCCGCTTTTGCAGCGACCTACCGGCCAGGGGTACATAAAACTCATTCAATATTGGATTGAGGTTTATGTGCCCCTGCTACCGGCACCGTGCGTCAAACCTGATACCACAACACGAAAAACCGCTACAGCACCATGGCGTCCAAGAATTCTAACACTGCAGCTGATACCGGCGACTCGGATGGTCTCTCGAAAGCCGCATCGACCTCCCAGAGTCTCACAAGCAACCTCCCGTCTCAGCATGCCCCTAGCTTGGCTGGATCCGTCATTGAAGCGTCGGACGGCTTGGGCGGCACCCTCTTGATTCGTCTCCAGAACATGTCATCTACTGCCAATCTCGGAGTGCGCTTGGATCTTAAAAAAATTGCCTTGAAATGCCGTAACACCGAATTCAACCCTCGTCGTTTCGGCGCCGTCATTATGCGACTCCGGGAACCCAAGGCTACGGCTCTGATTTTTGCCAGCGGCAAAATGTGCGTTACCGGCGTGAAAAGCACACACAATGCCACACTGGCCTGTAAGAAATTCGCCTACATTGTAGAGCGCGTCGGATATACACCCAAGGAGTTTATGGATTTTAAAGTGCAGAATATTGTGGGCACGGCAGATGTGGGATTTCCAATCAGGCTGGAGGGGTTGGTGTACGCGCATTCGGCCTTTGCCTCGTACGAGCCCGAGCTATTTCCAGGATTGATTTACCGACTGGTCAGTCCACGTGTGGTCTTTTTGATCTTTGTGAGTGGTAAGGTTGTAATTACGGGGGCCAAGAAAGAGTCGGATCTGAGCAGTGCCTTGGCGAAGCTATATCCTGTCCTCGTGGAATTCAAAAAGGTTCATGTTGCAGCCTTGCCTGGACTAGCCCCCGCCGCGGGTGCAGCCACACCAGCTGCCTCCACCACGAATGCCGCGTCTGAAAAGGATTCGCATCGTGAGATGGAAGAGGTGTAAGAACTAAATGGGTGCGTATGACTCTTCAATCGTACGATATACCATAGTTGACTGCAGCAACTATGGATTCCACTAGTCTAGCTACTAGCCAGCCTATGGTTGACATAAAACAGTATCACGCAGGTCTATCAAACTCATTTATAAACAATCAATGCTACCATTCTCTTGCGTTTATTTCACGTCAAAGCCTTCGGCCCGTAGGCAAATTTTGTGAGCTTCAATGAGTTTCTGGCAGTCCGGATCCTCTTCACCCTTCATGACGATGCATTCATCTCGTGGCAATTTTGTATCGGGGCAACAGCAGCAAATGGGCTTACCAGTCAGGATACCGACCTTTTTCTTGGGTGGTTCCTGTACAGAAAACCGAGGGGGTGGGTGAGTGTCGGTGTTCTCGCTGGTTTTGTGGTGGCGGAAGAGAAACTACAGTACAGGAGCGTTCCATCAGCTCTTGAATTAAACTTACCGGTGGTGCGGATGTGGATGCTCCTTGTCCCATAGTTTCAATATGTCGCTCTGCTATCTGTATCCTCTTAATCTACTGCGATATATTACTCTGCAAGGATCTACAGCAACGTCGGTCGTGAATTGTGGTGAGCTGGTTTGCGGTCCATCGAAAGAAGGGCGGGCGGGCGGGGGGAGGCCATGGCGGTTCGATCGGCTTCTGGCTTGGTCCGTTTCTTTCGACGATGAACGCGCGCGAAGTCCTCGATCACTCGCTGTAAGGTGTGACGGACGGACGATGGCCTTTTCCACTTTCCATGCGGCACGGATCGAAAAGTCCGAATCCATTCTGCTCCCTCACTCCTCGTGGAGCTTGGGAGTGACGTGGCCGCGCGGGGCGAGCCGCCGCGCTTCACTCCATCGTG
>Ga0307981_1001164_pt1 | contig 24346 bp, 27 predicted proteins | sample OrgLakmetagen987_FD_201849 | JGI IMG/M metagenome (GOLD analysis project Ga0307981, IMG submission 201849) | Saline water microbial communities from Organic Lake, Antarctica - #987 | ecosystem: Environmental > Aquatic > Non-marine Saline and Alkaline > Saline | place: Antarctica: Organic Lake... | reverse complement strand
CTCGCGCTCCTGGGCGGCCTGGAGCGTGAACAGGAGTCGCGCCCATCGCTCCATGCGGTCGTGAGACGACGTCCATGCGCCCTCCACCCATTCGGGGCGCACGTGGCCGTCGGGCCCGACCGGGGTTTCGAGGTCGCCTGCGTCGATCGCCTGGCTGAACAGATCGATGGGCTGGGCGGTGGGGATGGTGCTCGGGTCGAGCCCGTTGAGGTGCGCCCACACGACCTCGGGCCCGCTGCTCGAACCGCCGACGAGCATGCGGTGGACGGCGCCGAGATCCCAGCATCGTCGTGGTCGCACACCATCGATGCGGTGTCATGGTGTTGGGCGCTGTGGTGTTCGGCGTCGCCGTCGGAGCGGATGGTGACGGCTCCCTGCACCGGATCGACCGCCACGGCGACGAGTTCGGCCATCAGCCCCAGCCGAGTTCGTGCAACCGCTCGTCGTCGATGCCAGCGGCGTGCGCGACCTCGTGGATCACGGTCACGTACACCTCGTCTTCGAGGTCCTCGAGGTCGTCACACATCTCACAGAGCGCGAAGCGGAAGACCGAGACCACGTCGGGCCCCTCGTTGCCGGTCCGTTCGGTGTGGGGTACGCCCTCGTACAGACCGAGCAGGGTGGGCTCGTCGGGATGACGATCGACCACCTGCACCACCACGTTGTCGAGCACGTGCTGGAGCTCGTCGGGCAGTTCGTCGAGTGCGTCGGCGACCATCTTCTCGAAGCGATAGCGCGGGACCACATCCATCGCCACACGCTATGGCGCACAGCGCCTGCGGCTCGCCTTCAGAGGGCGGGAGCCATGGCGTCGCCCGGCAGCGGACCGTCGGGGTGCAGCGAGCCCTGGAAGCGGCGCATGCCCGCCAGCCAGCGGTCGCGGTCGGCGCCTTTGCGCTCGGCGTAGGTCGCCACGTCGGGGTGGGGGAGGACGAGGAACCGTTCGTCGCGCATCGCCTCGAGGCACAGCTGCGCGACGTCATCGGCTTCGAGCACGCCGTCGCCCGACGCCACGCCGCTGTCGGCATCGTCCATGCCGTCGACGTGCTGCGGGCTGTTCTTCACGATGTTCGTCCGCACGGCCTGTGGGCACAGCACCGAGACCCGGATCCCCTGGTGATGGTGCGTGATCGCGAGCCATTCGCCGAGCGACACCGCGGCGGCCTTGGTGATCGAATACGCCATCGAGCCGATCTGGGTGAGCAGCCCCGCTGCCGACGCCGTGTTCAGGAGGTATCCACCGCCGTTGGCGATCATCGACGGCACGACGGCGCGGGCCGCGTAGATGTGGGCCATGCAGTGCACCTCCCACATGTTCTGGATCGCCTCGGTGGAATCCTCGAGTCCGCCGACGGTGACGTAGCCGGCGTTCGACACGAACACGTCGATCGGCCCATGCGTGTGCTCGGTGTCCTCCACGAGTCGGACGATGGCTGCCTCGTCGCTCACGTCGAGTGCGACCGACGTGACGGTGTCGCCGAGTTCGTCGGCGACTCGGGCGGCCTGGTCGGCGTCGAGGTCGACCACGACCACGTGGCGGGCGCCTTCCGCCACCGCCGCACGGGCGATCGCTTCGCCGATTCCCGATCCGCCACCGGTCACGACCACGACACGATTGTTCAATTCCATTCGGTCACCGTGCCAGATCGGGTGCTGTCGACACGAACGCATGGCGCGCCGCGGGCGGGACCTCGCGTCGGTGGTGGTCGGTCGCTGCTGGGCACACGAAGCCGACGTCAGCGGTCGAGCAGATCCACCAGACGGTCGAGATCAGCGATCGTCGTGTAAAGATGGGGCGAGACGCGGATGCCGTTCGCTCGGTGGTCGACGCCGATCCCGTGCTGTGCGAGATCGTCAGCCGCACCGGCGTCGGCGCGCACGACGGCGGTGCCGCTGCGCAGTGCCCGGTCGTGTGGGCTGAGGACATCGCCACCCAACCGATCGACGAGATGGTCGGTCAGGAGGAGGTTGCGTTCGCGGATTGCTTCGATGCCGTACTCGTCGAGCGTGGTGATCGAGTGGGCAGCGACGAGGAACGGCAGGACCGCCGGTGTGCCGCCCCAGAAGCGCAGGGCGTCGGGGGCGTCGCGGTAGTCGTGGATGTCGAACTCGAAGGGTTGTTCGTGAGAGAACCAGCCGACATCGGTCGGCCGACTCCACTCGATGACGTCGGGTGATGCCCACAGCCAACCTGCGCCGGGACCACCGCTCAGCCACTTCACGCACGACCCCAGCACCACGTCGACTCCCCACGCACCCAGGTCGATCGGGAGCACACCGACCGACTGTGCGACGTCGACCGCGCTCAACGCGCCCGCCGCGCGCACCGTCGCTGCGATCTCTGCAACGGGCACCGAGGTGCCGGTGTTCGAGTGCACGTGGGTGATGACGGCGACGTCGACGCCGTCGAGTCGATCGGCCCAGCTCGATGGATCGCGCACGTCGACATCCTCGGGAATGAACCGGACTGCATATTCCGAGCGCTCGCAGACGAAGCCCAGCGACGGGAACGCGTCCTCGCTGATCAGCACGGTGGGCGTGTCGAACCGGTGTCGCAGCGCATCGAGCACCTTGGTGAGTCCGCTCGAGACGTTGCTCTGCGGGCAGATCGACGACTGATCCGTCGACAGCAGCGACGCCAGGGCGTTCCTGAACTCATCGATGCCGTGGAACCACCGGGGCCAGGCATCCGCAGTGCGCGCCTCCCACGTGTCGATGTAGTCGCTTGCGACCTGTCGGGCCCCGCTCACCGGGAGGCCGATGGAGTGGCTCAGGAGATAGGTGCCGTCGTGATCGACGAAGGGATGCATCATGCGAGCATCGCTCGCAGCGTTGCGATGTCCTCGTGGCGGGTCGGGATGTCGTTGCGGTCGGCGGCAAGTCGGCGGTCACGCAGACCCTCCAAGGCCCGCAGCAGCACATCGAGCGGCGGTCCACTGGCGGTGAGTCCGTCGAGGTGTTCGGCGGGGATCTGTTGGGCGGGGCGGGCGATGAATCCGACGACGAGTTCGTCGTGGTGGTGTGCGGCGGCCCGTCCGTGCGCATCGCACACTTCCAGGAATGCTGCGGTGTGGGCCTGGAACCACGGCTCGGATGCGTGGTCGCGTTGAGCGAGCAGCGAGTCGAGCACGTTCGGGTGGCGGAAGGATTCGTGGAGGCGACGTTGCTCGTCGGGGGTGAGATACGGCATCTTCTCCACGACGACCTGGCTGTAGGCCAGGTCGGTCGGGCTGCACAGTCCGAGCAGCATGTCGATCTGGTTGAACGCGGCGAAGTCGCCGGCGTTAGCGCCGCGATACTCCCGGGCGCCGACGCGATGGGGCTTGTAGTACGGACGGACACGGTGGAAGAAGTCGTCGACGTCGAGCTGCTCTCCCAGCACGACGTTCATCTCGTAGGCGTCTCGCAGTGCGTCTCGAGCGTGCCCGAGCAGGTTGAGCGTGGCCGGATGTGACACGCCCATCGGGTGGATCCGACCGAGTGCGTCGGCGGCGCGCATGTAGGCGAATGCGCCGCGGGTGTTGTGGTCGAGGAACAGCTTCTCGGCGGGAGCATGGGTGAACGTGCGGTACACGCCGTTCTCGGCACGGTTGTAGGTCTCCATGTGACTCGTCATGAACCGGGGAGCTGTTCCGAGCGACGCACCGAGGTGGAGTGCCAACGTCGATGCCTCGACCAGTGGGGATGTGCGCTCGCGTGACGGTTCGGTGATCTCGTGGCGGCGGCAGGCCGCCATGTAGTAGCCGACGTTGCCGAGCAGTTCGAACGCCCGATCGAAACCCTCGTCGGTGTTGCCCTCCTCGACCAGCGGCACGATGAGGTCACGCCCCTCGTCGTGCAACGCCACTTTCAGGTCGTCGCCCACTCCCTCCACGTTGGATCGATTGGGCTGGTCGGAGTACCGGTCTTCGAGCTCGGTGTTGAGGTCGATGAAGCGGCCCCGGATCCAGTCATCGAACGCTGCGACGCGAGGCGTGGTGGTCGAGTGTGGGTGTGCTTCGATCATGCGGTCTCCCTGTTCGAACGGTGCCGACCGGGTGATGTCGGGTCCGACCGGAATCCGGTGACCTGCGAGTGCGGTGCCACTTGGGTGAAAGCTAGCGTGACGTCGGTGAGCGATGCCGACCGACTCGCGCTCGCCGCCGACCGGCTCGACGAACTGGCCGACACCGCTGAATTGATGGGTGACGACCACACCGCCGGGGTGATGCGCGAACGCTCGTCCAGGCTGCGGGTTGCCGCGATGAACCTGCTGCCTCCTGGCTCGCCCGCTGCGAACGAGACCTGAGTGGCTCGACCATCGGCGCCGACGCGCCCGAGCGCGGCCCGGTTCGTCAACGTGACGCCGGACGCGCATCGGAGAATTCGCGGTTCCAGGATGCGACGCGCGCTGCATCGCGCGATTCGTAGGCGTCGATCGCCTCGGCCGAGGTCGCATGGAACGACGCCTCACGGTCCTCCGCCATTGCGGCGAGGCGCATCGTGTACCACGCCGTGACGCCTCCGGGCGGCGGTGTCGCGAAGGCGGGGAACTCCGGGTCGGTCGATTCGGGGCCCGACCAGTGCGCGGGGAGCGCAGGATCGAGGATCATGGAGCGTGCGAGCCCCACCAGGTCGACATCACCGGACCGGATCAGTTCGGCGGCCTCTCGACGCGTCTTCACGCCACCCGTCAGCATCAGCGGCACCGTCGTGGCCGTTCGGGCGCGACGTGCGAAATCGACGAAATATGGGCCCAATGACGCCCGATCCGAACTCGATGCAGCCCCAGGGAAATAGGTCCCGCCACTGATGTCGATCAGGTCGATCGATGCTCGGTCGAGGAGCTCGACCACCGTGAGCGCATCGCCGTCGGTGAGACCGCCTTCGAGTTGATCGGTCGCATTCAGCTTGACGCCGATCGCGAACGCCGGGCCCGTTGCGGCGCGGATTCGTTGAACGATCTCGAGCAGGAGCCGAGCCCGGTCCTCGATGCTCCCTCCGTACCGATCGGTTCGATGATTGAACAGCGGAGACAGGAACTGACTGAGCAGGAAACCGTGCCCGGTGTGCACTTCGACGCCGGTGAAGCCGGCGTCGAGCGCCCGCTGGGCAGCGAGTGCGTACTGCTCGGGGAGTCGTTCGATGTCGGCGACGGACAGTTCGGCACAGGACAACCCGTCGATGTCGAGCGCCGACGGCCCGGCAGGATGTGCGATCGGCTCGTGCGCCAACGCGCCGGCGTGGCCGAGCTGCGGCCAGAGATGACCGCGGTGGGCATCGGCGATGCGTGCGAGGTCGCGCAGGCGATCCTGCGCTCCTGGCCAGCCGAGTACGAGGTTGCCCGGCTTCTCTGCGAATCGCGGATCGACCTGGACCTCGCCGATGATCGCCAGTGCGGCGCCACCTCCCAACCAGCGTTCGTACAATCGCAGCTGCTGGGTGGTCGGGTGACCACGTCCATTCCCGAGCGAGTCGGACATCGCCGCTTTCACGATGCGGTTCGGCAGCACGAGGCCGCACGGCAGTTCGAGCGGCGTGCCGAGCACGGCTGCGTCGTCGGCTCCCTCGTTCACTGCGTCCGTCATCGCGCGTGCGCGCCGACCGGGTCCGGGTCGCCCGCCGACTCAGATCACCTTGAGGGCGTCGGAGTAGACCTTCTTCGGCTTCATCTCGACGGCGATCTGACGAGCGATTTCGTGGAACGCCTTGGCCGTCTCGGACTCCGGGTCGACCGCAGTGATCGGCTTGCCGTCGTCGCCGCCCTCGCGCAGCGCCTGCGTGAGCGGCAGCTTGCCGAGCAGCGGCACCTCGAGGTCGTCGGCGAGTAGCTGGCCGCCACCGGACCCGAAGAGTTCGTACTGCTTGCCGTCGTCTCCCGTGAACCACGACATGTTCTCGATGACACCGCGGACTGGCAGGTTGACCTTCTCGGCCATCGCAGCCGACATGGCAGCGACCTTCTGGGCCGCTGGCTGTGGTGTGGTCACGACGAACACCTCACCGCGCGGTAGGTACTGCGCGAGCGAGAGTGCGATGTCGCCAGTGCCGGGCGGCATGTCGATGAGCAGGAAGTCGGGCTCGTCCCAGAACACGTCGGTGAGGAACTGCTCGAGCGCCTTGTGAAGCATCGGGCCCCGCCAGATGACGGCTTGGCCCGCAGGAACGAAGTAGCCCATCGAGATGCAACGCACGCCCCACATCTCGGGTGGGAGGAGCATCTCGTCGATGACGACCGGCTCGCGGTCGGTGCCGAGCATGCGCGGTACCGAGTAGCCGTAGATGTCGGCGTCGAGCACTCCGACCGAATATCCCTGCTGAGCCAGCGCAACGGCGAGGTTCACGGTGACGCTCGACTTGCCGACGCCGCCCTTGCCCGACGAGATGAGCAGTGGCCGGGTCTTGGAGCCGGTCTTGGCGAACGGGATCTCGCGACCCTCGGCGTGTCCGTGCGCCTGGTTGGAACCGGCTGATGCGGATCCGCCGCCGCCGTGGACCATCTTGCGGACGTTCTCACGTTCTTCGTCGTTCATCGAGGTGAACTCGAGGTCGATCGACTCGACGCCGTCGAGCTCGGTGGCCGCCTCGGACACGCGCTTGGTGATCTCGCCTTTCAGCGGGCAACCGGGAATCGTGAGGGCCACGAGCACGCCCACGACGCCGTTGTCGCGGATCTGGACCGCCTTCACCATCCCGAGGTCGACGATCGATCGGTGGAGTTCGGGGTCTTCGACCGGCCGGAGCGCGTCGATGACCTGGTCCTCGGTCACGGGGGTGGTTGCCATGGTCCCAGTGTGGCGACAGGCCTGTGGTTTGCAACGCCGCGGACCCTTCGTTGGACCGATGAGCTTGAGTTTTGACCAGTTCCTGCCGACAATGGGGTGTGATCGATCTGCAATCTCTCGCGCAGCTGCGCTGTCTGCTGCTCGAAATGGATCGGTCCGGCATGATCATCGATGCGGTTGGCGGCCTCGACAAGGTGGCGGGGCTCGCTGCTGACGACTTCGTCGGCACCAGTCTGCTCGACGTCATTGCGCCAGCCGATCGTGCGGTGATCGAACAGGCCGTCCAACCCCCCGAGGAAAGTCCACCGTTCAATCGCCGACCCGTCCCGTTCGAGTTGACGCTGATCGGCAAGGAAGGTGCGTCCGAGCGCGTCGAAGTGCTCCCCACCGCCTTCGACCGCGCCAGTGGTCGCGGGTGGATCATCTCGATGACCCCCATCCGGCTTCGTTCGCCTGCCCACCATTTGGTCGACGTCGTTCTGGCCGGCCTCGACCCGCGTCGCGTTGCGGAAGAACTGGTCCTCAACGCCAACCTCGATGCATCCGACGACAGCGAACAAGCGTCGATCGAAGCGTTCGTGGTGATCCGATCCGGTGACGTCCTGCGCGAGGTCATATCAGCAGGCCGGCGGCCAGCGATTGCGCGTGCGCTGATCGACGACGAGACCCACCGGTCTTTCCTGGCCGGTCGCCGCCCTCGAGAAGTTCATTCGACCCTGACGGCTGATCTCGGCGAGCCCTTTGCATCAGCGTGCGCAGACGCGGGATTTCATGCCGCTCACATCGCGTATGCCGACGACGGAGAGGACGTCGAGTGGTGGGTGGTCTGGCTTCTCGACGACCCGGGATTCGCGATGAAACTCCTCAACGCCGACATCCCGCGACTCGCCGCAATGAGGGTGGTGGAACATGCGCTCGAACGCGACCGGGTCGAACGCGTCCTGCGAAAAGCATCCGTCACCGACTCGCTCACGGGGTTGCAGAACCGTCGTGCGTTGATCGAGCAAGCCGAGACGGTTCCGACATCGACGGGTGACGTCGTGGTGTTCCTCGATCTCGACAAGTTCAAGGCGGTCAACGACGACCACGGTCACCACGTCGGAGATGCCGTACTCGCCGAGATCGGGCTGAGGATCTCCGCGGTGTGCGAAGCCGACGCGACTGCAGCGCGGATCGGTGGTGACGAGTTCGTCGTGCTGATCCGCCATGCCTCCCTCGATGCGGTCGACTCGATCTTCTCTCGACTCCACGAAGCCATCACCATTCCGATCGACACGTCAGCGGGTCCGATCTCGATCAGGGCGACGATCGGGGTGGCCCGAGCGACCGACGGGATGGACCTGACGGGATTGATGCTGCAGGCAGACCTGGCCATGCTGTCGAAGAAACGATCACGCTGATTCCCGCAGCACCTGGTCTCGGCGAGGGTCGACGCCGGGTTCGGCCCGACGCTGCACCATGGCGGTAGCGTGCCACTCGTGGACGTACGTATCGGAGTCACCCAGGCCCCCCGCGAGATCAACATCGAGTTGGCCGACGACGCGGATCGAGCCGACATGAAGTCGCGGATCGAAGCAGCGCTCTCGGGCGCCTCGGATGTCCTCGCCATCACCGACAAGCGCGGCAACGAGTCGTTCGTTCCGTCGGCGAAGATCGCCTATGTCGAACTCGGTTCGCAAGAAGGCGCACGCAGCATCGGATTCGGTGGCTGACCGGCTGATTGAACGACCGAACGTACGGGCACTCCAGGTGGGTGCCGGTCCCGCGTTCGTCTGACATGAACAGCCTGCTCGATCTCGACCTCGTCTTCGTGACGGGCAAGGGAGGTGTGGGCAAGACCACGATGGCCGCAGCGCTTGCCGAGGTCGCAGCGCGTCGCGGCCAGCGGGTGCTCGTGTGCGAAATGGACGCCAAGGGTGCGCTGGCGACCGCATTCGAGGTCTCCGAACTGGACTTCGAGCCGACCGAGGTGGAGCCCGGCCTGTTCGCGATGTCGATGAGCACCGAGGAATCGCTGCGCGAATATCTCCGGCTGTTCGTGAAGATTCCGTTCATCGGGCGAATCGGGCCGCTCGCGTCGACCTTCGACTTCGTCGCCGACGCAGCCCCCGGCGTGAAGGAGATCCTCGCGGTGGGAAAGCTCTGCTTCGAGGTGAAGGAGCGTCACTACGACCTGGTGGTCGTCGATGCGGAGGCATCGGGGCACGTGATCAGCCAGATCGGTGCTCCCAAGGTGATCGCCGAACTGGTCCAGGTCGGTGTGGTGAGAGAGCAGACCCAGTGGATGCTCGACATCTTGGAAGATCCGGCGCGAACCGGAGTGGTGGTCGTGACCACACCCGAAGAGATGCCGGTGACCGAGTCGATCGAGCTCCTCGAACGGCTCCGGAGTGAGACGGGGACCCACCCGGCGGCAGTCATCGCAAATCGGGTGCTCCCGGCGATGTTCTCCCGTGCGGAGCAGCCGGTCGCCGCTTCGATCGCGGGCAACCCTGAATCGCTCGTCGCCGAGGTCGGCGCCGGTGCGATCGCGGTGACCGAGGCGAGCATGATCATCGAGGTACGTCGATCCATCGGCGCGGGTCACCTCGACCGGCTGCGTGAGGCGGTGGCCGGCATCGATTTCTTCACCGTGCCCGAGTTGTTCTCACGCGGCCGCGGCAGGCGCGAGGTGTCACTCGTGGCCGACGGGCTCGACGAGGAGCTCGGCTGATGGCCCGGCAGCGCACAGCCGCTCGGGTGCCCTCGCTGGACTCGATGTTGGCCAGTCGCGAAATGATTCTCGTGGCGGGTTCTGGTGGGGTCGGCAAGACCACGGTGGCCGCTGCGATGGGCATCGCTGCCGCGCAGCGACAGACCGGCAAGGTGCTCGTGCTCACCGTCGACCCGGCTCGCCGCCTTGCGACGGCGCTCGGACTCGAAGCCTTCGGCAACGCACCGAAACGTATCGACGACGCCGCACTCGCCGCTGCCGGGATCGAACTCCGCGGCGAACTCCACGTGGCGATGCTCGACACCAAAGCCGGGTGGGACGAACTGATCACCCGCCATGCTCCCGACGCCACCACCCGTGAGGCGGTGCTCGCCAATCCGCTGTATCGCAACATCACGAGCCGATTCGTCCACAGCCACGACTACCTCGCGATGGAACAGCTCCACGACCTGCACGCCACGGGCGACTACGACCTCGTCATCGTCGACACCCCGCCGTCGCGCAACGCGCTCACGATCCTCGACGCCCCGGGTCGCATGGCGGACTTCTTCGGGAGTCGGTTGCTTCGCTGGCTGACCGTTCCGTACCGATCACGGCTCTTCACGTTTGCGTCCAAGCCCTTCTACCAAGTCGCCGATCGGGTGCTGGGTTCACGATTCCTCCAAGACGTCGCCGACTTCTTCGTGCTGTTCCAACAGATGGAATCGGGGTTCGTGCGTCGGGCGAAAGAGGTCGAAGCACTCCTCGTCGATCCACGCACCGCATTCGTGGTCGTCTCCACCCTGGAAGCCGCACCTGCGCACGAGGCGCGGTATCTCGCCGAGGCGTTGGCGGAACGTAAGATGCCCCTCGGAGCGATCATCGCCAACCGTGTGCTACCTGCTCGGCTGGCCGCTCCTGCGGCGTCTGCCGCTGCGGACGCGCTCGCCGCACGAACCGGGGACCACTCGGACGGAGCGCTCGCCGACCGTGTCGCGTCGTCGCTCGATGCCGATGCCGAGGTGGTCGATCGGGTGTTGCAGCGAATGGCGGTCCGATTCGACGATCTCTCGATGGTGGCCGCTCGAGAAGCCGACCGTCGCAGTGAGCTCGCCGCGCTGGCACCGGTTGCCGTCGACGTCCCCTGGCTCTCCGGTGACATTCACGACCTCGCTGGACTGGCAATTCTCGCGGGTTACCTTCGCGGCACCGCTCATGCGCCAGACTCGGGAGTGTGACGCTGCTCGTCGACCTCTGCCGCACCCACTCGTCGCTCGATCGAGACGACATCGATCACCTGCACCGGCTGACCGCCGAGTGGGCCTTTCTCGCAGATCTGAGCTTCGGTGACCTGCTCCTCCACGTTCGTGCCGCCGACGATCGATGGATGATTGTCGATCAGGCTCGACCGGCCACGAATCAGACGATGTATGCCGTGGACTTCGTGGGTACCTGGGCGACGCAGACCACCGAACTCATGGATCGGGCCGCCCAGACCGGACACCTGACCGAAGGTGATGTCGAACTCAACCGGCCGGTTGCAGGTGACGGGGAGTCACACGCACGTGTGGTGGCGGTCCCGGTCCGGCACGGCGATCGCGTCATTGCTGTCCTCACCAAGGAGTGGGTCGTCACGGCGGGCCGCAACCTCGGCGATCTCGAACGCAACTACTCGTCGATCTTCGCCCAGTTCGCCCACATGATCGAAGTGGGTACCTTCCCGTTCCCCGGCCGGGTCGCAGACTCCAGCGCCGCCCCTCGTGTGGGCGACGGCGTGATGACGCTCGACGAGAACGCAACCGTCACCTACGTGTCGCCGAACGCGAATTCGAAGCTGCATCGCGTCGGCATCCAGGCGAACCCGGTGGGGATGCGCCTCGCCGAGCTCGGATTCCACGACGGCACGGCTCGCCAGGCCTTCGAGCGACGTGAACCGGTCATCGAGGAATTCGAACAGGGCCCGGACGTGACGCTGCTGGCGCGATGCGTCCCCACGCTGAGCGGCGGCGGCGGCGGCGACGACGCCGAGGTCACCGGTGGCTTGTTGCTGATGCGTGACGTCACCGAACTGCGCAAGCGCGATCGGCTGCTGTTGTCGAAGGACGCGACCATCCGCGAGATCCACCACCGTGTGAAGAACAACCTGCAGACGATCTCCTCGCTGCTGCGACTCCAGGCGCGTCGTCTCGAGAGCGATGAGGCCAAGGCTGCCGTCGGTGAATCGGTCAGACGGATCCGCACGATCGCACTGGTGCACGAGTCGTTGTCGCGTGAGCCGGGCGACGACATCGCTTTCATCGAGATCGTGCGGCCTCTGTTGCGGCTCGCCGAGGAAGGGCTGCAGTCACCGGATCGACCCGTGAAGTTCTCGGTGACGGGTTCTGGTGGTCGCGTGCCCGCACACGCGGCGTCACCGCTGTCAGTCGTGTTGACCGAGCTCTTGCAGAACGCCGTCGACCACGGGTTCCCCGAAGGCTCCGGCGGCGGTGACGTCGCTGTGGTGTTGAGCCACAACGGTCGTCACCTCGCACTGCGGGTGGTCGACAACGGTCGTGGCGTCGAACCGGGCTTCGACCTCGATCAGGCGAACGGCCTCGGCCTGTCGATCGTGAGGACATTGGTGACGACCGAATTGAACGGCACGATCGAGATGCGCCCGGCGACCCCCGGCGATCTGGTCGCCGTCGCGATCGACAGTGGTGGCACGCGCCGAACCGGCACGGTGGTCGAACTGATGGTCGAGACCGCAGAAGAACCCGACGTCGGCTGACCGCCGACGGGGTTGCGCCGCCTGCAGCGTTCGAAGGTCAGGCGGTGGCGTGGCGTGCGGCGCGAGCAGCTGCGACGCGCTTGCGTCGGATGACGCGCCGCTCTTCCTCGGTGAGGCCGCCCCAGATCCCCGAGTCCTGGTTGGTGTCGAGTGCGAACTCCAGGCAGTCGTTCGAGACCGAGCACTCGTCGCAGGTTCGTTTCGCGTGGTCGATCTGGACCAGCGCATTCCCCGTGGTCCCGACCGGGAAGAACAGTGCCGGGTCGGTGTCACGGCAGACGGCGTGGTCACGCCAGTCGTAATCGGCGGCCCCGAGAGCCAGGCTGGACGCAAGAATCGACACGTTCGGTTTCCCCCAAGAGGATGATTGGACTCCGGTCAGGTGCCGGAGTCGAGGTGGTGTGGCTCGGTCGTGCAGTGCAAAATCAAGCCGACGAGAACGTAGGCGCGTCCTGACCGAACCGCAAGAGGTGATTTGTGTGACGTGTGACCGTTGACTCAGCATCGCGGCGGATTTCCGATGGCGCGCTCCCCAGCGAGCGATACTGAGCACATGAAAGTGGTCGGTCATCGTGGGGCGTCCGGGAGCGAGCCGGAGAACACACCCCGAGCGTTCCTCGCGGCGGATTCGATGGGCGCCGACGGTGTGGAACTGGACGTTCGCCTCGCACGCAGCGGGTCGGGAGGGCAACGCCTCGTGGTGTTCCACGATCCACTCCCAGCCGAGCAGGAGGCCGTCGACGCGTTGGCGGGATTCGACGATGTGCTGGACGCATGCGGTGAACGGATGCTCGTCAATGTCGAGATCAAGAACTCGGCTGACGACGGCGGCCACGACCCGTCGTTCGCAGTGGTCGCTCCGACGCTGACAGCGATGGCGGCGCGAGGAGCGTCGTGGACGTCGCGCTGGTTGATCTCGTCGTTCGACCTCGACACGATCGACGAGTGCCGACGTGTGGCTCCCGAGATCGCGACGGCTTTCCTCGTCTCTGCGGCCACCGATGATGTGATTGCGCTCGCCGTGGAGCGTGGCCACGTCGCACTCCATCCATGGGCGCAGCTGCTCACCGAGGACCGGGTGACGGCGTGCCACGAGGCCGGGCTGATCGTGAACACCTGGACCTGTAACGATCCGGATCGACTCGTCGAGCTCGACGCGATGGGTGTCGACGGGGTGTGCACCGACGTACCCGACGTGGCGCTGGACGTGCTGGGGCGTGGTGGAGATCCGGCGGGACTCAGCCCGACCTGGGGAACACCAACTGGACCGCCTCGGGCACATGGGTGAACTCGAGGCGGGTGGTGTCGCCGAGGGCGTCGCCGTCGAGCTGATACGGGAACGGGGTGGCGTGTTGAACGACGAGTTCGCGCACGTCGGTTCGGATGTCGAGATGGGGGGCGGGCCGCACGCCACCCCCTCGCAATGCTCCGGCGAGTGACGCGAGGATCGCTCTGGCGTTCATCGTGGTGAACGTGATCGCCACCAAACCGCGGTCGAGTCCGGCATCGGGTGACAGGTCGAGGGGTCGGTTGCCGAGGTACGTGTACGGGTTGGTGTTCAACACGATCGTGAAATAACCGTCGTCGATCGGTTCGCCTCCGTCTCCCGACACGCTGAAGTGCGGCTGGTGACGTTCGTACCCGCGCGCCCACGTGGAGAGCCCGGCCGAGATGAAGAGCGGATGGCCGAGCCAACGCTTCAGCGACCCGCGTTGCTCGACCTTGCGCACCACGGCGGCGTCGAAACCGACCCCGGTGTGGAAACAGAAGTACCGGCCGTTGACCTGACCCAAACCGATGGGTCCGGGTGCCGCGTCGTCGAGCCCCCGCACCAGGTGTTCCACCGCCAGCACCGGGTCGTTCGGCATGCCGAGTGTGCGGGCGAACACGTTGGTCGACCCGCCCGGCAGGACACCCAGTGCGGTGTCGCTGCCGGCGATGCCCGTTGCGACCTCGTTGAGCGTGCCGTCGCCGCCGTACCCGATCACCACGTCGATGCCACGGCGAGCTGCATCGTGGGCGAAACGTGTGGCGTGACCCCGACGATTGGTCTCGACGACCTCGACGTCGTGCTGTCGGGTGCGAGAACGGAGCCCGTGACGGACGCCCTCGGTCAACCGCCGGTGGACGACCACCGTGTTGCGCGCCGTCACCGACGACGCGAACGAGTTGACGATGAGCATGATCTTCAAGCGAGACACGGTACCCACCAGCTGTGACCATCGACGGAACACGAGCTCCGACTGCGGCTCGAAGTTGACCGGCCGGTAACTTAGAGATCCTTATGAACGTGATCGTGTGTGTGAAACAGATCCCCGACCCGGCACTGCCGGGCGAGTTGGATGCCGACAACACGCTGAAGCGCGACGGCAAGCTCATCCTCGATGAGTCGGACAGTTACGGCGTCGAGATGGCGCTACAGCTCGTCACTGCTGCCGGCGGAGGCGAAGTGAGCTTGGTGTCCATGGCACCGAACGACGAGGTCAGCGGCCTGCGTACCGCCCTCGCCATGGGTGCGGTGAAAGCCGTGCTCGTGTCGGATCCGGCACTCGCCGGCGCCGATGCGCTCACCACCGCCAAGGTCTTGGCGGGTGCGGTCGGCAAGTTGGGCGACTACGACCTGATCATCGCTGGCACCGAATCGTCCGACGGCTACACGGGCACCGTCCCCGAGCAGATGGCCGAGGTGCTCGGCGTGCCGTCGGTGACCTTTGCCAAGACCGTTGCGGTCGACGGCGGGTCGCTCAAGGTCGATCGTCAGACCGAGTCCGGCTACGACGAGGTCACCTGCTCGCTCCCCGCCGTGGTCTCGGTGACTGCTGGCGTGGTCGAGCCCCGCTACCCCAGCTTCAAGGGCATCATGGCCGCGAAGTCGAAGCCGGTCGAGACCTGCACGGCTGCCGACCTCGGCGTCGAGTCCATCAGCTGGGCACAGTCCATCACCGCCGTCACCGACGCTCCCGCCCGCGAAGCCGGCGAGATCATCGAAGACGATGGCGAAGCATTCAACAAGATCGTCGAATTCCTCGACGGTCTCAAGGTCATCTGAGGAGTCTGATCATCATGAGTATCTCCAACATCTGGGTCTTCGCCGAGACCAACGCTGACGGTGCGGCCACTACGGCCACGCTCGAATTGCTCACCAAGGCCAACGCCCTCGGCGGCACGGTCACGGCGTTCGTCGTCGGCTCCGCCGGTGGTGCCGCAGCCACCTTCGCCGACCATGGCGCTGCCAAGATCTACGAGACCGGTGATCTCGCCGGCGCACTGCCCGGCGTTGCCGTCTCGGCAGCAATGAAGGCCGTCATCGACGGTGGCGACTCACCCGACCTCGTCATGTTCCCGCAGAACTACGAAGGCCGTGACGTGATGTCACGCCTGTCGGTCAAGCTCGACCGCACGGTGCTCACCAACTCCACCGACATCGCCGTCGATGGAGACACGGTGAACGTCACCACCCCGATCTTCGGTGGCATGAAGCTGGTCACCTCGACCTTCACCGGCGAGGCGCCGTACCTCGCAGCGTTCCGCCCGAAGAGCTTCGAGCCCGCCGGCGGCGTCGGTGCAGCTGGCGAAGTCGTTGCAGCCCCCGTCCCGGACCTCGGCACGACCGGCGGCGCCACCGTCACCGCCGTGCACGTCGAAGAGACCTCGGGTCCCAAGCTCGACGAAGCCGCAGTGGTCGTCGGCGGCGGCCGTGGCCTCGGCGAGGCCGACAAGTTCGACATGGTCGAGGATCTGGCGAAGCTGCTCAAAGGTGCGCCCGGTGCATCACGAGCGATCGTCGACGCCGGCTGGGTTCCGTACAGCTACCAGGTCGGACAGACCGGCAAGGTCGTCAAGCCGACCGTGTACATCGCTGCGGGCATCTCTGGTGCCACCCAGCACATGGTGGGCATGAAGGGCTCGAAGAACATCATCGCGATCAACAAGGACAAGGAGGCGCCGATCTTCGGTGTCGCCGACCTCGGCATCGTCGGTGACGTGCACAAGGTCATGCCTCAGCTGTTGGAAGCCTTGAAGGCTCGCGGTTGATCCGCTGATCTGAACCGAATCGATCGAAGGCCGGGCCGCACAGCCCGGCCTTCGTCGTTTTCCACGATCAGGCGTGGTCCTGGGCGACGAGTGCCCACGCAACGCCGTTGTCCGGATCTTCGACGGCGAGGTGGATCGACCAGCCGACATCGGGTTCATGGGCATTCCAACGGAACCAGCGGAGGTCGCCGGCAAGATCGCCGAGTTCGTCAGGATCGACGGGCCAGTCGTCGAGCAGATCACCGAGCGCAGCGAGCAACCACCACGCACCGAACCTGCCCGCAGCTGCGCCGCGTCGACGACCGTGCGCACCACCACTTGCTCCCGCCCACGCGAGCCAGGCGAGCGCTTCTTCGGCATCGAGCTCGCAGACCCGTGCTCGTCGCAGACCCAGCGCACCCAATGCCGCTGCGACATCTCCCGACACGCACACGGTCTCTGCTCGACCGTTGGAGGAGGTGATCCACGGTTCGACGAGTTCTCGCAGTGCCAGTTCGACATCGTCGTCGAGTTCCTCCGAACCAGTCGTCGGCTCGACCTCGAGCCAGTCGTCGGGACGATCGGGAGCTGGGAATTCGGCACCCGCGTCGCTGTACACCGCCACCGGGTAGGTCGGTTCCCACGGCTGGAGCTCGACGGGAATGTCGAGCACGGCAGCCAGATCGGCAGCCCCGGGGTCGATCCGTTCGCCGCGGATTGCTCGCTCGTGCGCGACGAACGATGCACGGGGACCCAGATCGAGGAGGGGAGCGAGGTCGGACCACGAGTGGTACTGCGCAGCCACCTCGGTGAGTGGACCGATCGTGAAACGGCCCGACAGCCCGTCGGTCTCGTCGAGCACGACGGCCACGTGCTCCACGTCGGCGAGCAGCGCGAGGCGGTACTCGGCAAGCGTGGCTGCCGGCCACAGCTGGCGCCCGGTCGCAACCGCTGCCCGGGCACGATCCCGAAGGCGGAGCAGGCCCGGCCAGTCCCTGGTGGCGCACCGATCGTCGATCATCCGCACCAAGGCGTCGAGATCACCGGAGTGGATCAATGCATCGAGGTCGTTGTCCACCATCGCGTCAACCTACGCCCGAGCGGTCCGGGTCCCCGTACGCCACGCCGCAGGCTTGCCCATGGGGGACCGAGGGGCGACTCCGGCCCGCGGTCACGGGTGGCGCAGTGCGATGGTGATCCAGCCGTCGTCGCGCTTGCTCACTCGTGGCACCAGCGGCCCCAGCGCGTCGAGGACGTGCTGGTGATCTGCCTCGAGGATCCCGCTGATGATCAGCCATCCGCCCGGTGCGGTGACCCGGACCAGGTCGCCGGCGAGTGCGACGAGCACCGGGGCGAGGATGTTGGCGACCACCACGTCGAAGGTCTCGTCGATGTCGGCGAGCGGCGTGGTGTCGACGTCGATCTGTCCGAGGACATCGTTGAGCGCAGCGTTGTGGAGTGTGGCCGACACTGCGGCGTCGGCCACGTCGATCGCCCTGACCCGCTCGACCCCGTGCTGAGCGGCTCGGACAGCGAGCACTCCGGTGCCGCACCCGACGTCGAGGACGGACGAGACGACGGCGGGGTGATCGGCGGACTCGATCGGGCGGAACGAGTCGTGGAGGACGTCGACCAGCACGGCCATCGAGCCCTTCGTGGTCGGGTGGTCGCCGAGCCCGAATGCTGATCCGGGCTCCACGAGGGTGACGTGATCACTCGTGCGGACGTCGGGGTGGTCGCCAATCCAGCTCGGGACCATCACCATCGCCGAGTGGTACCGGATCGGTGCAGCGTGTTCACGCCATTGGTTGCCGGTCGCCGTGGTGACCTCGTCCACCCGCCACGTCCACGCCGGATCGAAGGTGGCGACGGCCCGATCGATCGATTCCGGCTCGTTGCCAACCGACGAGGTGATCTCGACCCGACCGTCGGCGACGTCGACTTCGCTCACACCGCGCACCCCGAGCTGCCAGAAACGATCGCTGACGAGATCTGCTGACTCGGCGGGCACCGACACCACGATCATTCGCTGAAACGTGTCGGTGTCGACGCCGTCGGTGTTCAAGCCATCGACCGGGACCTCGGTCACACGAGCGGCCAGGGGTATCGACGCCCGGTCGGGTCGGTCGGGAAGCGGCGTTCCTTCACCATCCAGGCGGCTCGACCCTGGATCGCCTCGACCTCGTCGTCGGCGAGGAGCGCGGCGATGTCGTCGGGGACGGCCTCGACCAATCGGTTCGCGCCGGCCAGCACACGATCGGGGAGTGGTTCGTCACCGAATTCCCAGATGACCGTTCGCAATTTGTATTCGGTGGCGAAACAGAGTCCGTGGTCGATCCCCCAGACCGTTGCGGCTCGCTCGGGGGTCCCGGGGACCAGCAGGCAGTGCCCACTCTTGCGATCGGTGTTGTTGGCCAGGATGTCGAGCGCTGCGAGGTCACGCAAGCGGTCGTGGAGCTCCGGCATCGACTCGAACACGGTGAAGTAGTGCTCGGTGTGGTCGGCAACGGCGAACCACTGGAACGAACCCTCGCCGACGGGGCCGTCGCGCAGCACCGTCGGCGGCACGACGCCGAGCCCCAGGAACTCACTCAGTCGGTAGGCCGCGACCTCACGCCGATGCAGGCCCGGCTCGAAGTCCCAGAGCGGGCGCTCACCGCGCATCGGCTTGTAGATGGCGGGGTGGGAGCGCCCCTCGTGGACGACATGGACGAGGAACGTCGCATTGGAGCTGTACGGCATGCGGCCCTCGACCTCGACGTCACCACGCAGGAGGTGTTCGATCGGATCGTCCACCTGGTCGACGCGAAGTTCGACGCCCTGGGGTTCCTCTGCTGCGTGGGGGTCGCCGTCCGTGGCGTCTCCGAGTTCGCTCACGCGTTCAGTTCATCCTGGGGCAGGCGTGTCCGTCGGGGTCGATCGGCGCCGAACACCATTGGCATTCGGGGCGACCGGACTCGATGATCTTGGAGGCGTGCATCGCAAAGGCGGTGGCCTGGCCGCGAGACAGATAGACGCGCACATGGCCTCGTGCCTCGTCGTCGATCATCTCACCCTGCTCGTCGAACTCACCGACCTCTTCGAGCTGGAGCAGGACCTTGTCGTTGGAACGGTCGTAGCCGAGCCCGATCGGTCCGAGCACGAACACCGGGTCGACCGGGTCGGTGAGCTCCATTGCACCGGGAATCGGCTTGTCCTCGGCCGGCGGGAGGTCGGCGAGCACCTTGTCGAGGTACTGCGCGATCGCAGCAGCTTGCTGCTTCTCACACTTCACGGCGACCCGGGTGCCATCGGCGCGGATCTGGAGGAAGAAAGTTCGTGCACCCGGGCGACCCTGGGTGCCGACGGTGAACTTGTCGACGTCGTCGAATTCGTGGAACACGGTCATGAGGGCTCCTGATTGGGATCGTTCATCGGCATCAGGCCGGTCGGAGTTCGGTGAGCGGTCGGCCCGTCGAATTCACTGCGAGGACGATCGGACCGCCGGCATGCCAGGTGATCGCACTCACCGACGCCGGGCTGATCACGATGCGCTGGAAGAGGTCGAGGTGGGTGCCCATCGCGTGGGCGACTGCGGCCTTGATCGTGTCGGCATGCGAGACGCACACGATCGTCTCGCCGGGGTGCTGGATGCGGAGTCGATCGAGGGCGGAGACCATCCGGGTCTGCATCTCGGTGAAGCTCTCGCCGTTGGGAAAGCGGAACGTCGACGGAGCGCGTTGCACGGTCTGCCATTCCGGCAGCTTGTTGAGCTTGACCAACTCCTTGCCGGTCCAGTCACCGAAGTCGCACTCGAAGAGCCCCCGGTCGATCTTGGTCTTCAGCCCCAGCGCGTCCGAGATCGGCTTCGCGGTCTCCTTGGCGCGTTCGAGCGGCGACGAGTACACCGCCGACACCTTCAACTCCGCGATGCGGAGTGCCGCGATCTTGGCCTGCTCCACACCCTGCTCGGCCAGGTGGAGGCCCTTCGCCCGACCGGGCAACACCTTGCCGGTGGTGGGGGTCTGGCCGTGACGGACCAGCAGGATGGTGGTCGGCTGCGGGGCCTTGGTGGCCTTCTTGCGTGACGCCGTCTTCTTGGTGGCGGACCGTTTCGACGACGTGGGCCGTGACTCCGGAACGGAGGTGCGGCTCGCAGGACGCTTGGTGGCAGCCTTCTTGGTGGCAGCGCGTTTCGTGGTGGAGGCAGAGTTCGTCTTGGACATGAGCCCTTCCGAATCTACTGTCCTGTGTCGTGGGAGCGCTCGTCGGGCCGGGTTCGGAGTGGGAACGAGAGGTCACAGCGTGTCGAGCGTGCCCTCGTCTCGTCGAGTGGCGCGAGCAGGTTGCCCGGGACAAGCGGGCCGCGTTTCGTGACGAGGACTACTGGGGTCGGCCTGTACCCGGTTTCGGGGACCCGGCAGCGCGCATCGTGATCCTCGGGCTCGCTCCGGCGGCGCACGGAGCGAATCGGACCGGTCGGATGTTCACCGGTGACCGCAGCGGCGACTGGCTGTTCCGGGCGATGCACCGCGCAGGTCTGGCGAATCAGGCGGAGGCCACGTCGGCCGACGACGGGCTCGAACTCACCGATGCGTGGGTCACCTCGGCGGTGAAATGCGCTCCACCGGACAACAAGCCGACGACCGTCGAGCGCGACCGGTGTGCGTCGTTCCTCACCAGTGAGATGGACGCACTCGCGAACAAGCGGGTCGTGCTGTGCCTCGGCGGCTTCGGCTACCAGGCCGTCACCACGTTCTTCGGGGTCCGACCCCGTCCCAAGTTCGGCCACGGGGTCGAGGTGTCGACCGAGATCCACGGCGCAGTCGGCCCGACGCTGCTGTGCTCGTTCCACGTCAGCCAGCAGAACACCTTCACCGGACGACTGACCGAAGAGATGCTGGATGCGGTGTTCGCGCGGGCGACCGAGATCGCCGGATCCTGATCACCCGCTCAGGCGAATGCGTCGGCGAGCGCCTGAGCTGCTGCTGCGTGCGCAGAGCGGGCGTCGGCAACGAGGTGGGGAAGTGAGAAGAACGCGTGGATCTCGCCCGGGTAGTGCAGGTGATTCGTGCTGACGCCGAGTGTTGCGAGCCGGTCGGCGTAGGCCACGCCCTCGTCGCAGAGTGGATCGAATCCGGCGGTCACGACGAATGCCGGCGGCGCAGCCGACAGCACGTTGTCGGCTGCGAGGAGCGGTGAGACACGCGGATCGTCGGCCGTTCCCTCGTCACCCGACAGGTAGTGGTCGGTGAACCAGCGCATCGATGATGCGGTGAGCAGGTAACCCTCGGCGTTGTCGACGTAGGACCGGGTCGACATGTTGCAGTCGGTGACCGGATAGACGAGCAACTGCAGGGCCAGCGGGACCACGGCTTCGTTGGCCACCACCGCAGCGATGTTGCCGCCCGCCGAGTCACCACCGACCGCGATCCGGGTCGGGTCGATGCCGAGCTCGGCGGCGTTCGCTGCAGCCCACACGGTGGCCGCAATGCAGTCGTCCAGCGCAGCGGGGAACGGTGCCTCGGGTGCGAGGCGGTAGTCGACGCTCAGGACTGCGTGGCCGGACCTGCTGGCGAGCGAACTGCACACGTTGTCGTGTCCGTCGATGCTGCCCATCACCCAGCCACCGCCGTGAAACCACACCAGCAGTCCGGTCGGTCCGTCGGAGGGTTCGGGCAGGTACAGGCGGGCGGGCACGCCTCCGGCATCGAGGTCGCGCATCTCGTGACACGGGTCGAGGATCGGTGGGATCACCGCGGTGCGTGTGGCCCGGGCGTCGGCGGGCAGTTGTGAGTCGAGCGGTGGTGCGCCTGCCTCGGCCATCAGGTCGAGGACGCGTCGAGCGTCGGCGTTCAGCGGCATCGGATCATCCTGGCAGTACCATGTCGCCCCTGTGAAGGCGAACCTCGACACCCCGATCGAATCCACCGTGGCCACCTCGTCGCGCCGGCGCCGGACTGTGGCGGCAGCGCTCGTCGGGCTGCTTGCGCTCACCGCATGCACGTCGGATCCGGGTCCCCGTCGCGTCGCCGAGGACATCATCGAGGGCGAGTACGAAGAGGGCAACATCACCGAGGCCGAGCACGACTGCATGTTCGCCGTGCTCAAAGACGACTACTCCGAGGACGAGCTCGTGACGATCGCCGAGTTGATCGAGAGCACCAACGAGGCGAACGTCGCCGAAGGCGAAGCCGAGGTGGCGCGGCTGCGCAACGACCTCTCCGCCTGCACTGCTTAGGTCCGCTCGGTCGATGGTCCGCTCGGTCGATGGTCCGGTGGTTCCTGCGCCGACGCGCCCTCGTTCCTCGGGACGATGTCGGCTCCGGCACCCCCGGACCATCGACCTCGCTCTGCTGCTGACTATTCGGGCGGCTTCGCAGGCTGCTTTTCCTCTGGCTTGTTCTCGGCTGCTGCCTTCTTCTTGGGGGGTGGGACTCCGACTGCTGGTGAGGGGTCGGCGGTTTTTGGCCAGCGGCGGCGGCTGACGATCGAGAGCAGTCGCAGAAGGCGCATCGCGGTCTCGTCCTCCTGGGCCGGCTTGGCCTCGATCACGCCGTCGGCGATCATTCGCTCGATGATCTCCTCGCCGAGTTCGGTGCGGGCGATGGTCAGCGTCCAGTCGTTGCTCTCACCGATACCCCCGGTGGCGATGTCGGAGTGCTCGGCGGCGAAATCGGGGCACGTGGTGCAGCCCTGACGGGTCCAGGCGTGGCATTCCTTCAGGTTGATCTCGTGATACGAGCCGTCCTTCATCCAGATCTGGAAGACGCCCTTGATGTTCATTTTCACCATGTCCTGCTTCTTCAGGCCGTACTTGGCCTCGAAGAGCTCCTCGAAGATGGCGTCGTCGAAGGTCTTGGAACAGAGCAGGCCGATGTTGACGACGAACGGTTTGGAGACCTTGCCGGCCTTGCGGTCCCACATCACCGGGGGTGACGAGGTCTGGCATCCCATCCCGACGAGTGCGAGACGTTCGAAGCCACGCTCACGAGCCTCGGGCAGCGCGAGCGGGTTCGCGCAGTAGGTGTAGCGGGACCCGGCGGTGGCCAGGATCTCCTCTTTCGTCTCCACGACGACCGGCTTGGCCTTCCACGCGTCGTCCTCCTCCACACCCGATACGAGTGCTGCGTCCACGTAGTCGTTCTCGCGCAGCCAGATGAGCAGCGCCGACACCAGCCCGCCGTCCTGGCCGTGGTCGTGGACCGTGGCGTCGGTGGCTCGGGTGAGGTAGAGCTGGCGCCAGATGCCGGCCATCTCGTCGGGCTCGCGCACCCGACCGAACAGGTGCATGTCGGCAGCGGGCTCCCACGCCCGGAACCGTGGGCAGGCCCGGGTGCACGTGGTGCAGCCACCCCCCGCGCCGAAGCCGTGGACGCAGTTGTCGAGGCCCAGTTCCTCCTCGAGGTGGAACGGGATGTACTTGCCTTCCTCGTGTTCGTAGCCGATCACGTCGTGCGGGCAGGTGACGACACATCCGGCGCACCCGGTGCAGAGGTCCTTGGTGATCACCTCGTCGTAGAGCTCTTTCCACTGTGCAGTCCAGCGGCCGTCCTTGTCAGCGAGCAGGTTCACCGGTGTCTCGACGCTGGTCATGGCGCGACTGTACGCGTTTGTCGTGGGCCGCCCGGAATCCCAGCGGATCAGGCGAGCGACCACACCTCGAACGTCGCTGGAGGGTCGGCACGTAGGATCGAATGGTGGCAACCGCTCACGTGATCCAGACCAGATTGGCCGGCGCCTTCGCGATGGCGGTCGTGGGCGCTCCTGGCGCGCAGGAGTCGGCCGATCCGTGCTTCGAGGAACTCGGTGACTGTCCGAATTCGCTCGACGGCGGTGCCGGAGGCGTCGCATGGGAAGCGATCGCCATCGGTGCAGCGTTCCTCGGTGTCCTCGTGTTCGGACTCCGTGCGATCAAACGTCAGCGCGACGAGGGTCGCCGCAGCAAGTTGCCACCGATCGGCTGAACGGTTCGGCTAGAGGGCGTCGGAGCCTTCTTCGCCGGTTCGGATCCGGATGACCCGATCGACGGACGTGACCCAGATCTTGCCGTCGCCGATCTTGTCGGAGCGTGCAGCTGAAGTGATCGCGTCGATGGCGGCATCGACGACGCCGTCGTCGACGACG
>Ga0307981_1001163_pt1 | contig 24347 bp, 22 predicted proteins | sample OrgLakmetagen987_FD_201849 | JGI IMG/M metagenome (GOLD analysis project Ga0307981, IMG submission 201849) | Saline water microbial communities from Organic Lake, Antarctica - #987 | ecosystem: Environmental > Aquatic > Non-marine Saline and Alkaline > Saline | place: Antarctica: Organic Lake... | reverse complement strand
AGCTGGCGATCAAAGGCGTTGAATCTGAAAAGGTCTAAACGATTGCGGCACGTAGGTTGCACGACGCCACAAAGATCGGACCCTAAGTGGTTACTGGGCCGCAGGTGTGGGCGATACTGGGTTCGAACCAGCGACCTCTTCCGTGTCAGGGAAGCGCGCTACCACTGCGCCAATCGCCCAGCTGTGAAGCTGGAGGTGAAGACGGGATTCGAACCCGTGTACGCGGCTTTGCAGGCCGCTGCCTCGCCTCTCGGCCACTCCACCAGTACAGGGGCCTAAACCTCTGAGAGCGGATGACGAGATTCGAACTCGCGACCCCAACCTTGGCAAGGTTGTGCGCTACCACTGCGCCACATCCGCATGCTCTTTTTCAAGAACTAGATAACTATGCCATAAAAAAGACCTTGGCGAATGCACAAAGGCGGGAGAAAGATCTCCCGCCTTTGTGCATGTTCGAATCTAGCTTGTTACTTAACCTCTGAAGCTTGACCTGCTTCCTGGCCGAAGCTGTAAGCAGCTTCGCCGTGGACAACTGAGTCAACGCCAGCAATTTCGTCTTCACTCTTGACTCTGAAACCAACGGTCTTCTCGATTGCGAAGCCGATGATTAGAGCAAGTATGAAGCTGTACGCAAGCACTCCGAAGGCAGCAATCGCTTGAACAACTAGCTGACCGGTACCGCCACCCATGAACAATCCGGTATCAATTGCGAATAGGCCCAAGAACAGGGTTCCAGCCAAACCGGAGACCAAGTGGATACCGACAACATCTAGAGAATCGTCGTAACCGAGCTTGTACTTCAAGTCCACTGCGAGTGCAGAGAGCCCACCAGCTAGTACTCCTAGCACAAGTGCAAAGACTGGAGTTACATTTGCACATGCCGGGGTAATGGCAACGAGTCCTGAGATTGCTCCCGAAGCAGCTCCGACGGATGATGGTTTGCCGTCCTTCATCTTTTCGATAATTAGCCAACCAACGATGGCCGCAGCCGTTGCCCCAAGAGTGTTGACCGTAATTAGCCCGACGTTGGCCATTCCGTTTAGGAACTCAGCACCGACGTTGAATCCGAACCAACCGAACCATAGAATTCCTGCACCCAGAAGGACTAATGGGACGTTGTGTGGCTGCATGATTCCCTTAGCGAATCCGAAACGCTTACCAAGAACGATAGAAAGTGCTAGAGCTGCTGCTCCAGCATTGATGTGAACTGCAGTTCCACCGGCGTAGTCGATGACAGCCGGTAGGTCCAGCATGGTGCCCAGTTCCATAATCCAGCCGCCACCCCACACCCAAGCTGCCACTGGGAAGTAACCAAATGTCGCAAATAGTCCGGCGAAGATCATCCATGAGCCGAACTTCGCACGATCTGCAATGGCTCCTGAGACAAGTGCGACGGTGAGAATTGCGAACGTGGCACCGAAGGCCGCACCAATTAGGCCATCGTTGTCAAGCCCCTCAAGGCCGAAGCTTGTGAATGGGTTTCCAGCGAAGTCCATTGGGCTTTCAACAGCGGACATGCTGTAGCCGTAAAGGACCCACAGCACACCCACCAACGCTATTGAGCCAAAGCTCATCATCATCATGCTCACTACGGACTTGGCCTTGACCAATCCACCGTAGAAAAAAGCCAAACCGGGGGTCATAAGTAGTACCAGGGCTGTCGCGGTTACCGCCCAGCTAAGTTCTCCTGTATCTAACATTTGTTTTACCTTTCCTAATAGGTTCAAAGCGTTCGAATTTATAAGAACACTCGTGACAGCATTCCTCGTCAAGGTTTCAAGCAGGCACTCGCAATGTTTCCATCCGGTTACATTTACCTTGTTTGCTGTTGCGAGAGCCGAGAAGATGGCGCAAGGTATCCTTTTAGAGTCAAACGACTTGGAGACTTATGAAAAGCGATCGTTCCGCCGCGTTACTTTTGATGGCTGCGGCAGTTCTTGGGATTGTTGTTGCTAATAGCCCCTTTGGCCCCGCGTTTCTGGATTTCAAATTCACGTACGTCGGCTTCGAATCAATAGGGCTGAGCCTAACTGTCGAACACTGGGCCAGCGATCTGTTGTTAGCAACGTTTTTTCTGGTGGCCGGCCTAGAGCTGAAATATGAACTCGTAAAAGGAGTGCTATCAAAGCCCGGTAGCGCGCTAGTGCCGGTACTCGCGGGTATGGGTGGCGTAGTTGTCCCAGCGCTTATCTACGTGGCATTCAACTGGGGCACCGACTACCTGGAAGGTTGGCCCATCCCAACTGCCACCGACATAGCCTTCGCCCTTGGAATCCTTGCAATCTTTGGCCGTGGTCTTCCTAAATCAGCAAGAGTTTTTCTTCTAGCACTGGCAATCTTCGACGACCTGGTTGCAATTTTGATAATCGCAGTCTTCTTTACAAAGGACGTCCAAGTTCTGTGGCTAGGAGCGGCAGCTATCATCGCCGGCCTGCACATTTTGGCCGAGAAGTATGGAAAGCTGCCGATAAATTACATCAGAGTTGTGACATTTATCTTGCTTTGGTACACCGTCTACCAGTCCGGGGTTCACGCGACCATCGCGGGTGTTGTTTTGGGCTTGATCATTCCAAGCAAAAAAACACACTCTCTGGTTGCGAAAATTCAGCCTTGGACCAACACCATCTCGCTGCCGATTTACGCATTCTTTGCGGTGGCAATTGCTCTACCGACTTTCGATGGAGCGTTCTCCAGTGTGTTTGTGGGTATCGCCGTGGCGCTTCCGGTGGGCAAGATACTCGGCATCACAGCTTTCGCAATCTTGGCGAACCGTATAGCTAAAAAAGCCGATCGACTAGACCTCGAGTCTCTCGACTTCTTAGCGATAAGCGGTTTGGCAGGCATAGGGTTCACCGTTTCTCTTCTGATGACAAACTTGGCCTTCGCCGATACTCAGTACATCCTCGCTGAGGCTACGTTGGCGGTTATTATGGGTTCATTGGTCTCAATGGCCTTTGGTGGCTGGCTATCGCAGGTTCGAGGCCGCTACCACACACGCAAGCGCCGCGCGGAAAAGGCAAGGGCTAAGAAAGACTAGTAAGTGCGCCCATCCTCGAGATGGTTCGCAGGTATTTTTTACGGTAGCCGCCGGACAACATAGATTGAGAGAAGACCGCAGTAAAAGCTGTGCTGCCCGAGGTTCTAAGCGGGACTTGAAATTCATACATGCGATCCACGAAGGCAACCAGTCTTAGCGCGTGGACTTGATCATCTAATTCAAAAACATTAGTTATTCCAAGCGCCCCAACATTGGCGACCAACGCTCGATATTTGGTTGGGTGCAGAGTACTCAGATGTCCAAGTAACTCTTCGAAACCATTACTAAAACTGTCTTTGTGATCTCGTAGCCAAGATTCAAGTGACTTGGAATCAAGAGTTTCAGATTGAGAATCGATGTCGCGATGCCGGAAATCTTCACCGTCTACTGAAACAATTCGAAACCTGTCACCAAGTCCCTTTATTTCTCTTTGAAAATCGCTTGCTGCAAACCGTCCGTCGCCGAGGGCATTTGGAGGCGTGTTGCTGGTGGCCGCAAATCGGGTTCCACTGGCTTCGAGCTCTTTGAGGAGTCTGGACATAATCATCGTGTCGCCTGGGTCATCGAGTTCAAACTCATCGATGCAAATTAGGCCATATTTTCGTAGCTCTTGAACCGTCTGAGCAAAGCCCAAGTACCCAACCAGGCTTGTGTATTCAAGGAAGCTACCGTATGCCTTAACCCCGGAGTAGCTGTGCCAAATCGACGCAAGCAAGTGAGTTTTGCCAACTCCAAAGCCGCCGTCTAAATAGATGCCAGGAAACTTTTCTGACTTTGAAAACAATCTTTTCTTCGGGCCAAAGACAAATTCTTTGCACAAGCCCAATGCGATCGACTGACTTTCAAAGTTTCTATCGGGCCGATAGCTGTCGAAGCTTGCGTCGTTGAACTCTGGTGGTGGCCTCAGCTGTCTTATAAGCTCTACCTTAGAAACCTCGGGACGCCTTGTCAGCAGGGAATAGGGCTCACCCAAATCGTGTTCCGTCAATGTAAGTGCCCTTCGTCAACATAATTGTAGGTAATGAATAGGAGACTCATGGACCAGCTCGTCAAAATAGCAGAGTACGCCAACCCCGACATATTGGTGACTACCCAGTGGCTGAAACAGAACTTGGACAAGGTGATCGTTGTTGAGTCAGACGAGGACATCCTGTTGTATGAGACCGGCCACATACCCGGATCTGTGAAACTTGACTGGCACACCGAGCTCAACCACCCACTTCGTCGCGATTACTTGGAGAGCGCTCAATTCGCAGAACTCATGAACATCAAGGGCATTGGCAGACAAGACACTGTTGTTCTCTACGGTGACCGTTCTAATTGGTGGGCAACGTACGCATTCTGGGTCTTCAAGCTATTTGGTCACGAAAAAGTTTTACTGCTAGATGGCGGCAGAAATAAGTGGATCGCCGATGGCGGCGAACTAACGAAAGACAAGCCAACATTTTCCAGCAAGGACTACCCAGTTGTTGAGCGAAATGACTCCGAAATACGCGCTTTCCGCGACGAAGTTCTTGGTCACTTGGGTAAGCCCATGGTCGACGTACGTTCACCCGAGGAATACTCTGGTGAGCGCCTCCACATGCCAGATTTCCCGAATGAGGGCGCCACCCGTGGCGGTCACATTCCAACTGCTGCCTCGATTCCGTGGTCCAAAGCCATTCAGCAGGATGAAACCTTCCGTCCGATTGCGGAACTGGAAAAGCTTTATTTCTCGGACACCGGTTTTGATCGGGATTCAGACTTCATCGCCTACTGCCGAATCGGAGAGCGTTCCTCTCACAGCTGGTTTGTACTCAAATATCTGCTCGGAGTCAAGAGCGTACGCAACTACGACGGTAGTTGGACTGAGTGGGGAAACCTAGTCGGTGCGCCAATTGCAACCGGCGTTGATCCTGGAGTTGCAGCTTGACCCGTGCCGCAGATGAGATAGTCGCCGACTTTCAGTTTTTGGAGGGTTCAGACAGGCTTCAACTGCTTCTCGAATTCAGCGAAGCGCTTCCAGATTTGGACGAGCGTTACGGAGAACATCCGGAACTTTTGGAGCGGGTCGAGGAATGTCAGTCCCCAATCTTTATTGCGGTGGACGGCACTGCCGAAGCGATAAAACTCCACTTCTCGGCTCCGAGAGAGTCTCCAACTACTCGGGGCTTTGCCAGCATTTTATTCGGTGCCCTGAGTTCTCACTCGGCAGCTGAAATCATGGAGCTCTCCGATGACTTTCCAACTAAATTAGGTCTCGATCACATCATCACGCCGCTTCGCGTGCGTGGCATGCGAGGGATGTTGGCCAGGATAAAGCGCAAGACGGCAGAACTTGTCGCCGAGCATGGCTGAGGTCCTCAATTCAATTCGCGAAGCCCCAATTACAGCTTCGCTGGTTGTTGATGAGCAAGGAAGCCACATTGGCCCAGATGGGACTTCCAAATCTATCGGCGGCGAATCGGATTTTAGATTTCTAATGCAGTTCAGAAAAAGATCGAGAACGATCCTGACAACTGGAAAAACCGCACGTCTGGAAAACTATCGTGTTCCATCATCCGCTTCACTTGTCGTGCTGACTAGATCCGGGGTGAACACTCTCCCCCAAGCCCTACGAGTGAAGCAGGTGCGACTGCTTGGGGACAAGCAAAACATTAGCCCCTCTGAAGCAGTTGAAGAACTTTTGACCGCTGAAAATTTGCCGATTCACATAGAGTTTGGCCCTAGCGCGCTTATCGAAACTCTGAGTACCCGCAATGATGTTCGAGCCTTCATTAGCAGCGAATTTGAATTTGGCGCAGCAAATTTCATGTCTATGAATACTCTCACAAAAGTGGCAGATTTTCGATTCCAAAATCTCTATGTAACTGAAGTTAGTGGGCGAGCCGCGGACTAGGGCTGTGAATACCTCTGTAGCTTTTCAATGTGGAACTTGAATTAGGAAACATTTCAGAGCCTTTTGCCTCCATGCTTCGAGAGCTTGGCAGCGTGGAGGTGAGGCAAGAAATTGAACTTACCCAAATACCTTCGCCAAATGGAATTGCGCCCGAATCGATAGCAATCTCCGCGGAGATTGTGCATCAAACAGCGTCTGATCATGGTGTCTCCAGACTCGTGTTTTGCCGAGACCCTCAATTTCCCGAAGGCTGGATGTCGGAGTTTCGAGTCATTGGCTATGCCAAGTCGCCCATCGAGCTAGAAATGGCGAAGGATGACTACACGGCAGCGCTGCCTTGGGAGTGGCTGAAGGACTCTCTGGCGGCCGAGCAGGCCGGCTTTGCCCATCAGGCCGGCACGACGACTACAATTGTGTCTACTGGCCATGGGGCGCTCATAGCGCAGCCACAGCATGCTGAGCTTGAAATTCGAGCCAGCTGGGCACCGACGTCGTTCGATTTAGCGGCGCACTTAAGGGGTTGGATAGAGCTTTTAGCTCTGATTTCCGGCCTGCCACCGAAAGACAGCAAAGTTATGAGAATTAGTTGAACTTAGACACACCAAGGAGAGCCGTAGTCCAGGTCGTTGATCAGGAATCTTTAGACGAGATGCTCCAAGCCCTAAAGCAAAACACTGAGACCCTGGCCGTGGACACCGAAAGGGCCAGCGGATTTCGTTATTCACAACGCGCGTATCTAGTCCAAATCGGACTGGCCGAAGGCGACATTTATCTCATTGACCCAGTGGCTCTAGACGAATGCTCCCCCGGCTGGAACAAGCTCGTGGCAGCGGAAATTAATACCAGGAGCTGGCTCTTGCACGCCGCCACGCAAGACATTCCATGCTTGACCGAGCTGGGCTTTCGATCAGAGTCAATCATTGACACCGAACTTGCCGCAAGGTTGGCTGGATATGAAAAAGTTGGACTCGGATCTATGGTTTTAGAAGTCTTGGACCTCGAGTTGGCCAAGGAACACTCGGCTTCTGACTGGTCAGTGAGGCCTCTGCAAGCTTCGCTGTTGAATTATGCGGCTTTAGATGTCGATGTGCTGCATGACTTGTGGGCCGAAATCGAGAAAAGCCTTGCAGCGCAGTCAAAGACGCAGTGGGCGATTGAAGAATTCGCAGCATTGCAAAATTTTAAGCCAAAACCGGTTGCGCAAGAGCCCTGGAGAAATCTTCCGGGCCTGAGCCGGGTCAAGGATCAAGTAAAACTGAAAGCCGCCGCTGCACTCTGGCTAGTCCGGGATGAGATAGCAAGTGAGACCGATTTAGCTCCGGGCCGACTTATTCCAGACCGTTCAATCATGGCGGCCGTCGACAAAGTTCCAAGGTCTAAGCACGAACTATCCCAGAACAAGCTGTTTCAAGGACGTGCATCCCGGTCAAAACTTGGAGTTTGGTGGGATGCAATTGAGAATTCTCGAAATCTGGAGATTCTTCCAGCACCTGAGCACACCGGTGCCCTTCCTAACCACAAGAGCTGGGAGCGCAGGTTCCCAGAAGCTCACGTCAGACTGAAGATTGTTAGGGAGCTGGTGATGGCAAAGGCAGTGGAACTAGTGGTTCCAGTAGAGAATCTGTTGACCCCTGAGTTTTTGAGGCGTGTTTGCTACGAACCAGAAACAGATCTGGCTGCTCAGCTACACACGCTTGGCGCCAGAAACTGGCAGATTGAGATAACGGCAGAGGTTATAGCTGAGGGTCTTGTGCTAGCTGAGGCTGAGAATTCTCTTCCTCAAACGCCTTAGCGTAAGGCACCTTAGATCCCAGAACCTGAGCAACTATATCTCTGGTGATAGCCTTTGCGCTCAGTCCTAGACGCTCTAGAATCTCTGAGCGTTCAGCGTGCTCAAGGAATTCAGCTGGCACTCCAACTTCGCTAAGAGCCGTGTCAACCTCGTTGGCCCTGAGTTCCTGACGAACCCTTGAGCCAAAGCCACCGGTTTTCAATCCATCTTCAATTGTTACAACGAGTCGATGATCTTGGGCTAACTCCACAAGGTCCGGGTTGATTGGAAGAATCCACCTAGGATCCACAACCGTGGCGCCTATGCCATGGCTTGCCAGTAGATCTGCCACGTCGAGCGCCACCTGAGCAAAACTTCCCACTCCAACGATAAGAACATCTTTGCTAGCAGCTTGCTTCAAGACGTCAACGCCATTTTCGGTGCGCTTGATTGCCTCTATATTCTTTGACACAGCCCCCTTGGGGAACCTAATAACGCTTGGTGCGTCATCTATTGCAATAGCCTCTCTAAGCTCCTCCTGGAGGCGCTCCTGGTCTCTCGGGGCAGCAATATGAACTCCCGGGACCATCTGCAAAAGTGGAATATCCCACACTCCGTGATGGCTAGCGCCATCGGGACCAGTAATGCCAGACCTATCCAGCACGAAAGTTACGCCTGCCTTGTGTAGTGCGACATCCATGAGCACTTGATCAAATGCCCGATTCAGGAACGTCGAATAGATCGCTACCACTGGGTGGAGCCCTCCAAAAGCCATACCTGCGGCTGCGGCCACGCCATGCTGCTCTGCAATGCCAACGTCAAAGACTCGATCCGGGAATTGGTCCGCGAACTTATCTAAGCCAACCGGAATCATCATCGCTCCAGTGATGCCAACAACTTTTGAGTTCTGCTTTGCGATGCTTAGGATTTCATCGGCGAATACTTCGGTCCAAGAGACCGAACCAGTTGTTGCCATCGCCATTCCGGTTTCGGGATTGATCTTGCCAACGGCGTGGAACTGGTCGGCTTCATCTTGGATTGCTGGATCGTAACCTTTACCCTTTTGGGTGATGGCGTGGACGACAGCTGGACCATGATGGGCTTTTGCTCGGGATAGAGCTTTTTCCAAGGCCGCAATATCGTGCCCGTCTATCGGACCGAAGTACTTAATGTCCAAGTTAGGGAATATGCCCCCGAAATTACCCGGACCAAACAACGAATGAAGCCCAGCTCGAGTGGAGTCAAACACGGCCTTCCCAACCGGTCCAAGATTGTAGAAAATCTTTCTGGAAAGCGAGTAGCTGGCGCGATAAAGGTTGTTCGTGCGGATTGCATCTAGTCGATGCGCCAATCCACCCATTGTGGGTGCGTAGGATCGCCCGTTGTCGTTTACAAGGATCACTAGATTTCTGTCATTGTCATCGGTGATGTTGTTCAGCGCTTCCCATGACATGCCACCGGTCAGAGCCCCGTCTCCAATGACCGCAACTACGTGCCTATCGAGTTGGTTGGTGGACTTATATGCTCTTGAGATACCGTCTGCCCAACTCAGGGAAGATGATGCGTGCGAAGATTCAACAATGTCGTGCTCGCTCTCAGAACGTTGCGGGTAACCCGCGATACCATCTTTTTGTCGAAGAGTTGATAAGTCCTGTCGCCCGGTAAGCAGCTTGTGCACGTAGCTCTGGTGACCAGTGTCAAAAACTATTGAGTCCTTCGGAGAATCAAAAATCCGATGGAGTGCAACTGTAATTTCAACTACGCCAAGGTTCGGTCCCAAGTGACCGCCGGTCTTAGATACTGAAACAACCAAATGGTCTCGAATTTCTTGGCTCAAAGTCACCAGCTGCTGAGAACTGAGCGCTGTGAGATCACTGGGTGATCGAATTCCAGATAATAGATTCATGGGTTTAATAACACCTGCCAACTTGAAGAATTCCTAAGCAACTAACGAACGAAGCACATACTGCAGGATACCGCCATTGCGGAAGTAGTCTGCCTCACCGGGGGTATCAATGCGGACTATCGCGTCAAATTCCACGACAGACTTACCGGCTGTTGAATGCAAAGTTGGATTGGCAACTACGTGGACAGTCTTTGGAGTATTTCCGGAATTCAACTCCTCAATACCTGTGAAATGAAATTCCTCAGTTCCATCAAGTCCCAGACTTGAAGCAGTCTGACCCTGTGGGAACTGCAACGGAAGAACCCCCATTCCAATCAGGTTGCTGCGGTGAATTCTTTCAAAGCTCTCGGCAATGACCACCTTGATTCCCAAAAGACTGGTTCCCTTGGCTGCCCAGTCCCTGGATGACCCAGAACCGTATTCTTTGCCGGCAATGGCCACCAGCGCTGTTCCTGCGGCGCGGTAGTTTTCGGCAGCGTCAAAAATAAAGCTTTGTGACCCGGCCTCGTTGGAGAAATCTCTCGTGTAGCTGCCTTCGACGTCATCAAGCAGTTGATTACGAAGTCTGATGTTTGCAAAAGTTCCGCGAATCATGATCTCGTGGTTCCCGCGGCGTGAACCGTAGGAGTTGAAATCGACTCGACCAACGCCCTTGTCCATCAAGTACTTGCCCGCAGGCGAATCCGCCTTTATGGCACCGGCTGGGGATATGTGGTCAGTAGTCACTGAATCTCCTAAGAGAACCAGGACCCTAGCTGAGTGGACGTCTGTCACTGGTGAAGGCGTCAAACTCATTCCGTCAAAGTACGGCGGCTTTCTAACATACGTGGACTCTAAGTCCCACTCAAATAGCGAGCCTTCAGGAGTTGGCAGCGACTGCCACCTGTAATCACCATCAAACACTGAGGCGTACTGGGTAGTGAACATTTCCGAGTTGATCGAGCTATCAATCGTGTCCTGCACTTCACTTGGAGTTGGCCAAATGTCCTTCAACAGGACAGCCTGTCCATCGTGATCAAAACCAAGTGACTCGGTCTCAAAATCGAAATCCATAGTTCCGGCCAGCGAGTAAGCAATTACTAAGGGTGGTGAAGCCAAATAGTTCATCTTCACGTCCGGGTTAATTCGCCCCTCGAAGTTGCGGTTTCCGCTGAGAACTGCCGTTACAGCAAGGTCTCCTTCGTTAACAGCAGCCGAAATTTCGTCGGCCAATGGGCCAGAGTTGCCAATACAGGTGGTGCAACCGTAACCCACCAATTGGAATCCGAGCTTGCCTAAGGAATCGGTTAGACCGGCCTTTTTGTAGTATTCGGTAACGACTTTGGAACCGGGTGCCAGAGAGGTCTTTACCCAAGGCTTTGCGGTCAAACCCTTTTCGACGGCCTTCTTGGCAAGGAGCCCGGCAGCGATCATCACCGATGGGTTTGAGGTGTTGGTGCAGGAAGTGATTGACGCGATGGTCACTGCGCCGTGGTCCAGCTGGTAATCCTTACCCTTTACTGGGACTGGAGCGCTGAATGACGGTGTGTAATTTTTTAGATCTCTTGCAAAAGAAGCCTTGCTGGTTGAAAGCTCAACTCGGTCCTGTGGACGCTTAGGCCCGGCTATTGACGGCACCACAGTTGATAGATCTAGTTCGAGATACTCACTAAATTTCGGCTCTTGGCTTGGATCGTGCCACATTCCCTGAGCTTTCGCATAGGCCTCAACCAGTGCAATTTCTTCCGGATTACGACCAGTAATCCGTAGGTAATCGAGCGTAACGTCGTCGATTGGGAAGATGGCAACCGTGGAACCAAATTCGGGAGACATATTTCCAATGGTTGCTCGATTGGCCAACGGAACTCGTGCCACGCCATCGCCATAGAATTCGACGAATTTACCTACAACGCCGTGATTCCTCAGCTGCTCTGTAATTGTTAGAACAACGTCGGTAGCTGTGGCTCCAGTTGGTATTTCACCGGTGAGCTTGAAGCCGACAACCTTAGGTATAAGCATCGAGACCGGCTGCCCAAGCATCGCAGCCTCGGCTTCGATTCCACCGACACCCCAGCCAAGGACACCAAGACCATTGACCATTGTGGTGTGGGAATCGGTTCCGACGCAGCTGTCTGGATAGGCCACTACCAGACCGTCGACTTCACGGGTCATGACGGTTCTCGCAAGGAACTCAATGTTTACTTGGTGCACAATTCCAGTACCGGGTGGCACGACCTTAAAATTATCGAACGCAGTCTGACCCCATCGCAAAAATTGATAGCGCTCTGCGTTGCGCTGGTATTCAAATTCAACGTTTCGCTCTGCAGCATCAGGGCTTCCAGATATATCTGCCACAACGCTGTGATCGATTACCATCTCCGCTGGGGTAAGCGGATTGATACTTTGTGGGTCTCCACCTAGTTCTTGTACCGCTTCGCGCATCGTGGCCAGATCGACTATGCAAGGAACTCCGGTGAAGTCCTGCATTATCACTCTGGCAGGGCTGAACTGAATCTCAGTATCTGGCTCTTTAGCTGGGTCCCACGCCACCAGCGCATCAATGTGATCCTGCGTTACATTTACGCCGTCCTTGGTGCGAATCATGTTTTCTAGAAGCACCTTGAGGCTGTAAGGGAGCTTTTGAACCTCGAGGTCAGCCATGCTGAAGTACTGATAATTTTTGTTGCCTACAATTAAATTACGGGCTTCTGAGCGTTCAGACATGAAATTACAACTCCTTGACTAGTTACCCCTCTAATCTACCGTCTATTGGGTTGGCGATGCGCCTCAGTAAAATCCAAGTCAGAGCCAGCAAGCCAGCATAAGCTGGGGCACCCATCACAACCCTCGATGCTGCTAGCAGCTCGACCTGGCCGGAGAAGTAAAGCGGCAGCTGTACGGCCAACCTGGCAAGGAAAAACCCAACCCAGACCAGCGTGACTGTCCGTAGTCGACCGAAGACAGCCCTATTAGATCGCCAGTCACTCAGTCCAAACAGCAGCTGAGCCCCGTATCCCATGATTGGCCTGCGAATCAACACCGACAATAAAAAAGCGAGCGCATATGCACCGTTCGTGAAGAATCCTGGAACAAAATAGTCTGAAGCCTGACCGCCGTCTCGAAGGGCTAGAAAAGCGGCAAATGCCACTGCCGCTGCGCCAACTGCGGCTTGGGTCAGAGATTTTCTTTGCCCCAAACGAATCGCAATAAATAGCGCCGAGCTTCCAACCGCAAAGCCAACAGCCGCAATGGGCTCTCTGGAGATTGCAAAAACTATCGAAAACAAAGTCGCCGGTAAAATCGCCTCGGCAATACCGAGAGGCCCGCCAATACCAGCCAGCAACGATTGACGATTTAAATCGAAGCCGTTTTCACTTTTTTCAAGACCTAAACGTTTAGCGACTGCATCCGGGTCACTCATCATTTTCGCTGACTGGCAGCCTGAGAGGCAAAAGCTCTCCGGGAGGCATCGCTGTGTCTCCTCGGCTCACTGCCGCTGATCTAAAGATTGAAACAAGTCGGCCATAGATTTCGTCGTTAATGCTCGGACCTGAAATAACTCCCCGAAAAAACCACCTGGGGCCGTCTACTCCAATGAAGCGAGTTGGTCTAGAAAATGTTTGGTCGCCACTTTTTGCCGGGACACTGCCTCGTAGTTCGGGACCTAAACTCCCTTCGGCAGCCTCCACTACACCGCCTTGTGCAGCAACGCCCTGAATCAGGGCTTCCATTGTTTGCTCCCAAAGCCCGTCGGACTTTGTAGCCGCGAATGCCTGAAGCTGAAGCCGGTGGCCCTCTACTTCTATCGTTAGTGCCACAACCTTTTTGGTTCCGTCGTCGATATCGGCACGGATCTGCATGTCCTGTCTAGGCGCTAGTCGTATTGAGCCAAAGTCGAGGTAAGGAGTTAGCACACCGATCTCCGAGACGTCGAAGGGGCCGTTTGCTACTCGATCCGATGGGCTTACTTTTGACATTACGACCTTCCGCTGGAACCGAAACCGGTTTCGCCACGACTTGAATCTGGTAATTCACTAACAGCGATGAATCTTGCTCGCTCTACTTTTTGAAACAGTAGCTGTGCGATTCGATCACCAATTTCGACTTTGAATTCTTCTACCGATGTGTTCAAAAGTGTGACCATGATTTCGCCGCGGTACCCGGCGTCCAAGGTACCCGGAGAGTTCAAAACCGTTATGCCGTGTTTCGCGGCCAACCCGCTCCTCGGATGCACTAGGCCAACATAGCCATCGGGCAAGGCTATTTTTACACCGGTCCGAACAAGTGCTCTTTGTCCTCCACCAATTGTCACTTCGTGGGTCGCTTTCAAGTCGCAACCGGCATCACCAGGTTTGGCATACACGGGTTCAAACCCCGGCTGGGCAATTAGCAACACTTCCAAATCCACTCCTAGAGCGTAATGTATTCCTGTGCCTACTTCTTCTTATTATGAACGCTTGTATCCATCATTCGGTTTTTTACTGGCGCTAGCTCTCTCTGCGCCGCTAGTTCTCTTAGCGGTCTTGCCACTTTCCCAGAATCTTGCGATAGTGCTGGCTGGACTAGTGCCAGCAGGACTGATGCTTCTTTCGATTTTCAGCGCAGCCACCATCAGAGTCGACGAAAACATCCGTGTCGGCAGAATAAATGTGCCGCTCAGTGCCTTGGGTGAAGCGGTTGGCTTAGAGGGTGAGCAAATGAAAATGGAGAGGGGTCCTGGCCTTAGCCCAGCCGCTCAATTTCTGATACGCGGCGACATAAAATCAATGATTAAAGTCCCTGTGATAGACCCCAATGACCCAACTGCTTATTTGCTGATAAGTACTAGAAAGCCGTCGGAGCTAGCCGGCGCAATCAATGCATACCGCGGCTGAGCGAGGCTTGGAAGCGCGCTGAGCGTGTGGCTTTACCAGGAAACAATTAGTGCAAGTAAATTCATTCTCCTGCAGTGGGAGAACAACGACTTCAAGTTCCTCGTTGACCACGTCGGGCATTGTGAACCCGTCAACATTGTCAACGTCGTCCTCAACGCTCGAGCCCTGCGATGGGCCTCTTTCTTTCAGAGCATCAAGAGACTCAGTGTCATCATCGGTTTTTCGAGTTGCGTCATAATCTGTTGCCATGTAATCCAACCTCCCTGTACGTCTCGGCGAGAACTCTGCCCTAAGAATGCACTTTTGGCAAGCTTGGCTCGCCAGCAGCGTAACTCCTTTCAGTAACTCACCGAGGTAAATGAGCCAACAACCCCGCCAAAGTGCCAGACTATTTTCCAGGAGGCAAACATGGACTTACGATTCGTCGCGCGAGATGGTGAAGATCTGATTCTCGAATCAGATCAAGGCCAACGTTTCCAAGTTCCAATAGATGACTCGATACGAGACGCGATTAAGAACAACCCTAGAGTGAGCAAAGCGGACTTCAGTCCCAAGCTCGTGCAGGATCTGATCAGGTCAGGCCTGAGCATTCAAGATGTAGCGACGCAGTTGGGCCAAGATGTTGCAGCCATTGAACCCTTTGCCGCCCCAATCTTGGATGAACTGCGCTACGTACTGGAGGCTGCTCTCAAAACTGAAGTGAGCGACGGTTTGCAAATGAGACGCTTTCAGGACCTGATTGCCACCTTTGACCCCACAGCCACCTTCGGCGTTTCAAAGACCGAAAACCAGTGGTACATCGAAGCTCAGGGACAAACCTTGATGACTTGGAAATATAATCCCCGCTCACGCACAATCGAACCAAGCAATGCCGAGGCGCAGCAGATCGCGAAGCAACAATCGCGACGAGATGTCACTGCTCCCATGGCCCCAAGGCCGACGTCCGCTCATGTTGTGGCTTCTAGTGCGGCAGCGGTCGATGCCGAACCAGCAGACGGGGCCGAAGAATCAGAGAGAACAGCTTCGGTTCACAGCCTCGTCGAAGAACTTAGAACAAGACGTAATCAGGAGAGTTTGAAGCCGGCAACGGCGAAAGGAAGAGCATCCCTTCCCAGCTGGGACGAAATAGTCCTAGGGACAACAAACTCAGAATCCGATTCGGATTAGTGGCACGCGAATTTCGGCTGGGGACAACGAGCCGTGGTGAGCAATCATGTCAAAACTCCTGGTCTTGAAAAACTTGGAATGATAAAGAGTGAAGTCCGACTTGGCGAGCAACATTAACTCGGGCAACCTGTCTCTGGCTGGTTGCAAGACTTCGCCGAACCAGTTCGCCGCAATTGCATCTTCGGTTTTTACTGCATCGAAGGCGTAGCTAACTGATTCAAGATCTTCAACCACCTGATCAATAGCCCCAAGGGAATCTAAATAGACGTAATTTACCCTAGTGTCTCCCCCGACAAATTGGACCGAACCGCTCTTATCGTAGAAATCGTCTAGCACCAATTGTCTCGGTTTAGATGTCTCAACCATTCCGTGATCCGCTGTGATTATCACCCCGGTGTCGTTCGGCAATTGCTCACAGAAAGAACGCAGAAGGGCGTCCAGCTCCTCCAGCATGGCGGCCCAGCCGGAAGATGACCAGCCATTTTGGTGGCCGTACTTGTCGAGCTCCGGGATGTAAAGGTAAGTCAGTGAATCCTGTTTTGAGTGCGCAATCGCCCTAGCGGCCTCGAATTTTTCAGACCAAGAGTCTGCAGCTATGAAGTTAGCCCCACGCATCGTGGCTTCGGTGTATCCAGTGTCACGGTATTCGCCGGCAGCAACCACATTGCACATCACGCCTAACAAAAGAGCCTGCTCCGACACTGTTGCTTGGGGTTGCCAGACTCTTGGATCAGTTCGCTCGTTCCAGCCAACTAGAAGATTTATCTGCTCATCATATTTGCGGTCCCAGACGCGATGACCGACCAGGCCGTGCTGGCCCGGCGTAGCCCCGGTCGCAAAAGTCGCGATGTTCGCACTTGTCGTCGCCGGAAACCCACATAAAGAAATGTTTGGCTTAGACATGTGGCTGTTTAGCCAGGGTGCATGACCGCTTCGCTGGATGATTTGCTCAGCGCCAAGACCGTCTATGAGAATCACGATGATTTTTTTCTTGCGGCTGAGCCCTAGCGGGTTATTTTCTCCCTGCAGAGACTGAAGCCCGGATGTGAACACGTTGCGAATGTTCCCTAAAGCGTTAGGTACAACAGGTAAAGTCAAAGGCACCCCACAAGTTTCGCACAGCTAGGACTCATGACCGATACATCTGAACGAATTGTAGACATTGATGTCTCTGCGGAAATGCAAGAGAGCTTCCTGGAATACTCATACTCTGTCATTTACTCAAGAGCGCTTCCAGACGCCCGAGACGGACTAAAGCCGGTGCAACGTCGGATCATCTATCAAATGGGTGAGATGGGCTTGAAGTCCGACCGTGGTCACGTGAAATCCGCCAGAGTTACCGGTGAGGTAATGGGTAAATTACACCCACATGGCGACCAGGCAATCTACGACGCCTTGGTCAGAATGTCCCAAAACTTTTCGCTTCGCCTGCCGCTAATTGACGGTCATGGCAACTTTGGAAGCCTCGACGATGGTCCAGCAGCGGCCAGATATACCGAAGCTCGACTAGCCAAGGCAGCGGAGGTTTTGAATCAAAGCCTCGAGGAAGACGTGGTTGATTTCACTCCAAACTACGACGCCCAGCTGACCGAGCCCTCAGTGCTACCGGCCGCATTCCCCAATCTTTTAGTCAATGGTGCAAGCGGCATAGCGGTCGGCATGGCCACAAATATGCCGCCTCACAATCTTCGAGAGGTAGTCGCGGCTCTTCACTTGCTAATCGAAAATCCAGAAGCAACCCTTGACCAAATTATGGAAGTCCTACCCGGCCCAGACCTCCCAGCTGGCGCAGTTGCACTGGTCGGTGAGGGCCTAAAAGAGGCATACCTCACTGGCAGAGGAACTTTCCGGACCAGAGCAAAGATTTCGGTCGAAATGGTTGGACCGAGACGAACTGGCCTTGTGATAACGGAGCTTCCCTACCTGGTTGGACCAGAACGAGTGATTGAGAAAATCCGTGACGCGGTTACATCAAAGCGGCTTGAGGGCATCCACAACGTCGTTGACCTGACCGACCGGGACAATGGACTGCGATTGATTATCGAACTCAAAACTGGCTTCGATCCGGCATCAGTCATTGATGCGCTTTATCGTCTCACGCCCATTGAAGAGAGCTTTGGCATAAACAACGTGGCTCTAGTAGAAGGCCGCCCGCAACAAATGCCGTTGAAGGCCCTCCTGGAGGTTTATCTCCAGCACAGAATTACAGTGACCACAAGACGAAGCAAAAACCGGCTAGACCGAAGACTTGCAAGGCTCCATCTGCTAGATGGTCTAGCTATCGCGGTACTAAACATCGATGAAATCATCGAAGTGATAAGGACCTCTGACACCGCCGATGCGGCCCGTGAGCGACTTCGAAAAGTGTTTGATCTGTCAGAGTTGCAATCCGACTACATCCTGGAGCTCAGGCTCCGAAGGCTCACTAGGTTCAGTCTGATTGAACTTGAAACCGAAGCGGACACACTAAGAAAAGAAATAGCAAACCTGCAGCAACTGCTTAGTGATGATCAATTAGTCAAGCGCCTAGTGTCAAAAGAACTCGGCGAAGTTGCAGAGGAATTCGGAACCCCCAGACGAACCAGGCTGATTGGCTCAGAAGGCACACCAATTTCACGTAAGCCGGTGCAAGTTTCTCAACTCGAAGACTCCCCCGCGTTAGTCACACTCGACGGCCTCGGAAATCTATACCGAGCGGCGCCTGATACGCGGTCTGATTCCGCAGGGTTTATACAAACCTCACTGCGAAGTGACGTTGGGCTAGTGACCACTAGGGGTCGAATCATACGAGTGCATGTATCCGACCTACCTTCGGTATCTGCCGGAGTATCCACAAATGTTTCTAGAGCCGATGCGTTTCTTGGCCTGTCTGGTGAATCCGTAGTTGGAATTGTGGAGTGGGACAAAGAAGCCACCTACGCACTCGGCACCTCTAGAGGAATAGTCAAGCGACTAAGTGGACCGTTTCCAGATAAAGAAGAGGTTGCGATAATCGCCCTCAAGGACGACGATAAAGTCGTTGCGCTTACACTTGACAGTGAAGGCGCTGAACTTTGTTTCGTAACAAGCAACGCAAACATTTTGATCTTCCCCGCCAAATTGGTCAGACCACAAGGTCTAAGCGCAGGCGGAATGCTCGGGATAGCCACCGCGGATGCAAGGGTTGTTGCCTTCGCAGCGGTCTCCAAGGATTCGCACCTGGTATCAGCAGCAAACTCATCGCTGGCCCTTGGATCCACTGACCCGGGTTTATTGAAGGTAACCCCGGTTGCAAACTACCCGAGGAAAGGCCGCGGGACGAACGGCGTTCGTTGCCACCGCTTCCTGAAAAACCAAGACCAACTTTATTTTGCGGGACTGTGCGAAAGCATTCCTAAGCTGCTGAACCTAGATGGCTCGGCAATGCCAGAAGTGGAGATTGATGAGCGCCGAGATGGAAGCGGAAATCCCGCCAGTGACTATCTGGGTGCGGCCTACTAGGCGTCGATTTTCTCTCGGTCAAAGTCGTCTGCCGAATCGACTATAAAGTCCCGTCTGGGAGCAACCTCATTGCCCATTAGAAGTTCGAAAGTCCGCTCACCGGCCTCTGCATCAACGGCAGTGATTCTCCGCAACATCCGATTCGATGGCTGCATTGTGGTCTCGGCCAACTGATCAGCGTCCATCTCACCTAGGCCCTTGTAGCGCTGAATTGGCTGTTTATATGACTTTCCGGCTTTCTCTAGACTCTTTAGCAGGTCAACCAGTTCTTGTTGCGAGTAGGTATAGACGACTTCTTTATTTCTCCCAGAAGTTTCTACTCTGTGGAGCGGAGGGACGGCTGCGTAGACACGTCCAGCTTCGACCAGCGGTCTCATGTAGCGGAAAAACAAAGTAAGTAACAAAGTTCGAATATGTGCACCATCGACGTCAGCATCGCTCATGAGAATGATCTTCTCGTATCTGACCTGTTCTAGGTCGAAGGTTCGGCCCGAGCCGGCCCCTAGCACCTGAATAATGGCGGCGCACTCGGCATTCGACAGCATGTCGGATAACGACGCCTTCTGAACGTTGAGAATTTTTCCTCTGATTGGAAGTAATGCCTGAAAAGCCGAGTCTCTGGCCAGTTTCGCCGTGCCAAGAGCGCTGTCGCCCTCTACGATGAACAGCTCCGAACCGACGGTCGCATTTCCACGACAATCTACGAGCTTGCTTGGAAGCGACGAAGACTCAAGAGCGTTCTTTCGGCGCTGGGTGTCCTTCAAGCTCCTCGCGCTAATTCTGGTTTTACCCTCGCTGACCACCTTGTCCAGGAGCGCGTCGACCTCGGCCTTGGTGCCGCGAATTTTTCCAGCAAGCAATTCATCTGCCCACTTAGCAACCGAATTGGCGACGATCGCCTTGATCGCAGGGGTACCGAGAGTTTCTTTGGTCTGGCCCTCAAATTGCGGCTCCGGAAAACTCACTGAGACAACAGCCGTCAGACCGGCCATGATGTCATCACGCTCAATCTTTAAAGATGTCGCTTTGAGTCTTCGAGCGTTTACCTCCACGGCAGACCTAAAGGATTTCAGCAGAGCTTGCTCGAAGCCAGTTAGATGCGTACCTCCCTTTGGCGTCGCGATAATGTTCACGAATGATTTCACCTTGGCATCGAATCCGGATCCCCAGCGAAGAGCAATATCAACCACACATTGACGCTCAACCTCTTGGCTCTTCATCGCCCCGGAGGATTCGTCCAATACCGGAACAGTCTCCAGGAAGTTAGTTGTCTCCTGAATTCGACGCGTAGCTAATACCGCGCCGTCATCGGCTAAATACTCAACGTATTCGGTTATGCCACCCTCAAAAATGAACTTTTGGCTCTCACCCGAGAGCTCGTCGTGGACACGGAGCAACAGCCCCGGCACGAGGAAAGCTGTCTGTCTGAGTCTTTCCTCTAAGTCCTTCATTTGAAACTCGGCAGCCGGCTCAAAGATTCGCTGGTCCGGCCAGTAGCGGACCCTGGTGCCAGTCTTAGATTTAGCTACTTTCCCTACCTCTTGTAGCTCACTTTTATTTACAAACGGCTTGAAGGCGGCATCCGGACCTTCTCCAGAAAACACCCCTGGCTCCCCACGATGGAACGACATCGCCCAAGTTCTCCCACCTCGATCCACTTCAACATCGAGTCGAGAACTCAAAGCATTCACCACTGAGGCCCCAACACCGTGGAGACCTCCGGAAGCACCGTAGGAACCGCCGCCAAACTTACCTCCGGCGTGTAGCTTTGTGAATACCACTTCTACTCCAGTGAGACCAGTCCTTGATTCAATGTCTACCGGTACTCCTCGACCATTGTCCTCGACGCTTATAGAGCCATCATTGTGAATCTCAACTTTGATCGACTTGCCGTGTCCGGCTAGTGCCTCATCGACGGAGTTATCAATGATTTCCCAGAGACAGTGCATGAGTCCTCTGCCATCGGTCGAGCCGATGTACATGCCTGGTCTTTTTCTAACTGCCTCCAGTCCTTCAAGGACCGAAAGGTGTCTTGCTGAATAATCATCCACCTCCAAACAATAACCCCGGTTCACCTCAGACGCGACACGCCACTTCGCCGTAAGAGAAACTAAGACGAAATGTCACCTAGATACTAAGGAAGCGTGCTTTAATAATGTCAATGGAAAACATGACGGAAACAACAAAGCTATTGGTAAGCGATCGCTGCGACGTGTGCGGAGCTCAGGCATACATGAGAGTTCAGTTGGCAGGTGGAGAGCTGCTTTTCTGCGCCCACCACGGAAACGCGAATAAGGCCAAGCTCGAGCCGATCACACTTGAATGGCACGACCAGAGCGCGGACCTGAAGAAGGCTTAGTCAGTCAGGATCAGCACTTCCACAGCAAGTAACCAAAAGCTTCGCCTCCAGCTAAATATGAAGCCTTTTTACCTGGTCAACGCAAGACTTCATCTCTTCAGGCCAGACAGCAGCTTGTCCGCCACAAGCAATCAAGATTTGATCTAGTACAACTGGGTTCTTCGCAAGAATTGGACCAAAAAAAGTCGTTGCGATGAAGTCGCCCTTTCGATCAAAATCAAAATCCATCACTCTGCTGTTTCGATATCCGAAAACTTGTCCAGCTTCGTTTGTCTCCGTTGTTCGAAATTCGCTCACCGACTCACCAAGTTTTGGTGTTTCGAGCCATGAAACCCTCGACGCGTAAAATTCATAACTGGAGCCGATGAGCAGAGTCGGTAACCCGGCCGCGTGTCGAACTTCCAATCCAGACGCCATCTCCATCATCGGTACTGCATACTCGCGAAGAGCAGCTCTGCTAGCATCCCCAACCAGCACGAACGCAGCCTCAGTTATTTCATCCACTTCATCGAAGGTAATACCCTGGCGGCCGAGAAAAAACTTCAAAACGGCAATGTTCCCCTGGTCGCCGTTGTTATTGAAGTGCTCCGCATTAAAGCTGAAATAAGTACTCACTTTGCCAGTCCCCAGTGCCTTCGTACGCGCCGCATTGCGTCGGCGCTAAATAATACGGTGTGAGAGTCCCCGGGAAGTTCCAAGAACTTATCGGCCGCAATCGTCGCTTCCTGAATAACTGCTCCGACCTCCACTCCGTCAAACCTTAATCTCAAGGCAAGCTCTGCGGCGTTGTAGCCCCCGACTATCTCGACTCTTTTTAGTTTCTTGAAATCCACCGTCCAGAGCCAACTGGGGTCATGGATGTCTCGACCCGCCATTAGCATCAGCGGCTTTTGATCTGGGCCTAGCTCGTCAAGATTTAGTTGGAAACTCGTGGGGTTTTGAACTAAGCGGATTGTTACATCCGTTTCGGCAACCCGTACCGTCTCGTTTCTTGCAAACACCGGATTCAGCTTCTTGAGCACCTCGCTGACTGAATTTGGGTCTGGCTTTATCAGCAAGTAAAGCGCTGTTACGGCGGCAGCCACGTTGAGAACTTGATGCTTAGGCAACTCAGTAGTCGCGAACTGAAGGGCCGTTTCGGCGTTCACAAAAATCTCATTTTGTCCTGCTTCTACCAAAATTTCGATACTTGGGTGTGGGCCAAAATTTAGGGCGTATCTAACCGCTTGTTCTTGCGCCAACGATTTAGAAAGTCCAAATCCAACCGCGGGACTTCTAAATTCGAGCTGTGTCAGGTTTTTGTCATCCGCATTTATAACGACTTGTTTCGCGGAAGTTCCGATCGCTAGCAGCATGACGATCACATCGTCTGGGTCATTAAAACGGTCTAGTTGGTCTGAAAGGACATTCGTCAACACAGCCAGCCGAACATCCAGCTCTTTGGCCAGCACAGCCCCGTGCCCCTCGTCCAATTCAAGAACCGCAATGTCGTGATTCAACTGGCCCCTCCAGTTGCATTGCTTCAAGACCGCCGCAACTAGGCCTTGTCTGATGTTAGCCGTGCTGTTGTTGGTAAAGACTTTCATGCCATGGGATTCAAGAAGACTAACCAGGTACTGAGTTGTCGAAGACTTCCCCGCTGAACCAGACACGACCACTAGTCCCTCGGGAAGCATCTTTAGTGAACTTGCCAGCAAATTGCGATCGAATTTATTTGCTACAACTCCTGGAAGTGCGGAGCCTCCACCTGGCCTGACTAATCGAACGAGAAAACGTAATAACTTCCCGATCGACACCGCCAGGATGGCTTGCACTTAACCGTCCAGGTAGTCGCGAAGCAGCTGAGACCTGGATGGGTGACGAAGTTTAGACATGGTCTTGGACTCAATCTGTCTGATTCGCTCCCTGGTTACGCCAAACTTTTCACCAATTTGATCTAGAGTCATCTGAACTCCGTCACCTAGACCAAATCGTGAACGAATAACGCCAGCCTCACGGGGGTGGAGACTGTCCAAAACTCTTTCTAGTTCCTGCTGCAGCATCGTAAAGCCAACTGCGTCCGCAGGCACGACTGCCTCGGTGTCTTCGATTAGATCACCAAATTCGCTGTCACCATCTTCACCCAGCGGTGTAGAAAGCGAGATTGGCTCTCGACCGTACTTCTGAACCTCGACTACCTTTTCGGGTGTCATGTCCAACTCTGCTGCTAGTTCTTCTGGTGTTGGCTCTCTACCGAGATCCTGAAGTAGCTGCCGCTGAACCCTTGCAAGCTTGTTGATGACCTCCACCATGTGGACCGGTATGCGAATGGTGCGCGCTTGGTCGGCCATGGCACGAGTAATGGCCTGCCTAATCCACCAGGTCGCATAGGTCGAAAACTTGAAACCTTTTGTGTAGTCGAATTTTTCAACCGCGCGAATCAAGCCGAGGTTTCCCTCTTGAATCAAATCTAGGAATTGCATGCCTCGTCCGGTGTATCGCTTTGCAAGCGAAACCACCAGGCGAAGGTTCGCTTCCAGAAGGTGCGATTTCGAACGCTTGCCGTCTTTTACAACCCAATTCAAATCTCTTCGGTCTGCAGCGGCTAGTTTGCCGTCGGTGGCCAGCTTTTCTTCGGCAAACAATCCAGCCTCGATGCGCTTTGCAAGCTCCACTTCTAGTTCGGCATTTAGGAGAGCAACTTTGCCGATTTGCTTGAGGTAGTCCTTGACAGGATCGGCGGTTGCGCCAGTGATCGCAAGATTCTGGACCGGAATATCGTCTTCATTGTCATTTATGACCAGCGCGCCTTTTGGCAGCTCTATTGGTGAAGTTATTGGCTCCGAGTCGTTGTCCAGAGTCAGATCGACCGCTGCGGTCGCCTCAGAGACAATTTCCTCTACGGAGGACTCTTTTT
>Ga0307981_1001161_pt1 | contig 24364 bp, 18 predicted proteins | sample OrgLakmetagen987_FD_201849 | JGI IMG/M metagenome (GOLD analysis project Ga0307981, IMG submission 201849) | Saline water microbial communities from Organic Lake, Antarctica - #987 | ecosystem: Environmental > Aquatic > Non-marine Saline and Alkaline > Saline | place: Antarctica: Organic Lake... | reverse complement strand
GGCGTCATGGTCCGATCCGGTGGTGGTGTTTTGGCTGTTTGCTTTTGGTGGTTGGTGTGTGCGTGATGAGGTTCTTTGGTTCTTTCCAAATAAAACATCAGTATTTCAAAAAGAAACAAAAATTCGAAAACAATTTATACTAATATACCTATAGTGAAATCGGCGATAGTCTTTGAGTAAATCTCATCGGCGACACGAATAAAAGAGATGCAACACGCTCGACAACAATGGGAGAAAGAGGCTCTTTATTCTACAGTGCACTATACGAGGGTTTACTCGTGATTGATCGACGTATTTGGTTCCAGGAGGCCTACATACGAGTAAGCGTACGGTACGGTACATAGCAGGCACAGCGAAGTACATACATAGCACATAGCTATGTCATAGATAGATTGAGACTTGCGTCGTGTCGCGCCCTGTATACCTCTGCGTTTGTTAGTTCGCTCCTCCACGACTCCAGTATACCGTACCGTACCGGAACTGTCCGTATACCCACTGCGAGCCGCCACCGTAAGAGTAGAAAAGCGCCACTCTGCACAGTGCAATACACTACTTTACCGAGGTCATGCAGTCCTCCCAAGACAGCAACAACCATTCGACCCATTCGTTACTCGACGACAATCACAGCAGCGGCGACATGATGGAAACGGCGGTACCATCAGTAGGAATGGCTGCACAAGAGTCGCCCACAGCAGCAGCAGCAGCAGCATCATCGACACCAGCCACCGTGGCGTCTCTGGCTTGCAACTTTTCCTATTTCTCTAGTCTTGATTTCCGAGAGCTCTTGGGGTGGCTGGGTGTCGTTCTCGTCTGCTCTCTCTCAACCTTGCTCGCAATTGAACCCCACCAACGGCCCATTCCCTTTCAGCTCCTCGAGTCCACGGGCGAATACGTGCGCAACCTCACCAACAACGAAGAGTACCTGGACCAAGAAACAGTGCCGGACATCCTCTTGATTCTACTGGTAATGGTGGCGCCCGTTTTAATTCAACTCGGTCTGAGCAAAACAAAGTGGGGACGCTACGGAGATGCACACGCGGCCCTGTGCGTCTACGTGGCTGCCTTTTCCATCGTCTTGTCAACGACGGCTGCGCTCAAGCTATACGTGGGTTACTTGCGCCCCATCTTTTACGATGGATGCGAACCTTCCGAAGCGTACAGTTTTTGCACGGCCGAGGATGCGGGAGGAAGCAGCATTCGAATGTCCTTTCCCTCGGGCCACGCTTCGAGTTCCTTTTGCGGCTTGACACTGCTATCCATGTACCTTCATTTGCGCTTTGGTGTGCCTTCGGTGAGGGTCTATCACCGGCAGGAAACAACTGCGCAAGAGGGGCTGTATCGATGGACGCCGGCTTATACAAAAGGCCCGGCTCTTTACAGGGCATTGTCAGTGCTGTCACTCTCGCCGCTGGTGCTGGCTCTCTTTATTGCCGCGAGTCGAGTCGTTGACAACAAACACTTTCCCGCGGATGCTGTTGGAGGGGCTCTTCTCGGTGCTTCCATTGCAGTCTTTACGCACGGCCTGTGGTATTCGTAGAGAGAGACTTTTATAGTTATAGACGAAATAGAAGTTGTGTTTTGCTTATACCGTACTATTTATCTACTGTAGCATAGATTAGTCTTCATTGAGAACATACGCGTTGGTCGTTGCAGGCTCGGCCCTGGCTAGAAAGGCACGGACCGTTTCTCGAGATTCGTACAGCAAGTCGTCGTTCTCGGAACAGCTTTCATCGGTGCACCGTTCTCCGGCACTCGTAATCACATCGCCCATCAAGTTGGATAACGACGTACAAGCGCTACCTCCGTTCACCGTGAATTCGCTACTCATGTAGTGGGGAATCATGTGCTTGAGAAACTCAGCGTCAACCTGCAGCTGTCGGTAGGCATCGGCGGTAAAACTGCTCATACGCGTCTCCTCCAGCAGGGCTCGAAAAGCGACCTTGAACATGAGAAAGAGCGTCCCGTTTCGAGAAAATTCCATAATCTCCGAAGGGTGGGGATAGATGGAAACGTTCTCCTTGAACATGCGCTCAACGTCAAGCTGAAGACCACTTTTACGACCGACTCCAGATGACAGGCCCGCAATAGGGTCCTCTTTCATGACTGGCACCGGCCCGGCCCGTTTCTTCTCTCCAAAGATCTCGGCGCACTCGATAGCAACAGTCTTTGCAATGCTCAGCACCTGCAAGGTTGCTTGGCGGGGTGCCTCTGGGGTTCTCATGGAACCCAGATCGAAACAAAGAATATTCGCAGCCATGGAACCATGATTCGTTGCGTAGAGTACTAGCACGCGAGAAGAGGCGAGTTCGAAACGTTTACTGATTTCGTCCTCTAGGTCTGAACCCTTGCCCCTCGGCGATGATGCACTGGATGGAAAGAGGCTCTTTGATTTCTTTTTGCCGCCGCCAAGATGCGTTAAAATGGATTGGTCCAAGTTCTCGGCGACTGAACGCTCCGCCAAGCGACACATCTCAACGATGGCAAGGATCAAGTCAGAGTGGACAGCGTTCGCCCCGATGCTTTCGTCACCAGAAAGGAGCCCCTGCAGAGCGCGGTCAACCAGATCCCTGACCTTGGTGTCATCCTGGCCTGGCATATTGGCCAAGTCATCATTCATGGTGGTAACGGTGTCACTTTTTTTACCGTCAAAGTCTTCGTATTTATCTTCATCCACGATATCCAGAGATGCCTCAATGATGTCTTTTGGGTCGCTAGATTCGCCACCGGCTAGAATCTCCAGTGAGCTTGCTAGCCAGAATGCAAAACGTCGCGTACTACTCTCAACCGCCGCCTTCAGAATGGGAAGGTCGGTGGAAGTCGCCCCCGAGTCGCCCATAACAGAGCCGCCCGAGAACACGCTTCGCACCGTGTCGTCCACAAGCTGCAAGCAGTCCGACAGAGTCATGCTGGCAATCTGTACAATCTGCGAAAGACCGGAACCTTTGTCACTTGATGTATCGGATCGCTCCTCGACAGTGCGAGTCGCAAAGGGAATCAAGCAGTTTTGCACAACGTTGAGGCGCAAATCATAAAACTTTTGGTCCACACGTCGGCGGACCATTGATTCCGTCAGTTCCGTTGCTTGCTCCACAAGTCCGAAAGCAAACTCAGGATCCATGCCGACTTCTGGGAGAGCCAAGCCGGAAGCTAGCTCCCGTACGGACTGGATCAGTATCCTCAAAGCTCCAGTTATTTCTTCATAAGCCGACTCCTGTCCTTCATCTTCTGGTGTCTCCCGATCTTCGAGATTCACCTCGTCACTTGATATTTGGATACTCTCTTCCAAAAGAATGGAACGTACGTGCGAAAGACCCGATGCAAAGGCTTCCGATACGAACTCTACGAGATATCCTCCACCAGAACCATCATTTCGAAAGCTCATTCCGAACAGAGTTGCAGCCTCAAGGATCGCGTCCAAGAAGTCAAGGGGAATGAAACAACTGCCTTTGGCTAGCACGTCCACTTGATCTAGCGAGACACCGAGCTTCATGTCGAGGCCACCTTCGTCCAGCCCCGGACTGGAGAATTGGCGCTCTTGTACCTCAATGAGATGAGTATCCAAAAGACGGTCCAGGAGCCGCATACTAGCCGACACGGCCATGGACTGCAAGTCATCAGCGTCCAGTTCAGACTCTTGAATCTCTCCAGTAGCTGACGAGTCAGTCGAATCCTGCAATAAAATAAAAAGAGTCCCAGCACATTCGAAAATCTCCGTCATGTTCTTGGGCGGATGCGGAATGTTTTCGTCATCTCCTTCATCGTTGTCGTCGTCGCCACCATTGAGCGAGGATTCATCATACTGTCCAACTCTGGTGAGCCGACCACTCCAGTGCAGAATCTTTCGTTTCAGATCCTTTCGCAGCTCCGTTAGTATGGAATTACATTCCGTCTCGATTCTCTTCAAGCTCTCAAAGCCTTCCGATGAATGTTTGCTGAGAATGTTGGACGCAGACAGATAACTTCGGGTAGCTGCGCGATATTTTCCCGCCGCAATCTGCCCCTGGAGCGTTTCTGGAAGCTTCAATAGAGCATCGAGGCGAGTCAAGAGTCGTTTGACGCGAATCTTTTCCGCCACTTGATCACGCAGCGTCCCCAAGGCATCTTCGACAGCTCGAGACTGTTCATCAATCGTTTGCATGCCCCCTGTTAATCGATCCAGTCCTTGCTCATTGGCTTGCACATTGACTCCTATGGATTTGATTGCATCCGTCGCGTCAATGAATCTCGAATAGTTCTCGTAAACTAGCGTCTGCATGGTCGAGTCCAGCGTGCGAACCTGCAGCGCCAAACGTTCCTCGGTCTCGAGCAAATTTTGCACTGAGGATCCGTAAACGTGACGCTTTGTGTGCTCTTGCGCGTCAAAGCTCGGGGAGTCCAGGTCATTCATGTCTCCCACCAAGTCAAAGGACTGACTACCTAGCTTGCGGGGAGAATCATCCTCGTTCAAGGCATCAAAGTCCGTGTCTTGCGAGTCGACGCTGTCTGGTTTGGCAGCAGCAACGGCACTTTTTCCGTAGAAAGACTCGAGGAGTTTCTTTCGCACCAGAGCCTCCCGATCCACATTTTTATTGCCACTGTCTGTCACAGTCAAGAAGTCATCGTCCGAGTCGTTGGACGACGAATCGGAATCCGCCATGGTCACTATGGAAGAGCCTGCTTTCGTCGCGGTTGTTTGTGGGCGTTGGAAATCGTCGCTTGTCGCGTCGCCGGCTGCAAGAGTCATTCGCGCCAAAATGTGCGCTTCAACCTATGTACTAGGAGGCGCGTTCTATTTATGTTCTATGCGGTCCCTGGCTATAATATACATAGCCAGAGTACCGGTACAGTTAGAGTAGGTCCTAGTTTACTGTATAGCATGTAGCTACCAGTATACCTTGAACGCGAGCAACTATCGAGCACCACACTAATATGTATATTAATACGCTATTGTACAAAGCTAGAGTGAATCAATCAATCAATCAATCAATCTGCGGGGGCGGCGGCTGCCGATCGACAGCAGCAGAGACAGCTGGAGACTCCGCATCAGGGACAGCTGGAGCTGAAGACTCCGTAGCGGAGACAAACGGAGCTTCTGCTACGCTTACTTGGTTCTCGGTATGGTTGTCTCGATCTGCCTCTAGGCGTAGATACTTGCCCTGGTACAAACTGCCAATGACGGCCGATGCCAGTGCACCTCCGATAAATATCAGATAGGAAGGCTGCATCTGGTAAGAGTCGTAGGACGTTTCCTTTTCCAAGACGGAATTCAGCACAAACAGAATAAAGATGCCAGACACTTGTCCAGCGCTCAGCAAAACTCCCGACGACAAGTCCTCGCTAATGGGATAGGTGCACTCACAGGCACATTCCATGGCCAAGGGTAACAATGGAAGCATGGTCATTCCAATCAAGCAGCAGATAGCTGCCAGCAGACCAACTTGACCAGGTCTGAGGGCGACAAAGAAGAGAGACGACGCCACTGCTCCAAGGACCAGACCAATCTTGAGCATTGGATTGTACGCATGGGTCTTGTCCATGATTGCACCAACGACAATCGAAAAGAGGATTCCACTCACAATACAGAGTCCCGAAAAGAGACTCGCATCATCTGACGAGTATCCAGCAGGCGCAATGATTTGCTCCAATACGGTCACGAGGGAATTCAAAAGTCCCAGCGATAAGCAACCCGTGCTGACCACGAGGATTACAAAGTCCTGGTTGCGAAACAACTGTTTCAATTGTTCTTTCACGTCGTGGGTGGCATTCTCGTTCTCTATTCGGTTGGACTCGGACAGAGATGGTGGCGTGGGAGGTTTCTCTTGAAAGAAATGAGCCACGACCACGACAATCAGCAAGGTCAAGAGGAACTCGACCAAGAGCAGCTCGCGCATGTGAATCGAGTCAACTCCTGCTGCTGTCCTTGAAGTAAAGGCCGCTGGAAGAACGCTACCGACCGCCGTCCCAAAGATGTTGGCCAAGAATCCCAGGACGACTGCCAGATCCCGTTCTGGCGTGGGAAACCAAATGGCAGCCAAACGAGCTGGCATGTTGGTGAAAAAGGGCTGGGCCATGGCACCGGTTGTCTGTCCCAGAAACAAGACAGCGTAGGATCTGTTGCTCGTCGAAGCGAATCGCAGCAAACACGAGAGCATATTAAGAGCCGACGCCAAAAGAAAGCCTCGACGAACACCGTAACGGCGAAAGACCCAACTGGAGACCACTGTAAAGGGAACGTATGCTACCATGAACACTATACTCAGGCCGTTGACGTATGTGGAGTCGACGTTATAGTAAGATTGCGTAAGATTGGCAATGGGAGCAAAGGTGATCCAAAGAATGGCGGACATGGCTGTCGACAAGGAGAACACGAGGAGCATCCACCATCGCGACGCGTAGACGCGCGTCTCGCTGCTGGTGATGCTACTTGTGTCGTTGTTGGCTAGCAGCAGGGGATTGAGCGACGGCTCGTCACTCGCACTCGCTTGCCGCCCACCGATATCCATGGTAGTTTATTGGTTGGTTGGCTGGCTGGCTGGATGGCTTCGTAACGCTGCTTGCCACACACATTAGGGTGCCAGGTGTGGATTGATGCGAACAATAAATGATACGCTGCTCTTTCGTTTCAAGATCGGTGATCGGTTCGTCGTCGCTTCGTCGCGTGTCGGTTCGTTTCACTGTTGGAAAAAAGTGAGGTGATCGTGACTCAAAAAGAAAGACTCATCAAAACTTCATGCCGACACAAACAATAAAAAATAGAGCCTTCGACCATGACGACAAAGGGCATTCTGCGGTGTATACCTCTCTCCTTTCGATCCAAGAGACATCGATCCCCTACCATAATGGAAACAGTCCTTGTGATCCTGCTCTGTGCCCTCGTTTCTGCGACAGACGCGTCGTCCGTGGCATCCTCGTCCGCGCCAACTACAGCTGCAGCTGCAGCTACTACAGCAGCAGCAGCACTACGGGGCGGAGGCAGTCCGTTTGTCGCGGCGGCACCCTTGGTGGTGGCCGCTGTCTGTCGCGATGGAGTGGTGATTATAGCTGCGCATACGGCAGTCGAGGATGAGCCTCTCTTGTATCACACCACCACGTACTCCTCCGAGTCGAACGATACGGAAACCGAGGACACTACCACAGCACCGTGGTCCACATCAGATATAACTACAGCTACACCATTCCTAGACCTACCAATGACTTGCAAAGGACCCTTTCGAATTGAGCCAATCGATTCCTTTGGCACTGCCTTGGTGGGCGCGGGATGGCGGGCCGATGCGCAAGTATTGGCGGCCCGCGGTCGGGCCACGGCCGCCACGGAAGTGGCGCGAATGGGTCCACCACCAGCAGCGTTTGTAAGCAGCAGCAGCAGTCGTTACGGACGATTTCTAGCAACCGAACTGTCGTTGTACATGGCACACTGCGTCGTTTCCGAACGGGTACGTTGGGAGAGTATAATACTGACTGCATATGATATACTGTTGTTTGTCTTGTTGTCTCGGATGTCTCACTCTTCAATGGCACACACTCACACTCACACTCAAACTCACATTGATGTTGTTTTCGGTAGGTTCGTGCTCTGAGCTGCGTGGGACTCTTGGCCGCACCTGGTACCTGCGACACTCTGGCGCACTTGTGGTTGGTGGACGCCACGGGTGCGTATCCGGTCCGAGCGCACTGCATTGGAGGTGATGGTGGTGGTGGAGGAGGTGGCCAGGCAGTAGTACCACCGCCGGTGGTAGTGGCGGCGGACAAGAAAACAACCGCAACCGCAACAGCACCTGGTGGTGCCGGCAGTGGCTTGGTGTCCCATCGAGTGAATGCGGCCTTGAGCAAGGTAGACTTTACCGAACTGGACACTAGCCAAGGCACGCAACGGCTCTTGCGCATCCTAGGAGGGCAAGAAGCTGCAGGAGCAAAGAATGGTAATAAGAAAGAAACGACCGAGCCGCCCTTGCTTCCCGCAGGAACGCGACTGGAAGTGGCAGTGATCGATTCGAACAAGAGACGAATGGTGCGCGTCCTGCTATCCTCTCTGTTGCGCGACATGACTGCAACGTAGCCTTTTATAATTCAAAAGAATAGAATAGCCATGATACAGTATCGCAAGGCCGTGTGGATAGGTGTGTTTTACGTCGTACCTACCGGTACTGAACCCGTAGCTACTGTATGATACTGTATGATACTGTATAGCTTGGTAGCCATGGTATGTAGTCTATGGTCGAATGTTGATCACGGTGCTTTACCGTACTAAACATTTAACCATACATTATCCATTACACAGATTTCCCGCGCTTTTTCCGTTTCGAAAGCCCGCGAAAGCGCTCGGGTGGCAGTTTTTGGTGCGGAGCCCATGCTGCACATTCCAAAGCATTGTTGCTGTTGTTGCTGTTACTGTAGTACTGTTACTGTAGTACTGATACTGTAGTACTGTTACTAAAGTACTGTTACTGTTGTGAAAGAGCGCATCCATCATGACAAGCATTCGCCGCTCGAGCAGAGCTCGTCGTCAGGCGCATACGATCTACGACGACGCCGCAGCATCGGAACGAAACGCAACCAAGTCCTTGACGAGGTAAGCGACCCGTTGCAAGATACGATACGGCAGCGCACAAGAAGGATTATATATATACTTATATGTTTATATGTATATATATATCTGCACATCTCACACACTTCTCTTTCTTTTTACTTGTACAGCAGTCGCAAAGATGAAGACGACGAAGATCCAGAGACTGATTCGGATGAGCAAGCCATGGCCCACGAGGAAGAAGATGAGCGCATTGAGGAGTCGTCGTCATCGGAAGAAGAAGAGGAAGCGGCGCCGCGGGCCCGCAAGCGCAAGACCCCCACCAAGGCGGCCAAAGCAGCACCAGCCAAGGAAAAGGAATCGCGCAAGATTCTCGTTCGACTGGACAACGACAAGAAAGGCCGCCGCGCAGGCGCCGAGAAAAATTCGGTGGCTCCAACACGCAAAGCGGTGCAGACGGCCTTGACCGCCTTGGCGACCAAGGTCTTGGACGACTCGGAAACGGCGGAAACATCTCTCGTGGCGGCGCTGCTGCAATGCCACAAACCTCGCGGTAAAAAAGCCTCGCGTAGGACCACCAGCAAGAAGGAAACCATTTACACGATGCCACTAGAAACAATCGCCCGTCAAGTCTTGCAAGAGCACGCGGCGGATCCAAACAAGGCGCAGGTGCGACTCTTTAACCTGCTATTCCGATCCGTCGGCGGCACGGTTGGATCTAATCTCGATCCCGATCAAGTCGAACTAGAAGCGCTCTCGGAAGACGAATGGATGGAGTTGGTCACGAGCATTGTCAAGGAAATGCAACTCACTCCGGTGGATCGCATTCTCTTGTGCGCCAATCCCTTGGGCGCCGCCGCTACTGCTACTGCCGATACGGCAGCAACAGGTACTGCCGGCAGGAGCGCCAACAAGGCGCAGTCGGTGGGGGGTCGCGAATACCGCAAGATTTACGAAGAATTCTGGTACATTTTGGGCCGCGTGGCCTTGACGGGAAACGTGGCGTCCGCGTCATTGGCTGCTGGCAGCAAGAAGGAATCCACGGATACCGACAATGACGCGTCGGACAATGACCACGAGCAAGAGGCGCCCAACTCGCGCTTTCAAGTTGAATTGACTCGCGATTTGGTGGCCCGGCTCATTGAAATGGTGGGCGTGGGTCAACCAGACATTCGGGCCGCTGCCACAACGTCGGTCTATCAGTTGGGTACGGCCATGCTGGAGCAGACCAATGAACTCGCGACCAAGCTAGAAATTGCCTCGCGACAGCTTGCTGTGGCCAAGCGTGCCAAAATGTCACGCAAGGCGGACGCGTTGAAACTGCAAGTTGATTCGTGGAAGCGAACGATTGCCGACTTGGAAGAGATTGTCAAGGATACAGTCATGGGTGTCTTTATGAACCGCTATAGAGACTCCAATAAGCACATTCGTGCCGACTCGTTGAAGGCTCTGGGAACTTACTGCTTGATCCGACCTGACATATTCCTGGTTGGCTCGTACCTTAAGTACTTTGGCTGGTTGTTGAGTGACAAGGATGCTTGCGTTCGAGAGAATGCCTTGTTGGGCCTTCTCCAGCCTTTTCGCGAGGCCGCCAAGAGCAAGAGTCGAGGCGTTGAGATCGACGTGACTGCTGCCCGCAGTGTCATTGAAAAGTTCTTGAAGCGCATCGCCGACTGCGCCATCGATATCGACTTACGGGTGCAGGAACGAGCCATGGAGCTGCTGCTCGTTTTGTTGCGTAACGAATTTCTCGATTCGTTGGACGACGATGAGGTTTGGGAGCAGATCAATCTGCAGGCGCTGGCCGCCGACACCACGCCTGCGGCTCGTCGCAGTGCGCTTTACTTTATCATTGAGCAGTTGGAGCCGTTCGATTCGGGCCCTGCCAAAACCGAAGGTAAAATTGTCGAGTGTATCAATGGGGTTGCACAATGGTAAGTATCTCTCTGCGGTTGTATACCACGTCCCTGCCAAAACCAGTGCCCCATCTCATTTTCATTTTACGTTTCTTGTTGATCATAGGGTTGCGCATTCTCTTTCGGACCACGCAGACATGCCTATTGAAAGCATGCGAATCGATTTGACCGACTTGGTTGTGTCTTCGCTTCGGTCCATGCCCGAGCACAAGGCTCTTGTTACCAACTGGACAGCGATTCTCAAAGCTATTGACGGAGCCGGTTCGAAGCAGTCTTGGCGCAACAAAGAAGAGCGCCGCAAGGAGGGAGCCAAGAAACGAGTTCTTTTGCGAATGTTGGCGAGTGCTGTCGAAATGGAGGTGAATGCCGATTCCGAATTTGGGTTTGCCGGCAGTGTTGATCCAGACATGCTTTCTGCCAGAAAGTCCGCTCAACTTGGCGGCCAACAGCCATCGAAGAAGCAAAAGACGGGCTCGTCACAGGAAGATTTGACTCTTGCTCTCGTAAAGGCTCTTCCAGGCCTTTTTGTTTCTTACAAAGAGGAGACAACTGTATTGCAGAGCCTGACGACACTACCTCGCTACTTCCGTACGTACAGCAACAATTACCTTTGGGATGACCTGCTCCACAGCCATTTAATTCTCACAGCTTTCTTGTTGCTCTGGTTGTCCTTGTTGCAGTTCCCAGCGTATTCAATCTTCCAAGTCGAAAGAAGGACTTTAACGCGGTCCTTTCTGCTCTCTCCGAAGTATTTCTTCAGTCGTCGGACAGTGCGGTTCTCCAGAATTGTGGATTCGCCATTACTTCTCTCGCACAAGAGGAACATGCGCGCAGCGGGGAGGCCATGCTCCAGCTGAAGAAAATCACTCGTTCGCTTCGCGATCGCCTTCTCGGACTGTTGAAAGACAAGCGCGAAAATGGCGGCGTAATGAACGCAGATAACATTGACGACCAAATTCCGCCGGAAGATACTGAGCATGCAATCTGCTTATGCTTGACACGTCTAGTTGTCTTGTCGAAGCGATGCGACCTTTCGACTCTGCTGGGCAAGGAGGGACAAGAAGGTGACGGAGACCAGGAAGTCGAACGCCTTTGTGCAGCTGCTGCGCAAGTGGTCGCGAATGACCTCCAAGCACGCAAGGTCGTAATTCCCGAAGAAGAGGATGAAACAAGCGGATCCCCAGACATCCCAAAGATCTGGGCAGCTAGAAGCGCGCGACTGCACGCCTTGGTGGCCGAAATCGTGTCTCAGTCGTTGTCCTTTCTACTCATTACCACGGCTTGGCGTCTCAAGAGAGAGATTGTACTCGTAGAAGACAGCGACGAGGCTCCGGAAGACCGAACTGAACCAGAGGAAAACGTCGTCGTTCGCATGCGTGACCGCTTGGTAAAGCTTATCGCCTTGTGCTTCGACCAGTACATTGAATTCGACGAAGGCATAGACTCGTACACTGCAGAACATATTCAGTTTGCAACGGATGTTCAGGTTCACGCGGGACGTTGCGCTGGTGATGTTCGCTCACTCTTTCCCAAGGCTTGGATTGATGCTGAATATCCTTTGCTCAGAGCATTGGCGCTAACCGAAGAAGGCCACCTTATTGGAGGATTTGTTCGCTTTCTTCGCTCTCAGGAAGGAAAGGTACGCCGATAATCGTTTCGCGTCTCTCTGATTTCTCTCTCTGATATACTAACCCCTGTATCTTTTAGTTGCGCATGAACGAAAAGGCAGAAAAAGGAAGTATGGCTGCGGTTGAGTCATTGCTTCTTCCTCTGGCTCGCGGCTTGAGTGCGAACTGGAAACTGGGTAACCGCCGAGAAGCTGGCGCCGGATTGGCTCACATTACCGGCAGTGGCGAAGAAGCCTCGCAACTTGTGTCTAAAATGTCGAAGGTTCTCAAGAAGGTACGTGTTGCCGCCGTCTGCTGCTCTTCGTTGACATCTCAGTCCTAACTCTTTGTATGTACTTGCACGTATCAGATTGAGCCGGTCCGTCTTTTGGAGGCACACATGGCGTGCCTTCGTCAGGATTACGAGGATTGGGCCGACCACGAGCCTGACGAACTCGATAGCAGACCCAGTGAGGAAGAAGTTGCAGCATTTGAGGAGGCCGAAAAGTCTCACACGGATAAGGTAAGTCAAGAGATCGAATACCACAAACTCTAATCGTTTTCAGCGTGACTCACGATTTTTTCCCGTTTCCAGTTCGGCGCTCTTGAGCACCAGGCAGGTCGGCTTTCGGCTTCGCTTGGAGTTGGGAAACTGAGCGATAAGATGCTAGTTCCGGCTCTCCTCGGATTTGTTCGAGAGGGTGTGCGGTTTGCGTTTTCAACACAGGAACAGGGGTACGACGAGGACCTTCCTCTTGGATCACGATTGTCCTTTTTACGTATTCTGAGCAAGTAAGTAACATCGGATCAGGTACCTTGGCTAACCTCCTTGTGCTTTTCGCTAACTATTGTCGCACTCATCACCCGACAGGTACCTCAACTGGATCCGCCGCGACAGGGAGCATCTCGACATTCTTCGTCAAGACCTTGATCGAAAGGAGTCCGAATTGCGCGAGCACGCTGACTTTGGTGAGGTCTACAGTGACGACCTTGCCGCCCTTGCAAGCTTTCGCAGTGCAGCCGGCTTGCCCGATTACAAGGAAGCCGAGGATACGAATACCATGTCTGTTGTCGACGAGTATAGTCTTCAGGAACCCAATATGCCTGGAAGCGCGTTGTCTAGCTTGCGTCGTCGAATGTCTAGCGTCAGCAGCATTCGCTCCAAGATGTCGTCCACACAGGCATCCTTGTCACCCCTTTATGAGGAAGACGCAGAAAAGGAAGATCACGAGGGCGACGAAGGATCCCCTTCTCAACAGAGCCAAGGGGCGTCTGTTGGGACAAGCATGTCTCTCTCCACTCTCGATCCGGCGCAGCATACAATCCAAGAAGAGAGCGACGAAAGCTCTACCAGTGAATAGAAAGCATGGTTTGACGTAATATTAGGGGGACACGCTGTGCTGAGTGTGTTTATGTGATATGTTCTCTTTTAGGTTTTAGATGCCGACATGTATCGCCGTCTTCGATCAAGGAGTGTCGTTGCAGATTCTCATCACGCTATTTTTATTGTCTGAATAATAAGTGGAACACATCTACAGTATCGCTGTCCGAATAGTAACCTGTCTCATCGTACTACTAGAATACTCTAGAAGTGCACTGTTTTTCCAAGCGAGACGAGTCGGTAGCAGTAGAGGCTACACACTATCATAGCACCTCTTGCTCTACCGGTAGACACTCGACACGCTGCCAACACGACTCGGCCATCAGTCTGCTGACACTTCACATGTATTCTGCTGGAAGGGCGATCTTAATCGGACTCGCAATATCTCCAGTCGTTTCTTCTACCCATAGGAGAGCTAATGTCTTGTCGTCGTCTTGTACGGCCAAGTAAGCGCGGATATAGTTGATTATGCCACCGATGGCAAAGAAGACACTGCCAACAATGTACTGAACCGCGAGAAACTTGTCAATCATAACTTGGTCTTCGCTGCTTTCAAAGGTGAATAGATACGGGACTGACGCGACCATAAACATCGTAGACCCGATAACGTAGCATACTGCTGTCAGATTCAAGTATCTCGCTGTCCAGAGCGACTTTGCTTGGAAGATCTGCATTGCATTCATTGCTGAAGCTGCAACGAAAAGGAAACTCCCCCAGATAAAGCACCACGCGCCCGCGGTATACCTTCCCACACCTGGGAGAAAGAAGATGGAACCAAAGATAAAGATGACTGCTCCGACGACGTATGATACAGCAGCCGCGGCGTCGAGTAGAACGAACTCTTCCGAGCAAAAGAAGATCTCAATACAGTCGTGAAGAGAAACAATGATATAGAGGACGCTTGCAACGACAAAGAGCAACGAAGCCACGCTCACATGCTCCTCGTACGCGGGAAGGAACAGAATACTTCCGAGAATATATAGTATGCCACCAAGCTCGTAGACAATGGCGTTGATGGCCTCCCACGTTGGATGTAGACCAGGCTTGTTGGGGCGGGTGAGGAGACCCAACTTGCGAGACCGTTGGGTGAAAACATGTGGCATCTTTGCTTTTCTATTTACGACCGGTACATGAAACGGATACCTTATACTTTATCTTTCGCGAGCGCGCTGGTGATGGTATTGGCTGGTGACTACGTAGTCTACAGTACGAGCTACGCGAGTAAAGACCATAGGACCAACAGCGACATCGTGACATCATTGCCGAGCGCAGCTACTGTAACTGTACGGTAGGTACAGTATTCTCAGTATTTTGTTCGGACGGACGACGCACGTGTATGAAAATTTCAAGACTGATATTGCCTAAGTAATCGCCTAAGATCCGATAAGTCTAAACACTCTGGACACGTGCAAACGGTTTTCTTATCGGCAGCACGCGCTTCGTGGCTTTGTTGGTTTCGGTTAGGTTTGGAAACGTCAGCACATCATTAAAAGGCCTTTCTTCTTCTCACACTTTTCACGAGCCATGGCACCTAAAAGATAGAGATTAGTTCTTTGCAACAAAAACATGCCGTTCCGTACCATTCTTGCCTTCAGGCATAATCGTAGAGCCCGTCCCGAGATAAGAGACAACAATGGTCCCACACCTGGAGGCTTCGACTTATCTATGGGAGACTCATCGCCGACGCCAAGACGCAATGGTGGGTCATCGCAACATTTGTGCGAAACACGTGATACCATCAGTGATCTGGAAGCTGATCGTAACGATAGAGTCGAACGAATAAAGAGGCGCTCGGCGTCATCCCCGACGCGCTCGACAAGGAACTACGAGTGCCCATTTTGGTGTGCCACCTTTTCGACTATTTTGCTCAACATTACATGTGCACTCTGGCTCTTTGTTGCACTCACCCAGGAACCCAACGAGCCGAGCCCTTTCATTCCAAGAAGCGAGTTAAACCATATATATGCAGATCCCGAATCCCTTGAGCCACAGAGCAAAAATAGATCTTTAATGAGTATCGGTAGTCCCGGTGCTAATGACTTTACTCAAGAGACTCAACAGGAACAACCTCCCCAAAAGACTGGTGTCGAGCAACTAGATCCTGAATGCGAGGGAGCGGACTGGCAAAGTCTAAGCTTTCCAAACTGTAATAGTGTGCATGAGATCGATCTCGAGGCTATTCAAAGGCGTCAGGCAGCCGGAAACGAAAACGTTGGCGCCCTTAGCGGTGGCGATGGCCACTATCGAGCCGTGTGGGCTGTAGATCCCAGCTCGATCTCGAGAGAGGTGCTGGCATTGAAAATCATGCGGGGTGAGCGCGAGATCCACGAACGAAACTTTGACCGACATCGAAGAGACGCGCTCACCATGGAACGTTTGACATCTTCGCCCTACATTGTTGATATATACGGATTCTGTGGAAACACAGTGCTAAATGAGTTTATAGGCGAGACGCTGATGGATGTCATCCTGGATGACCAGCAAGGTGATGATGCAGCCAGTTCTCCAACGCGAAAAACTCCAGAGGGCCGAGTACGGCTAGCACTCGACGTGGCGAAAGGAGTAGAGGCGATCCACAGCATTCCAGGCGGCCCTATCGTCCATGCTGATATCCAGCCAGGACAGTTTTTGATGGCCGCTGATGGTACCGTGAAGTTAAATGACTTTAATCGCTGCCGATTCATGACAAGGTCTACCAAAACTGGGAATCTCTGCCCGTTTCATATCGCTCAAGCCGGCGGAGAGACTCGTTCTCCAGAAGAGTACAACATTGGAGAGCTTGATGCAAAGATGGATATATTTTCGACGGCCAACGTACTTTACTCCATTCTCTCTGGTGAGCAGGCATGGACACACTGGACTTCCGAAGAGGCCCAGGAACTGGTAAAGGCGGGCCTCGTACTGCGTGTTCCCGACGAGTTCCGAACGCCTGATACGTTGGACGGGTCTCTTACGAACCTCACGGAGCAAGCTTATCGCTTTTACCCGGCGGAACGCATCAGTGCGGCTGATTTGGTCAAGGGACTAGAAGGCATTCTGTCCAAAAGTTCCATGAGGGATCCTTCAGAGCTGGGTGGGCGACTAGTCGACCAGCAGACGGGCTGAAGGCAAATAATTGAGCGTTGGCTTTGTTTTGTGACCTACAGTACTGCCTAGAAACTTACGTACCTTGTACGCTGTAAAATATTATGTATTACATTATAGTACTAGCGTTTCACTTTTATGACGTCTTAGTATTATCCTCAAATTTCGTTGTCGCCATTATTCATTATTCGCAATGGAGAAAGCAGCAGCTGTTGTTGAGACTTGAGACACCCCATTGACAGCCTCTACTGAACTTAATCTCCCTGAATACGATGAGATTGTTGCTTGCTTTAACTGCATGGAGTCTGGTAGCAGCCCACTGTTTCTCGTCTACTCGTAGTCGCCCGAGACGAACGTTTTGTCGATCGGCCTCGGCGTCGTGCTCGCAAGAAAGCACTGATTCGACCCCGGCACCTTTGGACCGCACGAGACAACCATGTCCTTGTGTTATCGAAAGTAAAGACTTTCGAGACCTCTCAATAAGCTTGGCAAGGAAACTCTCACTTCCTCTAGTAGAGACATCAGAGGCACTGATGGAGAGCCCCACCAAGTTCACACACGCGCTGTCCTTCTTGCCGTACGAATCCGGTAACGTTCTTGACTACGCACTGGGGATCCAAAGCTTTGAATCCAGAGAGAAAACGTCCAAACGAGGCAAAGCCCAACGCCCGACAAAATCCATGAAACCTTTCGTTGTTGACTTTTGCCCTCTTCCTTCGAGTCTGCTGGGCAAGCGAAGCTCGGGCGAGTCTGGCCCGGATTTATTGACGAAAGCAATAGCTCCCAGAAAGGGATTCGAGCAAGGTGCGATAGTGTACGATCTGATGGCGGGCATGGGACAAGATTCTCTTTTGATTGCAAATGCAGGTGCCAAGAGAGTACACATGGTGGAGCGAGATCCCATTGTGGCCGCGTTACTCGAGGACGCCCTTCGAAGACTACACGTCTTGTCGGAACAAGCGGACGATGATCGGCAAAGGCAACTAGCTACTGACCTTTGGCGTTGTCTATCACTCGAAGTTAAAGATGGACGAGAGGTCCTCGCGCAATTTATGGACGACAGCACGAAAGAGCGGCCTGATATCGTATACCTGGACCCAATGTTTCCTGCTCGAAAGAAATCCGCATCGGTCAAGAAGAATATGCAAGTGCTGCAAGGTCTTCTTGAGACGAGGCAAGTTGCAGAAGAAGAGAGACTCAAAGAGGAATCCGAGTTATTACAAGCTGCTTACCATGCAACGGGTTGTCGAGTGGTTGTCAAGCGACCAGTCAACGCCGAGCAACTTGGTGGTTCCTTGTTTTCGACGGAACTCAAACCGTCGTATCAGATCAAAGGCTCGGTGAATCGATGGGATGTCTACGTCAAAAGTGTACTCTAGGAGCGTCTTAGTATAGTACCTGTAGACTATTAGCATAGATACCATTTAGGTCGTATTGCTTTGATCGCGCTAGTAGAGCTCTAGTGGTAGTTTCGACGACTCATTCGATTCATTTCCCGTCGACCAAAACCCCCGACGACCAACAAATTGAGCTCGGCGCGGTGCACCATGAGATTGCCCTGTAGACTGTAGACGTTTATAGAGATGATGTATCCTTCCGCTCGTCGCAGTGGTTCTACAGTGAACGGCGAAGATAGCGTGAAAAGTGAGAGTGATAGCAGAGACTCCGAGGGCTCGGAATCATCATCTTCTTCCGACGGCGACTCGTCGACGGAGGAAAACTCTAAGCCGCTCTTTCGCAACGGCGCGTCGGGTCTCGTCTCGTCTCTGCGAAGACGTGGGACTTTGCAAAGTGCCGGTCCAACACTTCCACTACGGGCCAATAGTGAGGAAAGGAATGAAAAGAATCGGCGAGATCGGCGTCGTGTAGCATGGCACAGACTTCCACCAGTCGATCGGCATCGATTGCCCGTCTGGTGCAGCTGCTTTGCGTCGTTTCTGCTCTCCACAAGCTTTTTATTGTGGCTAGCCATGTTTTTATTGCAAGAACCAACGGCGATGACGCTGAAACACACTCATCAAGACGGCCTTACGATCCGAGAGCGGACCAGAATACGTACGGGTGAAAAGGCTTTGACAGACAAATCAGCGGCAGGTGTCGGAGGGTTCATTCAAGACGTCCGAGACGGATTCCAGAGCATCGTTGGTACGGAAAAGTTCAAGAAGATTAAAGACAGAAATAATAATATGGAAAGGCTGGCTCCAAGTTGCGTAAGAGCAGACTGGCAGAGTCTTAGCTTTCCTAACTGCAACGAAATACACGAGATTGATCTTGAGGCCATTCGAAGCCGTCAAAAGGCCGGCAACGAAACAGTTGGCGCGCTTAGTAACGGTTTTTGGCGGACCGTGTGGGCAGTTGATCCAAGACCAGCTAGAACAGACTTGCTAGCGCTGAAAATAATGAAAGGCGAGCATGATGTGGACGAACGAAACTTTGACCGCCATCGAAGAGATGCGCTCACCATGGAGCGTCTAACATCTTCGCCAAATATTGTTGATATCTTTTCATACTGCGGGAATTCAGTGCTAACTGAATGGGTCGACAAGACGTTACAAGACGTAGTGATTGATGCCAAGGAGATTAACAGTATGAATTCCACCGTCGACGTTTATCCAACGAGAAAGACGCCCGAAGGACGGCTTCGACTGGCACTCGACGTGGCGAGAGGGTTGGAGGCGATCCACAGCATTCCAGGCGGCCCCATTGTCCATGCCGACCTAACTACGAAGCAGTTTCTCGTAACCGCGGACGGAACTGTCAAGCTCAACGATTTCAATCGCTGCCGATTCATGGCAAGTCGCAACCAAACTGAAGAGCCGTGTCCCTTTCGCGTCCCACAATCTCCAGGAAAGTTTAGGGCCCCAGAGGAGTACAAGGAACAGGAGCTCGATGAGAAAATTGATATTTATTCTGGAGCTAACGTGCTCTATAGTATTATGACAGGGCAAGTTGCGTGGACGGATTGGAGCACCATGGAAACAAAGAAAATGGTAAAGGACGGCGTCATGCCGTTCATTCCTGAAGAGTTTCGACAGGCTAGTACAATCGATATGGCCCTTACACACCTCACAGAGTCGGCGTACCAAGGCAATCCTCACGAACGCACAAGCGCAGCTACTCTCGTCAAAGCGCTAGAAAGACTCGCAGCGAACAGCACTAAAGCTGTTTCCAATGTCCCGGAACTAGATCGTCCTTAACAGTACGCATATTTGGCAGAGTCGTAGCGCTGGCCAACATTCGCAACTTCAGTAGAGTAGAGAAAGTGGAATTAGAAACAATTGCAGCGATTCGAATAGAACGATACGATGCGATGCACATACCTTTCCCCCCGATGCAATATCTTTCGTCGCGACAACGTCCCAGGAGAGGCCGCCTGGAACAGTTAGCGCGTCTTCAACCGTCAGTTTTTTCATAGTATCCGAAGTCCACCGATACTCCACGTTGATGTCACCGTCACTCTCCTGAGGAATCAGGGCCGACAGCGTAAGCGGACAAAAGACAAGATTCGAGTCTTGGTGTCCAAAACACAACGCAGTATTCTTTGGCACCCGGCACTCTTTCTCTTTGCTCGTCGAACACGACCGATCATACTCCATTACGTGGAGCGGTGCTGGCACCACGACTTCTCCTTTTTTGAAACTCTTCGTGGCAACAATAGTGGCATCTTCCTCCTGCTTGACGTCGCACAAGCACTTGCCATTTGCCTGCAGCGCATCCAGCGATCTCTTATTCGATTTGGCCCACATAGGGTAACGCTTCCGTTGTGCCTCAAAGTCACCTTTACTGTTGGGTAGCAAGCTACCAACAGAGTAGTCAACCTTCGTAACGGATCGCTTGACCATGTTAACTCCAAAATTCGAATCCAGAACTTTTCTATTTGCCTTTTTGCCCGACAAGAGCTTGCGGAAGCTGCTTTGCATATCTTCCAAAATAGCTCTCACTTCCTCATAGGTTTTCATGGTTGGAATGTACTGAAAGAGTGAGGAATGGGCAGGAAGAGATGCTTTTGGATGCATGTCGAATGGAACAAAGAGCTCATCTCCTTCCTTGATCTCTGTCGTTGCTCTCAGCTCAAGTTGTGCATACTCGTTTGTGGTCACGAGAGTTCCTTCAACATTGGTCATGTTCGGACGGTGCTTGAGCAAAAATGCATAGGCTGGCAGAAAGGCCGAGTCGTCAGTTTCCGTCAAGCTCCAAGGAAAGAGCATCGGGCTGTCCATCAAGAGTTCACCCGCGCTGTAGTTACGCCCGGCAAATATCGATAAGCCAGATCCTGGAATAGAGCTTGTCTCCAGAAACAGATCACAGGTCTCTTCGCGTCGCCTTTCTTCAAAAGTCTTGGCAAAGGAATCCTTGAAGGATTCAAGCGCCACCAAGGCGGGGCTTTTCGGCTTGCTGGCGCCCTTCCTAAAACTGGCTGGGTCAAAGTCTCGACCTACAATCGCCATGAAGCCTATAGCACCCACGGCAATAGCCAAGTCTCGAAGGGGGTTGAACTTCCCCATGTGTACCTTGGTTGATTCTCCTTCTTCCGGGCCCACTCTCTTGACGAGACGCTTCTTGGTGGATTGGGTCTTGACGCTAGCGTCAAAGCGGACTTGCTTTGAAGAAAACTCGCCGCTCTTCGATTCGGCAGGTGCATCAGTCATGGTCCGTAGACGTAAAAGGCAAAGGTCTGCAGCAAAGGATGGTCTCTTCTGAGACAGGGTCGGTTGTACAAGAGGACAATAATGCAGAAGGATTGTGTTAGACTGTAGACTACGGTACACCGATAGGTCGACGTCTAATATACCGGTAGTATGGGGAAGACGGAAGACGGGACCGTTGAACCCGAGTCACGATTTTCTAAGACCGGGACTGCTGAGATCTCTCCTAATAAGTCGAACAGCACCACCACGCCTCCGGTAATGATGTTGCGAGGACTACTCTACGTAGCCATAGACATTTGCAAAAAGTAACACGGTCGACAAGCAAATAACAAAGACAGTAAGTTGAGCCAGGAGGAACTAAAGACTGATTGAAATAACATCACTTACTTCTACTAGAGTGAAAACAGCCTGATCGCATCTATTGATCGCATGGTACTAGAGGCAATACTGTATGCTACCTCAAGGATGTATATATATATTTCCCGTAGCTACCCCTACTAAATCATCGCAAGTGGCTTACACACACGCACACATATACAATGATACTCGGGACCATGGACTCCGTGGAGGCAAAAGATCCCCGAGCAGGCACTGCGCAGAAGAAGCCAAATGTAGCAAGTAGACCCGGGGCGACATGGATTCGCCGCTCAGGTGTTATTCATACCGCTTTCACGTGCTATCATAACCTGAACGTTATGTCTTGTTGGTCTCTCGCCGTCTCATCCTCCCCAAACTCTCCCGGGCTATCAACATAATATGCCAGCAAGCAAAAATCAAAAATAATTTCAACCCGCGGAGTATTCCGGTTCGGTCACAGGCACTCAAAAACAATAATAACACCGGTTCCTGGTACTAGTCCACCAGCACCAGGAACGATCGAACCAGCAAGGTATTGTAAAGGTACCATAATAGCCGACCAAAAAGGGATAACATGGTAGGGTCATATAATCTGAACTGCACCAAGTGCAAAAATATCTCGCGAGCCGGATTCGAACCAGCGACCGATGGATATCTTGAGTGAGGTACTTTAACAGTATCCTAAACCTTCTACAGTCCACCGCTCTACCAACTGAGCTATCACGAGATTTTGTTGATGTGACCAATGTGTGTAAATTTAGGTTTATATACTCTGTAAGAGATGAAGTTTAAGGTTCTCGAGAATTTCGTTTCGCCAACGGTGACAATAGTCGCCATGTTCTAAACATTTGAAGAGGACAGGAACATAGAAACCACAATCATATTGTACCTCTGACAGAATTCCGGGACCATTTTTCTCCGTTCGGCCTACCAAAGCCTCTTTGGAGCCGAGCAACTAGCTACATGAATGAGGCTCAGCTTTCTTCTTCTTGTTGCTTGTTGTTGCAGCACCAGCCAGAGGCGTTGAGAGCACACATTCATGGTGGTCGCATCCTCCTTTGGGGTGAAGCAGTGGTGGTTTGGTTGTCTATCTAGTTCCAAGAGATGGTCAAATGGAAGCGAACGCATCGTATGTGGGCGGATACAGTGCACGCACGAGGAGGATTCTTGTAGCTAGTAGCTATTCTCGACCACGACCAGTGCACGACGCGCCAAGAAGGAGAGGAAAAGCCTCCTGTTTCCTATACGTGCATTATCGGGTTCTATATGGAGAATGGAGATAGAATTAGACTCAATCATAAAGTAGTCTAATAGCAGTTCTTTGTTGAGAGATCGTACCTTTTTTTATTGACATTAATCATCGCATCGCATCTTCATAGCCCAACGACTCGTGAACAATACCTTGCGGGATAAATATTGAGCTGAGAACCGGTAGCGTACCTACCAGTACCGGTACATTTTAGTAAGGCGATAGGAGGTAAACCGAGTTTCAGGTGGAAATATGCAAGAGCAACTCCAACAACAGATCCTGCAATACTCTGTACATCAAGATGACGACCGTATCCGAGAATTTGAGTCTGCGAGGAACCCTTAAGGGCCATGGGGACTGGGTGACTAGTCTCGCCACTACCCCTGAAGACCCCAACCTTCTTCTGTCGTCTTCGCGCGATAAGTCCGTCGTTGTGTGGCAGCTTACCCACTCCTCCTCCAGCGGTGACGATGATGCCTATGGCTATGCCCGTAGAGGTCTTCGCGGACACTCCCACTTTGTATCTGATGTCGTCATCTCCTCGGATGGTGCCTTTGCTCTTTCCGCTAGTTGGGATTCCGAGTTGAGACTCTGGGATATCGCCACGGGCAAAACCACCCGTCGGTTCGTTGGACACGAGAAGGATGTTCTCTCTGTGGCCTTTTCGGTTGACAACCGTCAGATCGTTTCTGGTAAGCCATACGCTCTTGGGGGCATACTGCACTATGAATATATCTAGTTTTGTCCTGAATCGATAGATTCTAACCTTTTTTTTTCTCTCGACAGGCTCCCGAGACTCCACCATTCGCCTTTGGAACACCCTTGGAGAGTGCAAGTACACCATCTCGGGTGATTCGGAAGGACACACTGAATGGGTTTCATGCGTGAGATTCTCTCCTTCGCAGTCGGTCCCTCTCATTGTCTCTGCTGGATGGGATCGTTTGGTCAAGGTCTGGAACTTGACCAACTGCAAGCTCCGCAACGACCTTGTTGGACACACTGGATACCTCAACACTGTTTGCGTGTCTCCCGATGGCTCCTTGGCCGCCAGTGGTGGAAAGGACAACACCGCCATGTTGTGGGACTTGAACGAGGGCAAGCGCTTGTACTCCCTCGATGCCGGTGCGATCATCAATGGACTCGTCTTTTCCCCGAACCGATACTGGCTCTGCGCCGCCACTGACGACTCGGTCAAGATTTGGGACCTGGAATCCAAGGTGGTTGTTGACACTCTTCGTCCGGAAGAGTCCGAAAATGGCAAAATCCCCTCTTGCACGTGTCTCGCCTGGTCTGCCGATGGTTCCACTCTCTTTGCTGGATTCACCGACAATATCATTCGTGTCTATGCTGTCACTGCCAACTAAAAAAAAGTGTTGGTAAATATATTACAAGTGACCTGGCTTTATGAACTGGACTGTTATATTAGATTGCTGCTGAGTTGTGTTTTCGTTGCTTCCATTTCCTTGGCTCATTGAATGCATTTGTCTAGTACTGTAGATTGTGAGCTCTCGTTGTTCATATTGTAATTATCTAGCTCAATCGAGAGAAAAGCTTAAGTAGTCAAGGCGTGTCGCTCGTTTCCATGGCTCGGGGGATGTACTCTTCGGACAGTATCTCT
>Ga0307981_1001160_pt1 | contig 24369 bp, 14 predicted proteins | sample OrgLakmetagen987_FD_201849 | JGI IMG/M metagenome (GOLD analysis project Ga0307981, IMG submission 201849) | Saline water microbial communities from Organic Lake, Antarctica - #987 | ecosystem: Environmental > Aquatic > Non-marine Saline and Alkaline > Saline | place: Antarctica: Organic Lake... | reverse complement strand
CCGTTGCGCACTATCTCATGGAAGAGTTGGGTGTGTGGGAAGACGACCTTCCGCGAGTCCTACAACTTTATCCAGCCTTGCTTGGAATGCAAGTCTCTCAAATGAAGAGTGTCGCATCCTATTTGCTGGAGCTCGAAGTGGCGCCCGAGACTCTCTCGAGCATCTTTCGATCCTTTCCAGCCTTGTTGACGCTCAATGTGGAAAACGACATGGGTGCCGTGGTGGATTTTTTGCGGACAACGGTCGGTATCTCCAACTTGGGTCGTTTCGTGAGTCGTCTTCCTCCAATTCTTGGCTACTCGGTTCCCAACGAGCTGGAACCCAAATGGGAGTTCTTGCAATCGATTGTCACGGACGCTCGGTTTGAACTAAGTCGGTTTCCCGCCTACTTTTCGTATCCGTTGGAGAGAGTCAAGACTCGCTTTCAGTACCTGCGACAAGTCAAGCGATTACCGAGGCAGCTGTTGTCCCTCGATCAGGTACTGCGGTGGGGCGACAAGGACTTTGCCACCAAGATTGCTCGTGACGTGGACAACGGCGTTGCCTTTCGAGAATTTGCGCAAGAATGCAAGCGAAAGCGACAGCCTACTGTGGGGGCTACCAACAAGAGCAAGCAGAGAAAACAAAAGCCCCGAAGGAAGGCACCATGCACGGACTGAGTTCCGTGTGTGCGCCAGAACTTTTTTTTACCATTGTGCGTATCGTGATCAACACTACCACCCCTCCTCTGAGTTTATTGTATAGAGAAAGAGAGGGACGCGCCTATTCTGCTTAAGGGGTTAGTCTACTGTAATGCACATTAATATTAAGCTACTCGCTTCCCCGAGCAATTATTGTAGGTAGACGACCAACGTTGGAGCCCCTCGTTGCATGTTACATAGTATGCAGTGCTCGAGATAGATTCGAGTGCCAGTGACGCTGTACTTGAGATATGCTCTACTTTACTCGAGACGGAGACGCCTATACCGAGGGAATGGACACGGACGTTGGAAGCACAATGGTCACTGGGCCATTGGTCGTGGCGAATCCTCCGGTGTTGGTGGTCAGTGACGACCGCCATTATTGTCGGACTGGAAAAAGCTCAAATCCGGCGATAATCCTGCCGTGTTGGACAAGGGGGTGTCCAGACTGACACTGACACTGCCGCTGTTGATCGACGCCAGTGTATTGAGAGTGAGAGGAGGAAACACACTGCTTCTCGTGAATCCTGCAGAAGCTGGCGGGAGGTCCAATGTAGGAAGCGGCAGAAACTGAAGGGTTCTGTCTCCTCGCTGCGGCTGCTGCCCTTTGAGGCCTCTTCCTCGGCCCATTATCTTGTGGTGGTGGCTACGAGCATTGGGAACCATCTGGTTCGTCCAGGTTCCTCGGGAAGCCACTAACACTGCCGCTACGGCAAACACCGTGAGGGCAACGACCTTGAAGAAGAAAGCGTGCTGTTGGAAAGCTGCGGTCATGCTCATGCTCATGGTCATCATCCCATCATCTATTGTGCATTTAGCTTTGCGAATCTAAGAATCCGGCGGGGGACGACTGGAGACTTCGACGACTTCTTCGATTCAGTTGCTTGACTCCTTCGACTTAATATTTCACTGACGTGTTGTTTCTGCGCTCGAGTTTTTTCGTTCTTCAGAGAACGCCCCAAATGCCACAAAAAAACCTGTTCCACCATGAAGTTCACAGCAGTCTTTCTCCTCGCAACCATCTCGGCATGTGCCGCTTACTCCACACCTTCTAGAGGCTCCCTTCGTCGTATGGGAAGCACCAAGTCGGTCGCGCCAGTCAAGAGTGCTCGTACCGTTGGAGCGTCCATCAAGATGGAAGGTGCGTAGCGCGGATCTTGTGTGATTTTTAGCACTGCAATAGCTCGTGACCAGGATCGGCAAGTTCAACTTGCCCAGGTCTTGCCGGCGACCATGGGCGTGGCGTTGCGTTGCGGCTGTCGTACTGTTAGTACATCATAGCTAGACTACTGCAGATCACGAACTCCTGTAACTCAACACTCTACTTTACCTCATTGCATTTTACAGACTTTGGTCTTTTCAAGGGCACAAAGTACTCGTTTGACGACGCATGGGAAGGCCAAGAGTGCATTTCCGAAACTGCTCTTGAAAGGCGTTTGAACAAGGACGGTCTCCGCTTCAGGATGAACAAAACCGAAAAGGAAGCTAACGCTGTTGGTCGCCTCGGTGACTTGCCCGGATTTACCATTAACCTTCCCTTGATTGGTGAAACCTACATTGGACCACCCAAGGTGGAAAGTATTTGGGAAGCTCTTGGCTTTACCGCCACTTCCAACAATGAAGCTCGCCAAAAGGAAAAGATCGCCGCTGTTAACTCGGCGCGTCAAAGTTCCAAGGGTGTCTTGAACGGACCCGGCAAGGAGATTCGTGCCGAATGGTTGAAAAAGTACGGTTACCCGCGTTTGGTGGGCAGTGGTGGTATCTTTTATGCCGATCAATTGTCGACGGACAAGGTACCCATGGGTGGATTCAACATGGGCAAGTCTGGTACGATCTGGCCTGTTCCGGATGTTGTCAAGAGTGGACAGTTTGGAGGAGACAAGGGCTGGGGTATGAAGAATAAGGGTACTGCTATCGATGGACTCAAGCCGGAGAAGAAGATGTAAATCTGACTTTGTGCTTTGTTATTACGAACTGAATGACTGACTACCGCCGTATGATACATTACTGCTCTCTACTGATTAATCAACTCACATAGATGCGCATACATTGCTCCGTTCGGTCGTTGAGGATATGCTGTGTAGTATCATGGAAGGTTGCGTTAGTTGGAGAAGTAACTATATTCTCATCGAGAGAAAGTGGTGGTGGTTGGCGCTGGAGCGTTTATAAACGTAGCGGTACCTCTAGAGCAAGGTTCGATAGACAAGTACGACTAGACTCTCACTCTAGACTAAGAGCTCAGAGAGAGAGAGAGAGAAGCTAATAACCGTTAGTTGACTCGGGATTCTGCGATGGAGAACGGGTCTGTCATCAGTCAAATCATCCTTCGCGCGCTTTCCCGACACACGATGACGTGCGAGACGAGACCCTGTGGATTCATTCGAAAAGCCGACTTCAACACGCGGGGGTCCGTCGGCAGTTGGAGGAGAGACGACGAGAGACACCAGACACAATATAACTCGACCAAGACGACGCCGCGACGACGGCCGTTGTTGTTGACACCGTGAGAGAGACCGAAGCAGACCAACCGCCTCATACTGTAGACCCGTAGAGACTATAGCAGATCCTCATTTCTGCTGACGAGAGTGTGTAGACCGTTTCTTTCTGCTCCCGTGAACGACCAAGCGAAACGCCTCCATAATTTATATCACAAATTCAACGACAGACTCCCATCATCATGTCGCTACTCAAGCTATGGTTCCTAGGTGTGATTGCCATGACCTCCACGGGGCGTGGAATTGCACTAATATCTGCCAGGCAGCTTCCCAGGGGACGAAATACCCTGTTAAATACTGCTGAAACTACAGTTACGCCAGCAGCAGCTTTAGCGCCTCGCGGAGGCTCCATGTTGGCACGGTCGACCGCGTCCGCCGACGATACCGACGACCTTTTGACAGCGCAAGACTCATCGAACGGATTTCTTTCCGCAGGAGAAATCATTATGGGAGATCCGTCGTTGGTACGTTATTTGTGCAGATGCTACTACAATACTTGTCGATGGGCGAAGATTCGATGCATTCATTCCATCTTGAATCTGTCGCACCTCTCTCACTCACTCACTCACTACCGATACACGCTCTCTTTCTCGCTCGCTATCCTTACAGAAACGCGATCCACTCAAAATCCTCTTTCTATCCGCCGACACGGGTGGTGGCCACCGCGCTTCCGCCGAATCCTTGGCCAAGCAGTTTCTCATTCATTTTCCCGGCTCGTCTTATGACTTGCTCGATGTTTGGACCGAGGATGGTGTCCTACCGTACCGATCCCTCGTCAAGAGTTACACGCACCTGTCAGCGCATCCCAATCAGTGGCGATTCCTCTATCACTTATCCAATTCTCGACCATGGGAACTGGCCATGGACTGGCACAGCTCCCTCATGTGTCTCCGCAAAATCAAACGGCGCATTAGCTCGTACCAACCCGACGCGATTGTCTCGGTCCATCCCGCCATGCAAAACGTTCCCCTGCTGGCCACGCAACAGCTATCGGCGGCGGCTGGCAAGCACATTCCCTTTTTTACCGTCGTGACCGACTTGGGATCGGGTCACTGCACGTGGTTTCAAAAGAATGTCGACAAAATGTACTTGGCGTCGGGCCGACTCCTCAAACTGGCCAAGCGTCGTGGCCGAACACCAATTGAAAATATCGTCATGACGGGGCTTCCCATTCGTCACGACTTTGCCTTGCAAGCCGAGCAACTTGGAGACCGAACAACTGCGGCTGGAAAAGAGTATCAGAAGGAAATGCGTCGTGAATTGGGACTGGATCCAGACAAGCCAATGGTCATGCTGATGGGTGGTGGTGAGGGTGTTGGATCGCTAGCAACTATTGTGGACGAAATGTACTCTTCATTTTCCAAACAAGGATTGGATGTAACCATTTGCGTCGTTTGTGGCCGCAACGAAAAACTCAAAAAGTCCTTGGAGGATCGCGACTGGGTGGCCGTATTACAGGCCGAGCACAAGCCGAAACGGAGGCATCGTATCTTGCGATTCTTTGGCCGGCGGCACCAGAGTCGCAAGATTCAAGAGTCGTTGGATCGAGCGGCTTCGCACGACGGCGAAGAAATGACGAGTCGGCCCGGGAACGTGGAGGTTGTTGGACTGGGCTTTGTTACGCGCATGGCCGAGTACATGGTGGCTGCTGACTTGCTGGTCAGCAAGGCTGGGCCAGGAACTATTGCTGAAGCAGCGGCGGTTGGATTACCCGTCATGTTGACCAACTTTCTGCCAGGACAAGAGGCAGGAAATGTGGATTATGTTATCGAGAATGGCTTTGGAGACTTTAACAGTGATCCAGCAGTTATTGCGACAGAAGTTGCCTGCTGGCTCAAGGATGCCGATCTCATGGATACCATGAGTCGGGCTGCGCGTGGAGTCGGTCATCCACACGCTGCAGCCGATATCGTTATTGACATTGGTTCAGTAACGCATACGTGGAAGACACTCAACGGTGAAGGGGTGCCAGCAAAATGAACCCACTAGTAAGGTGCCAATTCCAGTGTGCGCGCGGCGTTTTGTCATGGCCCGACGCACAACGAGACTGACTCTCAGAACCTCATTGCATATTGCCATCGCATTCTCATTCTAATACTTGTTAAACACAACCATACAATCGTCTCACTGATATCTTTCATTCATTATAATACTATTTGGTTAAACAATTGTGACGGCATCGGCCAACACGGGTACACTCACAGTTTTCATTCGTTTTACGCGACAAATCGACCGTTTGGTATTTCTCTCATTCCACCATCGTCGTTGTTCTCACTCCATTCCTTGGACATTGTGCTGGAGGCAGTCAACGTCATGTCCAGCGACCTCGAACCGGGCAAGTGATGTTTGTTGTGCTTTCCCCTGTTGCCCCTACCCATGAAACCGGTAAGAAGCTTGCGGCCGCGGAAAACCTTCTTTTTCTTGACTTTCTTCCCAGGATGAGGCATCATCGTTTGTTGGCTCTCGTTGTACTCATCTTGGAAGAGATCCTCTCGGCTAGGATGCATCCTGATTTCATCCTGACCAAAGGTCACCTTCCTGTCACTGGATTGCGATCTGCTAAGGCCCTCTCTTGGGAAAGTCGGCGACTGAGGGGTTTTGGAAGCATCGAAGCTCACGGCAGAAGCAAGCGATTCGGTAACAGTTCCGCGGAGATTCTCCCAGGCAAGACGAGTCTTTTCTTCCCATGTCATTTCACTTTCGACCTTTGGTGCAACTTCTGGGGCGGCGTGGTGGCTCTCCACCACGGGATGGAACACACTAGAAGCGGGTTGACCCATGGTATTGACCGACTGAGGGTAGGTCATTGTGGCAGAATGCATCTGACCATTGATTGGCTGTTGCATTCTTTGTTGGTAAGCCAAAGGATCACTCATGCGCCTCGGATCCTGCTGCAAGGAGCGTTCCTGCGATCGGCCACGAGGGCGGGTATTTGCAGCTGTCTGATGCGCACCACCGTCTGTGCTGAACTCTTGTTCAAAGCTATGACTTCGGCGATATGGCGAGCGAGAGCGTCGTGGGGATTTCGATCGGCCTCTTCTCCCACCAGTGTTGGCGGTGGGTACTCCAGTCGTTTCAAAACCTTGTCGATGGCCGGTGATGAAGCTTTCACGTTCCATTCGATCATCAGCAGCCATTGCAGTAGCCTGCTGTGTACGGCGCTTGGGAAAAGGCGGAGGTGGAGGAGCTTGTCCGTCGAATCCTTGACGGTGCATGGTGATAAAACTCTGACGTTCCATGGCATCATCCACTGGCGGCATGGCAGTTGCAAATCCTTGACGGTGCATTGTAATGAAGCTCTGGCGTTCCATGTCGTCGTCCCGCATCTCGGGTCGGCTCAACGGGTGTGCTGGATGGAACTGCGCATGACCAGCCTGCATTTGCTGCATTTGCGGTGCCATTGGCGGCTGTTCCGGACGCATCTGGGGACGACCTTGCTGCTGTTGCGGCTGCATCGGAGGTAGAGAAGTGAGCTGCGCAGGGACAGCAGCGGCAGCACTTTCGAGGAATCCACGACGGTGGTCTGTGATAAAGCTCATGCGCTCCATGGCATCTTGGTGGGTTGTGTCGTTGCCGTCAAAGCTTTTCGTTCTGAGGGCACTCTTTAGTGGTGACTTGGAACGGACGCGGCGCACGGCGGACGAATCCAACGAACGGCGATTATTCTCACGACTGCGACTGCGTGAGCGTCGAATAGGTCCTGGAGACGGGTCGCGGGCTTCCTTCTTGGAGGAGAGGGACCAACGGCGCGAAGGAGACTTGGAGCGTCCCTTGGATGATTTGGAAGATACACCGGGAGACTTGGAGCGACCACGGCCTTGGATAACAGGGTTACTTGCGGGAGACTTGGAGCGACCACGACTTTGAACAACAGGGGCACGTGTGGGAGACTGGGAACAACCGCGACTTTTAACAACAGGGACGACTGCGGTAGAAGGGGCAGCTACAGCAGCTACTGGAACATTCTTAGCGGGAACAATAGGTTGACTCTCATCCCAATCATCGCCACCAGTATTCTTGACAGCACGAGCCTGCTGCCTTTTGGAAGCCTTGCGACGACCCGTAGTACTGTCGGTACGAACCATTTCCACAGGGTCCAGATCACCGTCAAAGGCGACTTGGTAATCGGACAGCACCTTGGATTTGTTGCGATTGTTGGGCCACATGCGGCGAAAGAGCGACGAAGTATTCGAGCTGGTTTCCCAGTCATCGTCGCCATCACTCTGCTGCTGCTCCTGCTCTTGTTGTTGCTTGGCCTTGCCCAAGAAACGACGACTCTTGCGTGTCCCGGAAGACGGCGCAGGGATGGGAACAGAAATCGGCGCCCTTTCCTTGGGCTGGGGGTCTCCTTCCTCCACGAGGGAGTTTTTTTCATCATCGTAGTCATACGGCTGACGCGGGCGACGGTAGTGCTTGGCGGGAGGACCGAGCGCCGACGATCGAGCTAAGTAATCCATGTGCTCGTCGTCTTCGCCACAGTTGATCTGCACCCCGCAAAGCTCGGGAATGAACTTTTCGTTCCTGCTGGGAGGCGGTGGGGGAGGAGGAGGAAGTGGAGCGGACGCTGCTCCTTCGGCGGAGGAAAGGTTGCCGTCGTCATCAAACTTGAGCGATTTTTGTTTTTTCTTGTTTTTCTTTTTCTTTCGCAAAATGCCAGCCACCTGTCGACTATTGGCGGTATCTTCCGACGCGTTGGACGCAGTCTCTCTGAGATCGTAATCGTATTTGCTAAGAAACTTTTGGGCCTTGGTTTTCTTTTTCGGCGACATGCATCCGCCTTCGACGGCCGCATCGACGCAGTTGCTGGCAACGTTGCAGCGGATCTCAATGGGCGTCGCCGGCTGCTTTACGTTGTTGCTGTCTACGCCATCGATCCAGCGAACATTCTTTTGTTCGTTGCGCCGAACCATGTTGTTGCGTTTTCGCAGAATTCCCGTGTTCTTGCGAGCCCGACGGGGATCCGGTGGTTCGTAGTGGCAAAACATGCCGTTGAGCATTTCTTCTGCGACATCTTCGAGGGTGTGGTTGACCTTCTTGCGGCCCTTGCCTTGGCCATTGGGATGGTCGTCGTCATCGTGGGCGAGAACGCCCGTGCGTTCAATGTAACAGGCCATTACTAGATTAGTAGTAGGTGTATGGAATGTTTGAAGGTATTCCTGTACGTGGGGTAACAACAGGCACAACAGCAACTCCAACAAGAATGAGTGCGCTATACTCACACGACAGCGTGTTGGCGAGCACCGAACCAGCGAAAAAGTGAGCAGTTGGCGAAACCCAGATATTGAGCCACATGTATTCTTTCATCAGTCACGTAGGATTGGATAATTTTGCTCTCGTATCTGTAAACACGCGCTTTACTCTGTCTATTCTGGCTCGCTTCCTCTAACCTAAGTATCCTTCGTGGCTCGCTGACGCTATGATGTCCTTCGGCGATTTATCTGGATAGAATACTTGTACTTATTCCTCAAGTTTCGAAAATGAATGCCGGAATCCGTATGCTTGCGAATTCAAACACCACTTGATGGGGGGAAACGCCGCCGGCGGAACTCACAAAATATACAAGGACCATGGCCATCGTGCAGGACGGCCGCTCTAGCAGACTAGACTCCCGTAGTACCCGTGTTTACAGTGTACAGTAGTCACTCACATTGTGACTAGCCATAACGGTAGCGGTAGCATTATATCATGGCCAACACGGATGCGCAAGAAACGCTGCTCGACGCGCCGGCCCAGCTGCCTCCAACGACTACTGCTACTACTACTACTACTGGCACTGGTCGCACGAAAAGCGTCAAGCAATGGCGCTGCGATTGCTGTCGGTTGGTGAGCTTTGCCGACTTCCAAGAAGCTTGCCAGCACGAGGAAGAATGTCGTCGTCGTGTTGAAACGGAGCAGACAGCGCAACCAGCAGTGGCCGACAAGGCCAAGCATGCCTTTTTCCAACCAGCCGGTGTTAAGAAACGCAAGGCTCCCGATAAGGCTGCGACTACTGAGACTACTACAAAGACTGCAACTGCTATTAAAAAGGTCACTATTGAACTCGTGGACTCAGCCCAAAAAACTACTGCTTTTGGCAGGATCAGTAGGAGCAGTCGATCGAAATTGACAGCGACCACCACTGCCAAGCCCGACGTGATTGAGCTCTTGGACGATTCTCCCAAGCCACCGACCCGCAACAAAACTGCTGCTGCCAAGACTACTACCGTGGCGACGCACAAGAAAAAGCGACATCGACAGCATCAACAAACGGCTGCCGCCTCCGTGGCGTCGTTTTTTGGAGGCACGTCGGCGGCCGATCAAAAGGCCTTGTTGGCGGAACAAGTGGCCGTGGAGTTTGCCGCCCAGCGTCGCTTGGAACAACAGCGGCAACGCGAACGACAGCAGAAAAGAAATGAAAAAATTGCTACTATTACCGCTTCGGCAATGCCAGCGTTTGCGGGCCAGCAAGAAACGACCGCCAGTGGTGCTGCAACGACATCAACAAGCGCACGTGCAACTTTGGCAACTAACAAAGCAAAGGGACTCGCGGCACCGCGCTTTCCCGTCCCGTCGCATACCGCAGTATCTCTGATTGAACCAGTCTTACCGGAACCAGTTTCCTCCTGGCTCTCCCCCCAACACTTGGCTCGGGCTGCCAAAAAGGCACTTATTGTGCCAACCACTGCCATGAAGATTGCGGACGACTGTGCCAACTTGTTGCCAGCACCCTCGTCTCCTTTTGCCATTGACAAGGAGCAACCTGTCGATCCTCTCTGGCACGCCTTGACTGCCGTATTGGTACCTCCATTACCCACGCGCATCGCTGCGAACGTTGCGGAGAAGCATACGTTATGGGCCGAAAAGTACGCCATTCGCGACATTTCCAACGACATTTGCAGTCACTCGCTACAACAAGTCGCAACGCAATTGCGAGAATTTTGCCAGCAGTGGATGGTGGAACGCCAAAAGGCCAACGACCGCGCCGCGGCCCGGCAAAAGAAACTGCAGTCGAGACTCAAGCACAAGAAAAAGGCCACCAAAAAACAAACGTATTACGACGACGACGACTTTATGGATTCCGAACAGGAAGAAGAAATGCCGTTGGAGAGCCTGTGTGTCTTGACGGGTCCCGTGGCGTCGGGAAAGTCCAGTTTGGTGCACGCCGTGGCGGCCGCGTGCGACTGTCAAGTCTTGGAGATTACCACGGCCGACAAACGCGGCCACGCGGCCGTAAAGCGCGTCTTGGAAGAAGCCACGCAGAGTCTGTCGTCGCTGGACATGTTGAAACAACAAGGGCGCGGCACCCGGGCCGTGTTTGGAAAAGCAACACCACACGAATTAGTGGACAGTGACGACAATGAAGACGCCGAAAAGGGCTCGGCAGTGACGATTGTCTTGATTGACGAGGTGGACAATCTGTACGAAGCCCACGGCGACAGTGGATTCTGGACCGCGCTGAGCGAACTTGTAAGTAGTTAGTTTTGGCGTGCACCAGGATATTGCGAATACAGTATTCGTTTCTCACACCAATCCATACGGTAATTCTTCAATACTCTCCCACACAGACGAAACGTGCCAAGTGCCCTATCTTCTTGACGTGCAACGTTTTACCAGAAAACTTGAATTCGTCCGCGTTTCGATACAAGCATTTCGACACGGCGCTTCCAACTCCAGCGGAATGCGTATCCAAGATGCGGCAAATGATGGACCGGGAAGGTTTCACTATTTGCAAGGGTCTGCAAAGTGACAGAGCAGACCAGCGTCTGGCGCTGGTGGCCGAGCTGTGCCAATGTGACTTGCGGCGCATTGCTCACGAACTGCAACTATATTCTCGTGCGGCTCCTCGTACCGCCACAAACACCAACGAGCCCTCAATTGAACCGGTCGAGAACATCGAGCAAGTTGACGACAGCAAGCTTTGTGAAACAGTGATCGACTGCCGTCCCCGAGTCACAGAGCTTCGACCTCGATCGGTTGCTTCTGAAGGTCTGACACTGTTGACGATTAGTGGTTTCAATTTCATGTACTTGTCTGTTCCTCCAGGCCTTGGCTCTAGCGGATACCCCGTTACGGTCCTGGTGGGTAATCAAAAGTGTCCACTGGCTCGGATCATGGACGATTCCACCATTTTGGCGGTAGCTCTTCCCTGCCGACTTGGTGCGAACGTTGCTTCATCTGGCGTCAATCGTGGAACGCACCAACGAAGTTTGGCAGCCAGCTATGCTCCAGTTTCCATTCAGGGTAGCAACAAGACGGGGATCATTTCGACTTCTAGCGGCTCGGTCACTCCCACCGTCCTGCCAGACGATTCCAAGATTGCCTCTCTCGACGCACCAGTGATCTTGGAGTACCACTTTCCGATTCCAAAGTCCAAGCTTCTCGACAAGCTTCACTCTACTCCGGGGAACGAGTCAGAGGAGGAGGAAGAGTTTGAATTCACGGAGGATAGTTGTCCGGTTTCGAATGTGGTACACGTTCCTTCTGAACAGCCAGCGCTGCCACAAGTTGACTACAAACTCGTGGCGCGTATCTTAAAGGATGGGATTGATGCCTGGGCGTCGAAGAATAATAGGGTGGCGTCGGTGGGTAGAGAAATGGATGCCGACCCTGTCGCCGAGTCCACTCTTGAAGCATTGGCGTTCCAAAGACAGTTGGTCAGCGATGCTGCTCTTTTCGAAGATTGTGGTCTTGTTGGAATGCCGTTCCTTTCGGGCGCGTGCCGAGGATTCGGTTTCAACCTGACTGATGCCTACCCCAAGTCGACGAATAGCAAGAGCAAGTGGTAAGTTGTCGATCCGTTTGCTTTTTGGTTTTGGTTTGCGAGTACATATGCGTAGCGTTCATTCGACTCACCCGGTACTCTCCGTTGTCTACTTTAGTCCCAGCGAGGATCGTTTGTTCGCTTCGGGCTGGAAAGATGATTGCTTTTTCTATGGCGATGCGGAGCAATACATGACTCACCCTACGACTCTCCGAGAGCGCATGCTGCTAAAGCGCAGCGGGGAAGCCCTCCGTGGCTTTTCCCTTCCGCGTGACGAAGCTTTCGAAGCTCCCGAAGATGACGATGACTACAAGTTCATGACCTTTGATCGAACGGAAGAGGGTGTTTTCCTTTCGAATCCTTCTCCGACGTCCTTGCTATCCCTGCCATTCTACTTGAAGAATGCTGCCGGCAACAAGTCCCAAGTCTCTCCAGACCTCGATCTACTTGACAGTAGAAAGATTGAAAATATGCACGAAATGACCGAGTTGCTTGCCAGCTATCTTTTTGTCATATATCCTCTCCCAGCTGTCATGTTTAGCCGTGGGATTGCTCGAGAGGTGGATCCGCTGTTGCCAAGTGTCGAGATGATTGATCGTCGCCTTTTCCTGGAGTACCTGCCAATCTTGCGCGGCATGAGCGTCCAAGAGCGGGCGGCAGGACACATCTACGATGTCGCCCACGCGTCCGACCCCGATGCCGCCGCATCTTTATCGAATCGCGTGCGTCATACCCGACGGAACAAAGCCATGGGACGAGTTCATTACTTGGGAGAGGTATCGGCCGTCTTTACGTGGGATACCATTGCTCGGACAGCCAAGGATGTCGGTAGAGTCTTGGCCGAGTCATTGCTTGTGTACAAGACCTAAAGCAAACTGTATTTAGCTAACCAACAGGAAAAGCATTTTTAAAGGTAAAATTAGCACTGGGATTGAACTACACAGTATAATCTAGTACAGCATATTGGCGGAACTTGCTTGAGACTTTTCTAGCAATGCTGGATGCTTGTCTAACTCCAAACATAGTCTAGATGATTATAGAATGGACGTATACCATCCTCGTAGATGTTTGATAATCTGAGGCCACTAGTCAGTACTACAGTGGTGGACTTCCTTTTTATTGGAATACTCTTTGTTTGGGTCGGAGCAAGAGCAACCTACAGTATGATACAACTCGTAGACCATACATACCGGTAGCGGCACCAGTTCTTCGTTTGCTCCTTCAACGTTTTCGTCGGTACTGATTCAGTCGGAAAACGAGGTCTGTCCCTCGCTCCGATTGGCGTTCTTCGCTGCACTGATATCAAATTACTTTTTCGCGTGCAGAGGAAGTACACATAGAGATGACCATGATGCGTTCTACCGCCGCTCGCTTTGCCAAAAGGGCCATCGTCCGACAGTCGGCGACACGTTCGTTTGCTTCGGCTGCGGAGACGAACGTGAACGGGTAAGTCTTTCCAAAAGAGAGCCTAAAGAGAGAGTTTCTGTCATGAAAATCCTTTGGCAGCGTATGCTTTTTACGGTATTTTCTTGTCGAATCGTCCAATTTCGTAATTACTGACTTTTTTAATTTCTGTATTGCTAATTTTACCTCGCCACAACAGCACCTTCAACTTTTTGACCGATCAAGACCGTATCTTTACCAACTTGTATGGTGAACAGGACTGGCGTTTGAAGGACTCCTTGAAGCGTGGAGACTACCACATGGCCAAGGAGATCATGTGCATGGGTCCGGACTGGATTGTCCAAGAAATTAAGGATTCGGGCCTCCGAGGCCGTGGTGGTGCAGGCTTTCCTTCGGGCTTGAAGTGGAGCTTTATGCCCAAGGAAACAGACGGGCGTCCCAGCTTTTTGGTGGTTAACGCCGACGAGAGTGAGCCCGGAACCTGCAAGGATCGTGAGATTATGCGTAAGGACCCACACAAGCTCATTGAGGGATGCTTGTTGTCGGGTTACGCCATGCGTGCCCGAGCGGCGTACATTTATATTCGTGGAGAATATTTCAACGAGGCTGTTGTTTTGGATGAAGCGATTCACGAGGCATACAGTGCTGGCTTAATCGGAAAGAACGCATGCGGTTCCGGATACGATTTTGATGTCTATCTCCACCGTGGAGCTGGTGCTTACATTTGCGGAGAAGAGACGGCTCTTATTGAGAGTTTGGAAGGAAAGCCGGGAAAGCCTCGTCTCAAGCCGCCATTCCCGGCTGGAGTTGGTCTCTTTGGCTGCCCTAGTACTGTAACCAACGTGGAGACGGTCGCAGTGGCCCCTACTATTTTGCGTCGCGGTAGTTCCTGGTTTTCTTCGTTTGGTAACGAAAACAACCGTGGTACCAAGTTGTTTGCCATTTCGGGACACGTCAAAAACCCGATGGTTGTAGAAGAATCCATGTCGATTCCTTTGAGGGATCTGATTGAGAAGCACTGCGGTGGTATGCGTAACGGATGGGACAGTCTCCAGGCTTGCATTCCGGGTGGATCGTCTGTTCCGGTCCTCAACAAGGCCCTTTCTGACGAAGCTTTGATGGAATTTGACGATTTGCGAAGCAAGGGTTCGGGTCTAGGAACTGCTGCTGTGACCATGTTTGACAACACTGTAGACATGGTTGGTGCCATTCGCCGATTGTCGCACTTTTACAAGCACGAGTCTTGCGGCCAGTGCACACCTTGCCGCGAAGGTACCGGCTGGTTGGAGGACGTATTAGTCCGCATGGAGAAGGGCGACGCCGACAAGCGGGAGATTCCCATGTTGGAAGAAATTTCCCGTCAGATTGAAGGGCACACGATCTGTGCGTTGGGTGACGCTGCCGCGTGGCCGGTGCAAGGACTCTTGCGTCACTTCAAGAAGGATATCGAAGACCGTATCGACGACCCCGCAAGCTTTGACCACGAAGCTGCCTTTCAAAAGGCGTGGAGTGGAGACCCATTCGAAAACTCCGACTGGACCAAAGAGCATGGAGATGGTATGACTTATGCGGAGGGTCAGGCAGCATAATCGACGAGCATCTTACTACCATAAGTATTGAGATTTTTTGTATTTTGCAGCCTTTTAACGTTCTTGCTGTCTGCTCGTATTTTGAAAGGATGTCTCTGTCCGTATTCGTATAGTCCCTGTTATACCTGTAGACTACTACAATAGGATATGGATGGTCGCTGTGTTATGCAACGCCTTTACGTTGACCCTGTTGCGCTAACATACTTCACGATGTTGCTTGACTACTATCTACTCCATGATAGCTTTCATCGGCCCATTCGAGTGAGTCGTTTCTGTTGGCGACCATCTGTGTGTGACGTACGAGCCATCAAAATTCGCGATCTTTCGTCGTGCATGCATCGAGCATCACCCAAGTTGCACTTCTTGACATCTCCGCCTACCAACGCACACCTAGATAGCATTATTTTCCGTCCCATCCATACACATCAAAACTATCATGATGAAGTTCCTATCAACGACACTGGCTCTGCTTTTGATCAGCGAAAGCGAGAGCTTTTCGAATCATGCCTTGACGGGCAAAAGATCGACCGCTAACCTGGTCCTCTCCGCTCAAGCCCAAGAACCGACTGTTGGTGACTCTCGTCGCGCCTTTTTCTCTCAGGTAACCACCTCGAGCGCACTCCTTCTAGGTGGTTTGGTGTTTCCTATGCCAGCATTGGCCACAACTGGTGAAAAGAAGGTCAACGCCAAGCTGTTGGGATACGGCCTTCCCCCCTTGACCAAGGTACCCGACGGTATGACTCCCTTGTTGGCAACCTACGGCAAGGGCAAGAACCGTTCACCTTATTTGGTTTCCTTCGTGCACCCCCTGTCTTGGGTTGTCACGCTTCCTAGTAACGACATGAATGGTGAAGATGGTACAGTTCAGTCAGGGGACTACGGAAAAGGTGACACGGCCACCTTTTATGTTTACGAGGAGCCGGGTCAAGTCAAGAATATCGCCAGTCAGCCCAAGGATCTGTTTGAAAAGGCCGTGCGAAAGTCGATTAGCCAAAAGGGTGACAACATGTACCAGAATTTCAAAATGACCAAGGTGGTACCCACGGGCGACTACGTTCTGGTGGACTTTAAATACCAGTTGCTGACTGGTGCTGGATTCGAAGTGGACCGAAAGGGTGTAGCGAGTATTACCAGCGTTGGCAATGCGGTTCAGGTCTTGTGGGCGGCCTCCACCGACGTTCGCTACAAGAAGACGGAACTGGTCTTGCGAGATATTGTTGCCTCGTTCCGATGCTATGCGGATGGATTGAACCTCTCGGAAGAATTGCTATAGATAGACTAACGCTAGTAGCAAGAACGAGATTGACGCGACGCGACGATCAACTAACTAATAAAGAGAAACTGTCACTCTACTTTACAATCGACGCAATCAGGGATTTTCCTATGTGTACCGGTATGCCAGCAGACACTGCTCTAGGCGTAGACTCTTCTGCTAGCTAGAGTAGATAGCCTTCGAATCTAGCTACTCTATTACCCGGACTAGGTCAGTATGATCTCCATTACCGCCTTGCTACGCTTTAGCCAGAAGGCGGTACAGCGACTAACCGATGAGAAGGACTTACAGTACAGTAAGATAAGAGCAACTGTACTGTACGGTAAGAGAGAAGGAGATAGAACGGAGAGAGCTAGCTTTCACCTTTGGTAAGTCTATGTAGGATACGAATACCGGTACGGTACCGTACCGATACGAAACTAATCACTGTCTTCGGCGTCCTTGCGTCACAGAAAGTCTTTCGTATATAAAATATGTCGCACAGTAAACCAGCTGCTGACCGCTTCTTTTTTCTTTTTCCGTTTCATCACTGCAGTCGAAAGGTGTCAAGCTCAAAACGATCGATGCCGCGTAGTCTAGTCGTCGTGATCACAGTAGTATTCGTCACTGCCAAGAGGTTGTTTGAAGTGCGTACTCTACAGTAAGTAGTAACCGTAGTGCCATCACAGCCGGATCAGTGGAACCCCAAGAAGGAAGCAGCGAACTAGAAGATTGGATACAATTGCATTTTGCTACGCTATCATACCAGAACAACAGGCATCATAAAAGCCGAGCTCTCTCTTATACTATCCCCGCCCTTATCCCATCACCCTTATTTGCTTACAGAAGAAGAGCTCCCTGTAACCACCCCCGTCGGTTGCTTCCCGTTCATCACAGCTTTTGTCGTTTGCTCGTTGCGTTGCATCCCAGCCTCTCGGTCCTGTCCCCCCTGAAAGCCTGCTAGAGCATGTTGACACCGAGCGTTGCATCGTCCACTGCATTGGACCCACCAGAGTATTTCGATCAGACCTCTACAAGCGACGACGGCGCCTCTACCTCGGCATTGCGGGAGACTAGCATTTCCGCTCTCACCATTCCGTTCGAGTATTCGGGATCGCCTCCAATCAATAACGAGCGTAATGTCTGTGAAAGAGACTCGCTTCTTCCAAGGAACGAGTCGGACCTTGCCCTGGCTAATACGAAACGAAGAATACGAAACAATAAAAACGACCGACAGTCGCGTCGAGGCGTTCGGAGGAGAATAGCTTGGTTTGGTTTTGCCGGTGGCTTGGTGGGGGGATGTTTGGCTGTCTTATTGGTGTGCTTGTCAGAGAGTCCACTATTACTCTTGCCGCCAGCCGACGGTCCTTCCTTCTGGGAGAATGAGCCGTCGCAGTGCGCCACTACTCCGGATGGAACGTGCCCTGCCGTTCGTGGCCGCTATACCAATCCAGTGGCAGGTATTCTAGCCTATCTGGACCTCTTTGATCCGCGACGAACGCTGCAACCTCTCTGGAATAGCACTGCTAGTAGAATCTATTTCAACTCCAAACACCGGCGCCAACTGTCTACCGCAACACGCCACGACCCCACGCTAGTGATTGCTGGTAAAATGACGGTTGAAGACGGTGCTTGTAATATTGCGCAGTACAATCTCAAAACGGGCGAATGGAGTTTGTCGCAACGCATTCAACTGTCGCTGTACAACTCGTATTCTGGTGGCGAAATCTACAGTCTCTTGGCCAATCATACGGTGCAATACAAGTTCAACAATATCAATGACGACGATTCTACTTCCAAAGTAGATGATGTGAGTGGAGTCTCCAAGTTGTCTGCTACGACCACCTCCCTTGCTCAAGTACAACCGCCAACTCACAGCGGTGGTGGTGGTAGCAGTAGCGGTAGCAGTACCAGCAGTAATATAGTCCATCAGACTGGTTCTGGAGAATTGATTGTCGTTGGTGCCTTTGATACTACCTACCGAAACAGTCAAGTGACGTATTGCTCTGTCGGCATGTGGGACGGCACGGAACTTTCCAAGGTGGGGGAAGGCTTGTGCAATTCGGCACTTTCCAAGGGAATGAAGATTACGACGGCGGCTCTGGCGGGGCCCAAGGACGTGTACGTGGCTGGATCTTTTCAGACGCAAGTGTGGAACGGGGACAGGCATGAATTCGTCAAGATATTTAACATTGCTCATTTCAACGCCATTGACCAAGTATGGTTGCCTCTGAATGTGGGCCAGATTACCTGTTCCTGGTGCACCGTGACAGTCTTGGCGTTGGCCTGGGATTCCAAGAGACGGCAACTGCACGTGGCTGGAAAGTTTAACGCTATTGATGGGCGCAATGTTCCTGCGGGCTTGGCTATTTACGATTACGATTCGGGGCATCTCGTGGCACATCCTGGTGGTGGTCTTTCCATGCGAAACAGTACCCAAGATGGTGTTGGTACCGCTTTACAACTGGACGAAGAGAGCGGCGTTCTATACGTCATGGGATCCTTTGAACGATTGACCTCAACACACGAGATCTGCCTCGGATTGGCCGCCTACGAAATCGAAGCGGATCGATGGACGTGTCTCGCTGACCGACAGCATACTGTGCTACCAACAGGCGGCGGCAACATGCTATTAACGCCTTATGGACTAATGGTCGCGGGTAAGACCACAAAATCATCAACATGGCCCGACAGTATGCGTCCCTATACAGTGGCTCTTTTAAAAGCGACATTCAAGACTCGCAAGAATAAAACCGATGACGAGATCGAGCAGAAGTATCACGACTTTAATTGGTCTTGGCTACCGGGCTTCAAAGGCCATGACGAACCCTTGCACGCCCTTGCCAATGGTTTTGGAACATACGATGGCACAGTTTTCGTTGCCGGGGACAATCTAGTGGCGAAATGGTCGTACGAGTCCAAGCCGTGGGTCGGCGACAAGGCCTCGAGGTTCTTGTCGGACTCTACAAGTATTCGGACAAGCTCGCAGACTAGTACACTCGTCCCGGTAACAGTGTTTCTTTCGCAAAACAACGTTCGTGGTGCCATCATGGCAATTGCGCAGATGATGCCAGAGTCCGATGGCCCCAGTGGCTCGAGTGGAGGTGGATCCATCAATATCACCATTATCGTGTATTGCGTTTCGGTTGGGTGCGTCATTGGAGTTATTGGCGCGATTCTATGTAACCGAAACGTTTCCTCCGCCCTTTTCTCTTCTTTTGGGCCAGACAAGGACTTCAAGGGATTCTCTCTAGATACTCTGACCTACAGTCAGGTGGACAACTCCAGCATCATGGAAGCGTATGAAAGAGCCATGAAGACTCGGTATGTGAATAGGCCGCATCTATTGACTATCATTAACCCCCAAGAGATCTTTCTGCTGCGAATTATTGGCGAAGGAACGTTCGGTCGAGTGTGGAGCGCGAGATGGAAGAGTGCCAGTGTTGCGGTGAAGGAGTTTGTTTTTGCCCAAGCAGCAGTGGCGGGGAAGTCTGCGCAGCAGGGGGAGATCATTGAGGAAATCATTGGCGAGGCTGGAATGATGGCGATACTCCGACATCCAAATGTCCTTCAGCTATTTGGGTGCTCATTGACGGCGCAAGCAATTTGGATTGTGAGTGAGCTTTGCTCTCTTGGGAGTCTGCGACAGCTTTTGGACAACAACGACAAAGTTCTTCCTGTGGAGTTGCGGCTGAGCCTAGCCTTGCAGGTGGCAGAAGGCATGACATACCTCCATAACCAAGATCCTCCCATCATTCATCGCGATCTCAAATCGCATAACATATTTGTTCACGAGACCTTTGCTGACAACACGAGTATTGCGTCAGATTTGAAGATCAAGGATGGAAGCGAGAGAATGGAACCGCAATCGACGGTTGTGGCAAAAATTGGAGACTGGGGTTCCGCTCGAGCAACCATGTCTGGCTCTCGAACCATGACACACGGTGTAGGTACGGCGTGTTGGCTAGCACCAGAAGTTATCAAACACGCCCGATCGTCTAAGTTTAGTGATGTCTATGGCTACGGCATCGTTCTTTGGGAACTTGCAACCCGAGAAGAAGTGTATCAAGGTCTCGAGACAACGCAGATCATTGCAAAGGTTGCAAATGAGAACCTTCGACCACCTATTCCCCAGGACTGTCCGTGGAAAGATCTGATGGTGAAATGCTGGGCGGAGAATCCGCTAGATCGCGTAGAATTTAGCGAGATCGTCACTGAGCTGAACGCCATTTCGGAAAGGGTGCAAAATATGCAGCTTTCTAGTGCGGCAAAGCCTACTCTTTAACATTGCTAAAATTGTATATCGCGGTGCCAACAGATGTATAGCTAGCTAGTTTAGGTCGTCAAAGAGTCGACGGTCTCTGACAAGATCCCTGTAAATCGAAATACTTCGACCATTATATTTTCCGACCGAGTCGATGAAGAGACGCCATTGATTTCGTGTTTGCTACGTTTGGACGGAGGATCATCGATGGTTCCACTCATGTCAATATCGTCGGTAGACGTACGGAACTGCAAGAGGTCGCAACTCTTTCGTTCCGTGACTGATAGAAGGAATACAGGCAGTGTGGTTAGAATTTGCGCGCGTCGCAAGGGGTGATACGAAGAACTAGACGTCGCAATACACGTACCTGCTGACGGAGAGTCAAGCTTTACTAATATATCCAACGGCACAAGTTTCGGCCCATCATCCATGCAACAGCCGATGGCGAACAGTGACTGTTCCAAATATGAAGTCTTCTTCTTCTCCCCAGTCGAAGTTGTACGTGCGGTTTCGATCAGTCGTTGATCGATCATTATGCTCACCGGGGCTGCTGCGAGAAGGGACATACCGCCGACATTAGCAATCGTCTCTCCGGCCCTGTGTGATGATGCAAAATAACACAAAATGTTGTGAGAACACAAGGTACATCCAAAAGCTAAAGACCAGAATTGGGAAAACTCACATGTCAGTAACTGCAGACAAGCCAGTGGCACTCCCAAGAGCAAGTGGTGCCAAACCATAGAGGGCAGCCATGCCGCAGCACTTTGATAGCGAGATCTGGACATCAGCGCATGCCGATTGAATGGACCGCTCCCGCAACAGCACGGAGCGGTCATCAAGGTTGTCCCACGCACCACCCACACCCGCCTTCTGACCCAGCACATTCATGGACCGAACAAGCCCATCAAAGGCGTCGCGTACCACGCGGCCACTCGAAATGGCTCCAGCAACCCTCCGTCTGTGTTGAGGAAGACCAGCGATACGAAGCGCCATTGCTTCACTGGCTTCAATGTCGTTGCAAGCCAACTTTCTCAAGAGCTGAGTGCTACGTGGAAATGTGGGGACAAACGAGCCGGTTCGAGAATCGCACAATAGTCTAAAGAGAATGGGCATGCCCTTTTCTTTGTTCTTGGCGTCAATACCGTGATAGTTGACGCGTGCAGCGACGGCAATCGACCCACGCTCAACCGTCAAGAGAATCCAGTCGGGGAGACAAGACTTGCCCTGGCCAGGCTGCAATGCTTTGGACACCGCATGACACTTCTGCTCGGCACACAGTTTTGTTGCGGCCAAGAGAGCATCGCTTGCCGATAAGGCAAACGGATTCGAGACAGCCTCGAGTAGTTCCTTGACGGTAGATGCAACGTGCGGTTGAACGATCATTGTGCTCATCATACCAGCAGCCCCACTAAGGGACACCTTGACGCCTGCATCAACATGTGCTCGTATCGAAAGCGTCAGTTGATTTGTAACCGACGTGTAGTCTCGCTGGCCTGCTGCTACTGCAGCTGTAGTATCTTGTCCGTTAGTACCCGTAGTATTCGTTCCATCGAGAGTCAAGTCTCCCTTGGATGGAGTTCCGTACGAGTCGTCTACTTTCCAAAAGGAAATAGAAACCACTCCTAGCATGTCATTTGTATGTTCGGAAAAGCGCACGGGTGTGACTTGCAAGGCGTTACTTTCGCTGGCCGCCCAGACTCCGCGCCTCAGAGCAAGCGCCTGGGCCGACAAGACTTCCAACTGCCACGAAAGGGAAAAGGTATGCGCCACTTGAAATAATGCATCCAGAGGACGAGCTATACGAGTGGTGTCATTGTCGTCGTCGTTCGTTGTGGATTCGCCTTGGTCCTTCTCGCGACGAATTCGCGCTTCTTCGCGGCTCATGGCCAGAGCAGTCAAGCGATGCAAATCGTAGCGTTGTCGATTGGAGGTTTCTAATTGATGAGAGAACTCACCCGTCTTTGCTTCAACACGAACTTCGAGCGATAGCAGCGTCCATTCGGGATCTGTTTCCGTCGACAATACACTGAGCATGGCTTCAATGGGATAACTCTCCGTCTCGTCCGTCCCCAGAGTCTTTGGGGACCCTTGGGTCAATTTGACAATGCCACCACGCAAGGAAACGTTCCATAATGGCTGCTGATGCTGTGATACTGATAGCGATTGTTGGGATAGTTGTTGTTTGCGCATCCATCCAACTTCTCCGCGCAATAATTTGTCACGGACCGCCATGTGCCATCGATCGTCCACTTCTAGTCGATTCCAACCACTTTCCCTGGACGTTTCGTAGCGATCCACTTGGAGTCTCAAGTCTGCCGGTAAATCAAACCACTGACCCGACAACTGAACATCTAGCGCTCCATACACATCGTGGGGTGCAGCTCGAGCTGGAAAGAGCTGGGCGTGAAAAAAGTAGAGCGCGTCTTGAGCTTCGTCGGCTTGGACCCAGACGGACCGAGCGTGTTGCACTGCTTTTGTGGAAACAGCCACGGCATGGGCAAAATCCGAGCTGGCGGCAGCTGCCGTGAGAGCAGCCACGTGCTGGAGACTTCTCCCGTGCATCTGCAAGCGCCAGGCTAGTTCGTGGCGGCGTTGAGCAAAGGAAAGGTTGGACATGCGTTCGCGTTTGGTCAGTTGCGTGGCGACAACGTTTTCGTCTTCGTGGTTGTTATTGCTATTATCGCCGTTACCTTCCTCGAGCTGTTGAGCGGCAGTTGTAACGTCGAGTTCTCCATGTGCTGCATTGTACAGATCAGAGTACAAGTCGTCGGTAGCCGCCAAGAGAACTTGCATGAGCGGTGTTGTGAGTAAGGAGCCATCGGCGGGGTTCAAGGAGAGCTCCAAGCGACGAGCACTAATGGGACCGGTAGAGTTTGGAGTCGACATTCTTAGACAGGACTCTATCAAACTGTGGAGACAACGAGGATCGAAGGCGAAGCGTTTGTGCAACCAGCAAACAGTCTGATGGAGTCTGATGGAGTCTGATGGTGTCTGATGGAGTCTGATGATCTCTCTTATGTTTGGTGTTTGGTGCACATCATCTTCACCCGTGCGCACCGTTCACCGAGTCGACGGTCGATAAAATCGCTTTGAGATTTGACGGGTCGCGGATCGGATGGAAAACAGACGATGGAGATGGAACGGATCGGATCGGACGCTACAGTACAGCTACGACGTACGACGTACAGTAAGCGAAGCGGCACCGACGTTCTAGATCTTGAACTTGGGTGCCTCAAGAACAATAAAGAAAAGAAAATCAGAAAGGCCGAAAGAAAGTAGGAAAAGAAACCAGTGACCAAGAACTAGACGCTCGGCTCGACGGGATGGAGTACGGCCACGATCGATCGAAGTCAATGGAAGATGGCACAGCAACTGAACAAATGCGAACTAATCGAGGCAGTTGGTCTTGCAGGAGAGAGGAGAGGTACCGGTATGGATAGCAACTAGTTGGATACATGTATGAAAGGAAACAAAGAGATTTTAAGTAGCACTAATACAAGCATTATCATCAGGTGCGATAGTATAAACAAAGCATGTACCGGTAGACAAAAGGTTGATGGCAATCCGAACAACATTTTACTCGGCCACAACCTTAGCCGGATCCAGTTTATGTCCCTTCATGGTATGGGTCCATCGTCGTAGTTTCTCCCATAGTCTCCCGTCTTCGGCGCTCGCCTTGCGGTCCCTCTTGACTTTTAGGACGTCAGTGTGCGCCTTACGCAATTCGGCCCTAGAATACCCCAGCTCCAAAAGCCAATCTTCACGGACATTCCTGGGGATCGCGAGCTCTCTGCGTGAACGGCGTCCTGCAAGACCGCTCTCGTAATCATCGACAGAGAGCGCTTGACTTGCATCTTTCTTCCAACCAATGGTGATTGGATAGCCGGCAGAAACGGATGGGTTGTCGCCCAGCAATACCTGGTGGCTGTGCATTTCAAGGGATCC
>Ga0307981_1001159_pt1 | contig 24386 bp, 23 predicted proteins | sample OrgLakmetagen987_FD_201849 | JGI IMG/M metagenome (GOLD analysis project Ga0307981, IMG submission 201849) | Saline water microbial communities from Organic Lake, Antarctica - #987 | ecosystem: Environmental > Aquatic > Non-marine Saline and Alkaline > Saline | place: Antarctica: Organic Lake... | reverse complement strand
GCTACTGCCGCAAAAGGCTCGTAGCATGATGGTATTGCAGATCACGTCCAACTTTTGCTGTACCTCGCCTTGCACGTTGGTTTCGTCCAACGGGTTTCCATCCACGTCCACTGCAACACCGTATAGATCGTCGGTCTGGGCACGCTGTACGATGCGATTAATCTGCTTGCACGCGTCTGCGATGGCTTGCAAGGCGGGCTCAAGCTCTCGCAGCTCGGCGCGTTTCCAGCATTCGACTTCGAGATAACGAACAAAAGTCTTGAGCTTCTTCTTTCTAAGCGGGCTACCAGTAAAGGATCCGATGGAAGGCGTCGATTGATGCAGCCGACTTGTTCTGGTCGAAGGCTCCTGCTTGTGTACTAGCGAAAAGGATCGCGAGCTCCAGCATGTTGAAGGGCCAATCGCTCCCAAGGCGAGCAAAAATGTGAGCGCAAGTTTAACCGGCTTCATTCCACTGGATCCCATCCTGAGCTTACGATTCTGTCGCTCTTATGCGTGTATCGTTCCGCTAAGAAGCTATCCTAAGGGTAGGAGTTGACAATATCCTGCTGCGCGAGTATGATTTAAAGTTGAACGGCAGCAACTCGTCATGGCCGTCGAATCGTCCGTCGATAGTCGTGATGCGCCATTTTTTGGAGACGAGCAAGGCGGTTGGCGGTGGGACGACTATGGATGTAATAGTACAGTATGGACGGATACCGGCACCATTATCGGTATGAGCCCGGGACCCGGGACAACGAATGATTCTAGGTACACTCTAGCTATGCATACCGGTATGATATCTACTACAATATATCGTAACTCTAGTCACTTCTTTTATCGTACAGCTTGCCATAGCTTTAACACAGTGCACGAGCGTCTGCCCGAATGAGTAAAGAGATTGCAACGACAATAAATTCTAGCCCCGAGACAAAGTCGCAGTTGTGGGTATGTCAATGCCCGCAGCCGACAGAGCATCCAACACCCACGAGGGAACATCGCCGGCACCTTCGCCAGTCCCAGGGAACTGCTCTTTGATGAATTCAGAAGCATACTCTGCGTAGCGGTCATCCAAAACTGCCTGTCGCATCCCTCGAACCAACGCCATCATATAAGCGATATTGTGCTGCGTGATGAGCTCTGCGGCGAGAGGATTTCCCACCTTGAGCAAAGTCTGTAGTCTCGCTCGAGATATTCCCGTCCGACACGCTTGGCAGCCGCAGCCTGGCTGAATGACACAAGAGTCCGCGGCATATTCGTGGCCTCGGAGACGCAACGTTCCTGGCGATGCCCCAGGCACGAGCGCGACACCGAATCGCGCTGTTCTCGTCGGATACACACAATCGTACATGTCGACACCCAGCGCTGTACAGACCACAAGATCGAGCGGATAACCAACTCCCATGAGATAGCGCGGCTTGTCGTCTGGCAAGGCGCGACAGCATTGATCCACAACCCTCCAAAACTGATCCTTCTCTTCTCCTCCAGCCAGACCACCAATGGCGTATCCAGGGATCTGATACCCTAGCACTTGGTTGCGATGGCGAAATCCAGCCAGACACTGTTCGCGGAGACCTCCGAGTTGTGTATCGAGGCCGCCTTGCACAATGGGGAATAAGTTTTGCGTATCCGGCTTGGCGTGGGCCTCGTAACATCGATCGTACCAGCGCAAGGTACGCAGCGTGGCCATTTGAAAGCGCGCATCGTCGACGGTAACGCTCGAAATAACATCGTCCAAGGCCATGATGATGTTGGCGCTAATATTATTCTGGTGGCGAATCGAGTCTTCGGGCCGGAGGAGGAGCATATCGACCTTTTCGTCGGCGTTGGCTTGGTCGGCAGTGTTCTTTTTGAATGGGTTCTCAAACGAGACACCCTCCTCGGTAATATTGGAGAGCTTGACCAAGGATACCATCTGAAAGCCTCCCGAGTCCGTCAAAAGATTGTAGGAATACTCATTGTCGACCTTGTCCAATCCTTGAAATGAATGAAGTCCTCCCATTTCCTCGACAAGTTCGGTTCCTGGCTGAATGGCCATGTGATACGTGTTGGCAAGAATAATGGGACACGCCAGCGCTGGATCGCTGGTTAGCTCTTGCATGGATAGTCCCTTAAGACAGCCTTTGGTTCCCACTGGCATGAAAATAGGCGTAGGAAGTGGCGTCGGCTTTTGTTGTTGGCCCGGTTGTGGGCGCAAGTGAATGGTACACGCTCGTGCGCGACCCGAAACGGCGTGAATATGGTGACACAGTGCTGGTGAATTGTCCGTGAACGTTGGAGGCTCGTCGAGTGGAACGACGAGTACCTTGGTGTCGGAATACGGCTGAAACTTGTCCCAAGCGATGCGGCTCGTAAAGTCAATGGCAGCGAGTTCGGGTGGTAGCATGTTTGGGTCATACAACGCGCTCATTTTGGACTCCTCGGACCGGGATCGTTTGCGAGAAGCCTCCATCTTGTTAGCGGTTTGGGCTTTATTGTCACCAACAGTCGTTGTTGACTGCGGCTGCTGCTCCTCCATCTCCATCGTCCAACGTCCATCAACCATTAATGTGTCAAAAAATGGGTGGAAGCAAAAGGTGAAACGAAACAATTGAAAATTGAGCGCGAAATCTGAAATTCAGAAAACGTCTTTTTGTGACGGAAACGGAAAAAGCATTGCCGCTATGCTCTCGTTGCTGTTGCTGTTGATCTTATAACAGTATACTAATACTATTTTTGCTGTTACTGTTGCTGTTACTGCTGTTACCCTTATCATCGACCACACTTTTCGCATGCCGTGGCAATCGACAGTAAGTGCAATGCTGAATTGTTGTCATCGCAGACTCGACAAACCTCACGAAGAGACAAGGTTCCATTCACAACATTGTTAGCAGACTGCAGGGAATGACAATGTCCTCATCGCTAAAGTAGACCTACTGATGCGATTACAATCGATCTGCAGCGTCGACTGCAATAACGACCGAAGCCGAATCGCATGGGTAAGACTTTCGTAAGAATTGGGAAGGTCGACGTGTCGATCCCAGAGTATGTGCAGTCGACTTCGGTTGTAAAATAGGAGCACAACGCGGCATTCATCGTGATAAAGTAGAATGAAGAGGAAAGTTTGCGATGAGGAAAGCGGGCTGTATACACAGTCACGGTGCTTTGTTCGATGCGATACGCAGAGGAGTCGCCAGCAGCCAGATAGTCCAATGATGAATAGCACGTCTCAAGACATTAATCACGCTTCGCAGAAACCAGTTTCAAATTGCATGTCTCATCTCTTTGGGAGGATGTATACTCCATCCACCTACATGTATTAGATGTGCGCTGGATGGATATCTGTATGCATATCGACTTACCCATCAAACTGACGTTTCGATCGCTAAGGAGAGACAAATAATGATCGATGTGTTCGCCTTCCTACCCTGAAAAAAATGATGCGATACTCTCGATCGATGGCTCCTCATCCCCGGGCTCTATGTTACGGCAGGGCATTCGTGCCACCGTGTCTTGCCTCTTGGGGTGGCTAACGTAGAGCGGATGAAACGTGCTTCGTACAGTAGAACGAGACGTCTTCTAATATGTGATATACTACTCGTAGCTAGACTGCGTAGAGCTCGTTACTGACTCTGCTCTGCGATCATTATCCAAACATACGTTCGAACTCAGGAGCCCGGTGCCGTACGTCTCAACTTCCTATGCAATAACATACCTTGCAGCCGGTCCAGTGCTTACGGTGGCATCTATCGAAACTGTTCTGATCCACACCCACCGTTGGCATCCGCCAGTCGCACCGGCGCAATCGAAACCAGGACATTCTCCCAAGAATCGACCGCTTCTGTGCGTCCATAGAGCTTGGGGAGACTGGCTCGAATGCGATCTTCCGCCTCTTTGCGAACACCCGCATCGGTCGCCAATCGCACCGCCTTTTTTACATAGTCGGATGGCGACTCGGCCACCACCGTTTCCAATAGAGTCTCATCGCCCATGATCGTGTAATATGCATACGACCATCGTCCACCCAAGAATCGAGCAGGCAGTGTGACCAAAACCTTGCCGAGTTCAAGCACTTCACGAGTCGTTGTGCAACCACCTGCAGGGTACGAGTCCAAAATGACATCCGCGGATGCATACAACGCAAGGAGTTTGTGATGCTGTAAAGCGGGTGAAAAATGGACGCGATCCATATCGCAGCCGGCCTCTTGCAGTCGTTGTTCCAACCGGGCTTGATTCTTGGCCGAAGAGTCCTCCTCATGTAAGACCAAGTGCCCATTGAGATCAGCACCGAGTACCCCACAAAAGAGGGGGTCAACCTCGGGTTGAAACTTGTGGGGCTTTTGCATGCAAACGTACCAATGTTCGCCGCCCTTGTCACTGGCCACCAAGCGACCGTTGCCAAAATCAAAGCCGTATTTGACGGCTGTGCCATATTCACCACCATCAATCAATGAGTGTGTTGAGTTGGTACGAGGTTCGTAGTACTGGTGTGGCACCTCGCCCGGCAACAAGACGAGCTCTTCCGTATAGTGCGTGGCCGCCGTCGCATAGTCGAGTTCGGCAGCTTGCCAACTAATAAAGTAGTCCATCGATTTGCGATCAATACCTGATGTCATTGGATGTCCGTGCGTATTGACCTGTATCGTGGCCAGTCTAGAATAGCCCATGCGTCTCGCTACGGAACTCATAGTGACATCGAGGTAGAGCAAAATGTCCAAGTCCAAGTTTTCAATGGTTGGAAAGTATTCAGTCGTCCATGTTGCATTCGACTGCTGGCCGTCCTTGCCATTCTTGTTCAAGATGATGACCTTGTCTTGTCGGTGTCGATAGACAAAGGGATCCGGAGGTAGTTGTTGCTCGTTAAAGTAAATGTAAGTGACCTCGAAGCGTTTGCGATCGAGTCGACTGAGCACGCCTTGGAAGTCGTTACTGACCGGGTGAGCGTGGGACATACAGCCCGAGGCAATGGCAATGCGAATCTTGCGCTCGACGCATGGTTTGGGTAGTGCTGACGGTGTGTCGGAGGATGCGAGTTCCTCTTGCCTTTTCCGATATCGCTCTCCAACGTACAACAGTTGTGGCCATAAAGCTGCAGCGATGCGATAATGGATACTAGCTGCAGCTGCCACATCGGCTCGGTAGTAAAATGACAGATGAAAGATGCTCGAGACACAGTACAGGTAAGCATCCCCCGTCATGTGGACGTAGGGGTGGGTCGAGGATGTTATTTCCAGCTTCAAGTCCTTCTCTTTGATATCCTCTAGATGTTGCTGTGCATTCGACATGTAAAGCTCGAGCTTTTCATCCGCCTCTTGTACGGACATGGGATAGGGATGGAGCATAGTCGATAACTGCGTTCCAAAGCATACATCCTTCTTGTCCGTGGCTCGCCAGACCCATAGTAAGTTGCGATAGGCTGCTGGAAAGTCGCGTCGTTGCCATCGAAAGCGTCCCACAAAGCCCAGCAAGTGAATCGTTTCCGCGCTAATAGGAACTGTATGGTCGACTTTATTGGGATCAAATGATCGCTCAATGAAATCAGCTCCAAGCTGCGCTCGTTCGTTGTCATTTGAAAAGATGTCAATGAGTCCGAGTTGAAAGACGGCGTTGCCCGAGCGAGGATTCAGCTCGAGCACTTGAAGCCAAAGGGCTCGCGCCTTTGGGTCGGATCGCCCTTTTGCAAAGGCCTCTTTCTCGAGCTGTCGGATGCGTTCTTGAACAGGAGCATCGATACTGATGAAGTTGTTGTTGTCTTCGATATCGCTGCAATCTCCCGCGACAGTGCAGACTTGATCTTTGGTAGTTGAAGCATCATCGTCTACTGCAGCAGCAACACAACCAAACAGTCGAGAGCAAAAAAGAACAAGAAAGAACGACCAGCAAATCGCAGAGCGAGATCGGAAACGGTACATAGTCTACGTACGTATCGAGGAGTGAGAGCGAATGGAATGGGAAGAAGCTGTGCTTGGTGTCGACTGGAAGGTAGACTCACAATGACTGACAGATGCTTTGCTTTGCGCTCTCCCATGTTGTGATAGTGATACCGGACATGATAGCGCAGAGCGCAGCGGGTGTTCAAAACATGAAACGGAAGAAATAATTTAAAATTGAGTACCGGGTGAGTACCGGAAGCGCTAAAATCTGAAACAGAAACGTCTTTTTGTGAACGGAAACGGAAAAAAGCATTGCTGGTACCGTACAGACCGGTTTTATTGCTGCTGCTGTTGCTGTTGCCTTCCCTCTTGCCATACTGTACCCCCCCCCCACCCCCGCCGCCCGTGTAACATGTCTCGCTACGCCACGAACAACTCTGGATGCCTCGTTGCGTCCGCCATGCTGGATTCCATCTCGCAAAAGGAAGCGGCGTACAAGGATGGAATCAAGCAGAACCACGCGCACTGCACTACCGCAGCCGCCAATATCTCGGACTCTGGCAATATCGAGAGCATTCTCATGATGATGACCAAGGAGACCGAGGGAAAGGCTCTCATTAGTCAAGAGGAAGTACAAGCCTTTCTCGACGAGCAGCGAGGGCGTCTGAAGAAGCTAGCCGAGCAGAATGTCGACCGCGATCGTACCGTCGATATCTTTGTCTCTTCGGTACGCCAGCTGCGCCAGAGAGTACTGACAGAGTCAAACAATACCGACACGGAAGGCAACGCAGCCGTCGCTACAGACTATGAGGAGCAGCTCAAGCTACTCATGGACGCGGAAGAAAAACGTCGTCAAGGCTCGCAACTAGACGTTCACCAGGAAACTTACTACCGAGAAGTTAGTACGGCCCTTGGAGAAAAGGACATGTACGCAAAGAAACCAGCCGACGATGACATTGAGGTAGTGCAAACGGGCCCAAACACCGTATCACTCCTTTGTCCGGTCACCAGAGCGCTTTTCGAAGACCCCGTTAAGAGCAAGGTGTGCGCCCACGTCTTTTCCAGAGTCGGTATCATGCACATGATTGGAAACAAGGGATATTGTCAGTGCCCCGTGGCGGGTTGCAACAATGGTCGCATCACCATGGAGCAGCTAGAGGATGACGTTGCCACGGCAACCATGGTCCGCAAGGAAAAGAGACGCGAAGACGCCGCTCACAAAGCTCGCGCTTCGCAGGCGGCCAATGTAGACGAGTCGGACGAGGAGGTATTCTAAACAAGAAGCGTGGAGTGTATGTGTGTGTGTGCTGATATTATTTAGTGATTCCCCTTGGCACATAGACTATTACAACTTTGTTGCATAGCAATACCCTTGCTGTCTGGTTCGTTACCATGGTCGGAGCGTGCTGATATTATTTATTGATTCCCCTTGGCACATGGACTATTACAGTACTCTACTCCTCTCGGAAGAAATTGCTGTACATCGCGTTGCCCGTCGAGAGGAACATGAGCGGCGTGCTCACCAGAATCAAAATCCATGCCACAACTATTGAATGGCGGCTAGGTGGATCTTCCGTGCTTTGGCTGGATCGTTTTGAGATTACCAGATAGGATGCGCAAGGAATCAAGTGCGACAAGAGGATCGAAAGACTTGATCCAAGCAGACCCCACACCACGTCGATGCTACTGACACAGCTTGCAACTGCAGCAGCCGACCAAAAGAAGACGGTCACGGAAAGCAGTCGCAATCCAAACGATGCCGACACTGTCTCGCTTCCAATACCATCAGCAGTATTCGCTTCGAGTAAGGGCTCTTGGAGAGACTGAATCGCATCCTGTTCCACGTCCATTCGCTCCTCGGCATCGTCGGGTGCGCCACTACTCTCGTGTTCCGTCGCCACGGCTTGATACAAAGACTTTGGAAGCGATCGAATGATAATATCTCGGGCTGGGATTGTTAGCATGGGAAAGGCTAGTGTAATGGTAATGGCCAAACACATTCGGCCCACCAACAAGAGAGGATCATCGTCAGGAAAGTCCAACAACACATTGCCGTGCACAGTTCCCGTGGCCGTGCAGCGACCGTACGCAGACCCAGCGACTCCCATGACCATGTAAAAGCCTGTGGCAGCTCCCGCTGTGGATCGAAGCCACCACGAAATTCGCTGCGGACTGGGATTGCGAAACTCGTTGTGTACCGGAAGCAGATTGTAATGGCACACGTAGCAAGAAATAAAGAGCGGAAAGGCATCGAGAAGGTCTTTCCACGAGTCGGGCCACAGTTGATAGGCATCCCACCAGTGGCCACTTTGGCTTGAACCCAAGTTACACTCGAGCGAGCGAAAGACAATGCAAGAACCGAGGATCAACACTGAGAACATGGAGGCGGCACCGAATCGTTTGAGGGCCGTCAAAGTCTTGAGCGTACAAAGAGGTGTAACGAGAAAGACAACTGTCAACATGGTCATGTTATTGTAAACAGTTGGACCATGTTCGGAGGTATGAAAAATTACCTCGGTGATCTACGAGTCGAGTATAGGTTTACGACAAGAGATGAGTGAGGTATGAGATGGACGGGACCGTCGACCGTCGTTGGTGATGACAAAGCCTATGCAACATGCAACTTACCGGCAAGAGCATGTCGCGAAGTAGGACCGCGTATCCCACACAGCCAAAGAAGCACATGGCCGTAACGAGTCCCATCGAGAACACGTTCGCCTTATTACCAAAGGCCGCGCTCGCAATTGACTCGAAGGAATCCTTTCCCGGCGTCGTTTGATTCGGTGAAATGGGCGATAGCTTTCGTGCCGAATTCACGAGAATGTGAAAGCAAAAGTCAGAGACTAAAGCCACAAGTAGCAACAATAGAGGTCCCATAAGAGCATTACCGGACTTTTGAAAGGCCATTGGAAGAGATAAGGAGCCGCCTCCCACCATTGTGCTCAAGATATTGAAGCGAGCGCTCGCGGTGGTTCCCATGCGCTTATCTTCTGTGACTGCTGGCGATGATGATTCCGGGAGCGTATCTGAAGGCTCGCTCGCGCTCTCAATGGCAGCTGGGATCACCAACACAGTGCCGCCATCCCCATTAGGGGTGCCCTCCGTCGCTCCATTGTCCATTTGATCGCCCATGTTGACGGTGTTCTTCTTGCTTGTGTCCATCGTCGAGGTTCTTTTGTGTCGAGTCTTATCAAATGCTCTGGTCACGCGGCACGCGGTTCGTTGGTCGGTTGAGAACAAAAATTAGATTGCGAAGAAATAATGTATCCTGGTTGCTGTGCTTTTTAAAAGCTGGTAGATAATAATAGCAACTCAACAATATCGTAAGTAGTCGCTACAGTACCTGGTACCGAGGCGAGTACTGTACAGGTAGCTACGATCTGCACACACTATCTAATTATGACCGATATCAGCTTTACTGCTGGCTTGTGATAGCTTGCGCGATGCTTCGGATGCGAGAAGGTTTGCTGCGAACGCATCACCACACACAGCAGTAATCCAACTGCTAGTGTTCGATGTCGAGAAAGAAGCGCCACTATAAGCCAAAGGTTGCTCAATCCGCCTTGGTCTTTACTTCGCCACCGTTTGCGAGTCGCACGACGCGAAAGGTTGCGATCATCCACAAGAGTGCTAAAATAACCAGCGCGACCAGAAAATAGTCGTAATCCAACGTCGCTCCAAAGAGAGCGGTCGTCAATGCCATTATGGACTTTCCAAAGCGATTAGCTGTCAGTCCAATGATCTCTTTGCCCAAGAAGCGGCTCTCATAGTCAAGGGATATGTATACCTGTCACGTAAGTGAGACATAGAAGGACGCTTAGTTTCGTTTCCGTGCAATCCACGAAACACCAAAATACCACTTACCATTTCGGTCAAGACCCCACGAAGTGAATACTCGATAGTTTTCATCAGGCCAAAGCATATAGTAATCTGAAACAAGCTTCGCTCCGTTGATAGAGAGAGCCATAATGCAGAAATGCACATGGCAGTCGGCATAAAGACCCAGAGGATTCGGGTATCGACGCGCTTCATTACGACAGGAAGAATGCCGAACTGAAGGAGTCCACTGACTCCGTTAATCCAAGCGTAGGACTATCGGTAAGGAGAAGGTGATTGATAAGTATGAAATGACAACGACATGACTACAATCGAGGGCAAGACTCGCTACATACGTACCTTGCCGGTGTACCTGGCTCGGTCTTCGTCGAGCAGTATCGACTCTTTGTAGGACACCATGAAAAGAAAATGGATCAACGACGACAGACACTGGCATATCAAAACTTCGATACATAGTGCGCCGAGTAAGGGCACTCGTTGAAAGAGCGACCAGGCTCTTTCAAACAGAGAGAGCTCGTTCTGGTTTGTTGTCGGCGATGATGACTGTTCTACCTTGTCTGGAGCAAAGTCATTCTAAAGAGTATAATAAAGGAAGAGAATAACAATGAGTGAGCGTATTTGACATAACGATTGGAGAGCTTTATTCTCTATCTCTTGTCAAACTCTCACGCACCTGCTCGGCAATCTCGTAGGCCTTGTCGGAACACCAGGCAGAACACAACAGCAACAGTGACGCAACAACCAGTAGGTACGGCAAACCAAAAGCAAGCACTAGTAGCGGGGTGAATGCACTGGCCAGTGTCGACGCAATGGACCCGAGGCCAGAAATGGGCGCAAACCAGACGGCGCCTTGGTCTTTGGATTGAATAGAGCTCAGAAAGGATGAATGCTGCGAATAGAGTAGTTGCACAAAGGCATTCTCGACGATAAACGTGACTGCCAAGACAACCTGCGACAGAGTATGGTAAATTGGATAGTCTTGTACGTAATCGTGGGTCCATCCGAGGAATATGCCGCTACAAGCGAGTAAGATAGCGGAGAAACCTGTGCTATTGTAGAGTGACGAGCGCGGCCCCGTCGAGTCGAGAGCCCTTGTGTAAGCCTGCGTGAATAGTGGACAGTCTAAGCGAGTGAGTAGGCGGCTTTACCCATCAACTTAACTAAACTTGGTAATCGCTTACACACCCAGAGCAATAGTATCGAAACGGGACTAATACAAGCCGTCGCAAAGGAGATTGCCGATGCGGAGGAGAATCCGTATTGTCGCGATGTCAAGAGTGCCAAGATCCCGTTTCGAGCGACTTCGTACGCTGCAAAATGAATTGCACTCGCCAGTGCCATATACATTATCGACTTGTGCTTTGGGCTTCCGAGAAGAGCATTTAACCTGTGCGGGAAATAGTCTTTCATTGTCGCTGCATCGTCGTCATGGTCGAGTAAGTGTCAATTGCATGTCGAACGTCGATGAGTGTAGAGAAGATAATATTATGATACATGGTACGACACGGAGTGTCGATGATCAAACCTACAGCAGCGTTACCGGTACTGTGTACTGTACCTCGCTCGCAATTAAAAAGTGAGCCTTTTTCGTCACACTAATAAGTCTACACTAAGAATTAAAATCAATACGACTATCCGTGTTACTGTATCATATGACTTCTTTATTAAATCGACGAGACCCTCCTGTACTTAATGAGGATTCTGTTGTGACTTATTTCTCAGGAAGTCGACCGTCGACGAGTGATGCATGAACAATGGCCGATGGCCTCATCGTTACGGTACTGAAAAGAGCAACACTCATTGCAACAAGGGATCTTTTTTCTCAGCACTGGCTAAAAGTAGTACTATGACGTACTCTGCGTCGGTTGACTTAATCGAGCAGCCTACTAAGAGCGAGACTTCGATTGACTCCCTGGAGCTAGTGCCGACCGACGAACCAGCATGGATTGCCGAGAAGCGCCCCGACTGGGGCGAGAAGCTTGTCGTTGCCGAATGGGAAGACCGCGACCATTTTCGAGCAAAGAATGGTTGGAAGGTACGTTATTGCTGTCGGTGCGAGTTAAATTTCACCGCTATGCGCATTTCTCTCCTCAGCAGTACTCTAACCGAGCCATCACTCGTCTACATTTCTACTGTAGGGACGAGACTTGGTCCACGATTCGAATTCCCCGGTTAGCATCTCGGAGTACTTTGTCGATTACTCCAAATGCGAGAACTCATTACCAGGATTCACTCGAGGTGGAACTGGCACCGTCTTGACGGGTATTGTCACGTTCACAGCTCGAGCAGAGTCTCATCGAGGATTCTGTCACGGCGGTAGTATGACCTCTGTATTGGACGATGTTATTGGCTGGGTTTCGTTTGTTACCACAGGAACGTGTAAGCCGTGGAGCGCGTTCACTTGCCAGATCAATACTAACCTGAAAAAGCCAATCATGGTTGACTCGACATTGATTATTCGTGGTACTATTACCAACGTCGATCGACGAAAAGTATTTGTAACGGCTGAACTAATTGACCCGTTGGACGACTCGGTGCATGCCACTGGCGAAGGCTTGTCGGTTCTGAATCGCGGCGTCCTCCCGTATCTCTCTCGAGAATCTATGGAAAGCTTGCCGGGAATGTAGGCACTACGACTATATCTACGAAAGTGGTAATCGTCAAAGACAAAGAAACTAAAGTCGTATAGAAGCACTGTTTATTCAATTACCTAGCGCAATCATTGGAACGGGGTAGATCTCATCCGGAAAGTCGTCCTGCATTCGTTGAAACAACACTCGAAGACCTGCTTGGTCGGCCAAATGAATAAGATACGGTACGGAACGCGTCACGGATGCATCGTCGACATCAACGACAAAGTCGTCGCCTTCGTTGCACGTATTCTCTTTCAGGACAATCACACCTCCATCTACGAGACTCTCCCCGCAACGTCGCAAGAATGCCACAGCGTCTGTATCTGTCAGATAGCAGAAGACCCATTGAATCCAAATCACAGAGTAGGTAGTAGTGGAAGGCTCCCACTCTTGCAGCCCCGTGCAATAGTATCGACATTGGCCAGCCACTTCGCCGAGATAGTCGGGGGCCGCCGAGATGAGACGAGCCGAGGATTCAACCAAATCGCATCGTGTTACTCCCAACGTTAGCAAAAGACCCTTGCTTACCCTTCCAATTCCTGCTCCACATTCACAAGCGGCTCCCGAAGACCACCTGAACAAAGGACGCAACGCTTCAAGCTCGCGCATAAAGTTCAGAGAACCTTGCAAATCTAAATCCGAGATATTAGCAAAGCCTCCAAGTACGCCATCGAGAGAAGCTGGACAATTCTCTTCGTAATACTCGGCTGCTCGATCGTACCAAGACTCACTGGCCGTGTCGTCAGACAAAACACCCTGTACTTTCCACATTTCGTCCAGTGAAGCATATTGTCGTCCTTCCGAGTCGCTACCACGAAAGGAGGCTATATCGCTAGCATTTGGCGAGAACTCGAGTTCGTACTCTACCGAGTGCGAATAGTGAGGGGTTTCGGGTCGCAGAATGACACATTTTCCGTTGTAGAATCCCTCGTACTTCGCGTCGTCTTTATCCGCGAAGACGGAATCGGGAAAGTGTTGGGTCTCGAGGCATAGCCCTTGCCATTGCCTATAACCCACCTCACCGGTATGCGCTGATTTACCGTCGAGATAGTTTGCAGTGTATAGTTGCACACCGGGAGCGTCTGTCCAGACAGAGAGTCGGCGGCCCGCTGCGGGATGCTCCAGAATGCCAGCAAGGTGCAGCCCAGACTCGTTATTGTCGCATCGCAGCACGTAGTTATGGTCAAAACCGTATGGACTACCCGGATTATCATTGCTTGGGGCCGATTTAGCAACGTCAGTAGCGGATCTTGTCTCTTTGGTCGCCTCTTCAGCTTGTTTGCGAGTCAGACCAGCCCTGGCGACACCATATTCAACCAGGGCCTCTCGAAGCAGTCGCCCGTTGCGCCAATCCATGGTCGAATCTTTGTCTAGCGAACCGACTTGTCTGGTTGGAATTCCCGTACTGTCTACCGGTGTATAGGCGTCTGCGTTCAAGGTGAGCTTGTGGTCGAGAATGCCACCAGGATCTGCGTGGTTGGAGAGATTGAAATAGGAATGCTGCGCCAAATTGATCGGTGTGGATGTTTTTCCTTGCAGCACCGCCTTCATGTCTAGACATAGCTTTACCGTAGACTTGTTCTTTCCAGCTTGCAGGGAATACGTGGCAGTAACGAGCACACTGCCCGGGTATCCTTGATCCCCATCCTCCGACAGCAACGTGAACAGGACCGCCTTGCCTTTATCAGAACTGCCGTCGTCAACAATCTGAGCATCCCATATTTTGTTGGAGAACCCTTTTGAACCTCCGTGTAGATGATTTGCTCCATTGTTAGTCTCGAGCTGATACTCTTGCACGCCTCCCTTGTCGTTCGCCAACTCGAAATGGCCCTTTGCTATCCGATTCGCCACACGGCCCACAATCGCACCCAAATAAGACGGGTTATTGGAAAGCAACGCCTCTTTTGGAGAGTCAAAACCGAGGACGATATCATCGTTAGCTGCGGAGCCTTGCGTCGACGACGGCACGGAAAACCTCGATATGGCTGCCCCGAGCGACGAGAGTTCCACCGTCACTCCGTTTCGCGACAGAGAAAATCGTTGGATTGAGACAACCTCGGAGGCTGTATCCACAGCAATAGAGTCCAGCTCGGCTACCGTTACTTCGCTCATTGTATGCGTATATGAACAATAGAGTTCAGGTTGCTACTGTACGGCCGAGAACAAATATTAACATAGCCAAATCCCATGGTGGAAAAAAAGGCCAACAATACCGGTAGTCTAACATCGAATGGTTCCGCGAAATTATCTCCCGCCAAAATTCAAAATCAGACGATAAACACAAACGTATGCGAACTATTGTGATCGATCGATCGATCGATCGCGGTATCCTTTGCTTTTCACAGTGACTCATTGCATCGATGAAACCAGTGGAGCTTTAACTGTTACACTACTATTACAGTCTATCCCTATCAAATTATTCCCACTCGACTAGCAGTATCAAAGCATGAAGTTCGTTGCCCTTTCCTTAGCTTTTCTCTCCGCTGCGAGCGCCTTTAGCCCCTCGGAGCGAGGCTCGGTCGTCTCGCCGTCGCAGCTCCAGGAGAATGCCAAGGCTGCTGTCGTCTCGCCGTCGTCGCGAAAGGACTTTCTCCAAGCGTCGTCGGTTCTCGGCTTTTCCGTAGCCGCGACTCTCTTGTCGTCCCCGCAACCTGCTCTCGCTCGAGGCCGTGCCACCTTGGAAAAGTCTTACCAGCGTTACTCGCCTCGTATTATTGCCGGTGGCAAGTTTTACGGCGATGACTTGCGCAACCTGATCGAAAAGAACGATTGGGCTGGTATTAAAGATGCTCTCCAAGAGCCACCGGCGAGAAAGAAGGAAGATCTGCAAAAACCCGATTCTGGTGTCGCTGCGAGAGCTAGAGCCTCGGGTGGGTTCTCTGACGCACGCGTGTTGGTTGCCGCCGACCTGTTTGCCGGAGCCTTTACGGACAGATCCATTACACCCAAGACCAAAAAGATGCAGGGTGCGGTTGAAAAACTTCGTACCGTGGTTACCGGTTTGCAGTCTGTTGCAGCACAAGGATTAGGCGAAGAAAAGGCTGGTGGTCTCTTTGGCCTTGGAGGAGGAAAACAGGCTTCGCCAGCGGAACTCTCCAAGCAAGCTCGTGAGTTGTACATTGCTGGAGGCAACGCTTGGAATGAGTATGTCTTTGATGCTAATGAGGATCTGGCCTTGCAGTTCGATCGCTTTCCGTATGTCAAGTAAGAAGCTGTTGTCGTCTGCTGGGTAGTGATTCATGCACGTCGAAACTGCTGCTCGAAAGCAAACTGCTAGCTCAAAGAGTGCATCAGAGTACTCATCTTATGAGAGATTGCCGCTAGTTTAACATCTTAACTCTAGTTATACGAGCATGCTGGTCATATAGTCTAATAGAAAAGTGCGTTCCGCAAATACGAAACAATTGGTTTGGCAAAAGAGCTTCCCCTTTTCAATGTACAGTAGCACAGACGCCTGCTGACATTTCTCACGGTGACGATCGACGATGGTGATGAATGGTGATCGATGATTGATGCTTTAGGCACCACTTTCCACTTTCGGCAACGAGCATTCGGCACATACAGTACCCAAGATCTACCGTTCCTTCCTTCATTCCAAAGGAAGGAGTGTAGTAGATACAACATGCGCCGTCCAACAGTCTCTCTATACGCCGTCCTGGCTTTCAGTATTTTGCGAAACGGATGTGCCTTCTTTGTGCCGAGAATTCGTCCAAGAACAGCGCGGATAGCTCTTCGATCGAAGCATCGATTAACACTTGAAATGGCCTCGAGTGATGCAGATGGACCCGCTGGATTGTCAAACGGGAGGAAAAGTGACGACATTTGGGCGCAACAAAAAGAACTGGCAGAGGAGATGACAGGTAGCGTAGACAGGGCACGGCGGGCCGAATCCAACGAACAGTTTGCCGGACAGAGACTCGCCCTCCTTGGGGACATTGCGTTCTTTGGATTCTTCATCTTTTGCACACTCTGGACCTTTTTCGATAACCCGTTCGTGGCTTTCTCTTACTCTTTTGGGGCAACCTTGGGAGCGGCTTACGCTTACGGACTTGGGAGATACGTCGAAGCGATTGGAGGTGGTATGGACGATATCGAATCGATGCAAGGCGCTGGCGTCGGTACAGCACGCTTTGCCTTTCTTATCATCCTCTTTATATTCGTTGGAAAGTTCCGGAGTGTCGGGCTTCTCGAGGTACCAGCCATCTCGGGCTTCTTTACGTATCAGCTGGCGACTCTCACTCAAGGACTCCGGGACCTGGATTGAAGGCACGATACAACCGTACGACGAAAAGGACAACAGCACGACACAAAGTTGTTAAAGTTCAACGCACTGCGAATCAATATATAAGAATAGTAGACTGTAGTGACAATTGAATAGAGCTGTCTTGTACACTAGAGTGCGAAACTGATCGTAAATCATGGCGTTCGCTCCGAAAGATTCAAACAAATAGATACCAAAGAGCCAGGCCGCGTGCGAGTCTAATCTCCCCTGTATATCGCGATTTCCCTTTCGTAACGAGCCTTGTCGGCTTCCGCTTTCGAGTCCCACACCTTGCGCTCTTTGTCGGGGAGCTGCTTGAACTTGGCCGAGATGAGACGAGCGATATCACCAAAGCTAGCCTCGGGGTTCTCCGTCTTCACCCCGGCACGAGCGGCAATCGAAAAGAGAAAGTAGGCGCTCATGTTACGCTTGGGAGCGTTGGGGTCCTTCTTGGCCTTTTTCTTCTTGCCGCCACCACCAGTGGGATCCTCAATAGGAATGTAGTGCTTCATCTCTTCCTGGTAGCGAATCTTGTCCTGTTCCGCTTTCTTTTCCCACTTGCGCATCTCCTTCTCGGGGAGCTCTTTGTACTTGCGAGCCAACAAGCGAGCCTATATCATCAAAGAATACAAGAGGGAAGTGGTTAGCCAAATTATGATTCTGTTTTGGTGGTGACTGGTGACACCTAGTAATCGGACAAGAGTATCGAACAGGCAGACAGACACAACGCGGAGACACACACAAGAGAACCACAAAACCAAACAGACAGAGGGACAGAAAGGACGGGTGGACAGACATCGAGTCAGTCAGCAAAATCCCAACGGTGGGGAATGCTTGCTGCTTTTCGCTGGTTGCGAGCCTCTCTCGGCTACCTTCGGCACGTAGAATTTGTACCAAGTTGTACAGAAAAAATCGCCCGTGCAAAACGCATCGATGCTTTTGCTGTAGCGATGCTTCGTGGTGAAGGCTCTTGTGCGGCGTTATCGCCTATCGCGATGTGGGTAGTAGTGCAGCACTCACAATACGGCGCACAAAGAGTAGTCGAACCACGAGACGCACAAGATGGAGAAAGCAACAAGTTCCTACGCCTTCCACACCTTTCATAACAAGCGATATTCGCATCAATCACACAACAACAAATCCAGTGCACTTGCGAAGGCTTTTACGACTTACGATATCGCCAAAGCTAGCTTCGGGGTTCTCCTCCTTCACGGTTGAACGGTAAGCCTGCGAGTACAAGAAGAAGGCGCTCATCGCACGCTTGGGTTTGTTGGGGTCCTGGAGAGCAGAGAGGCATAACAGAGGGTTAGAATCAGAACGCTGCTCCAACCAAACGGCTGCTGGCCTCGCAAGACACGATCCCACTTCTTACCTTCCACTTCTTGGTCCGGCGCTTCTTAACCACCACTTCCTCGACGCTCTCGTCGACGCTATCCTCTTCGCCACTCTCGTCGTCATAATGATTGGTAGCCATGGTTATGCTTGTTCGTAAAGAAGAGGGGTGGATCTGTCTCAGATGACTTCTTTTATGAACAACAACGGGGGACTACTTGTCGTGAGCAAATCGAAAGACAACGGTTTCTCCACTACGGTACAGTACGACGCGTAGAAATCGACGTGCCAGCAAGCGGTCAACGCGATCTTTGGCGTTGACACGCGGCCCTTGGTATAGGCAAGTTTATACTCTTTTTTATAAAGTCGGATGATAATACAGAACTTGAAACGCGTTTACTTAATTGGAACAAAATAAAGACACATTCTTCCTATATGAAGATTGTCTTTTGAAATTTCAATAAGTAGAATTTTGTTCTTTTTTAGAAAGTCACACAAACCACCAAAAGTACTAGTACCGGTACGGTAGTTGAAACGCTTTCTTTGGTCGTCGTACCTACCGTAGACGAGGCAGGTAGACTTATTAGCTCACCATGATTATGATGCAACATGCAACTTACCATTGCTTCTAGCACGTCCAACGATACCAGCGTATAACATCCTCGTAGCATGGCTATTCGTCGATCGAAAACGACCTTCATGAGCTCTTTAGCCCTTTCGGCAATCGCCATGCATGCTGTAGCAACTGCCCTCGCCCTCGCCGTGTCGAACAAGCACAATCCTATAATCTCGTTGCAGAGTCAGCATCCGGATCGTTCACCGGCCCAAGTTCTCGAAGATATCTCCCAGGATTGTACAAGATATGGAGTCGATGCCTTTGATATTTATGGAGACTTTGGTCGCTCGACAGACGAATCGTTTATACGCAGGATGGAAGCAGAAATGGCCAATGAATTTGGAAAGGAAGACGCGGTCTTTATGCCTTCCGGCGTCATGGCCCAATCCATCGCCTTGCTCATTCACGCCTCTAAATCTGGCGCTTCCGACTCGCGTCCCAAGGTGTTTGCATGCCACCATTCGTCGCATTTACTCTTGCACGAAGGAGATGCGTACCGAGAGCTGCTTCACCTCGAACCAATCGTCGTCTCGACAGAGGCTGACTCTGAAGCTGGAAGGAACGGCTTTCACGTACCAGCCATGTCGTTTGGAAATGTTGAAACAGCGTTGCAGCCGCATCTACTCGAGAGTAAAGTAACAACGCTAATACTTGAGCTTCCCCATCGTGAACTCGGTGGCAAGCTAACTCCGTGGAACGATATTATTCTCATGAGTGAACACTGCAAACAGCACGACATTCGGTTTCACTGTGATGGCGCTCGTATATTCGAAGCGAGTGCTGGATACAATAAACCTTTGAAAGAGCTTGCCGCCCCTTTTGATACGGTATACGTCTCAATGTACAAGGGTCTGGGGGCCATTTCGGGAGCGATGTTGCTTGGCTCGGAAGATTTCTGTGAAGAGGCGCGGGTGTGGCTCCGACGTTTTGGAGGGAATTTATATACGTTGCTACCGTATGCACTTTCAGGCTGGTCTGGATACCAGCGTTACTGGTGTTTGACAAGCGGTGATACACTTTCGTTTCGAGAAAAGAAGGATAAGCTGGTTCATTTAGTTGCGAGTCTTTCGGCAAACGAGGCAATCCAAAAAGTTGTTCGTTTTGACCCTGCCGTCCCCGACACCAACATGGTGCATGGATATCTTCACGATTCGGCAGAAACCTGTCGAAAGGCCATTGACGCTACTGTTGAACGTTGCGGTATTCGTATCTTGCACCGCGTCAAGGACCTTTCAGAGGGCGAGTCGGCATACGCAGCTGGGTTTCGTACCAAATTTGAGTGGGCAATTGGAGAAGGTAACGAGGGTTTCGAGGCAGAAACATACCTGCAAGGCTGGGCAGGGTTTGCTAGAGAGCTACTGGCGTTGCAGTCAGGAAATGCCGCAGAGTAGAGAAGTCTTTCCGTGGCCACTGCAAAGTCTTTGGGTTGACGGATACGACAAAGTTGAAACATCTGAAGGAGTTGTGGGCTGAAGAAGTCTGAAGATGACATACCCTGCCGTACGCTGATTGTGTAGACCGGTCAGAAGACTCTACGAATAGCTAGCGAGAGAGTTCACAACGAGATTCATGGCCTTACCCAATTTGGTGTTAAGACAAGCTTAACCTCTAAAGACACGGTAAACTAGCACGACTCTTCTGTACGGTATCTTCGCCCTTGATAATGCGACTAACTAACTAACTAACTGTAGTTTGAGTTGGTCGAGTCGGTCTCTCAATAGAGCTGTCCAGGAAAGAGTCTCATAACATCCGGGTAGCTCTTATTTCAACAAATTTGAGACAACAAAAACAAAAAAGGCAACACAAAAAACGAATACAAACAAATACAAACATATACGGGGGCGTCGAAAGCCTGAGGAAGGAGGGAAGATAATCCCTGCAGGTGCTAATCTTACGGTACAGACGTCCGAAGTAGTGGGTTCATCTATACTCGACGACTAGCACTGACCGAAGAGGCGACGGGAAACGCCTGTCAATGCAATGAATCCTTCGATGCGCACCTTTCTCGTCGTTTGCGTCGCTCGTTGGTTACTAAGCTCCAGACCGGTCGTAGCGTTTCCTGTAGAGGCTTTAGATGTGGTGTTAATTAAGGTTGGAGGCTCGTCGATAACCGACAAAGGCTCGAAAGAGACCTTGGACACGGATGCGATTGAATGGTTTGCCAGAATCCTGTCGTCCAAATTGGCATCATCCTTTCGACAGCCGTCTTTCGATACACCGACGAACGAATCTAGTAGTTCTACAAGGCAATGCCGGTCCAAGAAAACGGCTTTTGTGGTAGTTCATGGTGCAGGAAGTTTTGGGCACCATCTTGCCAAAGAGTTTGGTCTCAAGGGGCAGACGCACCCACCCTCATTGGACATTGCGAATCGCACCGATTCGCCTGACGAGGGGCTCCATCGGCGGCACATCATGCAAGGCGTCGCAAAAACTCGATTGTCGGTACAGTTGCTAAACAGACATGTCGTATCGACCTTTACTGAGCATGGCATCAACGCTGTGAGCGTTTCTCCTTTTTCCATGGCGATGCAGGCACACGGTGGCGATGAGACTGCCGTCCAATCTCTCTTGTCACTGGTCAAGTCCACCTTGCAAGCTGGGCTAGTACCAGTCCTTCACGGGGACGCTTGTCTATACGGTAACACAGGAGCGGGAATATTGAGTGGAGATACCATCATGGAAATGCTCGGTAAAGCTGACTGGGTCTCTCGTGTGATCTTTCTGACTGATGTGGATGGCGTCTTTACAAAAGATCCTCGCATGGATCCTAACGCCCGGCTATTGAAAACTATTGGTGTTGATCCGTTGTCGTTCAACGTTGTATCTGTGGATGTAGAGGTCTCTGGGTCGACTCATGAGCACGATGTAACAGGAGGACTAAAGGTATCGTATGGATTAATTGGTGGATGGCTGTTGGTGTGCAGTTTGAGCTATCAGCCACAATTGGTCTCACGCTGTATCTCTCTCGCATGGCGATTAATAGACCAAGCTGGCATCGGCAGCTGCCATTGTAGCAACGGGAAAGAATGTTACGATAGCCAAGTGCGGATCTTGGAGCGCGGAAGCAGCTATTCGCGACGAAAACAAATCAAATGTGGCACTGAAGAGCACCGTGCTGTTTCCTATGACTTCAACATGACACTATCAATAGCGGTAAAGACCTGCTATCGTTCTATTGCATTAGCCTCTTATGTAAAGCGCTAGCTAGTTGACGCCTTCTCCGTCTGTCTTTGTCGTTTCGCGGCCCTTTGTGCCTCCTTCTTTTGCTGTTCTTCCCCACGAAACTAAGCAGCAGGTGTGGGTGAGAAGGGTCGTCAGGAGGCGAATACACATACGCTCGCCACCGAATACTTTGCACATACCTTTTCCATTTCTTGGATCAATTCGGTGGGAAGAGTCGTGCGAAAGCTCGGTAGCTCAGCGACAAAGAGTAGAGAATGCGCCCAGCCACATTTACTATCGAACTTCGCACGAAATAAATCGCCTACTTGTCGATATACCACTGGCGTTAGGCTCTTCACGCTCTCCAACTGTCGCTCCGTATCATAGTCTCTACGAGCAATGTTCCAGACATGAACATCGACAGGGATCGCCTTGTCCTGTTTCAATGAAAAAAGGGCCACACAATCGGCGACTTTGTTCCCCACACCGCAAAACTGAACCAACTTAGCTTGCACTTCAACTGGATCCTGAATAGACCGTAGCTCTTGCAGATACTGCTCGCCACCAAGAGACTCTAGAATCTTCATTGTCTCTAGTAGATACTTGGCTCGATACCCAAGGCCGCACTTTTGCCGCAAGTCATCGTCCGTCGCGTGCTTTAGCGTTTCGAGACTGGGAAAGGAGTAGAACGTTTCGTCACCAACGGTCAACAGGGCTTCACCGTATTCACGTCGGAGAGCTGTCAACATCTTGGTTATGCGAGGAATGTTGTTGTTGCTGGAACAAAGAAAGCTCACGAGGCATTCCCATGGGTCCTGGTCAATGATTCGAACGCCTGGAATACAGTCAGCAATCTTGGACAAGCGAGGGCAACTATTGGACCACTCTTGATACAACGGCACGATTTTCTCGTCGAGCTGAAAATAGCGCCATAGAAATGAATCGAAGTCAAAGCCGTCGGGACCTTGCAGAATCTTATAGAGGGTTGTGTCGGGCGTTTCTTTGATGGCTAGAACGACCGACTCTGACAAAGAGACTCGCAACGTACCAATCCATTCCGTCGCATCGTGTGAACCCCAAGCGGATACCGGTTCCTTCTTGACGTCATCACCATTGTTGTCGATGGTACTACTGTTCATGCGTGTATCAACGACACGCCAATGAAAGCACTGTCCCGTTGTCAGTGTCGCCGATGGTCGAAGCTCTGCTGGTGCAACACCCAAATCTTGAAAGTCTCGTTCTGGTGCAATTTTGGCGATATCTTGGCAGGTCAAAGACTTGACGACAGCCAGTGACTCCGACGGTGAACCTGATACTGGTGTAGAGAGACTGGCCAGAGGAATCGGGGATCGTCGACGCTTAGTGGGTGTCTGGGGAGCAGACGAAAGCACTGGCTCGGGCGTTACAGCAACAATCTTTTGGGGCGTCGTTAATCGACTGCGTTGTCGTGTATTTCGGTTGTTTCCTGCCATCGTAAAGGCGCTAGTGGTTGGACGAGACACTGTGGTTACCAAGGAACGATCCAATACCAGTAAAGCGAAGAGTGCTCCTCGTCTCATCGGTTGGCGTTGCTCTGTTTTGTGTCTTGTGTCGGCACGAAGTTTTGCCATATTGTTTTCTTTTTGTGAAAGCAGTAATAATAGGACGTACATTGTTTTGGCGCGAGCGATGCGACTAGTTCTCAGCCTTTGGCTATGCCGGTACTGCTGTAGCTATTCATAGTGACTAGCTAGATTAGGAACAAACATTGATGACGACTACTGTGATAGAGAGCAGAGAAACAAACGTCATCGTGTTCCGGTCATCACGCAAACGTCAGAACACTGGTGAGGAGGAGATCGGTCACATCACGTGTGCTCCTTGAAGACGGCCACGTTTTGCGGTGATCCCGGAAGGTTATGGCCCTACTGTTGAGCAACGTAAGCCGCCAATCAAACGGGAGCCATTCATATCTTCGGCTACCAAAGGCACTGTACCGGTAGTAGCTAAGAGTGAGGGTTCTTCCACCTAGACTAGTCGTATCCATAATCCATACCGATTAGCTAGACTACTGCAACTTCTCGCTGCTCGGCCGGAAGTTTGGCAACTGGTGACCACGTCACGGCAGAAATGAGAAAGGATAGCAATTTGAGCTATCTGATTGGCTGTAATCTGTGAACCCTTTGAATATTGGGTCTACGGAGCTGTGGAATCTACCTCTGGTAAAGCGTCCTATCCTGCAGTAATCGTACTTCACTGTGACTGCCGAACTATCTAACTTACTGTACTTTCACCTCATGTATCTATTGGCCCGTACCTGGTACCGGTAGCATTTCTACGCAATTCACGTGATATTTTCGCCCCCCCCTGAGAGTGAGAGTCGATGCTAAAGTATCAATGTCCGATCTAATGAGAAATCAATTCAAAAGGAGCCCATGTTGCGTCCAGAGAGCTGAAGAATAGATGCAATTCAGCAAGATCGTTCACTGTGACTGCGTTGATCAAGTAGCTAACTTTGGCATTTCTACACGAGGCTAGATGCGCTTGTCGATGCCTATTGTACAGCTTCTACAGCCTCGACGCGCAGAGCCATCTGACGCGCAAGTGCCTTTGAGAAAGACTGAACGCTCGTATGTCCTGGCTACGGCGGAATGCGTTCAAAGGTACAGACAAGCTCCCTATCAGGTTTGGGAAGCTTTGGGAAGCATCGCCGGTAAACAATCTCCTCTCACAAT